>Ga0079224_100017763_pt1 | contig 10036 bp, 12 predicted proteins | sample Stecom2015_FD_80414 | JGI IMG/M metagenome (GOLD analysis project Ga0079224, IMG submission 80414) | Agricultural soil microbial communities from Utah to study Nitrogen management - Steer compost 2015 | ecosystem: Environmental > Terrestrial > Soil > Agricultural land | place: USA: Utah... | reverse complement strand
GGCCGCGACCCTGAGCGGCGGCGAACAGACCCGTGTCGGCCTCGCCGCCCTGTTGCTGCAGCAGCCCGACCTGCTGGTTCTCGACGAACCGACCAACCATCTCGACGCCTCCGGGCGGGCGGCCATCGCCGACCTGCTGGCGGGATGGAAGGGCGGGGCGGTCGTGGTCAGCCACGATCGCGCCCTGCTGCGCCGCATGGACCGGATCGTGGAGTTGTCGGAGCTCGGTGCGGCGACCTACGGCGGCGGCTACGACCTCTACGCCGACCGCAAGTCCGCCGAGCGGGCGGCGGCCGAACACGACCTGGAGGCGGCCGCGCGTGACGCAGCCCGGGCCGCGCGCGACAACCAGAAGGCCGTCGAGAGAAAGGCCCGACGCGACAAGGCCGGACGGGCCTTCGCGGCGCGCGGGTCGGAACCGAAAATCCTGCTCGGCGCCATGGCCCGTCGCGCCGAGGCTTCGGGCGGGCGCGAGACCGAGCTGGCCAAGCGGCGGGCGGCGGCCGCCGCGGCCGGACTGGGGGCGGCGCGCGAACGGGTCGAGCGGGTGCGGGCGATGTCCGTGCCGATGCCCTCGACCGGACTGGCCGCCGGGAAGATGGTGCTGGCTCTGGACGAGGCGGCGTGGGACGCGCCGGACGGACGGCGCGTGGTCGGCCCGGTCTCCCTGCGCCTGACGGGCCCCGAGCGGGTCGCCGTCACGGGGCCCAACGGCGCCGGCAAGACCACCCTGCTGAAGCTGATGGCGGGCGAACTTGCGCCCACAGGGGGCCGGATCGAGCGACCGGTCGAGGCCGCCCTGCTCGATCAGGAGGCGGCCTTGCTCCGGGGCGGGGAGACCCTGATCGAGGCCTATCGCCGGCTGAACCCGGGAGCGACGCCGAATCAGGCCCAGGCGGCCCTGGCCCGCTTCCTGTTCCGCAATGCCGCGGCGCAGCGGGTCGTCGGCAGCCTGTCCGGCGGCGAGCGGCTGCGCGCCGCCCTGGCCTGCGTGATGTCGGGCGACCGTCCGCCCGGCCTGCTGATTCTCGATGAGCCGACCAACCACCTGGATCTCGACTCCCTGGCGGCGGTCGAGGCGGCGTTGGTCGCCTATGACGGGGCGCTGGTCGTGGTCAGCCACGACCCGGACTTTCTCGGCGCCATCGGCGTAGAGCGGAGTCTGGAGCTCAGGCCGTCCGGTTGAAGGCCACGGCCCGGCCGTCGCCGGCGTTGGCGCGGCCGCTGGCTCCGTAGGCCGAGGGGCTGCCGCGCTGCGAGGCCACCTCGGCGGCGATGGTCTTGACCAGGCCTTCCGAGATGATCCGCGCCGCCTCGATGGCCCGGGAGTGGCGGCTCAGCATCGCCTCGAACGTCTCGGTGACCCGCACCAGGGCGGCGCGTTCACTCGCCGGGGCGGCGGCGAGGACCTCGGGACGGGCCTTCACCTGCGCCGATTCCCGACGGTAGGCGTTGGCCAGGTCCTGGGTGCCCGCCAGGCTGGCGGCGGCGTCCTGCGGGCGGTGGGCCTCGAAGGCCTTGGCCTCGGCGCCCAGGCTGGCGATGAGCCGCTCGGTCAGGTCGATCAGCTGGCGCACCCGCGCGGTGGCGTTCAGTTCGGCGGTTCCGGTCATTGCGACTGCTCCTGCATTCTCAGCATCTGGGACACGACCTGGTCGGCGAGCCCGATACCTCCGGCCTTGACGGTCTGGCCGGCCATGGCGTCGATCATGAAGCCGCGCCAGGTGGCCTCGGCCTCGCCGCCGCCGAACGGTCCGTCGGTCGACAGGCCCTCGAACATCGGCTTCAGCATCTGGGCCAGGAAGGAGGCCTCGAAGGCCGCGGCGGTCTCTCGCATCCGGGCGGTGGCGGCGGGCGGCGCCGGAGCCGGCTGGAGCAGGGCGGGGGAGACGGTCAGGTCGCTCATTCTCACATCACCTCGATGTCGGCCTGCAGCGCGCCGGCGGCCTTGATGGCCTGCAGGATGCTGATCATGTCGCGCGGGCTGACGCCGAGGGCGTTCAGGCCGTTGACGAGGTCGGAGAGCGAGGCCCCGCCGCCGACGATGCGCATCTGCCGCCCGAGGTCTTCCTCGACCGAGACGTCCGTCTGCGGCACGACCGCCGTCTCGCCGCGGCTGAACGGTTCCGGCTGCACCACCAGCGGCGTTTCCTGGATGGAGACGGTCAGGTTGCCCTGGGCGATGGCCACGGTGGAGACCCGCACGGCGTCGCCCATGACGATCACGCCGTTGACCTCGTCGATGATCACCTTGGCCGGGGCGTCGACATGGACCGGCAGGTTCTCGACCCGGCTGATGAAGCCCGCCATGCCCATCTGGCCGGGCGCGCGCAGGGCGATGACCGTGCCGTTCTCGGCCAGGGCGGCGTTCGGATAGACCTGGTTGATGGCGGCGGCGACCCGCTGGGCCGTGGTGAAGTCGGGATTGCGCAGCGTCAGCCGCACCTCGTTCATATTGGCCATCTCGAAACCGGTCTCGCGCTCGACCGTGGCCCCCGAGGCGATGCGGCCGGCGGTAGGCACGCCGCGCGTCACCGACGAGCCGGAGGCGCCCGAGGCCGAGACGGCGCCGGTCTGGATCGAGCCCTGGGCCACCGCATAGACCTCGCCGTCGGCGCCTTGCAGGCTGGTCACCAGCAAGGTGCCGCCCAGAAGGCTCTTGGCGTCGCACATCGAGGAGACGTTGACGTCGATGCGCGAGCCGGGGGTGGCGAAGGGCGGCAGCTCGCCCGTGACCATGATCGCCGCCATGTTCTTGGAGTTGGCGTTGGAGCCGCGGATGTTGACGCCGAGCCGCTCGGTCATCCCCTCGAGCGACTGGCGGGTGAAGGGGCAGTTGCGCAGCGAGTCGCCGGTTCCGTTCAGCCCGACCACCAGTCCGTAGCCGACCAGCTGGTTGGTGCGCACGCCCTCGACGGCCGCGATGTCCTTGATCCGCGACTGGGCGGCGACGGGGCCGGAGAATCCGGCCACGGCGACGGCGGTCACGAGGGAGGCGAGCAGTTTCTGCATCGGTACGGCATCCGCAAACTGTTGTGCCTCATCCAATGCCAGCCGCGTGCCATCCGGAATATTCAAGGATTTCAAACGCGCCGGGAATTGCGGTCAGGGATGGAGCGGCAGAATCTGCCGGGGCGTTAACCAAACAGTGACCGGCCGCCCTGATGGTCGCCGCATGTCCTGGAGTCGCAATCCATGAAGGTCACCGGCCCATCCGGATCGTCGTCGTCGACGGGCTCGCGCCCGGCCCGGGCGAGCGGCGGCTTCTCCGTGCCGTCAGCGACCGGCGCCGCACCGGCCGGGGCTGCGTCGGCGGCGTCGGCCGTGTCAGGGGTCGCCGGGGTCTCGGCCCTGATGGCGCTGCAGGGGGTGGAGGACGCCACCGAACGCCGCCGGCGCGCCATTCGTCGCGGCGGCGGCCTGCTGGACCGGCTGGAGGATCTGAAGCTGGCCCTGCTGTCCGGCGAGACGGGGGAGGCGGCCCTGGAGCGACTCGGCCGCGGGCTGCGCGAGGAGCGACCGGTGGACGGCGATCCGGCCCTCGACGGCCTGCTGGCGCAGATCGATCTGCGCGCTGCGGTTGAGCTGGCGAAGGCCGATCTTCGCCGCAGCGCAGCATAAAGCGGTCAAATATTTCGCAAAAGCGTGACCCCGGTCCGCCGGGTGATGAAGAAATGTCACGCTCGCCTCCCGACCGGGCGATCGCGGGTAACGCTCGCGCGAGCGTTGTTGCCGCGACTCTTCGCCGCCCCTATAGGCATGCCTGCGCCACAGGGGGGCGCTGTTTAAGAGCGTGAGTGCGATGAACGCATTGGCGTCCGAGATCGAGCCGAACGCCTATCGGCCGTCCGAAGACGAGCCGTTCATGAATGAGCGGCAACTGGCATACTTCAAGGCCAAGCTCTTGGCCTGGAAGGATGAAATCCTTCGCGAGTCCAAGGGGACCGTGGTCAATCTGAAGGCCGAGACCGAGAACCATCCGGATCTCGTCGACCGGGCATCGTCGGAATCTGACCGGGCGCTCGAGCTTCGGACCCGCGACCGCCAGCGCAAGCTGATCTCCAAGATCGACGAGGCCCTGCGCCGGATCGAGGACGGTTCCTACGGCTATTGCGAGGAGACCGGCGAGCCGATCAGCCTGGGCCGTCTCGAGGCCCGGCCGACCGCCACCCTGTCGGTGGAGGCCCAGGAGCGTCACGAGCGCCGCGAGCGGGTTCACCGCGACGATTGAACCCCCTCGCAGGGGACTGGGAGGGCGTATGCGGATTGCGACCGTGCTTTGCGTGCTGGCGGTGCTGCTCGGCGTCCCGACGACGGCGGCGGCCCGGACTGCGGGGCAGGACACGATCCCGCTGGACCATCTGCCGGCCCTGGGCGGCGACTATTTCCGCATCGACTCGGCGGCGACGGGCCGGCCCTATCACATCTACGTCCGATATCCGGACGGCTACGACCCGGCGGCGGCGACGAGTTGGCCAACCGTCTACCTGACCGACGGCGACAGCCTGTTCCCCATTCTGGCGGCCAATCACCTGTTCCTCACCTATGACGACGGCCTGCCCGAGGCGATCGTGGTCGGCATCGCCTACGGCGGCTTCGATCCTTCGGTGAACCGCCGTAACATCGACTTCCAGACTCCCGGCGCGGGCGTGTCGGACCAGCAGGCGGGCGCGGCGGCCTTCCAGCGCTTCCTCAAGTCCGAGCTCATCCCTGAGGTGGAGCGTCGATACCGCTCGGATCCCGCGCGGCGGGTGCTGTTCGGCCAGTCCCGCGGCGGCGCCTTGGTGCTGTACTCGGCGGTGACTGATCCGGACCTGTTCTGGGGGCGGATCGCCAGCAATCCCTCGATAACGCCGGGCCTGGACTCGCTGCTGGAGCCGGCCGCTCCGGCCCACGGCGAGAACCTGGGGGTGGCGGTGGTCAGCGGCACGCGCGATCGGGCCGACCTGCAGGCCGAGGCGGCGCACTGGCTGTCGGTCTGGGAAGGGCGGGAAGCCAGGCCGTGGCGGCTGGTCGGGCTGCGCGTGGCGGGCGGCACTCACGCCGCCAACGCCCCGGACGCCTATCGTCTGGGCATGAACTGGCTGTTCGGACGCAAAGCCGCGCCTTGACTTGGCGGGGCGGGAGCGCGACCTACGCGCCTCGCTTTCAAGGTCCCAGAATGTCCGTCAAGGTTCGTTTCGCCCCGTCGCCCACGGGAAAACTGCACGTCGGCAACGTGCGCACCGCCCTGGTGAACTGGATGTTCGCCAAGGGGCAGGGCGGGTCTTTCGTCCTGCGCATCGACGACACCGACCTGGCGCGGTCCACGCCCGAGTTCGAGCAGGGGATCGAGGACGACCTGACCTGGCTCGGCCTCGTCTGGGACGAGCGCTACAACCAGTCGAAGCGGTTCGATCGCTATGAGGAGGCCGCGGACCGGCTCAAGGCCGCCGGCCGGCTGTATCCCTGCTATGAGACGGCCGAGGAACTGGATCGTCGCCGCAAGGTGCAGCTGTCGCGCGATCTGCCGCCGGTCTACGACCGCGCCGCCCTGAGCCTGACCGAGGCCGAAAAGGCCGCCTATGAGGCCGAGGGACGGCGTCCGCACTGGCGCTTCAGGCTGGACGGCAAGCGGGTCGCCTGGGAGGACCTGTCGCGCGGCCACGCCGAGGTCGACACCGCCTCGATGTCCGATCCGGTTCTGATCCGTGAGGACGGCCTGTTCCTCTACACCCTGCCGTCGGTCGTCGACGACATCGACATGGGCATCACCCACGTGATCCGCGGCGAGGACCACGTCACCAACACCGGGGCCCAGATCGAGATCTTCGAGGCGCTGGGCGGGCCGGTTCCGGACTTCGCCCATATGCCGCTGCTGGTCGGGGCCGACGGGCAGGCGCTGTCGAAGCGGCTCGGCTCGCTGTCGATCTCGGAGATGCGCGACCAGGGCTATGAGCCGATCGCCATCACCAGCCATCTCGGCCGCATCGGCACCTCGGACCCGCTGGAGGTCGGCGCTTCGGTGCAGGCGCTGGGCGAGAGCTTCGCCTTCTCCAAGATGGGTCGCTCGCCGGCGCGCTACGACACCGCCGACCTCGACCGCCTCAACGCCCAGGCCCTGCACGCCATGGACTATGACACGGCGCAGCCGAGGCTGGCGGCCTTGGGATCGGACCTGGGCGAAACGGCCTGGAACACGCTGCGGCCGAACCTGCAGAAGTTCGCCGATATCGTTGAACTGGAACGGATCATCAGCGGGCCGGTCACGCCCGTCGTCGAGGATCCCGTCTTCGCGGCCGCGGCGCTGGAAGTCCTCCCTGACGTCCTCGACGCCGACGCCTGGTCGGTCTGGACCAGCGCCGTCAAGGAACGCACCGGGGCGAAGGGCAAGGCCCTGTTCATGCCGCTGCGCCACATCCTGACCGGCCAGGCCCACGGGCCCGACATGGCCAGCCTGGTGCCGCTGATCGGACGCGAACGCATCGTCAGGCGGCTGGCCGGCGAAACCGCCTGAGCTGCAGGCGGGACGCAAAAAGGGCCGCCCTCGCAATGAGGGCGGCCCTTGTCGTTTGATGGGCGACTGTCGCCGATCAGGCGTTGCAGGCCGCGATCTGTTCAGCGTTCAGGGCGACGCCCTTGTAGGTGAAGGCGGTGACGGCGCCGAAGCGGGCGACGACCCGACGGCAGGCGCGCGTGGCGGGCTGGTTTGCGCCGCCGCTGGCGGTGCAGGTCGCGCCTTCGCAGCGCCAGGCGGCGCCGTCGATGATGGTGCGCTCGGCCGGAGCCTTGGCGGCGTCGGCGAGGGTGGCGCTCGAAACGGGGGCGTCGGCGAAGGCCGGCGTGGCGACGAGCAGGGTCGCGGCGATAAGCAGAGCACGCATGAGGGGAGGTCTCCGAAGATGGGCAGGGGCGTTGATCCGCCCGGCGACGTCAGCGACCCGTCCGGCAGGCGGGACGATTGACTGACCAGTGATTACTTATCGCCGATCATGTTGCAAGTGAGGCAAGTCGTCCGCGGCCCGAACCGCCTCGATCGACTCCTCGACCGTGTTGCAGACGGTCCACGCCTGGCGGAACGAGGCCGGGGTCATGCCTTCCGCGATGCTGTGCTCCATCACCGCCACCAGAGTATCCCAGAAGCCATTGAGATTCAGGAAGATGACCGGCTTGGTGTGGAGGTCCAGCCGCTTCCACGACAGCACCTCGATGACCTCCTCCAAGGTGCCGACGCCGCCCGGCGCGACCACGAAGGCGTCGGACTGGTCGTACATGATGGTCTTGCGTTCGTGCATCGACTGGACGACCAGGGTCTCGACCTCGTCGAACAGGCGCTCGCGACTGCGCAGGAAGCCCGGCATGACGCCCAGCACGCGGCCGCCGGCCTCGTGGGCCGCCCGGGCCGAGGCGCCCATCAGGCCGACGCCGCCGCCGCCATAGACCAGTCGCCAGCCCTCCCTCGCCGTCGCTTCGCCGATGGCCCGCGCCGCCGCCAGATACTCGGCCTTCACGGTTTCGGACGAGCCGCAGAACAGGCAGACGGACTTGCCGGCGAACGGCTGGATGGTGACGGGCGGCGACATGGGGCCTCATGAAGACAGTGAAAGACAGCGGGCGCGTCGCCGCGCTATCTGGGGCGACACTCCTAACGGTCGGAGAGCCGGTATGAAACGGGCGATATTGTCGATGGCGGCCGCCGGACTCGCCGCGGCCTGCAGCCCGAGCCCGCCTGAGAAGGCCGCGGACCAGGCCGAAGCGGCGCGCGGATGGGCCCGACCCCCGGTCGTCGAATCGGTCGGACCCGACGGGGCCGGACTGATCGTGGCCGGCGTCGCCGCCCCCGAGGCGCGGGTGGTGCTGCGCGGCGAAGGGGCCGCCTTTGCGGCCACGGCCGATTCGGACGGTCGATTCGAGATCCGCGTTCCGCCGCCTGCCGGACACCTGTTGCTTCGTCCCGAGACCCAGGTCGGTCAGGACGCCGCCCCCTCGCCGGACCAATTGCTGATTCTGGCGGCGGGTCGGGGGCCTGTCGCGGTGCTGCGCGCGGGCGGTCCGACCCGGCGACTGGATCCGGCGCCCGCCCTCGGCGCCATCGACGGCGACGGGCGCATGCGGCTGGCCTCGGGCCAGGTCGCCGCGGGAACCGAGGTCGTCGTGGTGCAGAGCGGGGATGAAACCATCCAGGTGGCCCCCGACGAGGCGGGCCGCTGGAGCGTCATCCTGCCGGCGGAGGGCGGCCCCGATCCGATCCGGGTGAACGGTCGGGAGTTCATCTGGCCGGGTCAGGCCGACGCCGCCCGGCCGCTCGCCGTCGAAAGGCTGGAGTCCGGCTGGCGCGTCGGCTGGACGGGCCCGGGGGAGGCGCGCCAGACCACCTGGCTGCCTGACGCGACCGCCCCGTGATGCGGTTTATGAGTCGTTAACCAATTCAGTCGATCGAGGGGATGTCTTCTTCTTCGAGGACACCCACCATCACCGAACCTCTTCAGCCCGGCGCTCGCGTCGGGCTTTTTTCTGTCGATGCAGGGGAGGGCGAGAGTGGCTCCGCGGGTAGGATTCGAACCTACGACCAGCCGATTAACAGTCGGCTGCTCTACCACTGAGCTACCGCGGAACACTTCCTCTCGGGAAGGCGGGCGCTATAGCAGCGCGAGTCAGCCTCGTGCAACCGGGAAATATCCGATTGGCCGTAATCCCCATCGATGATCCGCTCGACCCCCGCGTCGCCGCCTTCCGGGATATCCGCGAACGCGACCTGACCGGCCGTCAGGGACTGTTCGTCGCCGAGGGCGAGGTGGTGCTGCGCGTGCTGGCCTCGAGGGCCTCGCTTTGCCGGCCGGTCGCCGTCCTGATCGATGCGAAACGCCTCGCCGCGCTCGCCGATGTGGTCGCCGACCTGGCGGACGAGGTTCCGGTCTATGCGGCGTCCCAGGCGGTGCTCGACGGCGTCGCGGGCTTCCACCTCCACCGGGGCATCCTCGCCCTGGGGGAAAAGCCGCCGCCCCGCGGACCGTCCGGACTGCTGGCCCGAACTCCCGAAGAGGCGGTCGTCGTCGTGGCCTGCGGCATCGGCAACCACGACAACATGGGCGGCATCTTCCGGGCCTCGGCCGCCTTCGGGGCCGCCGCGGTCCTCCTCGACGATCGCTGCTGCGATCCCTTCTACCGCAAGGCCATCCGCGTTTCGGTCGGGGCTGTGCTGCGCACGCCGATGGCGACGGGCGTCGAAGCGGTCCAACTGATCGACAGGCTCAAGGCGGAGGGCTTCCGCGTCCTGGCCATGACCCCGGCGGCGGCTGCGCCCTTGCACCTCGCACAGCGGGGCGGTCGGGTGGCCATCGTACTGGGCGCCGAGGGACCCGGCCTGTCGACTGAGGTGCTGGAGCGTTGCGAGACCATCGGCATTCCGATGTCCGGGGGCTTCGATTCGCTCAATGTGGCGAGTGCGGGGGCCATCGCCCTGCATCATTTCACGCGATAGGCGAGAAGCCTTCCCCCCTTCGCGCCTACCCCTTCGTATGCCGTGAGGGGCGGCGTGAACTGTGACGCCGTGTCCCGGTCCGGGGGGAGTAGGTCATGTTCGACGGCATTCTGTTCTTCGTCAGCCGCAACGCGCGCGTCGCGGTGACGATCACCGTCGTGGCTGCGACGGTCAGCGCCGCCACCGTCATCGGCTGGATGACCGCGCCGGTCTGATCTGTCGGAAAGTCGCGATGGAGGCCTGAGCCGGAATCGAACCGGCGTGCACGGATTTGCAGTCCGCTGCGTAACCACTCCGCCATCAGGCCATGACCCATCCGCGTGAGGGGCCGTGTCGTCGCGAGGCGCGTTCGCTATCAGATCGGATTGTCGCCCGCAACGCACAGACCTATAAGCGCGCGAGATTTCCGGCGCCTTACCCGCGCCCTCTGCTTATCGGGACGAACGAGAAATGGATTTCGCCGCCGCGCGCAAGGTCATGGTGGACAGTCAGGTCCGCGTGAACGACGTCACCGACCGCGACCTCCAGGCCGCCCTGCTGGCGGTCCCGCGGGAGCGCTTCCTGCCGGCCGAGCGC
>Ga0079224_100017761_pt1 | contig 10039 bp, 12 predicted proteins | sample Stecom2015_FD_80414 | JGI IMG/M metagenome (GOLD analysis project Ga0079224, IMG submission 80414) | Agricultural soil microbial communities from Utah to study Nitrogen management - Steer compost 2015 | ecosystem: Environmental > Terrestrial > Soil > Agricultural land | place: USA: Utah... | reverse complement strand
TTTGAATGATTGGCGAATCAAAAATAATATAATTAAAATGAGGATACCTGTAAGTGCTGCTGCATAAAAGCCACTTCCTAGTTCTCCTAAATAAAGTCGAATGACGATGAATATGGTAACGAGCGATAGACTAGCCTTGCTTCCAAGATATAAGCCACCGAACATAATTGCGATCGTCCGCAAGTCCATAATAATCTCATTACCAATATGAAATGGAAAGAACATACAAGAAATCATGGCAACTATGACCGAAATAAGTTGAAGTATCTCTTTAAATTGATCAGAAAAATTTTTACCATTTGATTTTATTAAATAAGGAATAAATATGAGAAAGACAACTAAAAAAAGCATATTTAATAGTAATGTTTCGATATATGTCGCCACGCTAGTCTTATCCTCCCATCTCTGATGTTCCTTTAAATTCGTCAAAAAGTAAGAGAATCCTTCTTTTTTCACCCATTTATTTGAAGAATTTTTAATGAGAAGAACTGTACACGATATCAATTTGGAATCAAATATGCATCCCAACCCAATCGAATGTACTGCGTCAAAAAAAATGCACCCTAACTGGGTACATCATCTTTGTTAAGATTCATTTGTCTATAAAACTATTTCCCTTTCAATTGCTCAAACAATCTCTTCACGTTTATAATTCCTACATTCTTGTATTTTCCAAGAATCACTAGTTCCTTTGGAAGTTGTCCTACAGTATGAATACCATCTTCATTTAATTGTTTAATAAGGCTTGGTATACCAAGGAATTCTTCCTTTGTGAGTGGGATATCCTTCATTTGATCCGTTAGAATAATATAATCTGCTTTATAAAATAAAAAGAGTTCTCCTGGTCGTTCAAGGATCACTTTTCGGCGAGTCTTCTCTTCTTCAATGAAGAGGCGAAGTTCCTCAAATAATTGCTTATCATTGTTTTCATTAAATCGTTTTACATGTTTATGCAAATTTTCGAGATTGCTAGGCAACTCACTCATAATTCGAGCTTGTTGTTCTGCCCCCAATCGTATTAGAAATGTTTCGGACTTATCAAAGCGTTGGGGAAGTAAAAAGGCATCACGTAAGAAATAAGGAATTTCAAGTGTCTCCCCTTTATATTCGATTGTTCGAATTGCTGTGTATCCTGGCTCTGCTAATTTTGATGGAGCGACAGTTTTTGTAATTGCCACTTCTTTTTGTGTTTTTTTACCTAAAGGCTCTTTTTTCATAGATGCGACTAGTAAAGCCTCTAATGATTTTAGTCGTAGCTCCAGTTCAGTAATGTCATAACGCTCTTCCTTCGGAGGTGTTGGATCCTGATATTCTGGTACTTTGATTGAATACGAGGTATAGACTTCGACATACCACCTAACAATCTTGTAAATGGCTTCCCATGATAGTAGTGCCTCCGAATAACGAAACTTTCTCTTGTCATGTGAAGCCTGATTTCCAAGTTGACGAACCACATGAAGTGCATCTCTAATTTCTGTTGTAAGAATTCCCTCGTTCTCTAACATGGTAAGCCTTTCCTTTAATGTAATACGAGGATTTTCTTTTATTTTTTCATATTCCATAACTTGTTGAAGGATATTTTCTATTAATACCCTGGAATGGGTAAGCATGGTACGGGGGCTTGAAAAGATGGAGTTTTCTAATTCACCAGCTAAAAAGGCTAATTCTTTAGAAATCGGTTCTAGAAATCTATAAAAATACTTGGATGAATTCATATCTAGTTGTTCCTTTCTTACATGAAAAATCAAGGCCTGAATCTAATTAATAGAGATTCAGACCATCTGTTCGATTCCTTCATTTTAGTTGAAAAAGATGGGACAATCAAGGTCTTTTGTCACCTATTTATGGATCTATCAACTCTAATCGTGTATAAATCCCATCTTGGAAACATATCCCTTTTCAATCTAATTAAAGTGTGTTAACTTTATTATATAACTTAATATTTTGTGTTTTCACTAGGGGAACCCTTGATAAGGGCTGAGAAAAAAGTAGTTACTTTGAAACCCTCATTACCTGAACAGGCTTGTACCTGCGTAGGGATGTGGTTAAGTAAGATAGCTATACATATACATATCAACCACTTTCCTACATCGGAGAGTGGTTTTTTGTTGTACTTAACCGAACATATCCCTTTTTTCGATACAAGGTGTTCGACAAAAGGAGAAATGAAATGAAATTAATGGCTGTAACAGATGACCAGCAATCTGTAAAAGCGCTTGCTGAAAAAATCATTTCTATAAAAGATGTGATTGATTACGTACAAATCCGTGAAAAGTCAAAATCGGTACAAAACATTGTGTCTCTTATCGATTCCTTACTTAGAAACGGTGTTAAGAAAGAAAAAATCATTGTAAATGACCGCCTTGATGTAGCGCTTTGTATGAACATTCCTACGGTGCATTTACCTGAACATGGTCTACCTGTCAAACTGGTCAAACAACGGTACCCGCACATCCTAGTGGGTTGTAGTGTTCATTCCGTTGAAAAAGCTAAAGAAGCCGAAGTAAATGGAGCAGATTATGTCATCTACGGCCACTGCTTTGAAACGAACAGTAAAAAAGGGTTGCCACCAAATGGAATCCAGCCTCTTAGTCAGATAAAAAAAGAACTTAACATCCCTGTTTATGCTATTGGCGGAATTACCTTGGAAACATTACCGTCTGTCAAAGAGGTTGGTGCTGACGGAGTTGCGCTCATGTCTGCTATTTTTGCAGCAGATGACCCCCATTCTCTAACAAAAAAAGTCAGCGAGGCGATTCAGGATGAAAAATAACTATGATGTAGTTGTTATAGGTGGCGGGATCATTGGTTCCTCCATTGCTTATTATTTAACAAAAGAACAAATGGATGTTGCCCTAATAGATGAAGGACAACTAGGTGAAAAAACAACAAAAGCCGCGGCTGGTATGCTTGGAGCTCATTCAGAAAGTGACGGTGATTTCTCTCTCTTCTTCCCGTTCGCTAGATCCAGTCAGCTAGAATACAAACAATTAAAAGACGAACTTTATGAGCTGAGTGGGATAGATATTGGTTATCGAACAGGTGGAATTCTAAAACTAGCATTTACAGAACAAGATCTGCAAAGTCTAGAATCTCTAATAAAACAACCAACTGTAAATTGGTTAAATGACTACGAAGTCAACCTGTTAGTTCCAGACATTTCTAAGAATGTGATAGGTGCAGCGCATATTGCTGACGATGTAAATGTGAATCCGAAAAATACATGTGAAGCTTTTACTAAAAGTGCGCAAGTTCTTGGAGCCTCAATTTTTGAATATTGTCATGTTCATGAAATTGAAAATGGACATAATCAGTATAAAGTGAAGACATCAAAAGGTCATTTCTATGCAAAGCATGTCGTCATAGCAACTGGTGTTTACAGTAATCCTCTTTTAGAGAATCTAAGAATCTCTGAACAGTTATCACCTGTAAAGGGAGAAAGCATCATTGTTCAACATGATAAGCCCCTTTTACACCATACATTGTTTTATGATAAATCCTATATCGTACCAAGAAACAACGGTCAATTGGTGATAGGAGCAACGATGTTACAGGATGACTGGAGCGATTCAATTAGTCTAAATAGTGTTGAAGCCTTAATAAATAGAGCAAAAACGATGCTCCCCTCCTCTTCCGACTGGAGGTTTCATGGTTTTACAGCTGGCTTACGGCCTACCACCTTTGATGGACATCCATTTATCAGCAGACATCCTGAAGAGGAAGGGATTTTTATTGCATGTGGTCATTTTCGCAATGGAATCCTTCTGGCCCCTGCAACAGGAAAAATGATTCGTGATTTCATCCTCAATTATGAGGTAAAACAAGAGTGGATTGCTGCCTTTCATATTAACCGAAGGCAACTAGCCACGGTTTAGGAGGTGAGAAGATGAAGATAAGACTTAATGGAACACAAGTTGAACTTCCTGAAGAGGTGACTTCAGTAGAAAGTCTTTTGGCCCACTATGAGCTACAAAACCGAATTGCAATAGTAGAAATAAACGAAGATATTATTCAAAAAGATGACTATAAAACTAAAAAACTTGCAAATGGAGATGTCGTTGAAATTGTCCAATTTGTAGGAGGAGGATAATATGTTAACAATCGCAAATCGTACCTTTAATTCTAGACTTTTATTAGGAACAGGAAAATACCCATCTTTTGACATTCAAAAACAAGCAGTAGAGGTTTCAGAAGCTGAAATTTTAACGTTTGCGGTTAGGAGAATGAATATATTTGAAGCAAGTCAACCGAATTTTTTAGAGCAGTTAGACTTAACAAAATATACACTTCTACCTAATACGGCAGGTGCCAAAACGGCTGAAGAAGCAGTACGGATTGCAAAACTTGCTAAAGCATCTGGCTTATGTGACATGATTAAAGTAGAGATTATCGGAGACGACAGATCCCTATTACCAGATCCAATCGAGACATTGAGAGCATCCGAAATGCTTTTAAATGAAGGATTTATTGTGTTACCTTATACGTCTGACGATGTTGTACTTGCAAAACGTTTGGAGGAGCTTGGCGTACATGCTGTCATGCCAGGTGCTAGCCCAATTGGTTCAGGTAAAGGAATTTTAAATCCATTAAATTTAAAATTTATTATCGAGCAATCACAAGTACCTGTCATTATTGATGCAGGAATCGGTTCTCCAAAGGATGTCGCATATGCGATGGAACTTGGCGCAGATGGCGTGTTATTAAATACTGCTGTGTCAGGAGCACAAGACCCTGTAAAAATGGCACGCGCTGTAAAACTTGCGTTAGAAGCAGGAAGACTCGGCTATGAAGCTGGCCGCATTGAAGAAAAAGACTATGCCGTAGCAAGTAGTCCAATGACTGGGTTAGTGGGATCTTAATTTTGGTGACTACAACTTCTAACCAATGAATGATTATCCCTCCGTTTACGCATGATAAAATCGGAGGTGATACAATTGGATAATAAAAATAAAAGTAAAACTAGTCTCCATCAAGAATATAATAATGGTTTTTTAAATAATATTAGTCAGTCTCTTGTCGATACAACAAAAGCGTTAACTGGCGACTACGAAGATGATAGTAACCAACAAGAAACTCAACAAAATAAGCAGTAGTTATCGGTTATTATATATAAGACTGCAAACATGTTTCAAAAGGACTCGTTTGCAGTCTTATGTCTTTTTACCAACGAATGAATGCCATTCTTATCCTAGTCCACCCTGCCCGCTTGGGCCCGCATTCGTTCCATTTCCACAATGAATGTTTCTTTCTCCAATAGAGCCTTCACCAAAATACGTGCCATTTTTACCTGCATGGTGATTGTTTTCATCGCACTCTTGACCACCATTATTTTTACGATTTCGATTGTTCATAATGTTGTTGCGATTTTCAACATCATTTGTGTTTCTTTGATATAAGCCTCGATCATTTTCTTGTTTTTGTTGATCCAAGATTCTTACATCACCGTCATTATATGTGTCAACATTATTGCCATTCACACCGCAACCAGTAAGTGCGAAAGCAAATAATGATGCCCCTAAAAAAGCGGATATATACTTTCTCATGTGTTAACCCCCTTTTACAAATCAGAAACGCTATATACGCCTCTACTTAGTTTGTGTTAACACATAAGAATTTACATATGTTAGATAACGGAAATGTGCATTAACCAATTATAACTCTCCTTATGTTACTATTATACGAACATTTAAATGATGAATGAACGTTTTTCCATTTATAGATTTTCTCAAACTGGGAAATCTATGTCTGAAAACAAGGTCTTTGAAAGCAATATAAAGATTCCTTTCCAACCTTGTCTTTCAATTTAGCAACATTGCATACATAATGAAATCGTGGAGGTTTGTTAATGGTACAATCATTAAGAGAAATTATGACATCAGATGTATTAACAGTGAATGAAACACAAACTGTAAAAGAAGCGGCAGCACTAATGAGTCAGTATAATATCGGGGCTATACCAGTAGTTAATAATAACAAACAAATTGTTGGAATTGTAACAGATCGAGATATCACCCTTAGAACGACTGCACAAGGTGAAAGTCCTCAAACACCAGTGTCTGAAGTAATGACAGCACAAAAAATTGTTAAAGGCACCCCTGACATGGATGCACACGAGGCTGCAAATTTAATGGCTCAACATCAAATTCGCCGCTTGCCAGTAGAAGAAAATGGACAAATCGTTGGGATGGTTGCTTTAGGGGATTTAGCAACACAAAATCAATATGCAAACGAAGCTGAACAAGCTTTACAAAGTATTTCTACTCCCTCTGCACCACAACAATAAGAATAAAAGCAGACCAGATTAATTGGTCTGCTTTTTAAAAATTTGCTGAAATCTACTTTTTTACAATAAAGAAAATGCTTACCCCATAATACGTGAAATTGCACCTCTAATTTAGTGTATTAAGAAAAGACTTGGCTTGCTTTTAATAAGTTGTCTTTTGCTTCAATATATTCACGATGTAGCTTATCGACATATTCTCGCACACTTGTTACTTCGTCAATCACACCGATACCTTGGCCACTTCTCCATATATCCTTCCAAGCCTTAGACTTTTGACCTCCACTGAAATTCATCTTTGAAGGATCACTTTCTGGAAGATTATCAGGATCTAAGCCTGCTGCACGAATAGATGGAGCCAAATAGTTTCCATGAACACCCGTAAATAAATTGGTATATACAATGTCATCAGATGTACTTTCGACGATCGCTTGTTTGTATTCGTCCACTGCACGTGCTTCATGTGTAGCAATAAACGGTGAACCGATATAGGCAAAGTCAGCACCCATTGCTTGAGCTGCTAAGATCGACCTACCATTTGCAATCGATCCAGCTAATGCTAGTGGACCATCAAACCAACTGCGAATTTCCTGAACTAATGCAAATGGACTCTTATTACCTGCATGTCCACCCGCACCTGAAGCAACTGCAATTAAACCGTCTGCCCCTTTTTCAATGGCTTTATGAGCAAACTTGTTGTTGATGACGTCATGTAACACGATTCCGCCGTAACTGTGTGCAGCTACATTCACCTCTTCACGAGCCCCTAGAGATGTAATGATAATAGGCACTTTGTATTTCACACATAACTCCATATCATGTTCGAGTCGATCATTTGACTTATGTACAATTTGGTTGATCGCAAACGGTGCAGCTGGACGATCTGGATTCTTCGCGTTATAATCTGCCAATGCTTCTGTTATTTCGGCCAACCATTCGTCTAGTTGTGAGGCGGGTCTTGCATTGAGTGCAGGCATAGAACCAACAATCCCTGCTTTACATTGTTCAATCAATAACTTTGGATTACTGATGATAAAAAGTGGTGAGCCAATAACAGGTATTCTTAAGGAATTTAGTATAGTTGGTATATTCGACATTATTACATCCCCCAATTTCACAACAATTTATTCAAAAAACACTGAAATCACGCACAGGCACTGGTATCTTCTTAAAAAACAGTAAGCGTTTTCAATGTACTTTAGTAATACTATATTTATAGCTTTGTAGTCAATTATTTAATTAAAATACTCATTCAATGAATTGTAATTACATCGAAAAAGCGATTAAAAAGAAAATTAAATATAACACTGTAGGTAAGATCGTGAAAGCAATTCCTACCATTCTTGTCGTTGCTCTTACTTGAAGTATAAAACCTATGACCCAGATAAAGAACGGTAAAATGAAATACCAACGAATAGGTGCTGTCTCATCTTCAGCAATACCTGGACCACTCATCCAAAGTGAGAATAACAATACATAGATCCCTGATAGAATCAACCAACAGTATCTAAAAAATCTCCTTATCATAAGCACTTCCTTTTGTCATTCGATATCCTTCTTAGGCTGTTACCCGACAACTTGATTTTTTGTTGTTAAAATAGGTTAATAAGAGGAGTCTATTGGCTCCTCTTATTTAACTATAAAAATGAAATGTCTTTTTAAAAACCTAAAGTCTTTTGAGTAAAAATTGATTTAATCTTTTCCTTGATCTCTACTCTGTCCTCACTTGATAAGTACTCTGTGTAGACTGGTACTTCTTTACCGTCATCTAAAAGAAAAATAAGGATCCCATTCACATCCACTACGCGGATTACTTTGCTAAAAAGAATTTGTTTTCTTGGGATGAGGGCTCCTCTGTAAATGGATAAAGATCCGTCATCGATGATGAAATATTCTTTTTTGTGTAATTTAAAAAAGTAAAACGCACGATACACATTAAAAACCATTAATCCAATTATAACTAAAGCTAATACCGGACTTATAAACTCCCCTAAATTAAACGCAAAATAGCTGTACGTGCTTAAAAGAAGAATCGTTAACACGTAGACTAAGGATGATACACCCTGTCGAATGTATTTCTTTTTGGACACAAATTTATATCCCATCAATTTATCACCCACTCTCCAACTTTAGGTATCTTTCTAATACAATATTAACATAATATTCCAAAAAATAAAAATATATTTATAAATCAGTACAATTTTCCCACCTTGGTCATATATTCATTACCGATGTAGGTTAGCCGTTGGTGCTAAGAAGTGGTGTACTGGGACTTTATTATTTAAATATGCAATTTAATTGGCAGTTGTTCTTATAAAGTCTTTAATACTCCCCTATTCGGGTAAGATAAATCCCCATTCAATTCTTATAATCGTGCTAAAAATTGCATGATGAATGATTTTAAAAAAAGTTGTTTCATTGTTGGAAATCTAGGTTTTAACGTATCTCGGCCGTGCCTCAGGTATATGTATTTTAAAATGTGAATCACATGTAGGTGATTAAAAAATATGAAGTAAGACACCAGAAAAAAGACCCTATTGAAATCTAAGCTCGAATCCAAGTTACTTTTTTACTAACTCCCGCCTTTCCTTCCAAGAAGTTTATGTACCCAATGGTAAGTAGAAAACCAAAAAAGACCAAATAGAACCCTTCTATATCCCCTTCTAAAAGGTTCACAGCTCCCAATAAAACCAAAATTGTTCCAGTTCACCTAAAGCCATCCTTATCTTTATCATATGTTTGTTTTCACCCACATTAATTGACTCCTCCACTTTGTAAAGAGTATAAAGACATCCATAGATAACGACCTACACTTTGCCAGAGTGCCACTCCTAGGAAGAAAAGAATGATGGTCATGATAAACCATGAATATACGTGCTTCTTGGTTTGAAGTATTTTATACCCAAAGACAATCAGTATTATAATCAAAAACAACATTCCAGATATTGCCATTAATAAATGAAATAAAAATATGACATCCCCCCTTTACTTATAAGTAGTAGCTTTGTATATTCAATTTCAAATAACGTTACTTTTTCTTAATTAAGCCCCATATCGCTTCATCTACCATAAAATATCTTTCGTGAGAGCATGCTGCAAATATACATGTACCATTTTGAAAAAACATTAGGTCTTCTGGTAGTTCTGGGCTAATCCAATCAAATATGGAATCGGATTGTTCTTTTAAAAATAACTTCGTTGCATTATTTAAACGAAAATAAAAAACATAAGCCGTATCTTCAACAAGTTTTGTAGTTTCCCATTCTTGTTGAACTTTTCTTTCGATAAGATGCTCATTAATATCTGCTATTAAACAATCAATAAACGTTAGACGTTCTTCTTCGTTCACCATCATCTGTCGATTTTCAACAAATGCAAATCGATTACTATGTCTAGATAATAGGTCAATTAGTCGTTTGTAGCGTTTGCCTTTCACATTTTCCATGATCATTAACATCTTATTTCTCCCAAGCATTTTTTGTTTTTTTTAATAAGGAGTATGAGCTTCCCTGTCAAAGTGTTCACATGCCCATCTACCTTCTAATTCCAAAAGATTGAATACAGTCTTTTGATCAGTCGGTAGCTCTTCAATCCACTTAAGCAGAGTAGAAATAATCGATGCTTTTTCAGGTAAGGAATTGATAATGACCTCTGCTTGCTCCTTAAGTTGTGAAGTCCATATTTGAGCACGTACCATCACCATCGAATAATAAGTTCTTATGAGTTTTCGTGCAAAGTTTTGAGAAATTTTTGTAAATT
>Ga0079224_100017760_pt1 | contig 10039 bp, 7 predicted proteins | sample Stecom2015_FD_80414 | JGI IMG/M metagenome (GOLD analysis project Ga0079224, IMG submission 80414) | Agricultural soil microbial communities from Utah to study Nitrogen management - Steer compost 2015 | ecosystem: Environmental > Terrestrial > Soil > Agricultural land | place: USA: Utah... | reverse complement strand
TAGAGCTGATGGTAAAAAAATTTCCGGAAGCAGTGGAAGCAAAATTAATCCTGTGGCTGTTTCAAGCCTGCCAAATACTGCAGTTGTGTTTTATACTGATTTTACAAATAACTCATCCGGTGATCTGTACGCACAAAAACTTTTAAATAACGGTAATTACCTCTGGCAGTATAATGGAATCAGAATATCAAATCTTAATTATGATATAATTGATTATACTGCGTCATCAGATCATCATGGAAATACCTTTGCAGCTTATCTTACAAGAAATATAGAAGCTTTAAATGAATATTCTTTGCTTATTCAGAAAATTAATAATGATGGCAAACTTCTTTTTAATGAAAACGGAAGGGAAATTCTATCAACTAATTATCATGTTTCCCAGCCAGCATTAATTGCTGATAAATCAGGCGGTGCTTTTGTATTCTGGCTTACCAGCTATGATAATAAATCAAGCATTCAAGCACAGCGGATTGACTCAACTGGAAAAGAAGTCTGGAAGCAGCCGTTAAATATTTCAGGTGAGTCAAAGCATGTAATTTCATATTCAGCACAGCTCACTGATAATTCAACAATTTACATTGCATGGCAAACAATCAACGGTAAGAAAAATATTTTTCATCAACTGCTCAGTACTTCCGGTAAAAAACTGTGGGGTGAGAATGGTAAAGAAGCAACAATGCTTGAAGGAAGCCAGGTTAATCCGCAGGTGCTTACAGGTGATTCTACAATTATTTTGAGCTGGACTAATGAACAGAATAACGATAGAAATATTTTCATTCAAAAATTTGATACGCAGGGAAAATCTCTTTGGCAAAAAAACGGTTTACCAGTTATACATCTTAACGGCGCTCAGTTTGGACAAAAAATAATAACAGATGGGAAAGGCGGAGCGATAGTTTCATGGATTGACAGACGTGTGGATTCCTTGCGCGGAAATATTTATGCCCAGCGTATTACTTCAAATGGAAATTTTGCGTGGGATTCTACCGGTATTCCTGTTGCTTCAAGCAAGAATACGGAAAAAAGTTATCTGTCTGTTCTCTCTGATAACAGAGGTGGAGCTATTTTTATCTTTAAAGATAAACGTGATAATAAAGGTGAGATTTACGGACAAAAAGTTTTTAATACAGGAACCTACGTTTCACAGATCATCGGTTTTACTGCTGAAGCCGAAAACGATTCAGTTAAAATTTCATGGTACTCAGCAAATGAAATCGGGAAAACAAGATACGATGTTGAAAGAACTTCACAATCAGATTCATCAAGCACCGATTGGCAGACGATTGGAACTATTTATTCTGATGGTGAAAGCTCCGCAAAATTCTATGAATTTTTTGATAAACCGGATGTTGCCGGCACTGTTTATTACAGAGTAATTCAAAGTGATGATCATGGAAATTTTCAGCCATCCGATGTTTCAAAAGTGAATTACCTTTCAGGTTCAACAGATATTACCGTGGCACAAAATTCACCTAATCCATTTTCAGATGAAACAGTAATTGAGTTTTATCTGCCTGATGAGCACAACGTTACGATAGAATTTTTTAACAGCCGCGTTGAAGAAGTAAAGAAGATTGATAATCAGCCTTTCCCTGCAGGGAAAAACCAGGTAATATTTTCTGCGGATGGACTTGAACCTGGAATTTATTTCTACCGTTTTAAAGTAGATTATTTTGTTGATGTAAAGAAAATGGTGATTACTAATTAAGATGGATAAGTCATTTAAAATATTTGTTGATTTTGATGGGACGATTACGAAGCGTGATGTTGGCGATTCAATTTTCCAGGAGTTTGGTGAAAAAGAAGAAGTTGATAGGATAATTGATCACTTGTTAAGCAATAAAATTTCTGCAAAGGAATGCTGGCTTCAGCTTTGCGGTACAGTTAAAAATTTTACAAAGCAAGACGTGGATGAATTCATCAACACAATTGAAATTGATGACACATTTCATCATTTCGTTCAGTACTGCAATAATAATAACTTTGATGTCTTTATCCTTAGTGATGGTTTTGATTATTACATACACAAAATTTTTGATCGGGAAAATCTTTCAAATCAGTTCAGGATACCCGAGAATATTTTCTGTAATAATCTTGAAGTAACAGACGGAAATTTTACTCCTTCTTTTCCGTATTATGATGAACATTGCAGAACTTCAGCAAACTGCAAGAGGAATCATATAATAAGCAACAGCAGCGATGATGATTACACAGTTTATATCGGTGATGGAAATTCAGATAAACATCCTGCACAGTATTGTGATTTCATTTTTGCTAAGGATGATCTTTTAAAATTCTGTGAACGTGAGAGAATTTCTTTTTTCCCTTATGTAAATTTTAATGATGTAATTAAGAGACTTGATGATCTTAAACAAAAAAGAAGATTAAAGAAACGCCACCAGGCTGAACTGAAACGGCGTGAAGCATACATGGTTGAGTAATCAAATAATAACAGAATAGAAATTAATTCATGAAAAATTTTGCCGGAAAAATTTTCAAATACAGAAGCTACACTCCAATTCCTTTTGTAATTGTAATGCTTCTGTTTGAAAATGCAAATATATGGAGCCTTGTAATCGGATTTTTAATTGCGCTTTCCGGTGAAGCTTTTCGTTTGTGGGGTGTTAGCTGGGCAGGAAGTGAAACAAGAACTACAGGAACCGTTGGCGGAACTTTTTTAATAATAAGCGGACCTTTTGCTCATGTACGCAATCCATTATATGTTGGTAATATTTTGATGTACACCGGTCTGGGCATAATGTCTTACGCATTGTTTCCATGGCTTCAGATTGCGGGATTTTTATTCTTCTCATTGCAGTATCACTTTATTGTAAAAGAAGAAGAAACTTATCTTAAAAAAACATTTGGAGAAGAATATCAAAAATATTTGCAGAATGTGCCGGGATTTATTCCAAGATTAAGCGCATATAAATCAGGAAATGCAGAACAGCCGCCGTTCAATTTTAGAGCCGGGCTTCGTTCTGAAAAAAGAAGTCTGCAGGCATTTGGTTTTGTTGCTCTTACAATTTTGCTTTTGTGGTTCATCGGAAGATTTTGATTATGCAATCCATCTTATCAAAAAATATTCTGATGATTGCCGGAGAAGTCTCCGGTGATATGCACGGAGCTTCTTTAATTACTGAATTAAAAAAAACAGACAGCGATATAAATATTTTTGGAATTGGCGGAGATAAAATGCAGGCTGCCGGCTTGCAGCTTGAATATCATATTAACAAACTGGCTTTTTTAGGATTTGCTGAAGTTATTAAGCATATCCCTTTTGTAAAAAAAGTTCAGAGAGAATTAATTCAATTGGTTAAACAGAAAAATATATCACTTGCTGTGTTGATTGATTATCCCGGTTTTAATCTTAGCATTGCTAAAAAATTAAAGGCATTGGGAATAAAAATTGTTTACTTCATCTCGCCGCAAATATGGGCCTGGGGTGCGGGAAGAATTAACAAAATCAAACAGCTTGTTGATAAAATGCTTGTAATTCTTCCTTTTGAAAAAAAGATATTTGAAGATGCAGAAGTTCCTGTTGAATTTGTTGGTCATCCATTATTGGATAGAATTAATGAGCAACAACTTTTGAGCAGAAAAGAACTTGATAAAAAATTTAATCTTGAACCGGGAAAAGAAATTCTGCTCATACTTTCAGGAAGCCGGAATAATGAAGTGCAGAAAATTTTCCCCGCAGCAGTTCAGGCAGCTGAAAAATTAGCAGAAGAGTTTAACCTTCAGATTATTACTGCTTGCGCTGATAATATTAATGAACAACTGTTCTACAGTTTAGCTAATGTTAAAAACTTTAAAGTAGTTAAAAACAATATTTATGATTTTATGAATCACGCAAAGTTTGGAATAATAAAATCAGGTACTTCTACTCTTGAAGCCGGCTTACTTCAACTGCCAATGTTAATAGTTTACAAAACAACATATCTCACATACTTGATTGGGAAAAATCTTGTTAAACTTAAAAATATCGGGCTTGCAAATATAGTTGCCGGAGAAACAGTTGTTCCGGAGCTGATTCAGGATGAAGTTACGGTAGATAAAATTTATTCCGAAGCAAAAAAAATTCTTGATGATAAAAATTATTATGCATCAGTAAAAGAAAAACTTGGCAGAATAAAATCATTACTTGGTGAAAAAGGCGCATCAAAGCGCGCGGCAAAATCAATTTATTCATTGATGATGAATGAAGTTTAGAAAACTGCAGCAGAATGTATTAAGAATTATAGGACACTTAATACTCTTTTATATTGTTAATGTTCTTTGTAAAAGTTTAAGAATTACTTTTCAAAACAAAAAAGTAATTGATGACCTGAACAGCCGGAATGAAAAATTCATTCTCGCGTTCTGGCACGGAACAATGCTTCTTCCATGGTATCTTCACCGCAAGAGTGATTTTGCTTCACTAATAAGCAAGAGCAAGGATGGAGATCTTCTTGCAAAGATTTTGAAGAAATGGAAGTACGAAGTTATCAGAGGTTCAAGCAGTTCAGGCGGTGAAATTGCGCTTGCAATTATGATTGACTACGCAAAAAACGGCTACTCAATTTCAGTAACTCCGGATGGCCCTCGCGGGCCTGCTTTTCAAATGAAAGCCGGTGCAGTTATTACAGCTAAAAAAAGCGGATTGCCTTTAGTTCTTGCCGGAGTTGGTTTTGCTAAAAAACATTCGCTTAAAAGCTGGGATAAATTTCAGATACCATGGCTTTTCAGCCGTGCACAAATAATTTATTCTGACCCTGTTTACGTTGATAAAAATTTGAGTTACGAAGAAACTTCTGATGTGATAAAAAATTGTGAATCAGTTCTAATTGATTTGCAGGCACAGGCAGAAAAATTTTGATAATGTTTTTTAAAATAAAAAATGAATGATCTTTTTAAGAATAATATTACTTCCGTTCGTTCCGTTGTATGCAGCGGCTGTATCGCTGCGTAATTTGTTCTTTGATAAGAATGTACTTAAAGCAAAAGCTGTTGATGCAAAAATAGTTTCAATAGGAAATATTACTGTGGGCGGCGCAGGTAAAACTCCGCTCGTAATTTATGTTCTTAATCTTTTAAAAAATGAATTGAGAGCATCAGGAAAGAAGACTGCTGTTTTAAGCCGCGGATATGGAAGAAAATCAATGGGATATGTTCTTGTCTCAGATGGTAAAAATATTCTTTCAACCGTTGAAGAAGCCGGTGATGAAATTTATCATACAGTGCTTGATTGCAAAGTACCCGCAGCAGTTTCTGAAAACAGAGTTAGCGGAGCTGAAAAATTAATTGAAGATACCGGCGCTGATATAATTGTGTTGGATGATGCTTTTCAGCATAGATGGATTAAACGGGATATTGATCTGCTTATTTGTGAACAGCGTTTTTTAATTGAACGAAAATTCTTTAACAGACTACTGTTCCCTTCCGGTAATTTGCGTGAGGGATTTGGATCAATTAAACGCGCTGATGCAGTGGTTATTAACAGAAAGTTTTCTAACAAGGTTAATATTCCTGATGATCTGAAAATATTCTTTAGGGATAAAAAAATTTTTACAGCTTGTTACAAAGCAATCCGTTTTGTTGAATTGGCAAACGGTATGGAATTTACAATTGATGAATTTATCGGGCAGAAAAGCCTTGTAGTTTCCGGAATTGCAAATCCTTTTTCTTTTTTTAATGCTTTAAATCAGACGAAGGTTGATACACAGAACAGAATAATTTTCAGGGATCATAAAAAATATTCATTAAAGGAAGTTCAGGAGATAAGAAAGAAATTTTATTCAACTAATTCTCATTCAGTTGTAACAACAGAAAAGGATGCAGTAAAACTGATGCAGTTTTCCAAAGAGCTTGATGATATAGATATCTTCTATTTAAAAATTGAATTAAAGATGGATGACGAAGAATCATTCAAAAAATTTATAATCAATAAACTAAGTATATGAAAGGGGATAGATTATAGAACAAAAACTCAAAATCATTTCGGATCCCGAAACCGGGGATCAAAATCAAATAGATTTCTCTGCAGCTCTTCGAAATGATATGTAAGCAATGAGCGCACTCAAAATTAATTAAAGAAAAAATTACGATTATCTATTAGGAGGAAAAGATAGATGGCTAAACAACCAAAATACGTCTATTTCTTTGGCGGGAAAAAAGCCGAAGGAAAGGCTGAAATGAAAGCTCTGCTTGGCGGCAAGGGCGCTAATCTTGCAGAGATGGTTAATATTGGTTTGCCTGTTCCGGCAGGATTTACAATAACCACAGAAGTATGTACTTACTATTATGAGAATAAGAAAAAATATCCAAAACAGCTTCAGGCAGATGTTCTTGCAGCAATGAAAAAAGTTGAAGCGGTTATGGGTGCAAAGTTCGGTGATCCTCAAAACCCGCTCCTTGTATCCGTTCGTTCAGGTGCACGTGCTTCAATGCCGGGTATGATGGATACAATTCTTAATCTTGGTTTGAATGATGTTACTGTTGAAGGATTAATTAAAAAAACCAACAACCCGAGATTTGCTTATGATTCTTACAGAAGATTCGTTCAGATGTACGGCGATGTTGTGCTTGGTTTAAAACCGGTTGACAAACATGATGAAGATCCGTTTGAAGTTATTCTTCATAAGAAAAAAGAAAAACATGGTTTCAAACTTGATACTGAATTAACAGCAGAGCATCTTAAAGAACTAGTTGCAGAATTTAAAGCTGCAATTAAAGAACATACCGGGAATGAATTTCCAAACGATCCGATGGAACAGCTTTGGGGTGCAATCGGTGCAGTATTCGGTTCATGGATGAACGAACGCGCAATTGTTTACCGCAAGCTGAATGATATTCCTGCATCATGGGGAACTGCAGTTAATGTGCAGTCAATGGTGTTCGGCAACATGGGTGAAGATTCAGGAACAGGCGTTGCTTTTACACGTGATGCTGCTTCCGGCGAAAATGTCTTTTACGGTGAATACTTATTTAATGCGCAGGGAGAAGATGTGGTTGCGGGAACAAGAACTCCGCACCCGATTTCTGAACTTGCAAAAGAAAATCCAAAAATCTATAAAGAACTTGATAAGATTAGAAAAATTCTTGAAAAGCATTATAAAGATATGATGGATATCGAGTTCACTATTCAGCAGGGCAAATTATGGATGCTTCAATGCCGTGTTGGAAAGAGAACCGGTTTTGCTGCCGTTAAAATGGCGGTTGATATGGTTAAAGAAAAATTAATTGAAAAAGAAGAAGCAATAAGAAGAATAGAACCGAACCAGTTAAATCAGCTTCTCCGTCCAATCTTTGATATTAATGAAAAAAGAAAAGCAATTGATGAAGGCAGACTATTGGCAAAAGGATTGAACGCCGGTCCGGGTGCTGCTTCAGGAAGAATTGCATTAAGTGCACAGGATGCTGAAGAAATGGCAGCCCAGGGTGATCCAGTAATACTTGTAAGAATTGAAACCTCGCCTGAAGATATAAAAGGCATGAATGCTTCCGAAGGTATCTTAACAGCAAGAGGAGGAATGACTTCACACGCAGCGCTTGTTGCACGGCAGATGGGTAAGGTTTGCGTTGCCGGCTGCGGTTCTTTGAAAATAAATTACAAAGAAGGCAAGATTGAAGTTGAAGGTAAAGATATTGTATTAAAAGAAGGTGATTACATTTCGATTGATGGATCAACCGGTGAAGTTATTGCAGGTAAAATTGAAACCAAGCCTTCCGAAGTTATACAGGTTCTTATTGATAAAACTCTTTCACCAAAAGAATCAAGTATTTATCAGACTTATGAGAGCCTGATGAAATGGGCAGATAGTTTCAGAAGATTAAGGATAAGAACAAATGCTGATCAGCCTGATCAGGCTTTAAATGCAATTGCATTTGGTGCTGAAGGTATCGGTCTCTGCCGTACAGAACATATGTTCTTTGGAGGAGATAGAATTTTATCCGTTAGAAAAATGATTGTTTCAGATACTCTTGAAGACAGAAAAGCAGCACTAGCTGAACTGCTTCCGCTGCAGAGAGAAGATTTCTACGGCATATTCAAAGCAATGAAAGGATATCCGGTAACAATCAGAACTCTTGATCCGCCGCTGCATGAATTCCTTCCTCACAGTGAAAGAGAAATAAGAGAGCTTGCAATTTCATTAAATATACCTGAAGAAAAACTGGTTGCTAAAATTAACAGCCTTCATGAATTCAATCCTATGCTTGGATTCAGAGGATGCCGTTTAGGCACTCTTTATCCGGAAATTACAGAAATGCAGGCGCGCGCAATTATTGAAGCAGCATGTGATGTTGCCGCAGAAGGCATAAAAGTAAAACCGGAAATAATGATTCCTCTTGTAAGTGATTTGAATGAATTTAAACTGCAGGAAGCAATTGTTAGAAGAGTAGCTGATGAAGTATTTAAAGAAAAGGGAAGAAAGGTATCATACCTTGTTGGAACAATGATCGAACTTCCGCGTGCATGTGTTACTGCAGATCAAATTGCTAAGGGCGCTGAGTTCTTCAGTTTCGGAACAAACGATTTGACTCAAACAACATTCGGACTTTCAAGAGATGACAGTGGTAAATTTCTTCCAATGTATGTTCAGGAAGAAATTCTTCCAACCGATCCTTTTGAAGCAATTGACCGCAGTGGTGTTGGCGAGTTAATGAAAATAGGAACTCAGAAAGGAAGATCAACCAGACCTGATCTTAAAGTTGGTATCTGCGGTGAACATGGCGGTGAACCATCATCGGTTGAATTCTGCCATTTACTCGGATTAAATTATGTTAGCTGTTCACCATTCAGAGTACCGATTGCAAGATTAGCTGCAGCAAGAGCAGTTGTATCTCAAAACAATACTGTTAAAAAATCAGTTAAAAAAACTGCTGCTAAAAAGAAAAAATAAATAAATTCCTTGCGGGATGCAGAAGCAGTTTCTTTAATGAAGCTGCTTCTCCCCTTAAATTACCGCAATGAAATAATTATCAAAACATTAATGAGGTAACGAAGAATGAAATTATCAGACTTCAAATATAATTTACCCAAAACAGCTATTGCAAAGTACCCCGTTTCTCCCAGGGATAAAGCAAAACTGATGGTATTAAACAGAGAAACCCAGGAAATTGAAAATCATGTGTTTTCAGAAATTGTAGATTTTATGGAAAAAGGGGATTCACTTGTAATTAATGAAACCCGTGTGTTTCAGGCAAGATTGTATGGGAAGAAAGAAAAAACTAATGCAAAAATTGAAGTCTTTTTGCTTCGGGAACTTAATGCAGAGGAATGTATCTGGGATGTAATTGTTGATCCAGCCAGAAAAGTAAGAATTGGAAATAAAATTTATTTCAATGATAAACTCTGGTGTGAAGTAATTGATAATACAACTTCACGCGGCAGAACTGTTAGATTTAATCAGCCGGGAAATGTATTTAAAGCAGTTGAAAAAATCGGCTTAACTCCACTGCCGCCTTATATCAAAAGAGATCCTGAACCGGAAGATAAGGAAAACTACCAGACTGTTTACGCAAAAGTAGATGGTGCAGTTGCTGCGCCAACTGCCGGTCTTCATTTCACTCAAAAGCTTATGCAGAAAATAGAAAAAAAAGGTATCTCAATTGTGCCTGTAATTCTTCATATCGGTTTAGGAACCTTCCGTCCTGTTGAAGTTGAAGATCTTACAAAACACAAAATGGATTCAGAATATTTTGAGATCCCGGCTAAATCAGCGGAGGTAATTAATAAATCAATTACATCAAAACATAATGTTTTTGTTGTAGGAACAAGCACATGCCGTGCACTTGAAACAAGTGTTACAGCAGATGGTCTTGTAAAACCTAACAGGGGTTGGACGGACAAATTCATTTATCCTCCTTACGATTTTAAGATTACAGATAAGCTTATTACAAATTTCCATGCACCGGAATCAACATTGCTTATGCTTGTAAGCGCATTTGGAGGTGTTGATTTTGTAAATAAAGCTTATAAAAAAGCGTTGAAGGAAAATTATAGATTCCTCAGTTACGGCGATGCAATGCTGGTGCTGTAAATAGAAATAAATTT
>Ga0079224_100017759_pt1 | contig 10039 bp, 5 predicted proteins | sample Stecom2015_FD_80414 | JGI IMG/M metagenome (GOLD analysis project Ga0079224, IMG submission 80414) | Agricultural soil microbial communities from Utah to study Nitrogen management - Steer compost 2015 | ecosystem: Environmental > Terrestrial > Soil > Agricultural land | place: USA: Utah... | reverse complement strand
AGTTCTTCTTCATTTTGGTGCAATTGAAAGAAATCTTGGGTTACGTCTTTTTCCCAACGCTCGTAGGCTTCGCTTAGTGAAGAGTGATTAGTGGTGAGTGGTGTGTGATTAGTGCCTAGTGGTGAGTGATTCGTCTCGTCACTCATCACTAATCCCTTATCACTAACCAACAACGGACTTTGCTCAAAATCCCAAGAGGTTTCTCTTGAATTCCAATCAATTCTTGAAATTTGAATTGAAATACCAACTATTTGTATAACATCCTTCTTAATAGAATCTACAGGATAAATTACGGGAACATCAGCTATGTTTTCAACTTGAAAACTAATTGTTGGATTTAGGATGTTTAATAATTTCGAACCAACTCTAGATCCAATTAAACTTGAGAAGTAGAATATATCATCAGGATTGTTTGGGAATGCGCTTGATCCGTGTACGTCCCATATGAATCCATCATCATAAATCCTAGTATCTATATCTCCGGAAGAAATGTAAGACCACGAAAAGCAGGGTTTAAAAAAAAACTCATAAAACTGATGTTTACCTCTTGTGAAGTTTCTTCCTTTTTCTTCAAAGTTAACCAACTTTTCTCTATTTCCGAACCACCTACGTGTTGAACCTCCTTTGTTATAAGGAACCCACTTTCCATTCTCTTTTTTAAAATTAGAAATATCATTAATATATAATTGACAGTCCGTAAAATCAATTTCAAACCATTCCCTAACATATTTACCATTATTCCCTGTAATTATACCTTGAAATAATGTTGAATAATTTTCAATATTCTTATTGAGAAAAATTTTAGCTACGCTCTCACTCACCCAATACGCAATCGGGCTGCCCGGTATTTTTTCAAAGTTGGTTTGGGGGATGTTGGGGAAGAAGTTGGTTCTATTAAAAAAATGCTCTTCTTTTTCTTTGTTAGTTTTGTAATCTACTAATCTGAAATAAGATCCTTTCGCATCAATGGGTTGAGTATTTTTCAATACAAAAGCAGTGGATTGCACCACCTCACCACTTAATTCCTCAAATGTTCGTGGTCCCAAATGCATCATCGTTTCAATGGTATAATAATCCAGAATATTCTTTCTCAGTTTTTCATAGGAAGACAAAAACATCCAAGAGTGCTGATTGATCATTCCCATAAAACCATCTTGAAGCGTCATTGCCAAAGTGCTTTCCATAAACACAGCAAACAAATCTGCTTTGGACAGCGGATAGGTTTTGCCTACATAGTTTTTTAATTGGGCATTCATATTTTTTTGTCCCATATAGGGTGGGTTGGCTACGACTGCTGTAAACTTTTGCGCCAGCGTCAGTAACACAGGAATGTAAGCTTGCAGTTTAGTTAATAAGGCAGTAAGGATTAAGTCTAAATGTTCCGCTTCTTGTATCTCTTGGTAGCGTTGCTGTATGTATGCAACAGTCTCTTTACTCAAGTCCAATTGCATCACCGAGCCCAAGTTTTTGGCTTGTTGCATCAGTTTCAGGGCTTTTTCTAAAGCTTCGATATGGTCTTTGCCTGCTTCCCCTAAAAAGTCTGCTACTTCTTGTCGGTCAAAACTATTGGCTTCAGGCATTGCATATATATGGCGCTTCCAGTTTTGTTTCCACACATCGGGATATACCTTGGCAGCCTTTAACAAGAGCGCAAAATTCGCCAATTGCGCAGCACGATCGTCTATCTCCAAGCCGTACACATTCTTTTCAAAGATGTTCTGCACGGCTTCTTCGGGTGTGTAGTATTCTTCTAAATACATTTGGTACAACAAGGCAAAACCTTCGACCAAGATATGCCCGGAACCACAGGCGGGATCTATGAGGGTGAGTTGTTCTACATCGGAAATCAATGCCTTGTTCTCGATACGCTGCGCACTCGAACTGACAGCATTGGCATCCTCGTTGGTGACTAAATATTTCATTTGATCTTTGAGCGGGCTATTGGGTTTGTGGTCTAGCCAGAGTTTCCCAGCGGTGTTTTCTACCATATATTTTACGATCCAGTTGGGCGTGAATATTTGAGTAGCTGCAGGAATGTCTTCGGCTTCTGCTTTTTTATTTTTCTTGAAAGAGGCAAATACTTCATCTTTCTTTTCAGAAATATAAAACTGATACAGCCAGCCGATGAGTTCCACTTCTTTATAATCTTCATCGCTGATGGCATCGGTGGTATTGAGTAAATGCAAAAAACCTTGTTCCTGCAACATATTGTCCGGCAGAAGCAGTTCGGTATAGTCATCCACTTTGCCAAACACTTTGTTCAGCGTATTGTGCGAATGGCAATAGCCTATCAGCAGCAAGGCAAAGGCTTCGTTCTCTTTGTTGTAATCACCAATGATCTTTTGTAGCCTTGTTTTTTCGAGCTCGTTCAAAAAGTCATAGTGTCCTTGTCTGGCTCGTTGTAAAATAATGGGCGTTTGGTTCAGGCCTTCCACAAATTCCAATTGCGGCAGGTCGTATCCATTTTTGCTCAGTATGCGAATTGCCATCAATCGGTTGAACCACGTGTAGGCAGCTTCTTCCACGACCGAATTGATTCCTTTTTTTGCAATCGCATTTTTAAGAGACAACCAAAGTTTCGGTACATTGGGATCATCGAAGGTATCTCCTCGGAATGTATATCCACCCGAAACGGTTTTGGGTTCTTCCAAGACTTCTCCTTTGGTATTGAATCCCCAGTAAATCAATTTTTTGGCTACTCCCTCCATTAGGTTGGTACGGGCAATTTGAGCAAAGGTTTTTATATTCATTTTACTTGATAATAATCGTTTTGTTTTGTTGTAATAGTGCTAACATATCCTTGCGCAATTCCTTTAGGTACTGATCCAACTCTTCTTCGTTTTCGATAGTGCTGGCTTTACGCGATACATAATAGGATTGCGGTTCTTTGGCTACACTTCCCGCTTCAACTGGTATGGCTTCAATAATTTTCTCTAATTGCAGCGATTTGAAATTATTGGCATTTAGAAACTCGTTTTTGAGCGCAGAAAGCGAATCTAGTTTTTTTATTTTATTGAGGATATATTCTCTATTGGCATAGGCAGCTGCATCTACGTTTTTCTTGTTGGCTTCCTGTTCCAGTTCATCAAAAATTCTTTCATAAACATCGATTGTTTCCTGTCTGAATTCTTTTAGTTTATCTTTCAAGGCCTGCTGTACTTCATCGTATGCTTTTTTGATATGTCTGAAGTCATTTCGGGGGTCTTCCTCTCCAAGGAACTGATTGATTTTTCTTACTTTTTCGATATGCTCCTCCGAGAGCATCTTCACATTGTCATTTTGCGCTCTTACAAATTCCATCATCTCACGATAATCATTCAAGGCTCTACTCATAAAGTCTTGAATGGCCTTCGCTGTATCGAATAACTTTTTAGATTCTTCTTGTTCTTCTATAAGTGTTTCAAAAAGTTTCTTGATGTCTCGTGTTTGGATCCATTGGTTTAGCTGATGTGTAGCTTTGTGGAAGCAATTCCCGAAGGGATATTTGCCATAATAATCGTTTTCCCATAACTGGTGTTCATCTAATTTCTTTTTGAATGCAGCAATAAGGTCATCGTAAAGGGTATTTTTATCTGTAGTTCCAGCTAAGTTATCGTTGAAGATTACTTTATAGGCTTGGACCACAGCATCCAACACCGATTGATCAATTTCTTCACCAGAGACGACCTCACAAGAACTGCGTTCAGCCGTAGAAACTGCTTTATTAATAAAGTCAACGATAGGATAACGAGGTTGACCTTTATATACGAACTCTCGTTTTTTCTTTTTTACCAATTGGATCAAGACGTGCAACACCGCTTCAAATCGCCAACCGAAAGGTTCTTTTGCGAAATTATGGATCAGGTCTTGAACTGAAATTCTATTATTATTAGCTGATATAAAGTCGTTGACCAATTGTTCGGCCGGCGTTAATAACTCAACAACAGCTTGGTTATCCGCAGCAGCTTGTTTGAGTTCGGCTTGATTTCGAGCGTAATCGTTTGATAATTTATGATTTTTATAAATGCCGTCAAGGTGTTTTTGAATTATATTACTGATACGATCAGCCGGTGTAGCGCCATTCACTTGGTCGGGTTCTACGATATGATTCTGAGAAATAAAGCGTGTTTCTAAGATTTTATGTTTTAGAATTCCTTCTAATTTGGAACGCAACTGATTGTTTCTTATCCTAAAGTTCTCGTTTGTTTTGTTGCGTTCACCCGTCGATGCTCCTGCTTGAGTGAGAAAGTATTTATTGGTTTGGCAGTACCAATGAAAATCATTTCTAAATGTAGGATCATTGTTGTACCATTCGTTTAAACAAATGACCAATTCATTTTTAGCAACGTCTAAGGCCTTCTGATGTAAATCTGTGGAATCTGTAATTAATACGGTGATAGCAAAATCCCCATTTCGGAAAAACTCTTTCCCTTCGATAGCGTATCCTACCCGAAAGTCATTTTGTCCAAAAGGCACTTTCTGATTAATCTTTAGGATCGGGCGTAGCAGATCATCGAAAGTGGTCAACCGGTCATCTAGATTTACAGTTTGATTTTTGATCACATTTTGCACATCCATTTCATCTTCGTTGAAAAAGAAATAGCTGCCATTTTCTTCCCGAATAATGCTTTCTTCGATGAGTTTGTCTAAGACACTTTGCACTTCTTTTTGGAGCTGCATTTTGTTGGCATCCAGCGTATCCATCAGCAGCACGGCAAGATTTTCTACATTGGATGGAAAAGTTTGTTTTTGACTTTCTAGTAGATTAGAGATCATAAACAACACTTTCACCACTCTTTCAGCAAATGGATTGGTTTTTACGTATGTCAATTCCAATGCATTTTGAATGGCTTTATCCCCACGATTGGTTAGGTTGGTACTAAATTGTCGATTGAAAAACGCATCAAAAGGTATAAAACCTCCTACTTTTTCATCGGCGTGTTCTTTTGCGGTGAAATGGGTAATTCCCAATACCGAACGTTCGTTGTCTTTTACTTCTTTCACCACATAATTTAACTGCTGAAATGCCTCAAAGACGTGTGCAATCAATTTGAATTGATACGGTATGAAGGGATAACCTAGAATGAACTCATCCTGGTCACGAAACCCTTTATACAGTTCGTGGTTGATTTTAAATTGGTTTTGGATATAATCTTTGTTATTGTTGTAGAGTTGGGTCAGATATTCTACACCTTGACTATTCTTATCTAAGACTCTTCGTTGCGTAATATATGAGGCATCGTTGCTTTGTAAGGAAATTCGCGTATCGAATCGACCGAGTATTTTCCAAATTCATCTTGAATATTGCGAACACCATCCACGTTGCTTCCTACTTCATCCAATGTTTGTTGCGCGGTACAAGCAATCCATACTTGATTATTCAGATCATCACTCACTCGTTCGATGATATTCTGGAAGTTTAAAAGAATTTCTTTATTCGTTCCTACATATTGCGACACTTCATCTACTAAAAACAACAATCGGTAATTTTTATCTTTATCTTTTAAAAAGTCCTTAAATTCCGGGATCAAGGTAGCGTTTATTCCCACCTTATACGTTTCTGGATTGGATAACCTAGAATATAAGGCGGTTGTATCCAAGGCAGGATAAACTTCCTTAGCAATTTTTAAAACATCTTCTAATTGAAAAGAAGCAACGTTTGCAGCATCTACATTCCAATCAAAACCGAGTCGTTCTTGAATTTTTACTTTAAACTCATCTAATTTTCCTTGTTTTTGTAGGGGTTTTTCCAATAGCAAAGCTAAGGGAATGTCATCAGCATTAAATCCTCGGAATTTGTTGAACATATTTAAAAAGATACGTGTAAGTCGTTCCTTACTGCCATCATCCGTCTCATCCTCCACGTTAAACAAAATATTATCGCAAAGTGCGTTGGTAATGCGATTTTTGAGTAACCGAATATTACTAACTGTAATTTCATCGTTGCTGCTTGCTTTTGTGGTATCGTATTTTTCAACGTTTTGTTCTAAGAATTGGAACGCTAAATCAGCTGTGTCAGGATTGAGTAAATAGTGCACATATTTAATAAAGTGCGACTTACCCGAACCATAGTATCCGTTGATCCAGATGCCGGTTTTTCCTCCTTTTTTGTTAAAAACCGTATTTAATACCTCATACAGTTTTTCAATTAATTCGTCCGTGAACACGTACTCTTTAATCTCGGCTTCTACTGTTTTCTCTTTTTTATCGCTAACCGTTACTGCCGCGTTAATGAGTCGGTTAATATCTCGTGCGTAAATATCTTTTAATAACATAGTTTATTGGTTGATCAATTTGATGGCTCTATATAAATTTTCATCTTTAAGCAGTCCGAATAGGCTATAATATTCTTTAGCTTCTCCCGGGTAAAACATAATCAGTTTATAACCTTTGATATATTTTTCGAAATTACTCATAAAACGACTTGCTCGAATATACGGAAATGCATTTCCAAAACCTTTCATCAACACGTAGGACACTTCATACGGCTTAGAAGCTTCTAGGTGTTCATTGATTTTTTGGTCCAGAAAATCTAGAAAGCGAGAATCGTAGGCATCATTTTTTAATGCTTTATCTACTGCTTCTGGTTTTGACTCTTCTTGTGCTAAGTAAAAGTTGAATTTACTCATTTTACCAAACGGTGTTTTTTTAGTAAAGTCTATAAATTCTTCAAAAATATCCATCACCATCACATCCAAATAATTATTGGGGCGATGTAAACGATTTTTTATATCGAGAATTTCTTTTTCAATTTCATATTCTTTTGTTGGATCATACATATACATATATGCAGGAAAGAATAGGTTTCCGGTGTTGAAATCTTGAAAATTCTTATCGCTTAATTTATTATATAATTCTGGTATTGTCATCGTTTAATTTTCTATAAAACAAGCTTTTAAAAACCACTGGTCTTTGTTTTCTTTAAAATAATTCCAAAACAAATTTGATTGGACTGTACTTTTAATCAATTTATTATTTTTCAATAATCCGGCATCTTTAAGTGCAGTACGATATTGCGAATTTAATTTTTTAAAAGTTTTGTCTGTCCATTCCGCTACATTATCATGCATAGAGGCAATTTCGTCTAACCGCATTTGTACGTCATAATCCGTAATTGTTCCACTGGTTTTATATTTTTTAACCGCCACTTCAAAGTGCAAATCAAAAATTAATGGATAGGCTTTTAAGCATAAATAAAACAAAGCCTGCTTTTGTTCCAACAAATTTAGTCCATAAAAAAAGCTCCAAAAGGATTTAGGCACTTGATTCACGCGTCTGATAATTTCAAGTATGACGCGTTGTCTTGCCGTTTTAGTACTGATTCCAATGACGTTGTTTTGCTCCATTTCATTACGTAATTGGATTTCCACATCATCATCGTCCAATAAAATATTTTTAAGCGCCAAGAACTCATTTAATAAAATGCCTCCAGCAGTAAAATTTGCGTCGTATTTATTTATTTGAATATTCACTTTTACTTTTTTTCGCCAATCAGTTTTGGCTATTATTAAATTGATTTGACAATTTTTGACTAAATTATATATATTTTATAAATAAGGTTATTTCAAATCGTAAGATTTCAAAATATTTTTTAGGTTCCTATACTCTCGAATTATTGAATATTTGTGTATGATATTAATTATCGTTAATTTCAAAGTTTCTTATGAAGTTTTCGCTTTCTTTTGAGGAATTTAAGGAAACTGAGGAAGTCAAGGAAATCTAATCCTCAACATCCTTGTTTTCCTCAATTGAAAGATTTGTATAATTATCTTGTTGCTCACGATGAATGAGGTTGGACTTTACAAAACCAGTAATGTAACCTTCGGCTGTTTTTGCGGGGATATTTAATTCTTTGGCTATATCTAAATACTTTTGACGATTGAAGTTTTTTGGTAAGGCGTAAAGAAATTTTTCTTTACGGTTCAATCGGGTAGGTTTTATTTCCTCTTGGGGAAGTTCACCGAATACTTTACTTGAATGTATTACCAAAACTTTAATCATCAATAGGACTGTTTGGAAATCTCTTTCTTCACAAATGATTTTATTTGAGGTGTCGCCTGTTTCTAAAATTCTCAATGCAGAAAAAATCATACCTATTCGGAAGGCTATCAGGCCTAACCTTCTAATGGTAGCCATGTAGTCAATTCCTTGAATGTTGAGGTATTTCATTTGTATATCGCCGAAAAACTGATTGAATTGCCCTTGTTGGTCTGCAGTTAAGTGGAATTGAAAATCACCATTGTTTTTTAATAATTTATATAATTCATAGAATTGGTTACCCAAATTCTGAAAGTAATCATCTAACCCATTATTATCGGAATTTTCAAAAACATTTTTCCAAATAAGCTTGACATTCATATAGTAGAATATAAATCGGCTGAATAAGCCATTCTCTGCATTTGGAATAAGAGCTGATACTTGTTTAGGTGTTCCGGAAAGAACAGTAGAAAGACAAGGACTTTCTATGTCGACAAATTCTCTATCTGTTCTGCGATAGTATGAAATGGTTTCGTGGTGAAAGGCTTTTCTGAATCCATCGCTGTAATTTCCATAATCACTTTTGAAAGCGTGTGCAAGAGTGTCGCCTTCTGTTTCAAATATCAGTCCTCTCCCATCGCTATCTCCCAATAATTGATATGCACCAGTTGAACTATTGTTAGCCGGAATAAATAACATTTTTTCGGGGGGTCTTGCAGGTTTTTCTACTCCTTCAACTTTCCCTTTGTTGGCGTTGTATTCAGCCATTTCTATTTCATATTGTTGTTTATGCAATTTGGCTTCTTCTCGCAATTCTTTATGGATAGGTTGAACTAATTGACGACAATGTACGAGGCGTCCTTTGCCTGCGGAAGCTTGTCCGGTAATGAATAGAAATAAATTAGAAAATACTTTTTTACCATCGTAAATACCATATAGTTTTGGGAAACAGGCACTAATTGCCGCTACGGACCCTAAGAGCAATATGTCTTTTTCTTCATCAGAAGTTGCGACAGCAACAACTTGCTGAAGGAATTCAGGAAGTTCAGGATACAGGGATTTTGAAAATGTTGGCATTGACTCTAAAGGCTGTTCTTCGGGTAGCTTGTTTTCTTCCAGAAAACTTTTTTGAGACTTGCGATTAGCAAGTGAAAAAGTGGGCATATGTTGAGGTTGCGCAGCAATCGAAACGCCCGCTTGTTTGGCAAGATAGAAGAAGGATTTTAGGGAAACGCCATTCCCTTTTGATTTCAAACAATTGTCAAATTGTTTGTTACATTCTTTATTAGTGTAACCGGGGTAAAATTGGCTCACCCTATGGAAAAGGGTTCTTCCCGACTCTCCAAATTCATCAGCAAAGGCGAAGCCTATGCTGATCCAGTCGTTGTAATTAGGGGCAATATCAATATGATTTGCCTCGATCTGTTGGATGATTTTTTCAACGTCTGAATCATTATCTATAAGTTGTTGTTGGTTCTGTTCTGTAAGTTGCTGTTGTTGGTTTGGGTTATTCATCCAATCCAACGGATTAAACGTTCTTTTACTCATAATCTATAAATATTTTGGATTGATATATACATTGGGGTCGTGAGGTAAGAAACAGGCTCTTGAAATGTCTTTACCAGAACCATCTACTTCCAAGCTGTATGTGAATTGGATGTAATTGGCAACCGCCTTAAAATAATCCTGATGTTTTACTTCTGTTAATTCTATCGGAATAATCCACTTCAAGCCATCACCGGAAGGTGATGTAAATAGAAGTTCGGTTTCAAAGTATTCATCATTGAGTAGTCTTTCTTTTAAACCAGAAATATCATCAATGTGATCAAAGTCAATAGTTAAAAGTCCGGTATGCCTTTTTAAGTTTTTATCATTTCTCTTTGAAAATACACCAGAGAAGGTAACATAATCAAAATTGAAAGCTTTGTATTTTCTAGCTTCTTTTCCATCCTTAATATTGCGAAGTGTATTTGTACACAAAGCAAAATTATTTCCCTTAATAAGTTGATACACTTCAACTAAAGAAATCTCTCTTTGTGGTACTACATTTGAAACAGGCTGTGAGAAATAACTAAAAATGGTT
>Ga0079224_100017758_pt1 | contig 10039 bp, 8 predicted proteins | sample Stecom2015_FD_80414 | JGI IMG/M metagenome (GOLD analysis project Ga0079224, IMG submission 80414) | Agricultural soil microbial communities from Utah to study Nitrogen management - Steer compost 2015 | ecosystem: Environmental > Terrestrial > Soil > Agricultural land | place: USA: Utah... | reverse complement strand
CCGAGCCGCTCGATCGTCGCCACCACCCGCCAGGACACCGAGCCGACGCCCACCTCGGAGCGGCGCGCGGCGAGCCGGGCGAACTGGCTGCACACGAGCGCGAGGTGCTGGGGGAGCTCGGCGAGGGCGGGGTCGGCAGGCACGGGATCGGCGTCCGATCGGGTCGCGGCGTCCGGCTCGGCATCGCCCTTCGGCCCCGGCGTGGTGCCGGCAGAAGTCTGCGGGGTCGGGCTGGGAGGCGGTGTTCTGGTCACGACGACCGATAGTAGTTCGCATTGCTAACTATGACAAGAGGGCGTCGCGCCCCGCCGCCTCGTGCCCCCACGTCACCTCGTCGTCCCTGATCCCCGCACCCTCCCGAGCTCTTCGCCCCGTCGGCCCCCTCCGCGCCCGCGCGACCGTTCCTCCACATCGGTCGTCGGTCCACATTTGCACAGGTGAGGGTGTATTTCGCGGCGGTCTTGGCTGGACTGGAGGACCGCACTCCCGTCACTCGGTCGGAGGACGTCATGACCCTCATCGCCCCACCACCGTCCAGCCCCGACGTCGACCCGCCTTCGCCCGGCTCCGCTCCGCCCCCGCGGCTCGACCGCGAGCACGCCGAGCGGCTCGGCCGACGGCTCCAAAACCAGGCCGCGGTGATCGCCCAGGCCACGTGCGAGTTCCTGCTGATGCTCGCGGAGTTCGACGCGCGCGAGGGAGTGCGGTTCTACGAGGGGCTGAAGTCGACCGCGCACTGGCTCGGCTGGGCCTGCTCGATGGCCGCCGGCACCGCGCGGGAGCACCTCCGCGTCGCCCGCGCGCTGCCCGCGCTGCCGCTCACCGTCGCCGAGTTCCGTGCAGGGAGGCTCTCCTACTCCAAGGTCCGCGAGATCACCCGCGTCGCGGATCGCGTCGAGGAGGAGGTCCTGGTCGAGATGGCCCGCGCGATGACCGCCTCCCAGCTCGCGCGCACGGTCTCCTCGTTCCGGGCGGTCGACGGCTCCCGGCTCGACCAGGACTCGCGGCGCGCGGCGCGCTGGCATGTGCGGGAGGACGGCATGGTCGAGATCCGCGCGGTCCTGCCCGCGGAGACCGGCGCCGAGCTCCTCACCGCCCTCGAACTGGCGCTGGACCGCGACGGCACGGCCCCGCCCTCGAGCACTGAGACGGCCGCATGCTCCGCGATCGCCGAGCGCTGCGCCGAGATCACGACCGAGGCGACCCTCGACCAGCGTCGCGCCGACGCCCTCCACGACCTTGCCCGCACCTATCTCGCCGCCGAGCCGGATGACCGCTCCGGCGGGGACCGCCATCTCGTGGTCGTGCAGGTCAACGCCGAGTCACTCTCCGAAAGCGTTCCCGCGGGAACGCTTCCGCGCTGCGGAGTCGCAGGCGGCGGACCCCTCGAGCCCCGTACCGCCGAACGCCTCGCCTGCACCGGGAAGGTCTCGCTCGCCCTCGCCGACGTCCACGGCGAGATCCTCCACCTCGGCCGCGCCCGGCGCCTCGCCTCCCGGGCCCAGCGCCGCGCCCTGCGACTCCGCGACGGCACCTGCGTCTTCCCCGGCTGCCACCAGAGCAAGCACCTCGACGCCCACCACCTCACGCCCTGGTCGGAGGGCGGGCCGACGGATCTCGACGAGCTCGCGCTGCTGTGCCGGCGCCACCACGTGATGGTCCACGAGGGCGGGCTGCGGCTCGTGCGGTCGCGCTCGGGTTCGTCCGGCGCCGCCCCCGCGGGCCTCGGCCCCCGGTTCCTCGTGCTCGACGCCGACGGGCATCCGGTCCAGGCGCGCTGGCCCGCGATGCTCGAGCGGCTGATCCTCCGCCCCGATCCCGCGGAGGGCGATGTGGACCCGGAGGGTCCGGTGAGCGAAAGGATTCCGCAGAGCGGAGAGCTGCCGGGAAGCGAGGAGGCTCCGGGGAGCGGCAAGGACTCCGGGACGCCGAGCGGCCGCGACCCGGAACGGATCGCGGCCACCACGGGTGGGACGGGGTTCCGCCTCGCCGACTGCGTGCAGGCCCTGTGCGAGAACGTGCTCTCCCGCGTCGCCTGACCTCAGCCGACGAGCACCGACACGCACATGCGCATCAGGCCCCTCTCGTGGTGGTCTCGGCCCGGCGGCCGACGAGTCCGCCGGCCGATGAGGCTCAGCGACCGGTGAGCTCCCGTGCCTGCTCCTGCGCCTTCAGCGCCAGCTCGACGGCCTTGAAGGCGTGCTCCTGGGTCATCGCGTTCTCGGTGCGGTGCAGCACGTCCAGCACCAGCTCGCCGAAGAAGGGGTAGCCGACGTTCCCGTCGGCCTCGAGGCGGTGCTCGCCCTCGGCGTCCACGAGGATGACCTGGTTGGGGCCGTTGTCGGTGGTGACGTCGACGTACTTGCGCAGCTCGAGGTAGCCCTCGGTGCCCACCACGAAGGTGCGGCCGTCGCCCCAGGTGCGCAGGCCCGACGGGGTGAACCAGTCCACGCGCACGTAGCCGGTCGCGCCGGAGGACAGCGCGATGTGCGCGTCGCCGAAGTCGTCGAGCTCGGGATGCTCGGGGTTGCCGAAGTTGCCGATCGAGGAGGAGAGGATCTCCGCGTCCTCGGAGCCGGTGAAGGTGAGCATCTGCTCGAAGTTGTGCGAGCCGATGTCGGTGAGGATGCCGCCGTAGCGGGCCCGCTCGAAGAACCAGTCGGGACGGGTGGAGGGGTCGCCCATGCGGTGCGGGCCCATGCCGGTGACCTGCAGGACCTTGCCGATCGCACCCTTCTGGATCAGCTGGGTGGCGAGCACCGCGGCCTCCACGTGGATGCGCTCGGAGTAATAGACCATGTACTTCTTCCCGGTCCGCGCGACGGCCGCCTTCGCCTCGGCGAGCTGCTCGAGGGAGATCAGCGGGGTCTTGTCCGTGAAGTAGTCCTTGCCGGCCTCCATCACGCGGATGCCGAGCGGGGCCCGGTCCACGGGGACGGCCGCGGCGGCGACCAGGTGCACCTCGGGATCGGAGAGCACCTCCTCCTCGCTGGAGGCGATGGTGACCTCGGGGAACTGCTCCTTGAACGCGGCGGCGCGCTCGGGCTGCGGGTCGTACACCCACTTCAGCGTGCCGCCCGCGCCGAGCAGACCCTGGGTCATCCCGCCGATGTGGCCGTGGTCGAGATGCATCGCGGCGAACACGAACTCCCCGGGCTCGACCACCGGCTTCGGCATCGCGGCGGGGGCGTAGTTGGCACCTTCGGAGACGGCCATCGACAGTCCTTTCGGTCGAGAGTGCGGGCTGGGGCCCGGTCATGGTCGCCACCAGTGTCGTGCATCACGAGGTGCGATGGCGCGGAGTGCCGGGGGTTGCCAGTCGCGCGGGGCGGCGTCGTCGGCGGGGGCCGACAGCCCCCGTCGGCCCGTCCTCCCGGCGTGACCTCGGACAACTCCGGACCGCGGGGTGCGGCCGACGGGCCTATCGTGGACGTGAACCCCACACTGCGGTGCCCGTGCACGAGCGCGCCCGTCCCGCTCGAGGGCGGGCCCGGGAAGGACCCCCGTGATCGACGCCCTCGCGAACAGCCCCCTGCTCACGCTGTTCCTGGTCGTCGCGACCGGGGCCGTGCTCGGCGCCATCCCCTTCGGCCGGATGCGCTTCGGCGCCGCGGGCGCCCTGTTCACGGGCCTGGCGCTGTCCGCGATCGCCCCGCAGCTCGGCGAAGGCATGCAGATCGTGCAGACCCTCGGGCTCGCCCTGTTCGTCTACACCGTCGGCATCTCCGCCGGCGCCACCTTCTTCGCCACGCTGAACAAGCAGCTGCCGCTGCTGGGCGCCGCGACCGTCGCCACCGTCATCGCCGCGCTCGCGACGATCCTGCTCGGCCACGCCCTCGGGATCGAGCGGGACCTGGGCCTGGGACTGTTCACCGGCGCGCTCACCGCCGCGCCCGCGCTCGACGCCGCCTCGCGCCTGACCGGCACGGCGGGCCCGTCCGTCGGCTACTCCTTCGGCTATCCGATCGGCGTGATCGTCGGGATCGTGCTGGTCTCCATGGTCGTGGGCCGTGCCTGGCCCGGGCGGGGCGACACCCCCGCGCTCGCCGGGACCAGCCTCGCCTCCACTACCGTGCTCGTCCACCGCACCGTGAATCTGCGCGACGTGCCGCAGTGGTACGAGCAGCGGGTGCGCTTCTCCTATCTGCGCCGGGACGGCACGGTGCGCGTGATCGTGCCGGGTGAGGACCTGCTGGCCGGGGACGAGGTGGTCGCCGTCGGGATGCCCGAGGCGGTCGAGGAGGTCGTCGCCGAGCTCGGCGAGCGCTCGACCCGGCACGTCGCCCACGACCGCTCCCTGGTCGAGTTCACGCGCATGACCGTCTCGAACCCGGACCTCGCCTCCCGCTCCATCGCCGAGCTGAACCTGCCCGTCCGCTTCGGCGCCGTGGTCACCCGGGTGCGGCGCGGGGACCTGGAGCTGCTGGCCCGCGACGACCTCATCCTCGAGCCCGGGGACCGCATCGCCGTGGTCGTGGACCGGGCGGAGCTCGACGCCGTGCACCGCTTCCTCGGCGACTCCGACCGCCAGGTGAGCGAGCTGGACGTGCTCTCCCTCGGCCTCGGGCTGATGCTCGGCGTGGGCCTGGGCATGGTCACCGTGCCGATGCCGGGCGGGAGCGCCTTCTCCCTCGGCCCGGCCGCGGGACCGCTGATCGTCGGTATGGCCCTCGGGGCGCTGCGCCGCACCGGCCCGATCGTCTGGTCCCTGCCGGGCGGTGCGAACACCACCGTGCGCCAGCTGGGGCTGCTGCTGTTCCTCGCCGCGCTCGGCCTCACCGCCGGGCCCGAGGTCGCCGCCGTCCTCGCCTCGCCGATGGCCTGGCGCGCCGCGCTGCTGTCCGTGGTCGTCTCCGCGCTCTCCTGCGTGGTGCTGCTGCTGGCCGCCCGCTGCGTGCTGGACCTCTCCGCCGCGCGCTCCGCCGGCGCCGTCGCCGGCTTCCTCGGCCAGCCCGCGGTGCTGGACGCCGCGAACTCCCGGAAGGCCGACGAGCGGATCGAGACCGCCTACGCCACACTCTTCGCCTTCGCCATGGTGGTGAAGATCCTGCTGGTCCCGGTCATCTGGAACGTGCAGGGCTAGCGTTTCTCCATGGAGCTGTTCACGACGAGCTGGGCCGCGCTGCGCCGCGCCGTCCACGAGCTGCCCGACGACGCCTTCGCCCTGCCCTCCGGATGCCGTGGCTGGCTGGTGCGCGACCTCGTCGGCCACCTCGTGATCAATGCGCAGGACGTGCTGATCACGCTGGCGACCCCGGCGGAGACCGCCCCGACCGCGGACGCGCTGAGCTGCTGGACCCCGACGCCCACCCCGCCCGACGGCACCGACCCGCACGACGCCCTCACCGTGCGCCTCGCCGCCGCGTACGAGGACCCGGGACTGCTGCGCGACCACCTCGAGGACCTCGGCGGGGCCGCCGAGCGGGCCGCGCTGCTCGCGGAGCCGGACCTCCCGGTCGCCACCCAGGGCATGAGCCTGACCGTGCGGGACTACCTGCGCGCCTACGTGCTCGAGTGGACGCTGCACCACCTGGATCTGATCGCTTGCCTCGCCCCCGAGGACGCCCCCGCCCCTCCGCCCGTCGAGGGCCTCGCCGAGGCGCGGGACATGGTCGAGCGCCGGCTTCGGGTGCGGCTGCCTGCAGGATGGTCCGACGCTGACGCGCTGCGCCGCGCGACCGGGCGGGAGAGTCTCACCGGTGCGCAGCGGGCCGAGCTCGAGGAGCTCGGCCCGCGCGGGGAGATGCTGCCGCTGTCCTTCGGGTGAGCGGGCCCGTCGTCAGCCGGCGACCACCGCGCCGTCGGCCGCGGTCAGCGGCACCGCCGCCGGGCGCTCGACGGTGCTGGTGATCTCGATGCGCGTGCCGGTGCGGGAGGCCTCGAGCACCCCGTTCATCACCTCGAGCACGTGCTGGCCGAGCTCCCCGGAGGCCCGCAGGTCCGCGCCCCGCACGGCCATGTCCTGCAGCCCGATCCCGCGCCCGGCCTGCTCGTAGCCGCCGGTCACGGGAAGGGTCTCCCAGCTCTCGCCGCCGAGCGGGTGCAGGCGCACGTCCCCGTCGAAGCGGTTCGGATCCGGGACGGCGAGGGTGCCGGCCGTGCCGTGGATCTCGATCGGGTGCGCGGTGGTCGCGACCGCGTCGAAGCTCATCACCAGCGTGGACAGCACCCCCGACTCGTGCACCAGCACGCCGGTGACGTGCGTGTCCGTGGTGACGGGGATGGTCTCGCCCTCGCGGGGCCCGGAGCCGATGGTGCGCTCGGTGCGCAGCCGGCTCGCCGCACCGATCACGGCCTCGACCGGTCCGAGCAGGGTGACCAGGGCGTGGATGTAGTACGGGCCCATGTCCAGCAGCGGGCCGCCGCCGGGGACGTAGTAGAAGTCCGGCTGCGGATGCCAGCGCTCGTGGCCCGGCGTGACCATCGTGGCGGTCGCCGCGATCGGGATGCCGATCACGCCGTCGTCGATCACGGCGCGGGCGGTCTGGGTGCCGGTGCCGAGCACGGTGTCCGGGGCGGAGCCGGTGAGGACGCCCGCCTCCGCTGCTGCGGCGAGCACGCGGGCGCCCTCCTCGGTGGTGACCGCGAAGGGCTTCTCCGAGTAGACGTTCTTGCCCGCGGCGATCGCGCGCAGGTCCACCTCGGCGTGCGCGGCGGGGATGGTGAGGTTCAGGACGGTGTCCACCTCGGCGTCGGCGATCAGCTCGTCCACGCTCAGCACGCGCACCCCCTCGCGCCCCTCGGCCGCGGCCTCCGCGCGGACGCGGTCGAGGTCCGCGACGGCGACGAGCTGCACGTCGGGCAGACGGTCGAAGCTCTCCAGGTACTGGCGCGAGATGACCCCGCAGCCGATCATGCCGATCTTCATCGGGTCGCCTCCTTCGCTCGGGTCCTGCCGTGGTCGCCGTAGGGCATGTCGCTGCCGCGCGCGGCCCAGAGCATGCCCCGCTCGACGATGGTGCGGACGTTCGGGTCCTCGAGCACCTCGACGCGGTGCCCGGGGGTGGTCACGAAGATCCGCCCCTTGCCCCACAGTCGCGTCCACAGCGCCGGGGAGGTGATCTCCCGGTGCCACGGGTCCCAGTCGCGGACCTTCTGGGTGGTGGTGGCGAGGACGTCGCAGTAGTCGTCGGCCAGCACCCAGTACTGCTCGGTGACCAGGTCGAAGTCGCTGATCCCGGCGGTGATCGGGTGGTCCGCCGCCTCCGGGAGCATGTTCACGGTGTAGGGGACGTAGTTGTCGGCCTGCTCGCCCTTGCGCTCGTCGGGGTGCTTGCCGGGGTGGCAGCCGAACTGGCCGCCGATGAGGGTGAGGTAGTCGGACTCGCTGCGGTAGCTGTCGGCGATCCCGCCGTGCCAGCCGGCCATGCCGGTGCCGGCCTCGATCGCCGCGCGCAGCCCCTCGAACTGGGGCCGCTCGATGGTGCTCATGGTGTTGCACTGGACGATCAGGTCGACCGTGGCCATGTACTCGGCATCGGCGTAGATCGCCGGCGACTCCTCAATGCGGACGCTGAACCCGTTCTCCTCGAGGAAGGGGAGGAACATGTCGGTCGCCTCGACGGGCTGGTGGCCGTCCCATCCGCCGCGGACGACGAGGGCGACTCGGGTGGGGGCGGTGCTCATGCGGTGGTCTCCTCGGTGGTGGGGTGCTGGGGGCCGACGGCGGTCCAGCGCGAGCCGTCGGCGTCGCTGGCCTCGACGGCGGCGAGGACGCGCTGGACGTGCAGCGCCTCGGCGAAGGACGGCGAGGGGTCGGTGCCCTCGCCGATGGCGCGGACCAGGTCGGCGATCTCGTGGGTGAAGGTGTGCTCGTAGCCGAGGCCGTGTCCGGTGGGCCACCAGGCCGCGGCGTAGGGGTGCTCCGGCTCGGTGGTGAGCACGCGGGTGAAGCCCTGGCGGCCCGCCGGGGCGGTGGCGTCGTAGATCTCCAGCTCGTTCATCCGCTCGAAGTCGAAGGCGACCGAGCCCTTCGCACCGTTGATCTCCACGCGCATCGCGTTCTTGCGGCCCTGCGCCATGCGGGTCGCCTCGAAGGCGCCGAGCACGCCGCCGGCGAAGCGGGCGGAGAACAGGGCGACGTCGTCGACCGTGACCTGGCCGCGCTCGCCGGAGGCATCGCCCTTCCCGCCGAGGCCCTGCGCGGTCCCGGCCGCGGGACGGGTGGGGACGACGGTGGCGAGGGTGCCGGAGACCTGCTCGATCTGGGTGCCGGTGATCCACTGGGTCAGGTCGATGACGTGCGCGCCGATGTCCCCGAGCGCCCCGGAGCCGGCCTTGTCCTTGTCGAGCCGCCAGGTCATCGGGGCGTCGGCGTCGGAGAGCCAGTCCTGCAGGTACTGGGCGCGGACCTGCCGGATCTCGCCGACGAAGCCCTCCTCGACCAGCTGTCGGGCGTAGGCGAGCGCCGGGGTGCGGCGGTAGGAGAAGCCGCAGATCGAGCGGATGCCGCGGGTGGCGGCGTCGGCTGCCGCGCGGGCCATCTCCTCGGACTCCGCGACCGAGTTCGCCAGCGGCTTCTCGCACAGCACGTGCTTGCCCGCCGCGAGCGCCGCGAGCGCGATCTCGTGGTGGGTGTCGCCCGGGGTGCAGATGTCGATGACATGGATCTCGGGGTCCTCGATCAGGTCCAGCCAGCGCGTGGTGTGCCGGGCGAAGCCGTACTGCTCGGCGGCATCGGCGACCGCGGACTCGGTGCGGCCCGCGATGGTGTGCAGCACCGGGGAGGCCGGCAGGTCGAAGAAGCGGTGCGCGGTGCGCCAGGCGTGGGAGTGGGCGGCGCCCATGAAGCCGTAGCCGATCAGGCCGACGTTCAGGGGGGTCGAGCGGGTGGGCGTCGAGGTCACGAGGGGACGTCTCCTTGCAGTTCGCGAGCGGGGTCGGGGGTCACTTGCCGGAGCCGGCGGTCATGCCGCTGACCAGGTAGCGGCGGCCGAAGGCGTACAGGATCACGATCGGGATCGAGGACAGCACCACGGCGGCCATCACGACCGGGACGTTGGTGGCGTACTCGCCCTGGAAGCTCCACAGTGCCAGCGGCAGGGTGCGCTTGTCCGGGCTCTGAGTGAGGATCAGCGGGAACAGGAACCCGTTCCAGGACATCAGCGCCTGGTACACCGCGACCGTCACGAGCGCCGGGCGCACGATCGGGAAGGCGAGGCGCCACATCTTCTGCCACTCGGTGGAGCCGTCGACGTCCATCGCCTCGAACAGCTCCCTCGGCACATCGCGCAGGGAGTTCGAGATGATCAGGATGCTCAGCGGCAGGCCGAAGGCGATCGCGGGGATCATCAGCGCGGCCAGCGAGTCGTACATCCGCATCGAGATGATCATCAGGTAGATCGGCACGATGGTGGCCTGCACGGGGATCGCCAGTCCCAGCAGGAACAGGCTCCGCATCGGGCTGAACACCCGGCGGGTCCCGCGCACGAGGGAGTAGCTGGCCATGAAGGCCATCAGGACCAGGGGGATCACGGTGCCCACGGCGACCAGCACGCTGTTGAGCAGGTATTGGGTGAAGTCTGCCTCGAGGACCGCGGTCACGTTCTCGAACGCCAGCGGCAGCGAGGGCAGCACCGGGTTGGAGCCGAAGTAGGTCGAGATCGACTTGAGGCTGGTGATCAGCACGAAGTAGATCGGGAGCAGCACGACGGCGAGCCACAGCCAGCCGAAGGCCCCACCTATCCAGTTGCGCTTCATGTCAGGCTCCTTCCATCTGGCTGGCGGCGGAGTCCTTGCCGCCGAGACGCTGCACGCCGAGGGCGAGACCCAGCCCGAGCACCACGAGCATCACGGCGAGAGCGCTCGCGACGCCCATCTCGTTGCCGCGGAAGCCGGTGAGGTACATGTCCAAGGGCAGGATCCGGGTGGCGGCGCCCGGGCCGCCCTGGGTGAGCACGAAGATGATGTCGAAGTAGGTCAGGGCACCCACCACCATCAGGGTCGAGCTGGTGATCAGGGTGTACTTCAGCTGGGGCAGAGTGATCGAGAAGAACTGTCGCACGCGGCCCGCCCCGTCGATCTCCGCCGCCTCGTACAT
>Ga0079224_100017757_pt1 | contig 10039 bp, 10 predicted proteins | sample Stecom2015_FD_80414 | JGI IMG/M metagenome (GOLD analysis project Ga0079224, IMG submission 80414) | Agricultural soil microbial communities from Utah to study Nitrogen management - Steer compost 2015 | ecosystem: Environmental > Terrestrial > Soil > Agricultural land | place: USA: Utah... | reverse complement strand
GGCATCTGCGTCAGCTGCTTCAGCTCCGAGACGACTTTCTGCACATCCTCCTGGCGCGCCGGCACCGGCGTATACCAGCCTTTTTGCTCCATGATCTTGGCCAGCTCGCCCTGGCGATAGACCGCGGTTTGCGCCAGCTGCATGAACGTCTGGCGCACCTGCGGCGTAGACGCCTCGGTGGCCGAATGGGAGAACGTGGTGGCGCACGTCTTCAACGCGTCGTTGCACGTCGCGGCGATAATCGCATCCATCAGCGCAAGCCTCCTCCGCATAGACTGCCGGTCAGATCGGCCTTTTCGGTTACTGCAGCAACCCCATCAGTTTCTGCACGTTGTCGTACGCGAGGCGAGCGTGGTCTTGCACGAAGCTGCGCAGCTCCGGATCGCGGCACTGCTGCGCCAGAGCCTGCAGCTTGTGCGCCAAGGCGGCCTCGGAGCGGACGTGCTCCTGGATGTGCAGAAACTCATGGGCCTTCAGCTGGTGCGACACGCACAGACCTCCTCCTCAGGGTGATGTAGCCGGGTCCACGCGTAGTTTGCGTCTCGGAGCGCTCTTTATCGCCGCCGCGAACCGTCAAAATGCGGCGCCGCTGGCGCCGGTAGCCCGCGGAGGAATTTCATGCCCGGGCGTGAACTTGTCAACCATGACCCGATCGCCTTGGTCTTGGCAACCTCCGGGATCCATCGCCGTCGTCTCGCCGCCGCCGGCGCCCGTGGACGCGGACATCGTCGTGCCCGGGTCGAAAAGCTTCACGAACCGGGCGCTGCTGGTGGCCGCGCTGGCCGAGGGCGACTCGACGCTGACGGGCGTGCTGCGCAGCGACGACAGCTACTGGGCGGTTCAGGTGCTGCGGCAGCTGGGCGTGGCGGTGCAGGTAGACGGCACGACGGTGCACGTGCGCGGCTGCGGCGGGCGCTGGCCGGTGACCGAAGGCACGCTATACGTCGGGTCCGCGGGTACCTTGGCCCGCTTCTTGCCTCCGGTGCTGGCGGCCGCGCCGGAAGGCCAGTGGATCGTCGACGGCAGCGAACAGCTGCGTCGTCGGCCCATCGTGCCCCTGGTGGACGCGCTGCGGCAGCTGGGGGCTCGGGTTGATTACGTCTCCGTTCCCGGCCAGTTTCCCTTGCGCGTCACGGCGGGGCTGCCGGGCGGTTCGGCGGTAGTCTCCGGCAACATTTCCAGCCAGTTCGTCAGCGGCCTGCTCCTGGGCGCACCGTATGCCCGCGCCCCAGTGCACATTCAGGTCAGCGACGGCTTGGTGCAGCCCGCGTACGTCGGCATCACCATCGCCCTGATGCGGGCGTTCGGCGTGGACGTTGCCCACGACAGCGAATATACGACGCTGCACGTGGCGCCCCGCGTGTATCGAGGCCGCGCGTTCACGCTGGAAGCCGACGCCTCCACCGCTTGCTATTTCCTGACCTTGGCCGCGCTGACCGGCGGCCGCGTTCGGGTATGCAACGTCGGCGTCGACTCGCTGCAGCCCGACGCCCGCTTCGTCGACGTGCTGGAAGCCATGGGCTGTGCCGTGCGCCGCGGGGCGGGGTTTCTGGAAGTCAAGGGCCCGAAGCGTCTGCGGGGAAACCTGACGGTCGACATGAAACCGATGTCGGATCAGGCGCTGACGCTGGGGGTCGCGGCCGTCTTCGCGGACGGCCCCGTGCGCGTGCGGGGCGTAGCCCACATTCGCGGGCACGAGTCGGACCGCATCCACGTCTTTTGCACTCAAATGGCGCGCCTCGGGATCCGGGCGGACGAGCTGGAAGACGGCTTCGTCGTCTACCCGGGCTCGCCGGCGCCGGGGCCGGCGCTGGACCCGCACGACGACCACCGTCAGGCCATGGCGTTCGCGCTGCTGGGGGCGCGCGTCCCAGGCATCCGCATCCTGGACCCCGGCTGCGTCTCGAAAACGTGTCCCTCGTTCTTCCTGATGCTCAGCCGGCTCGGCGTCGACGTGCGCTTCGCGGATTAGGGCGAATCTGCCAGGATTTTCTTGCCGCCGGTCGAATGATCGGGCAATCCAGTCAACGGAAAGGCGAGGGAAGGATATGCGCGAACTGAACAAGCCGTTGCCCCAACGGTGGAACCTGGAAAAAATTTTCCCGGGCGGCAGCCGTTCCGAGGCGCTCAAGCGGCACTTGGACGAGCTAGCCGCGGACATTGAACGGTTTGCCGCCGAGCTACCATCCACGCCCGTCCCGGCGTCGGTGGAGCAGCTGGAGCCCATGGCACAGGTGATACGCCGGATGCAGGACATCTCCCAGCGCCTCCAGGAAGCCAACGCCTTTTGCAGCTGCCTGGTGGCGCAGGACGTTTCCGACGGGCAGGCCCGCATCGTGGCGGCTCAGGTGAGGCGGCTGGGCGCGCAGCTGGAAGCGGCGCTGACGGTCTTGAACGAGAAATTGCTGGCCATGTCCGACGAGATCTGGCCGGCGTTCCTGGCCCACGAAGCGGTGGCGCCCGTGGCCTTCGCCATGAACGAGCGCCGGCGGCGCGCCAAGGAGCGCATGGCGCCGGACAAGGAAGCGTTGGTCGCGGAGCTCAGCGTCGAGGGCTACCACGCGTGGAATCAGTTGTATAACCTGATTTCCGGCAAGATCCGCGTGCCCGTGGAAGAAAACGGCAAGACCGTGCAGCTGTCGGTAGGGCAGGCGGCCAACCGGCTGTCGGATCCCGACCGCGAAACGCGCCGCAAGGTGTTCGACGCGTACGAGCAAGCGTGGGCGGAGCAAGCCGACGTCATTTCCTCGACGCTCAACAACCTGGCGGGCTACCGGCTTACGCTCTACCGCTACCGCGGGTGGGACTCCTTCCTCAAGGAGCCTTTGGATGACAACCGCATGACCGAGGCGACGCTGCGGGCCATGTGGGCCGCGGTGGAGCAGGGCAAGGGGAAGCTGCTGGACTACTTCGCGAAGAAGGCGGCGCTGCTGGGCATCGAGAAGCTGAGCTGGTACGATCTCACCGCGCCGGTGGGGGAGGAGTCGTCCGAAAAGATCCCCTACGACGAGGCCGCCCAGTTCATCATCGATAACTTTGGCCGCTTCAGCCCCCGGTTGCAGGCGCTGGCCGTGACCGCGTTCAACGAAGGCTGGATCGAGGCGGAAGACCGGCCCGGCAAAGGCGCGGGCGGCTTTTGCACGACGTTCCCGCTCACCAAGGAAAGCCGCATTTTCCTGACTTACGGGGGCCGGCGCACGTCCGTCGACACGCTGGCGCACGAGCTGGGCCACGCCTACCATTCGTTCGTCTTGAAAGATTTGCCGCCTCTTGCCCGCCGCTACCCAATGGCGCTGGCGGAGACGGCCTCCACGCTGGCGGAGATGATCGTTTCCGATGCAGCGCTGTCCGCGGTCGGCGACGAGCGGCAAAGGCTGGCGCTGCTCGACAACCGGCTGAGCCGGGCGACGGCGTTTCTCATGGACATTCACGCACGGTTCCTCTTCGAGACGAGTTTCTACGAAGCGCGCCGGAAAGGGGCGCTCAGCGTCGACGAGCTCAACGCCCGTATGGAGACGGCGCAAAAGCAGGCGTTTCTCAACGCGCTGGAGCGCTACCATCCGCTGTTTTGGGCCAGCAAGCTGCATTTCCACATCACGTACGCGCCCTTCTACAACTTCCCATACACCTTCGGCTACTTGTTCAGCGCAGGCATTTACGCCCGCAAGCAAGAGCTGGGGGGCAAACTGGCCGACGTGGTGGACGGCTTGCTGCTGGACACCGGGCGCATGACGGTGGAAGATCTGGCCAAGAAGCACCTGGGCGCCGACCTGCAGCGGGAGACGTTCTGGCTGCAGGCGGTAGAACACGTGCTGGCCGACGTGGACGAGTTCGTACGCCTGGCCGACAAGGTCCTTGCCCGGCGCGGCTGAATTTCCCGGGCTGGATCGCCGCGGCGCCGCGCACGCTAGCCGTGGAGGTGCTTGCACCGTGTCGCGTCGCCGCGGCGTGATGTCGGACGCTCTCAAGTACGAGCTGGCCGAGGAGCTGGGATTCGCCCACAAGGTTCGCAACGGCGACTGGGGCGACATCACGGCTCGCGAAGCCGGGTCCCTGGTGAGGGCGGCCATCGAGCGCGCCGAGCGGCAGCTGGCGCAGGAGGCGTCCTCCAAGGCCCCTGACTAAGTCAGGGGCCTTTTTTGTCTCCTACGGCCCCGCCTGAGGATCCGCCTCGCGCCGGCCAGCCCAACCGCTTATCGCTCGCCGGCCGGGACGGAAACCGATTCCTCCAGCCAGCGCAGGTAATCCGGGTTGCCTTGGGCGATGGGGAAGGCGGTGATGCACGGAACGGTGTAGGAGTGGTTCTGCTTGACGCAATCGATGAGAGCCTCCACCGCTTCTCGCGTCGTCTTGATCAGCAACAGCGCTTCGCCATCCTCGACGATTTCGCCCTGCCAGCGGTAAATGGAACGAATGGCCGGCACGATGTTGGCGCAGGCGGCCAGTTTCTGCTCGACGAGAATGCGGCCCAGCCGCTGGGCCTCTTCGGCGGTGGGCGTGGTGATGTACACGAGCATGCCGTTGGTCACGAGCCTCATCTCCTCCTTCGTCTCGGGCGCATCGAACCGACGGGCGAAGACGCGCCGACGGCGCCGCCCGCCGGGCCGGCGCCGTCGCTTCCGTGGTGCAGCTAGTCAGCTGGCCGGCTGCACGACCCGTTCCGCGAGGGGCACGAAGGTCAGGCCCAGGGGACCCACGTACTCCGCGCGGGGGCGGATGAGCCGATTGTCGCTGAACTGCTCCAGCAAGTGGGCGGTCCATCCCGACATGCGGCTCACGGCGAAAATGGGGGTGTACAGCTCCACCGGGATGCCAAGCATGTAATACGTCGACGCCGAGTAAAAGTCAACGTTCGGATACAGCCCTTTCTCTTCCAGCATGCGCTCCTCGAGGCGGCGGGAGATGTTGAACCAGCGCATGTCGCCGCGCCGTTCGCCCAGCCGCCGGGAAAATTCCCGCAGGTAGTCGGCGCGCGGATCGCCCGTTCGGTACACCCGGTGGCCGAAGCCCATAATGCGTTCCTTGCGGGCCAGCGCCGCCTGCAGCCACGCGTCGACGTTGGCCACGTCGCCGATGGCCAGCAGCATGCGCATTACCTGCTCGTTGGCACCGCCGTGCAGCGGGCCTTTTAGCGTGCCGATGGCGGCCGTAACCGCCGAGTACATGTCGGTCAGCGTCGACATCGCCACGCGCGCGGCGAACGTGGAAGCGTTCAGCTCGTGGTCGGCGTGCAAGATCAACGCGGCGTCAAAAATTTCTTCCTCCAGCGGATCGGGCTCCCGCCCCGACAGCATGTACAGGAAATTGGCCGCCAAGCCGAGCCAGGGCTTGGGGGGAATCGGTTCTTTTCCTTGCCGCAGGCGACCCCAGTAGGCGACGATGATGGGCGTCTTGGCCATCAAGCGCAGCGCCACGCGCTGCATCGCCGCGAGGTCCCGCGCGCCGACGTCCGGGTCAAACAAACCGAGGGCCGAAACCGCAGTGCGCAAGACCGCCATCGGCTCCGCGTCCTGTGGGCAGGAGCGCAGCAGGCTCACCAGCTGGTCCGGCAGCGTGGACTCGTCCGCCAGTTGCTCCTTGAAGTGCTGCAGCGCGTCGGCGGGGGGCAGGTGGCCGTACCACAGCAGGTAGACGACTTCCTCGAACGTGGCCTTGCCGATAAGCTCGCCGATGTCGTAGCCTCGATAGACGAGCTGTCGCTTTTGACCATCGATGAAGCATATTTTTGATTGAAGTGCGACAACGTCTTCGAGACCGCCCTTCACGCTCATCCCCCAAACTCCTTTCCGAAGCCCCGATCAACTCCGATGCCCGCATGCAGTTGTCTTGCCGCCCGGCGCTGCGCTGTCACCTCCCGCGTTTAAAAAAGGGCCGGAGACGCTCCGGCCCTTGTATGTCCCGTCATGCAGGCGCTTTAGCCGACCGACCCTTCCATTTCGAGCTGAATGAGGCGGTTCAGCTCGACGGCGTATTCCATCGGCAGCTGCTTGGTGAACGGTTCCAGGAAGCCTTGGACCACCATAGCGGTGGCTTCTTCCTCGCTGAGGCCCCGGCTCATCAGGTAGAAGAGCTGGTCCTCCGCCACCTTGCTGATGGTCGCTTCGTGCTCGACAGCCACGTCTTCCTGCAGGATGTCCATGTACGGAATGGTCTCCGCCTTGGACTGCGGGTCAAACAGGAGCGCGTCGCAGTTCACCTTGCTGCGGGCGCCCTTGGCGTTCGGGTTGACCCGGATGAGCCCGCGATACGTCGTCGCGCCGCCGCCCTTCGAAATGGACTTGGACGTGATGATGGACGACGTGTTGGGCGCGTTGTGGACGATCTTCGCCCCCGTGTCCTGATGCTGGCCCTTGCCGGCGAACGCGATGGTCAGCACCTCGCCGCGCGCCCCTTCGCCCATCAGGAAGATGGCCGGGTACTTCATCGTCGTCTTGGAGCCGATGTTGCCGTCGACCCACTCCACCGTCGCGCCTTCGTACGCCACGGCCCGCTTCGTCACCAAGTTGTACACGTTGTTGGACCAGTTCTGGATGGTGGTGTAGCGGACGCGGCTGTGGGGCAGCGCGATGATTTCCACGACTGCCGCATGCAGCGAGTCGGTGGTGTAGATGGGCGCCGTGCAGCCTTCCACGTAGTGCACGAAGCTGCCTTCGTCCGCGATGATGAGAGTCCGCTCGAACTGGCCCACGTTCTCCGCGTTGATGCGGAAGTAAGCCTGCAGCGGAATCTCCACGCGCACGCCGGGCGGCACGTAGATGAACGACCCGCCGCTCCAGACCGCGGAGTTTAGCGCGGCGAACTTATTGTCGCTCGGCGGCACGACGGTGCCGAAATACTTCCGCACCAGCTCGGGGTACTCGCGCACCGCGGTGTCCGTGTCGACGAAGATGACGCCTTGATTGGCCAGCTCTTCGCGGATGCTGTGGTAGACGACTTCCGACTCGTACTGCGCCGCGACGCCCGCGAGGTACTTCCGCTCCGCCTCGGGGATGCCGAGCCGATCGAACGTCTTCTTGATGTACTCGGGCACCTCGTCCCAAGAGCGGCCTTTCCGGTCCGTCGGCCGGACGTAGTAGTAGATGTTGTCGAGGTCGATGCCGGACAGGTCCGCGCCCCACGTGGGCATGGGCTTCTTAAAGAAAATCTCCAGCGCGCGGAGACGGAATTCCCGCATCCAGTCCGGCTCGCCTTTCAGGCGAGAGATTTCCTCGACAACTTCGCGCGACAAGCCCTTGCGGGACTTGTAAACGTAGAGCTCCGGGTCTTTGAACCCGTACTTGTATTCCTGGTCAATATCGATAACGGGCTTCGCCACCGATTGCTTCCCCCCTCAGACGCTCATTCATTCCTTATTATACCGACTGCCGTACTGTGCGCAAGCAAAGCGCCCTTATTGGATCGAATCGGGCAAAAATTTGCGTACCGGCGGCAGGAGTCGGGTCGTTTCCCCCGAACATCCCTGGTACAGGTGGGGCAAAGTGGGGCAAAGTGGGGGAAACGGGCAGCTTGTTCCTGGGCGAGTTCCAGCACACGTTGGATGACAAAGGCCGTCTCACTATTCCCGCCAAGTTCCGCGACGGGCTGGGCCCGCGCTTTATCGTGACCCGGGGCCTGGACGGCTGTTTGTTCGCTTATCCCTTAAGCGAATGGCAAGTGCTGGAATCTCGCCTGAAGGCACTGCCGCTCACGAAGGCCGACGCCCGCGCTTTCGTGCGCATTTTGTTTTCCGGCGCGGCCGAAAGCGAGATGGATCGCCAGGGCCGCATCACGCTGCCCCCGCCGCTGCGGGAGTACGCCAAGATCGAGAAGGACGTGGTGGTCGTCGGCGTGTCGAACCGGGTGGAGATTTGGGCGAAGGAAGTTTGGGACCGCTACGTGGCCGCGGCGGAAACTTCGTTCGAAGAGATCGCGGAAAGCCTCGAGGGGCTCGGCCTGTAGGAGGGCGCGATGGCATCGTTGCAGCACGTCCCGGTTATGCCGGAGGAAGTCATGCGGCTGCTGCAGCCGGCGCCGGGCCAGATGATCGTGGACGGCACCGTCGGCGGCGGCGGGCATGCCCGGCTCATCGCCCGGGCCATCGCGCCGGGAGGACGGCTCATTGCCGTCGACCGTGACGCGCAGACGCTGCGCCGGGCGCGGGACGCGCTGGCCGAGTTCGGCGCGTCGGTCACCTTCGTCCACGACGATTTCCGGAACTTGCGCCGCATCCTCGCGGACTTGGGCGTGGCCGGCGTCCACGGCGTGTTGTTCGACTTGGGCGTGTCGTCGTTCCAGCTGGACGAGCCCGAACGGGGTTTCACGTACCGTTTCGACGCGCCGCTGGATATGCGCATGGACCCTTCGCGGCAGACGGTGACCGCGGCGGATCTCGTCAACACGCTGCCGGCGGAAGAGCTGGTGCGCATCTTGCGAGAGTACGGCGAGGAACGGTGGGCGGCGCGCATTGCCCGCCACATCGTGGCGCGAAGAAAGGTCGAGCCGTTTGCCACCACCGGGCAGCTGGTGGAAGCCGTCAAAGAGGCCATTCCGGCCGCGGCTCGACGCACCGGCCCGCACCCGGCCCGGCGCACCTTTCAGGCGCTGCGCATCGCGGTCAACGACGAGCTGGGCGCGCTGCAAGAGGGCTTGCGGGCGGCGGTGGACGCGCTGCTGCCCGGCGGGCGGATTGTCGTCATCAGTTTTCATTCGCTGGAGGACCGGATCGCAAAGCAAACCTTCAGCGAGCTGGCGCGAGGCTGTGAGTGTCCCCCGGATCTGCCGGTTTGCCGTTGCGGCAAGCAGCCGCTGCTGCGCATCCTGACTCGTCGGCCGCTGATCCCCGGTCCGCAGGAGCTGGAGCAAAACCCCCGGGCCCGCAGCGCGAAGCTCCGGGCGGCCGAGCGGACCGTTCTAGGCGGCCAGGAAGGGGAATAACCTTGGTACCGGCACGGCAAAGAGACGTGTATAACCAAGTCGCCTACACGCCACCGGTCAGACGGCGGGAAACGCCTTCCCGCGGGGAAGCGGCCGTGCCGCGCTCAGCAGGGGTGCGCCGGGAAGCCGCCGCGCCGTCCCGGCGGCCGCGCACGGTGAACCCGTACGTCGCTTTGCCCGTCATCGGCCTGGTGCTGCTGCTGCTCGGGATGGGCTTTGTCGCGCAGCGGGTCCAGGTGATGACTCTTAACTATGCGCTGCTGGAGGCTAAGGCCGAGCTGACCAAGCTGCAGCAGGAGCGGACCCGCCTGGAAGCCGAGCTGGCTCGCCGGCAGTCGCTGGAACGCGTCGAATACCTGGCCCGCACGCGGCTCGGCATGGTGGATCCCGATCCGACGCAGGTCATCGTCGTAGTTAACAGCGACTTCGGTGCCGACGTTCCGAGCGCGGCCGAGGGCGAGCCGCAGTCCCCGTCGCTGCTGGCCGCGGTCAGCCAGTGGATTCGCAGCTTGTGGCAGGAGACCGCGACGGCGGGGGGCCGCTGGCGGGAACCGTAGCGGGCGCCGTCGCCGCGGTGGCTGGAGGCCAGCGGAGGATGATGCCCTGTGCCCGGATCGAGCCGGATGGCCCAAGTCGCTCGCCGGCAGCGCATCGCGCGCCTGCTGTTCGCCGTCGCCGCCTTTGCGGCAATGTTGGCGGCGCGCCTTGCCTGGATTCAGATCGTCCGGCACGAGCACTTTCTCGCGCTGGCCTTGGAGCAGCGGCTGCGGGGCGTTCCCACGGATCCGCTGCGGGGTACCATTTACGATCGCAATATGAACGAGCTGGCGGTCAGCGTCAGCTCCGACGCGGTGTACGTCCGGCCCGTGGAAGTGGAAGACCCGGAAGTTACCGCCGCGACGCTGGCACGCCTGTTGGACTTGCCTTACGACGACGTGCTGGCCCGGCTGCAGCGGCCGCAGGCGGAAGTGTGGATCAAGCGCCGCGTCAGCTCGGACGAGGCGGAAGCTGTCCGCGCCGCCGCGCTGCCGGGCGTGTACCTGGCCCACCGCACGACCCGCCTTTATCCGTACGGCCGGCTGGCCGCGCACGTTCTTGGCATCGTCGGCATCGACAACCAAGGGCT
>Ga0079224_100017756_pt1 | contig 10039 bp, 8 predicted proteins | sample Stecom2015_FD_80414 | JGI IMG/M metagenome (GOLD analysis project Ga0079224, IMG submission 80414) | Agricultural soil microbial communities from Utah to study Nitrogen management - Steer compost 2015 | ecosystem: Environmental > Terrestrial > Soil > Agricultural land | place: USA: Utah... | reverse complement strand
CGATCTCCTCGCGGATGGAGATCATCGCCTCGACGAAGCGGTCCAGCTCCGCCAGGTCCTCGCTCTCCGTGGGCTCGATCATGAGCGTCCCGGCGACCGGGAACGACATCGTGGGCGCGTGGAAGCCGTAGTCGATGAGCCGCTTGGCGATGTCCTCCGCCGTGACGCCCGTGGCCTTGGTGATGGGGCGGATGTCGAGGATGCACTCGTGCGCGACCAGGCCGCCCGGGCCGCGGAACAGGACGGGGTAGTGGTCGCCCAGGCGCGTGGCGATGTAGTTCGCGGCGAGGACCGCGACCTTGGTCGCGCGCAGCAGGCCCTGGCCGCCCATCATGGCGATGTACGCCCACGAGATGGGCAGGATGCCCGCCGAGCCGTACGGCGCCGCGCTCACGGCCTTGCCCTTGCGGCGCAGGTCGCGCGGGCGCTGGATGCTCTGGCGCAGCGACGGCAGGAACGGCACGAGGTGCTCGGCGACCGCGACCGGGCCCACGCCGGGTCCCCCGCCGCCGTGCGGGATGCAGAACGTCTTGTGCAGGTTGAGGTGCGACACGTCGCCGCCGAAGTGGCCCGGCTTGGCGAGTCCGACGAGGGCGTTGAGGTTCGCGCCGTCGATGTAGACCTGGCCCCCGGCCTCGTGGACCGCCGCGCACACCTCGCCCACGTGCTCCTCGTAGACGCCGTGGGTCGAGGGGTAGGTGAGCATGATCGCCGCGATCCTGCCCGCATGCTCGGCGAGCTTGGCTCGCAGGTCGGCCATGTCGACCTCGCCGTCCTCGCCGGTGGCGACGACCACGACGCGGAAGCCGGCCAGCACCGCCGACGCCGCGTTCGTGCCGTGCGCCGATGCCGGGATGAGGCACACGTCGCGCTCGCCCTCGTCGCGCGAGCGGTGGTACTCGCGAATCGCGAGCAGGCCCGCGTACTCGCCGCGAGCGCCCGAGTTCGGCTGGACGGAGACAGCGGCGTAGCCGGTGATCTCCGCGAGCCAGTCCTCGAGCTGCGCGATGAGCGCGCGGTAGCCCTCCGTCTGCTCGGACGGGGCGAACGGGTGGATGTTCGCGAAGCCGGGATGCAGCAGCATCTGCATCTCCGCGGCCGCGTTGAGCTTCATGGTGCACGAGCCCAGCGGGATCATCGTGCGGTCCAGGGCGAGGTCGCGGTCGGCCAGGCGGCGCATGTAGCGCGTGAGCGCGGCCTCCGAGCGGTGCTCGTGGAAGACCGGGTGCGTGAGGTACTCCGAGTGGCGGCGCAGGCTGAGCGGGATCGCCACGCGCGGGGTCGTGTAGACGGGGTGGCGCTTGGCGCCCAGGAACGCCTCGACGATGTGGTCGAGCGTCTCGAGCTCGGTCTTCTCGTCGCACGCGATCGCCACCGTGTCCGCGTCGACGCGGCGCAGGTTGATGCCTGCGGCGCGGGCACGCGCGATGACGGAGTCGGCACCGCCGGGAACGCGGGCCAGGACGGTGTCGAAGAAGGCCTCGTGGACGAGCTCCACGCCCGAGGCGTGCAGCGCATCCCACAGGGTCGTGGCGCGGGAGTGGACGCGCATCGCGATCTCGCGCAGGCCCTCGGGCCCGTGGTAGACGGCGTACATGCCGGCGACGATCGCGAGGAGCGCCTGGGCCGTGCAGATGTTGGACGTCGCCTTGTCGCGGCGGATGTGCTGCTCGCGCGTCTGCAGGGCGAGACGGTAGGCCGGGCGTCCCTCCGCGTCCACCGAGACGCCCACGATGCGGCCCGGCATCTGCCGCTCGAGGCCCTCGCGCACGGCGATGAACGCGGCGTGCGGACCGCCGTAGAACAGCGGGACGCCGAAGCGCTGGGCGGAGCCCACCGCGATGTCCGCGCCGAGCTCGCCGGGCGGCTTCATGATCGTGAGCGACAGCAGGTCGGCGGCGACGGTGACGAGCGCGCCCGCAGACTTGGCCTCGCCGACGATCGGCTCGATGTCTCGCAGCACGCCCGAGTGCCCGGGGTGCTGGACGACGACGCCCGCGACGTCGGCGGCGGCCTTCCAGCCGACGTCGATGCGCTCGACGCGCACGGGGATGCCCACGGCCTCGGCCTGGGTGAGGACCACCTCGAGCGTCTGCGGCAGGCATTCGTCGTCGAGGACGATCGCGCCGCCGTCCTTGCCCGATGCGCGCACCATGAGGAGCATCGCCTCGGCCACCGCCGTGGCCTCGTCCAGCAGGCTCGCGCCGGCGATGGGCAGGGCGGTGAGGTCGGACACCACGGTCTGGAAGTTCAGGAGCGCCTCGAGGCGGCCCTGGGAGATCTCCGCCTGGTACGGGGTGTAGGCGGTGTACCACGCCGGGTTCTCGAGGATGCCGCGGCGGATGACCGCAGGCGTGATGGTGTCGTAGTAGCCCTGGCCGATCATCTCGATCGCCTGGGTGTTGCGGGCTGCGAAGTCCTCGAGCGCGGCGAGCGCCTGCGCCTCGGTCAGCGGCTCGGGCAGGTCGAGGATGTCGTCGTGGCGGATCGCCTCGGGCACAGCCGTCTCGACGAGCGACTCGAGAGACGTGTAGCCGACGGCTTCGAGCATGCGCTCCACCGAGGCGTCGTCAGGCCCGATGTGGCGCTCGGCGAAGGTGGTCACGAAGTCATTGTGTCGCAAACGGGGCGGGCGCGGCAGAGGCGCGCGCCTGCCGTCCGTCAGCGTCAGCTCTCGTCGACGACCGGGGCGGTCGCGGCGTCCGACTTGATGCGGTCGATGGCGTTCTGTGCGGACGCCTTGGCCTTGTAGCCCTCGCTGGAGGCCAGGATGTTGCCGTTCGTCGCGCGGATGCGGAAACGGAACTCGCCCGCCTTGTCCTTGTAGATCTCGAACTTCACGTTGAGCTCCTTTGCTCTCGGGTGCCTCCATCCTAAGTTCGGCTCGCCCCGCACGCGGCACCGAGGTCCTGCCTGCCCTGTCGCGTAGTCTTGCCGCATGGCCGAGTGGGATTCCGAGAAGGGTCGACTGCGGCCGACGTGGAAGGTGCGCTTCACGCCCTTCATGACGTTCGTCGGCAGCGGCGTGGCAGGAGTGCTGACGGCTCTCGTGCTCTTCCTCCAGGTCGTCACCGGGCCCGGGGTCGAGGAGCTCAACTCCCTGTCCTCCGTCGTCCAGGGCGTGGTGCTCCTGTTCGGGGCGATCTTCTTTGTCTTCCTGCTCGTGGGCCCGGGGCTCGCGTGGGGCCTGGGCTTCATGCTCCGCAACGTCACGAACCAGTGGCTTCACGTGCTCGCCTTCGCGGTCCTGGGCCTGCTGGTCGGCGCGCTCCTGGGCCCCGTGCTCGGCATCGGCGGCCTCCTGGCCCCGGCTGCGGGCACCGGCACCGGGCCCGCCCGCTGGTTCACGTCCCCGTTCGCCGCGACCGAGGGCCCGCGTGGGAGCCCTCCTCCCCCGCGTCCTCGGCGTCATGATCGGCGCCGGCGCCTCCAAGGTGCACCCGCTCACGAACGCTGGCGTGCTGCTCGGTGCGGCGGCCGGCGCCGTGGGCGGCCTGCTCGGCAGCGCGCTGCTGCGGGGCCTCTTCACGGGAATGCTCAGCGATGTCGAGATGGCCGGGCTCGCTGTGGGCGCGACGGTGGGCGCGCTCGTCCTCTCGCTCGCGGCGGGCTGGGCCTGGAATCACTATCGCCGCGCCTGACGTTCCCCTGGCGAGCGCCGCTCACGCGCGGCGGCTCCCCCACGCCCGTGGGTCACAATCTGGTATCGCCCCCGGCCCCGTCCCGCGCGCCGCAACTACGCTGGACAGCGTCCCAGGAGGAGATTCGTGAAGCTGTTCATCCAGGTCCCATGCCTCAACGAGGAGCAGACCCTGCCGCTCGTGCTCGAGAGCATCCCCACGCACATCGAGGGGATCGACGAGATCGAGGTCCTGATCATCGACGACGGCTCCACGGACCGCACGGTGGAAGTCGCCCGTTCCTACGGCGTGAAGCACTTCGTCCACCACACCCGCAACATGGGCCTGGCGCGCTCGTTCCGCGACGGCGTCGAGTACGCCCTCGCCCACGGCGCCGACATCGTGGTCAACACAGACGGCGACAACCAGTACCCGCAGCAGCGCATCGCCGACCTCGTGAAGCCCATCCTCGAGGGCCGTGCCGACATCGTCATCGGCGACCGGCAGACGCAGACCATCGCGCACTTCTCGCCCTTCAAGAAGCTCATGCAGCGCTTCGGCTCGTGGGTCGTCAACCGCGCCGCCAAGACCGAGCTCCCCGATGCCGCATCGGGATTCCGCGCCTACTCGCGCTACTCGCTGTACCGCCTCAACATCGTGACCACCTTCAGCTACTGCATGGAGACGATCATCCAGGCGGGCAACAAGCGCATCGCGATCACGTCGGTGCCGATCGAGACGAATGCCAAGACGCGCGAGTCGCGCCTGTTCGACAGCATGTTCGAGCACATGCTGCGCTCGGGTCAGGCGATCCTGCGCTCGTACGTCATGTACCGGCCGTGGTCCGTGTTCCGCCTGCTGACGCTGCTGTTCCTCGTCGCGGGCCTCACGCCGTACGTGCGCTACCTCGTCCTCACCCTGCAAGGCGACGAGGGAAATCACATCCAGTCCCTCGTCCTGGGAGGCGCGCTGCTCGTGGGCGCGGCCCTCGCCCTCGCGCTCGGCATCCTGTCGGACCTCGCGAAGTCCAACCGCATCCTGCTCGAGGACCAGCTCGAGCGCACGCGCGAGCTGCAGTACGGGCCCGCGCGGCCCGCAGCTCACCCCGAGCTCGTCGAGCCGGTCAAGCCACGTCGCGGTCGCGCCGCCTAGCGGCGCCTCGCACCACGAGGCCCACGACGAGGCCCACGGCATCGGCCACCGACATCGCCGCCCGGCTCAGCAGGGCGAGCGCGAGCGCCTGAGGCGCCGTCGCGGCCCCGGCGAGAATCGCGACGAGCGCGCCCTCGCGCGGCCCGATGCCCGCCGGCGCCACCACGATGAGGAAGCCCACGAGCCACGACATGGCGAAGGCTCCCGTCGCGAGCGCGAAGGCGTGCGGCACATCGCCGACGAGCGGACGCAGCAGCAGCCATGCCTGGCCGCCCAGCGCGGCCCAGTTGAGCACAGACCACGCCGCGCTCACGATGATGGACCGGCCGTCGATCTCGATGTGCTCGACAGGACGGCGCAGCAGCCGCGTGACGAGGGTGATGACAGAGGTGAGCGCCGCGGGATACAGCAGCCTCAGCAGCATGACGACGACGATGAGCGCCCACATGTGCTGCCGGATGGAGCCGGGTGCCGCGATCACGAGACCCACGGCCCCCACCGTGCCCGCCATCATGACGCCCACGACCATCGCGACGATCGAGCCGGCCATCGCCCTCGCGCGACTCACTCCGTGCTCGCGCGCAAGCTCCGCCTGGGCGAGCACGGGCCACACCGCGCCCGGGACGTACTTCCCGGCCTGGGAGATGAAGAACACCGCGGCGGCATCGGCCGGCGGCGCAGCCAGTCCCACCGCGCGCATCACGGCCCGCCAGGACAGGGCGTTGAACGCGAGCGCGAGCGCCGCGAGCGCAGTGGCGCCGATGAAGGCTGGCCAGCCGACCTCGCCGAGCGCAGGGGCGACGTCGTCCCAGCGAGAAACGATCGCCCATGCGAGCAGGGAGACCGCGACGGCGAGGAAGCCCCATTTCACGACGGCGGCGAGACTCGGACGCCGCCGGCGATCCGCGGGGACGGACATCGGTTCGGCAGGTCCGCCGAAGGGCTCGACCGGGCCTGTCATCGGGCGACCTCCCACTGTCCTCGGATTCCCTCGACCAGAGGAACTCGCGCTCGCCAGCCGAGCACCTCGCGCGCGAGCGTCACGTCGAGCACCGAATGCGTCGCATCCGTCGAGCGCGCCCCGCGCCGCACCACGCGCACCTCGAGCGGAGCCACGGCCTCGCGGAACACGGCCAGCAGCTCCTCGAGGCTCGTGCCGCGACCGGAGCCGATGTTGATCACGGGCGGCGGCGCCGGCTCGGCACGGTGCACCGCGAGGACGGCGTCGGCCACATCGTCGACGTGGACGTAGTCGCGCGTGGAGCTCGGATCGCCGAAGAGCGTGAGCGGCTCGCCCGCGCGCGCCGCCTGGATCCAATGGGCGAGGACCCCCTGCCCGGGGGCGGGGACCTGGCCCGGTCCGTACGCGTTGCCCACGCGCAGGGCCACAGACTCGCCGGGCCAGCGCTCGAGCAGCAGCTCCTGATCGCGCTTGGCGCGCGCATACGCGTTCGCGGGCGCCGGCTCGTCGCTCTCGCGGTAGGGCGGGTTGGCGGGCGGGCCGTAGACCGTCCCGCCGGAGGACAGGAGCACGATGCGGGGCATCGGCGGGGCGACGCGCAGCGCGTCGAGAGCCTGGGCGAGGTCGGCGACGTCGGCCGCGGCGAGCGCGGGGTCCTCCTCAGCCAGACGAGGATTGGCGCGGCCCGCGCACCACACGACGGTGCGGACGCCGGCGAGGTCGGGATGGGGCGCGTCGTCGACCACGACGGGATCGTTGCTGCCGAAGCCGCGCACCCGCACGCCCTCGGACTCCAGGCGCGCCGCGATGTGACCGCCCAGGAAGCCCCGGTGTCCCACGACCGCGACCTCGTATGCTGGGTGCGCCCCTGCCCCTTCCATCACAGTGGACAGCCTATGGCCTCGTCTCACCGGCCCCTCCGGGTGCTGACGCTCGCGTCGACGTTCCCCGCCGTGGCGGGCGACGGGACGCCGTCCTTCGTGCGCGACCTCGCGGTGGGCATGGCGCCCGATGCCGAGACCCTCATCCTTGTCCCCGCCGTCCCCGGCGGCGCGCCCGAGGAGAACGGCGACGGCGTGAGCGTGCGTCGCTATCGCTTCTTCTTCAGGCGCTGGGAGGACGTCGCCGCGGGGGCGCTGCTGGAGAACGTGCGCTCGCGCAGGTCGCGCCTGCTGCAGGTGCCGCCGCTGTTCATCGCGCAGTTCTTCGCCGTGCGCAGAGCCGTGCGCGAGCACCGGCCCGACGTCATCCACGCGCATTGGATCATCCCCCAGGGCATCGTCGCGCGCTGGGCGGCGCGCGGCGTCCCCACGGTCGTGACGACACTCGGCGGCGACCTCTACGCGCTGCGCGATCCCGTGTCGCGCGCCCTCAAGCGCTCCGTGCTGCGACGCGCCAAGGCTGTGACCGTGATGAACGAGGACATGCGCTCCATCGCGATCTCCTTGGGCGCCGATGCGGCGACCACCTCCGTGCGTCCCATGGGCGCGCAGGTGGCGCAGTTCGCGGCGGCCGCGGCGGCACGCGGCGCGGCCCGCTCCGGCCCAGTGCGGCTGCTCGCCGTCGGCCGCCTCGTGGAGAAGAAGGGCTTCCACGTCCTGCTCGACGCCCTCGCGGGGCTTCCCGCGGACCGCTGGGAGCTGACGATCGTGGGCGACGGCCCCGAGCGCGCCGCGCTCGAGTCGCGGGCCGACGGGCTCCCTGTCACCTTCGCCGGGCAGCTGACACGCGAGGAGCTCTCCCGCGCCGACGCCGAGGCCGACGTCGCCGTCTTCCCCTCGGTGCGAGCGGCATCGGGCGACCAGGACGGCCTGCCCGTCGCGCTCCTCGAGGCGATGGCCTCGGGCTGCGCCGTCGTCGTCTCCGACCTGCCGGGGCTCGACGAGGCGGTCGTGGACGGCGAATCGGGAGTGATCGTGCGCAGCGGCGACGTGGAGGACCTGCGCGCGGCCCTGGCGCGGCTCATCGGCGACGCGGCGCTCCGCTCCCGGCTGGGAGCCGCGGCGGCCGAGCGCGCGCAGCAGTACGACGTGGCGAGCGTGGCTCGCGGCTATCTGGAGCTGCTGCGCGAGGCCGCCGGACGGTGAGAGCCGGGCATCGGCCGGTCGCCGATGCTTGCCAAGGCGTCAGCGCCCGAGCTGCTGGTACCTGAGCTCGGTCTCGAGCTTCTTGGCGCGCCACCACGCCTCGTTCTCGCGGTACCAGCGGATGGTGTCGGCGAGGCCATCGGCGAAGGACGTGAAGACCGGCTCCCAGCCCAGCTCCTCGCGCAGCCTGGTCGCGTCGATCGCGTAGCGCAGGTCGTGGCCGGGGCGGTCGGCGACGTGGTCGTACGCGTCGCGCGGCTGGCCCATCTGCTCGAGGATCATCTCGATGACCGTCTTGTTGTCGAGCTCGCCGTCCGCGCCGATGAGGTAGGTCTCGCCAGGGCGGCCCTTGTCGATGATGGTCCACACGGCGCGGTTGTGGTCGTCCACGTGGATCCAGTCGCGCACGTTGAGGCCGGCGCCGTAGAGCTTGGGGCGCTGCCCGTCGAGGATGTTCGTGATCTGGCGAGGGATGAACTTCTCGACGTGCTGGTACGGGCCGTAGTTGTTCGAGCAGTTGGAGATGGTCGCCTCGACCTTGAAGCTGCGCACCCACGCGCGCACGAGCAGGTCCGATGCGGCCTTGGTCGACGAGTACGGCGAGGAGGGGTTGTACGGCGTCTCCGGCGTGAACTTGGCGGGGTCGTCGAGCTCGAGGTCGCCGTAGACCTCGTCGGTGGAGATGTGGTGCAGTCGCTTGCCGTGGCGGCGCACCGCCTCGAGGAGCCGGTACGTGCCGATGACGTTCGTCTGCACGAACGGCCACGGGTCGTGCAGCGAGTTGTCGTTGTGGCTCTCCGCCGCGAAGTGGACGACCAGGTCGTGGCTGGCGACGAGGTCGTCCACGAGGCCCTCGTCGGCCACGTCCCCCTTGGCGAGAGTCACGCGCGGATCGTCGGGAAGCGAGGCCGAGTCGCCCGCGTACGTGAGGGCGTCGAGCACGGTGACGTCGACGTCGGGGCGGGTCTCGAGCGTCAGGCGCACGAAGTTGGAGCCGATGAAGCCGGCGCCGCCGGTGACCAGGATTTTCACGAGGTTCCTCCTGAGGCGAGCGATCGCCGGAAGGCGAGCGCCTCTGCGTAGTCGGAGAGCAGGCCGGCCGCGGCGGCCTCCGCGAGGGTGGGCGCGGCCTCGTCCTTGGCGGACAGCGCGAACGCGAGCGCGCTGCCGTCGCGGGCCACGGTGGGCCAGTCGATGCCGATGCCGGGGTCGAGCGGGTGCACCTCGTGCTCGCGCGCGGGGCTGTAGGGCTCGCTGCACAGGTAGGTGACGGTGGAGCCGTCCGCGAGGGACAGGAAGCCATGGCCCAGGCCCTCGGACAAGTAGATCGCGCGGCGGTCGACGTCGTCGAGCAGGACGGTGTCCCACTGGCCGAACGTCGGCGAGCCCACGCGGATGTCCACCACGACGTCGAGCACCGCACCGTAGGAGCAGGTGACGTACTTGGCCTGGCCGGGCGGGACGTCGGCGAAGTGGATGCCTCGCAGCACGCCGGCTGCGGACACGGAGGTGTTGACCTGCTTGACCGTCAGGGCGTGGCCTACGGTCTCGCGGAACACCTCGCCCTTGAACGCCTCGAGGAAGACCCCGCGGGGGTCGCCGAACTGGCGCGGCGTGAACTCCCACGCGCCCTCGATGCTCAGCGGCCTGACGTCCATGCGGCTCCTTTGTGCTCTCCACGAGGATAGCCAAGCGCGACGCCCCATAGACTTGGCCGTCAGTCATTCACCTCTCACAGACACGGAGACGCACGACTCGATGTCCTACTTCCGGGAGCTGCTGAGCACCCGCGAGCTGCTGTACAACCTGGTGGCTCGCGAGGTGAAGGGACAGTACCGGCGCACCGTGCTCGGCCAGCTGTGGTCGCTGATAAACCCGATCGCGACGATGATCGTGTACTCGATCGTCTTCGGCTTCATCTTCCGTGCGGGCCCGCCCAAGGGCGATCCCAGCGGCCTCGACCTCTACCCGCTGTGGCTCATGTCCGGCCTGCTCGCGTGGACCTTCTTCGCCCGCGTGATGAACTTCGGCCTCGACTCGCTCGTGGCCAACGCGAACCTCATCCAGAAGGTCTACTTCCCGCGCATGCACCTGGTGCTCGCGACCATGCTCTCGACCGCGGTGACGTGGTGCTTCGAGCTCGGGGTGCTCATCGTGGCGCTGCACCTGTTCGGCGGCTTCCCGCTGCCGTGGCTGGCGCTCCTGCTCGTCTACAGGGT
>Ga0079224_100017755_pt1 | contig 10039 bp, 6 predicted proteins | sample Stecom2015_FD_80414 | JGI IMG/M metagenome (GOLD analysis project Ga0079224, IMG submission 80414) | Agricultural soil microbial communities from Utah to study Nitrogen management - Steer compost 2015 | ecosystem: Environmental > Terrestrial > Soil > Agricultural land | place: USA: Utah... | reverse complement strand
GGGAAGGAGTATTCGGCGATCGATTCGTCCTTGAGCGTGACCGAGTAGCCCGGTCGGGTGGGCAGCCGGTAGCGGCCGTCGACGACGGTGACCGGGTCGGTGTAGTGCTCGTGCAGGTGGTCGACGTACTCGATCATGCGGCCCTCGAGGGTCTTGCCGATGCGGAGGTACTCGAACATGCCCAGGTGCTGGACGTACTCGCACAGGCCCACGCCGCCGGCGTGCGGGCAGACCTCGACGCCGTGCTTGGCGGCCATGAGGAGGGTGGCGAGGACCTCGGGGACGCCGCCGACGCGGCAGGCGTCGATCTGGCAGACCCGGATGGCCTCGGCCTGGAGCAGCTGCTTGAAGATGACGCGGTTGGCGGCGACCTCGCCGGTGGCCACGCGGATCGGCGCGACGGCCTTCGCGATCCTGGCGTGGCCGAGGACGTCGTCGGGGTGCGTCGGCTCCTCGATCCAGTACGGGTCGTAGGCGGCCAGGCGCCCCATGTTCTCGACCGCCTCGGGCACCGACCAGATCTGGTTGGCGTCCATCATGAGCAGCCGGTCGGGGCCGATGATCTCGCGGATGATGCCGGCGCGGCGCACGTCGTCGGCGACGTCGGGCGAGCCGACCTTCATCTTGACGGCGCTCCAGCCTTCGGCGACGGCGGCCTCGGTGAGGGCCCGGACCTTCTCGTCGGGGTAGCCGAGCCAGCCGACCGAGGTCGTGTACGAGGGGAAGCCGTCCTTCTCGAGCACGGCCAGGCGCTCGGCGTAGCCTTCGCGCCCGGCGTCGAGGATGGCCTCGGCCTCGGCGGGGGTGAGCTCGTCGACGATGTGGCGGTAGTCGATCTGGGCGGCCAGTTCGGCGGAGTCCATCTCGGCCAGCAGGCGCCACATGGGCTTGCCCTCGATCTTGGCGCGCAGGTCCCACACGGCGTTGACGATGGCGCCGACGGCCATGTGGGTCGCGCCCTTCTCGGGGCCGAGCCAGCGGATCTGCGGCTCCTGGGCTAGGGAGCGGCTGAACTCGACGGGGTCGTCGAAGATGCCTTCGAGGGTCCGTCCGACCACGAGGTGCGCAAGCGACCGCACCGCGGCGCAGGTGATCTCGTTGCCCCTGCCGCCGGTGAAGGTGAATCCGGTGCCGGTCGGGCCGCCGTCGGTGAACAGCTCGACGTACGTCGCCGAGTAGTCGGCGCGGTTGATCGAGTCGGAGCCGTCGGCCTCGGCCGCGGTGGGGAAGCGAACGTCGTGGACTTCGAGGCGTTCGATCTTCGTCATCGGTCTTCCATTCGGTAGATCTTGCGGGGCAGGTTGTACGCCAGGTCGACGGCGACCTCGGCGGCTTCGTCCTCGGTCATGCGGTGCTCGGCGACCAGGCGCGCGAGGAACGAGGCGTCGACGCGGCGGGCGAGGTCGTGGCGGGCCGGGATGGAGCAGAACGCGCGGGTGTCGTCGACGAATCCGGCCGTGTTGTAGAACCCGGCGGTCTCGTGCACGGCCTCCCTGAAGCGGCGCATGCCCTCGGGGGAGTCCAGGAACCACCACGGGGCTCCGGCGAACACCGAGGCGTAGCCGCCGGCGAGCGGCGCGATCTCGCGGCTGAAGACGGTCTCGTCGAGCGTGTAGAGCACCAGGCGGAAGCGGGGGTCGTTGCCGAAGGCGTCCAGCAGGGGCTTGAGCGCCGAGGTGTACTCCGTCGCGACCGGGATGTCGCCGCCGACGTCGCGGCCCCAGCCCTCGTGGAGCCACCGGTTGTGGTTTCGGGCCGAACCGGGGTGCAGCTGCATGACCAGGCCGTCGTCGACGCTCATGCGGGCGAACTCGACCAGCATGTGCATGGGGAAGGCCCGCAGGTCCCGGTCGTCGGCGGTGCCGGCGAGCGCCCTGTCGAAGATCTCGGCGGCTCCCGCCGGGTCGTCGATGGCGTGGGCGCTGTGGTGCCCGTGATCCGAGCAGGTGGCTCCGGCGGCGATGAAGTCCTGGCGGCGGGCGCGCAGGGCGTCGAGGAAGCCGTCGAACGTCGTGGTGTCGCGGCCGGTGATCTCGCCGAGCTGCTTCACTCGCTCGGCCCAGCCGGGCCAGTCGGGTTCGACGAGGTTGTCGGGCCGGAAGGTGGTGACGACCTTGCCGCCCCGGCCCCCCCACTTGCGGCCGCCGGCGGCGGGGAGGGCTTCGAGCGCGGCGTGCGGGTCGAGCGGGTCGACCGGGGATTCGGTGGTGGCGAGCACCTCGATGTTGAACCGGTCGAACAGTGCGCGGGGCCGGTAGGCGGGTTCGGTGAGCCGTGCCGAGAGGTGGTCGTAGAACTCGTCGGCGGTCTCGGCCCGCAGCGTCTTGTAGATCCCGAAGACCTCGGCGAAGGTGTAGTCGAGCCACATCTTCGAGGGGGTGCCGCGGAACAGGTGGTAGTGCTCGGCGAAGCGGCGCCAGATGAGGCGCCCGTCGGTCTCGGAGGGTTCGCCGGTGGCCGAGGGCACGCCGAGCTGGTCGGGGGTGAAGCCCTGGCTGTAGAGCATGCGGGTCAGGTAGTGGTCGGGGACGACGAAGAGCCGGGCGGGGTCGGGGAAGGGCCGGTTCTCCGCGAGGAGCCGCGGGTCGACGTGCCCGTGGGGGCTCACCAGCGGCAGGTCGGTCGTCCGCCGGTGGAGCTCGCGGGCGATGGCGCGGGTGCGCTCGTCGGCGGGGAAGAGGCGGTCAGGGTGCAGCGTCATGTGCGTTCGCTCCGGTTCGGCGTGATGGTCGGGGTGACGACGGGGGCCACGGGTGCTCCTACTGCTTGAAGAGGTCGGTTACTGCAACCGCTTGCCCACTGGCGATGGACGCGTTCGAGGCGAGCCCGGCGGCCAGCGCGTTGACTCCGTCCCGGGCCGTGGCCGAGCGCTGGTGCGGATCGGCCGCGCCGTCGAAGAGGACCGCGAGCATGCGCTGGTCACCGCCACCGTGCCCCTTCCGCTGGTATTCGCCGACATCGATCTTAGTGGGCTTCTTCCAGAACGGGTGGAGCGTCATCTCGTACCAGCCCTCCTCGGCCGCCTCGTGGGTGCCGTGGATCGAGGCGCCGTTGGGGCCCTTGAGATCCGGGTTGACGTGGTCGTTCTCCACCACGAGCAGCTCCAGGCGCCCTCTCGTGCCGTTGAAGTGGACCCGGTAGCCCTCCCAGGGCGAGTAGGCGGTGAGCCGGTAGGACAGGGTGACGCCGGAGTCGTAGTCGACCAGGGCCATCATGTCGTCGTAGATCGTCACCCCGGGCGCGAACACGTTCTGGTCGCGGACGTAGCCGTCCTCGGCCTCGGCGTCGAGGTAGAGCTCTTTGAGCTGCGGATTCTCGGCCATGTGCAGGGCGAACGGGTCGCCTTCGGCGCTCGCGGAGCCGGCCGCTCGGTCGTAGCCGCGGTCGTGGCCGGTGCGCTTGCCGTTCTCGCCGTAGAAGGCGAGCCTTCCTTTTGCAAACGCTTGTATCGGCGCGGCGTCGAGCCACCAGTTGACGAGGTCGAAGTGGTGGCCGGACTTGTGGACGAGCAGTCCGCCCGACTGGTCGGCCAGCCGGTGCCAGCGGCGGAAGTAGTCGGCGCCGTGGCGGGTGTCGAGCAGCCAGTCGAAACCGACCGAGAGGACCTCGCCCACCGCGCCCTCGCGCAGGAGGTCGGCGACCTTCTCGTGGAGGGGGTTGTAGCGGTAGTTGAAGGTGACGGTGACGCTTCCGGCCGAGCGCTCCTCTGCGGCGAGGATCTCGGCGGCGTGCTCGGCGGTGGTGGTCAGCGGCTTCTCGCAGATCACGTCCAGGTCCCGGGCCAGCGCGGCGAGGATGTACTCGTGGTGCGTGGCGTCGACGGAGGTGACGATGACCGTGTCCGGCTTCGTCTCGCTCAGGAGCCGGTCGAAGTCGGCGGCGGCGTAGGCGGCCGGAGCGGGCAGCCCGGCGGCCTCGAGGGCGGCCGAGTGGACGCCGATGCGGTGGGGGTTGGTGTCGGCGAGGGCGACCAGCTGAGCCTTGTCACTGCGCTCGATCACGGCGTTCACGTACATGGTGGCGCGCGAGCCGGTACCGACCAGGGCATAGCGATGGGGCGTGCCTGACATGTGACTCCTTCGTCTGCGAGGTTTTGGTAAACGCTATCGGAGAACTCCCCCGCAGACAAGAGCGACACTGATCTTCAAGCCGCCGCAGCGGACCGCGACGGCCTACCTCGGTGCGGCCTTCACGAAGGGAGGCTTGACGACTCGCACCGGCAGCCGCCGACCGCGCACGTCCAGCTCCAGTTCCGCCCCGGGCCCGCACCCGGCCTCGAGCAGCCCCAGCGCCACGCCCTTCTTCAACGAGGGCGCGAACGTGCCGGACGTGGTCTCGCCCACCTGCCGCTCCCCGTCCAGGACGCGCATGCGCGCCCTCGGCACGCCGCGCCCGGCGGCCTCCAGCCCCCACAGGCGACGCTCCGGCCCGGCCTCGCGTTCGGCCCGCAGCGCCTCCCTGCCCCAGAACTCGGGCTTGTCCCAGCCGATCGCCCAGTTCAGCCGCGCCTGCACCGGCGTGACGTCCGGCCCCAGGTCCTGACCGTGAAGGGGATAGCCCATCTCCAGGCGCAGCGTGTCCCGCGCGCCGAGCCCGCACGGCACGGCCCCGGCCGCGAGCATCCCGTCCCACAGGCCGCTCGCGGCCTCGCTCGGCACCAGGAGCTCGAAACCGGTCTCGCCGGTGTAACCCGAGCGGCAGACGATGACGGGCACGCCGCCCTCGACGAAGTGGCGCTCGAAGGTCATGTACCCACCGCCCCGCGGCAGGCCGAGACTCTCGAGCACACGCGGCGAATCCGGGCCCTGGAGGGCCAGCACCGCCAGCGAGCGGTGCTCGTCGCGGATCCCGACGCCTTCGGGCGCGGCCTCCTCCAGGCGACGCGCCACCTCGGCGGCGTTGGCGGCGTTGGGGACCAAGAGGATCTCCTCGTCGGAGAACCGGTAGGCGAGGAGGTCGTCCACCACGCCGCCATCGGCGTCGCAGCACAGCGTGTACTGAGCCCCGCCTGCGGCGACGCGATCCAGATCGTTCGTCAGGCAGCGGTTGACGAAGGCGGCCGCACCCGGGCCCCGCACCCACACCTTGCCCAGATGGGAGACGTCGAACACCCCTGCGGCGGAACGCACCGCGGCGTGCTCCGCCAACACCCCCTCCGCGTAGTGCAGCGGCATCTCCCAGCCCGCGAACGGAGCGAACTTCGCCCCCAACTCGAGATGGTGGTTGTGCAGAGGCGAGAGCAGAGACGAGGATGCAGACTCAGACATGGCTCAGACACTATCGCGGATCCCAACCCGTAAGATCGGTCCGTTTGAACACGCATTCTGTAAGGACAGGTTTCGACTCCCCCTTCCGGCAGGGAGGGGGCTCACTGTGCGAGCCCGTCTGTCGGGCGAGCCATCGGCGAACACGGTGCGCTCGTCCGCCGTCGTCCTCCTCTCCAGGAGTTCACTGCTCTCCGATCTTCAGACCGGAGTAACCGCGAAAGGAATCTGATGACCGAGTTGATCAGTGCGTCCGGCTACATCGCCGACGCCCGCGCCGACGTGATCGTCGTCGGTGTGCACGCCGGCGAGGACGCCCCGATCATCCCCGCCAGCGCCTCCAGCGTCGACGCGGCCTTCGGCGGCCGTCTGGCCCACGCCCTCGCCGCCCTCGACAACACCGGAGCGGCCTCGTCCCTCACCCGCCTCCCGGCCCCCGTCGAACTCGCCGCCAAACTCGTGTTCGCCGTCGGCCTGGGCGACCCCGCCGAGCTGGACGACGAGGTGCTGCGCCGCGCCGCCGGGACCGCGGTGCGGGCCGCGTTCGGCCACGAGTCGGTGGCCATCATCTTCGAGGGCGACCCCGAGGCCACGGCGACCGGGGCCGCCCTGGGCGCCTACCGCTTCGAGGGCTACAAGACCGAGGACCCGGGCGAGGGACCGCCCGCCTCGATCAGCGTCTACGGCGCCTCGGAAGCGGCCGTGACCAAGGCGTCGATCCTGGCCGAGAGCGTGGCCCTGGTCAAGGACTGGTCCACGACCCCGGCGAACCTGCTGCGCCCGCCGACCTTCGCCGTCGAGATCGAGCGCGCCGCGGCCGAGGCCGGCGTGGAAGTCGAGGTCCTCGACGCCGACGCGCTCTCGGCGGGCGGCTACGGCGGCATCCTGGCCGTGGGCGGCGGCTCGGCCGCCGCGCCGCGCCTGGTGCGCCTCAGCTACCGGCCCGAAGGCGCCTCCAAGCATGTGGCGCTGGTCGGCAAGGGCATCACCTTCGACACCGGCGGCATCTCGCTCAAGCCCACGGCGGGCATGTGGGACATGAAGGGCGACATGGCCGGGGCCGCCGCCGTGGTCGGCGCGACCCTCGCCGCGGCGAGACTGGGCCTGGAGGTCGCCGTGACCTGCACGGTGGGGCTGGCCGAGAACATGGTCTCCGGCTCCTCCTACCGGCCCTCCGATGTGATCACCATCCGCAACGGCAAGACCGTGGAGATCCTCAACACCGACGCCGAGGGGCGGCTGGTCCTGGCCGACGCGCTCTCGCGCGCGGTGGAGGACGAGCCCGACGCGATCTACGACGTGGCCACCCTCACCGGCGGCCAGATCATGGCCCTGGGCCGGCGCACCATGGGCCTGATGGGCACCGACGCCGAGACCGAGCGGGTGCGGCGCATCGGCGAGGAGACGGGCGAACCGGGCTGGCCGATGCCCTTCCCCGAGGACGTCGTCAAGCTCATGGAGTCCTCGATCGCCGACGTCTCACAGTGCGCCGCGGGCCTCAAGCGGGACGCCCACATGATCCAGGGCGGGATCTTCCTGTCGAACTTCGTGCCCGAGGAAGTGCCCTGGGCGCACCTCGACATCGCCGGGCCGGCCGATTCGGACGCGACCTACGGCTACGTCGCCAAGGGCGCCACGGGCGTCCCGGTGCGGACGCTGGTCGCGCTCCTCGAGGATTTCGCTTAGCGAAGCGGAGCACCGCCCCGCCGCGGCGGCTCGAGGCCGTGCGGCGGGGCGGTGCGGGCCCTCAGCGGGAAACCGTTGTCAACGCCTCAGGAGGGTCGCTGCCGCTCGAGCTTCCTCCGGGCGTCGTAGTCGCGTTTGCGCTGGGGGTAGCCGGTCTTCGCGACTTCGTAGACCGGGATCTTGTGCTTGCGGCCCAAAGCGAAAGCCCCTTCGAGGCCGGCGACGCGCCGACGCGTCCACTCCCCGTCGTGGGCGATGAGCATGACCGTGGTCGCGGTGACGTTCGTGCGGGGCTCGACATAGGCCTCGACGCCGGTCCTGCTCTTGATGAAATCGATCAGATGCCGCTGGTCGACATCGTCGGAACCTCGGTCCAACGTGCCGCTCTCACTCTTCTTCTTGCGCCCAAACCAGCCCACTGCGGCTCCTTCCGCACCAACGAGGTGTCGACTCTCAAGCGTACACATGGACGGCGATGCCTGTGTCGAGCCGCACAGGGGCGGGGCTTTCGGAAGGGCGCCTCAAGGAGTTGAATGGTGTTGCACACTCCAATCCACCGGGTCTGGTCGCCCGCGCGCCCCGATCGGTGGAAGGATGGGACGCGTGCCTGAGCACTCACGGCGCCGCGTGCGGAGCCGTACATCTGCACCTTAAGTATCGTTAAGTGGGGAGACCAATGAGCGACCCGAACGCAGGATACGACGTAGTGATCCTGGGTGGCGGCAGCGGCGGTTACGCCAGCGCGTTCCGCGCGGCGAACCTGGGCATGTCCGTGGCCCTGATCGAGAAGGACAAGGTCGGCGGCACGTGTCTGCACCGCGGCTGCATCCCCACGAAGGCCCTGCTCCACGCCGGCGAGGTCGCCGACACCGCCCGCGACTCCGAGGAGTTCGGCGTCCTGGCCGAGTTCAAGGGCGTCGACATGGGCGCCGTCAACAAGTACAAGGACGGCGTCGTCGCCAAGATGTACAAGGGCCTCCAGGGCCTGTTCAAGGCCAACAAGGTCGAGGTCATCAACGGCACGGGCAAGCTCGTCGGCCCGAACACGATCGAGGTCGACGGCGGCCGGACCGTCACCGGCCGGAACATCGTCCTCGCCACCGGCTCCTACTCCAAGACCCTCCCCGGTCTGGAGATCGACGGCGAGCGGATCATCACCTCCGAGCACGCGCTGGACCTGACCGAGCTGCCGAACAAGGCCATCGTCATCGGCGGCGGCGTCATCGGCGCCGAGTTCGCCTCCGCCTGGAGGTCCCTGGGCGTCGAGGTCGAGATCATCGAGGGCCTCCCCCGGCTCATCGCCGCCGAGGACCCGGCCTCCTCGAAGCAGCTGGAGCGCGCCTTCCGCAAGCGGGGCATCAAGTTCCACACCGGCAAGTTCTTCGAGAAGGTCGAGCGGACCGACGCCGGCGTCCAGGTGACCATCCAGGGCGGCACCGTCGTCGAGGGCGACCTCGTGCTCGTGGCCGTCGGCCGCGGCCCGGTCACCGAGGGCTGCGGCTACGAGGAGCAGGGCATCCGCATGGAGCGCGGCTTCGTGCTCACCGACGAGCGCCTCCGGACGAACCTGCCGAACGTCTACGCCGTCGGCGACATCGTCCCCGGCGTGCAGCTCGCGCACCGCGGCTTCCTCCAGGGCATCTTCGTCGCCGAGCACATCGCGGGCCTCAACCCGCCCGTCATCGACGAGGCCGGCATCCCGCGCGTCACCTTCACCGAGCCCGAGGTCGCCTCCATGGGCCTCAACGAGGACACGGCGAAGGAGCGGTACGGGGCCGACAAGATCAAGACGGTCAACTACAACCTGGCCGGCAACGGCAAGTCGAACATCCTCAAGACGCAGGGCTTCATCAAGCTCGTCGCCGTCGAGGACGGCCCGATCGTCGGCGTCCACATGGTCGGCTCGCGCATCTCGGAGCAGATCGGCGAGGCCGAGCTGATCTACAACTGGGAGGGCTACGCCTCGGACGTCGCCCAGCTCATCCACATGCACCCGACCCAGAACGAGGCGATCGGCGAGGCGGCCATGGCGCTCGCCGGCAAGCCGCTGCACGTCCACGACTGACCAGATACGACCACAGGAGCTGAACAGAACGATGCCGACATCGGTAACGATGCCCGCCCTCGGTGAGTCCGTCACCGAGGGAACGGTGACGCAGTGGCTGAAGAACGAGGGCGACACCGTCGAGGTCGACGAGCCCTTGCTCGAAGTGTCAACGGACAAGGTGGACACCGAAGTGCCCTCCCCCGTGGCCGGAGTGGTGCTCAAGATCGTGGCCCCGGAGGACTCCGAGGTCGAGATCGGCGGCGAGCTCGCCATCATCGGCGACCCGTCCGAAGCGGGCGGCGACGCGCCCGCACCCGAACCCGCCGCCGAGGAACCCGCCGAGGAGCCGCAGTCGGCCCCCGCGCCCGAGGCGCCCTCCACCGAGCAGACCGAGGCCCAGTCCCAGGCGCAGGGCGAGTCCTCCGGCGGCCGGGCCGAAGGCACCGAGGTGCGCCTGCCCGAGCTGGGCGAGTCGGTCACCGACGGCACGGTGACGGCATGGCTCAAGGCCGTCGGCGACACCGTCGAGGTGGACGAACCGCTGCTGGAGATCTCGACCGACAAGGTCGACACGGAGATCCCCTCCCCCGCCGCCGGCACGCTGCTGGAGATCCGGGTGGGCGAGGACGAGACCGCCGAGGTCGGCTCGGTCCTGGCCGTCATCGGCAGCGGTGACGCCGCACCGACCCCGCAGCCGAAGGTCGAGGAGGCCCCGGCCCCCGCCGAGGCCGCTCCCGCCGCGACCGAGGCCCGGCCGCCGGCGCCGGAGGCCCAGCAGACGCAGGCCGCCGCGCCCACGGCTGAGAAGCCCTCGAACTCGTACGTCACGCCGCTGGTCCGCAAGCTCGCCGCCGAGAACGATGTGAACCTCGACGAGGTCACCGGCACCGGCGTGGGCGGGCGCATCCGCAAGCAGGACGTCCAGGCCGTCATCGACCAGAAGGCGGCGGCGAAGCCGGCCGCGGAGCCCGCCGAGGAGCCCGCCGCCGCCAAGCCGGCCGCGCCGGTCGAGGTCAGCCCGCTGCGGGGCCGTACCGAGAAG
>Ga0079224_100017754_pt1 | contig 10039 bp, 8 predicted proteins | sample Stecom2015_FD_80414 | JGI IMG/M metagenome (GOLD analysis project Ga0079224, IMG submission 80414) | Agricultural soil microbial communities from Utah to study Nitrogen management - Steer compost 2015 | ecosystem: Environmental > Terrestrial > Soil > Agricultural land | place: USA: Utah... | reverse complement strand
TTGGATACGTGGCCAGGTAATAACTACGCTGGTTGGCGACCCTATTTACCGAACATGACAGGAATCCAATCATGAAAGAAGGCATTCACCCCGAATACCGCGAAGTGGTATTTCTGGACCAGCAAACAGGCAATACGTTTATTACGCGTTCCACGCTGAACAGCCGTGAAACCATCGACCTTGACGGCAAAACGTATCCGCTGTTCAAGTGCGACGTCACGTCCGAGTCCCACCCGTTCTACACGGGCGCCCAGACGCGCATCGTCGAAACCGGCCGCGTCGAAAAATTCCGCGCCCGTTTCGCACGCACCGCCGGCACACTGCGCAAACAATCGTAAGTCACGGCGCCTTGCGATGCCCACCGCTTCGCATTTGCATCAAAGGCAGCCCGTTGGCTGCCTTTTTAATTTCAACTGATTCACCAAACACGTGCCCGTCAGTCCTTCACGATCCACTCCAGCACGCCTGACTGCCACGGCAACCAGCAAATTGCCGCGCATCGTGCTGATCAGCGTCGGCATTATCTACATTTTTGCCGGCCTGTTTCTTCGTGATCCCTGGAAAACGGACGATGTGGTGGGTCTGGCCACCATGCTCACCGCGCTGGAGGGTGGGTCGCTATATAGTTGGCTGCTGCCCCACATTGGTACCCTGGCCCATACTGAAGAAGGCCCGCTGATCACGTGGGTAGGGGCGCTTAGCATCTGGGCTTTTTCGCCGCTATTCCAACTGTTCGTCTCGCCGGTGGATGCCGCCATCATCGCATCCAGGCTGCCAAACCTTCTGTGGTTTGCCATTTTGTGCTTCTCGGTATGGTATGGCACATATCTGCTGGGGCGCCGCCCTGAGCCCCAGCCTCTGGCATTACCCTTCGGTGGCGAACCTGGCGTGCACGACTACGGCCGCATGATCGCCGATGCCGCCCTGCTGCTCATTGTGGCGACTATCGGCATCGTTTGGCGTATGCACGAAACCTCCGCCGTCCCCGCCATCATCGCGTTTCAGGCGCTGGCCTTTTATGCCGTCGCCCGCATGATCGACCGGCCAATATCTGGCGCTGTCACGCTGGGCATTGCGCTGGGCGCCGCCTTTCTTGCGCGCGGCTGGATCGGCGCCTTCCCCATTGTGCTGGCATCGTTGTTGGCATTTCGCCCTGCCAACGGCCTCTGGAAGCAAAAGCAGTGGCTGGCCGTCAGCGCCGCCATCGGCCTTGTCATGGGGCTGGCGTGGTGGCTGGCCGCACGGCACGTCGGACAATACTGGGCGTATCAGTGGAAGCTGTGGCACACCGACCTCATCGGCCTGCCCAATATCCGCAGCGTGCTCAGCATGCTGCGCGATCTGCCCTGGTTTCTATGGCCCACCTGGCCATTTGCGTTGATTGCCGTATGGCGCTGGCGCGATTGGATCAGTGCGCCGCACATTTGGGTACCGCTGGTTTATGCCGTCGTGCCGCTGGTGTTTATGGCGTGCCTCACCGACGTCTTTGAGCCAGAGTTTGCGCTGTTGGCCGTGCCGTCGGCCGTACTGGCATCGTTTGCCCTGCCTACGCTGCGCCGAGGCATTGTGAATTCGCTCGACTGGTTTGCCGTAATGTGCTTTTCCCTGACCGCCGCCACGGTGTGGCTGGGTTGGGTCGCATTGCAAACCGGCTGGCCACCCAAAATCTCCAATAACATCGCACGGCAGTCGGCCGGTTACGAAATATTTGTCTCTTGGCCGGCCGTTATTGTGGCTGTGCTTGGCACCCTGTCATGGTTTGCACTGGTACGCTGGCGCCTGCACAACCGCCCCGCCGCGCTATGGCGCGGAACCGTGCTGTCGGCGGGCGGCCTGATCGTCACCTGGCTGCTGCTGGTTACGCTCTGGATGCCGGTGCTGGACTACGCCCGCAGCTACCGCGACGTCTCCGCCGAGCTCCACGCCGTGCTGCAACAATACGACCGCCCAAACAACTGCCTGCGCACACTGGGCGTAGGCACGGGGCAACGCGCATCTTTCCTGGTATTTGACAACATCACCTTTACCTTCGACCTGGCCTGCCCACTGGTGTTGCAGCAAACATCGCCCGATGCAGTGCGCAAAGGCACGGTCTACACGCCAGCCGGTGCACGGGTGATCTGGGAAGGCAAGCGGCGCGCCGACCGCCACGAAATGTTCCGTCTGCTCCATACCGGAAACTGACATCATGCTGCAAGCCCGGCACGCTGGCTTTTTGCGTTACATCCGGGATATTGTCACGCAAGCTTGGCCTGTCATGGTCAGCTCGTGGGCGCATGTCGCGTTTGGCGTCATGGATACCGCCATGGCCGGCCACTCCAGCGCGGCCGACCTCCAGGCCATGGCGCTGTCCGTCTCCATTTACATTACCGTCTTTATCAGCCTGATGGGGGTTATCCACGCACTGATCCCCATTTTGGCCCAGCATTTCGGTGCCCGCCGTCTTGAACAGGTGGGGCAATCGTGGGCGCAGGGGGTATGGCTGGCGCTGGCCCTGTCTGCCGTGGGTGCGATCACCCTGGCCTTGCCCGACGCGTGGCTCACCCTCTCCGGCGACGTGAGCCCCGAGGTTCGGCATAGTGTGACCTGGTACTTGCGCGCCCTAATTGTTGCTCTGCCGGCCGCTCTGATCTTTCGCACCATTTATTGCCTTGGGACGGCGGTGTCCCGCCCCAAGGTGGTGATGGTGATCAACCTGGGCAGCGTTGCCTTTAAACTGCTGTTCAACTGGGTGTTTATTTTTGGCCATCTGGGATCACCCGCCCTGGGTGCCGTAGGCGCCGGGGTATCTACCGCACTTACCAGCTGGATCACAGTCTTTGCCGGGCTGTGGTTTATTAAGCACGACCGCTGGTTTGCACAATTCAGTCTTCGGCTGCGACGCCCGCGATGGAAGCCTCAAATAGAGCTTCTGCGCCTGGGGCTTCCGATGGGCGGCTCGTACCTGATCGAGATCGCCACCTTCACCCTGATGGCGCTGCTGGTTGCCCAAGAGGGCATGTTTGTGACAGGTGGGCACCAGATCATGAGCAACCTGGCGGCACTGTGCTACATGATGCCCATGGCGGTGGGCGTGGCTTCGGCATCACTGACAGCACAGGCCATCGGCGCCGGCAAGATGACCAAAGCGCGTGATATGGGGCGTGCCGGCATTGCCGTTGTAACCGCCGGCGCGTTGCTGACCAGTACGCTGCTGGTTGTGGCGCGCGAGCCCATTTTGACGCTCTACACCAACGACGCACAACTGGCCATGGTTGCCGCCACGCTGTTGCCCCTCTTGCCCTTCTTTCATATTGCCGACGCCCTGCATTGTGTGGGAGCCTATTTGTTGCGCGCGTATAAAGTGGCGGTGGTGCCTTTGCTGCTGCAAATCGTGGCGCTTACCGGCATCAGTTTAATTGGCGGATGGTGGCTGGGCTTTGGCCCCGGTGCTGGCACGCTGGCACCCATTATTGCCCGGGTATTGCCGGACGCCCCCACGGGAGCGGCCAGCATGTGGCTGATGGCCTTCACAGGCATGACGCTTTCGGCCACCCTCATGTTTCTGTGGTACGGCTATGTAGTACGGCGCACCCTGCGCCCTCAGGCGTAAATGTAATTGCGCCGCCACGGGTACGCCAAGTCTTGCGGATAGTCCAGCTCGTCAGCGCGGGCGTTACCCCGTGGCTTGGCCAATACTTGGTGCAGGGCAATCCAGCCGTTCTCAAATCCCATGGCACACCCGGCCAGGTACATGCGATACGCGCGCAGTGACTGATCACCTTTTTCACCCGGCGCCAGCGTGGCGCGCGCCTCGTCAAGGCGCGCCTCGAGTGCATCGCTCCAGGCCCACAACGTTCGGGCATAGTGCGGACGCAGGTTCTCCACGTCCAGATCTTCGAGCCCGCCTTCGGTAAGGCTGCTTAGCACGTGACAGATGTGGGTGAGCTCGCCCCCCGGAAAAATAAACTTGTCGATAAATTCGCCCATGCCGGCCCCAAGCCCTTTGTGGTCGATGGCCGCCGAAGTGATTCCGTGATTCAGGATTAGGCCACCGGGCGTTGCCAGCCGGCGCAACTTGGCAAAATAGGCGGGCAACCGGGCCCGCCCCACATGCTCGAACATGCCCACTGACGCAATCTTGTCGAAGGGCTGGTTCTCGTCCAGCTCACGGTAATCGAGCAATTGCATGCGCACCCGCCCGGACAACCCTTTTTCGTCAATCAGGCGGGTAACATGAGCATGCTGGTTATGGGACAGCGTAATGCCCGTGGCGTCAACGCCATAGTGCTCGGCCGCCCATAGCAGTAAACCGCCCCACCCCGCGCCCACATCCAGAAAACGCTCACCCGGCTTCAGGGCCAGCTTGCGGCAAATGTGATCCAGCTTGGCTTCTTGTGCCTGCGCCAGCGTAAGATCGGGTTCGCGATAATAGGCGCAGGAATACACCCGTCGTGGGTCGAGCCAGAGCGCGTAGAAGTCGTCCGACAAGTCGTAGTGAAACTGGATCTGCCGGGCGTCGCGCTCGGCCGTATGCTGCCACAACGACACCATGCGCATGATCAGGCCGGACAACCAGCCGTCGCGCGACTCGCGGACCGGCGACGTGGGCAAGATGCCGGCGGCAGCGCGCATAAGGTCGCGCATCGAACCCTTGACATCAAATTTGCCGTATACGTAGTCTTCGCCAAGCTTGCCGACTTGGCCGGCGACCAGGTTGGCCAAAACGGAACGGTCGTGAATGACCAAAGACACCGCCGCATCTGCCGCGCCGGCGGTTTGCCCATCGGGCATGCGTAACTGTACGGAAACGGGTAATGCTGCAAGTTTATTTTCTACTGCTGACAGGACTGAACTCAATGTGACCCCCCTGTTGCGAGATTTCTGCTTATAGCTGGTAAGCGCAAAAACACCCGGTATCGCCTGGGCGCATGCTAAGATTGCGCTCATTTGATCACGGTCAATTTATCATCAATTCAGACCGTTCTCACCCCGCATGCGGGTCAAAACGTTGTTTTTCCCCTGCCTTGCCTCACCTGAGCCTTCATGCCCGAGCAAAACACTCCGCAATCTGACGCGATGCCGCCGCGATTTTTGACGCGCCTCCCCGGCTGGCTACTGTTGATGGGGTTGCTGACGGCATTGGGTCCACTGGCCATTGACATGTACTTGCCGGCCTTTTCGGCGATGGCCGGCGACTTGGGCATCAGCCATGGCGATGTCGAGCGCACCCTGGCCAGTTACCTTTTCGGCCTGTCCCTGGCCCAGTTGTTTTACGGCCCGCTGGCCGACCGCTACGGTCGCAAGAAACCGCTGTTGATTGGCCTGTGCATTTTTATTGCCGGCTCGATCGGTTGTGCCCTGGCCACCACGATTGATCAGTTGGTGCTGTCGCGCATTGCGCAAGCCTTTGGCGGAGCAGCGGGCATGGTGATTCCCCGCGCCGTCATTCGTGACAATTTCGACACCCGGGACGCGTCACGCGCGCTGTCCATCATGATGTTGATCATGGGTGCGACGCCCATTCTGGCCCCCTTGCTGGGTGCCCAAATTCTGGTGCTCACCGGATGGCGCTGGATTTTTCACTTTATGACGGCGGTGGGGGGCTTGTTGCTGCTGGCTTCTGCACTAACCATGCGTGAAACACTAAACCCCTTGCACGTGATCCCACTTAAGCCCAGCGTCATTGTGCGCAACTTCAGCGAACTCCTGCACCACCGTCGTTTTATGTGCTATGCCCTGGCGGGCGCCTTCGGGTCGGCTGGCATGTTTAGTTATATTGCCGGTTCGCCCCGAATATTCATTGACTTGTTGGGTGTCAGCCCGCAGGGTTTCAGCATCTTGTTTGGCATTAACGCGGCAGCCTTGATTCTTGCAGCGCAAGTCAGTGCCCGGATGCTTAATCGCCACACACCCGACGCCTTGCTTGCCCGCGCCCAACACAGCCAGGTGGTGGTGACCGTTGCCGGGCTGCTGCTCACCCTGCTTGGCCTGTTACCTATGTGGTTATTGGTGGCATGCCTTGTTGGCTTTATGGCAAGCCAGGGGTTTGTAAACCCCAATGCCGCCGCCCTGGCCCTGCGCGAGCAAGGCCAACGGCTGGGCGCCGCGTCGGCCCTGATGGGCACCATCCACATGCTGTGCGGGGCAAGTGCCGGCCTGGTGGTTAGCCTATGGCAAGCGCCGTCGGCGCTGCCGCTTACGGGTGTGCTGGCCGTTTGTGCCGTGTTGTCATGGGGCTTCGGGCGCCTTGCGCGGCAAGCGGCAAGCACTATTTCCTAGTACGGCGCGCAAGTACGTTGTGTGGCGTTGTGTTCACCGTGCGTTGCCCCGACGTTCACTTTTATGGCTGCTCGCTTGATCTGCATACCATTTCCGTATTAGAATGCTAGGCTTATCACGAAATACATAGGCTGCGCCATTGCCTATTTTGGGGCGCGGTGCACGCTGAATTTCTTGGAAAAATTACTATCAAGGGGTATGACCATGGCACGCGTATGCCAAGTTACCGGCAAGCGCCCTATTACGGGCAATAACGTTTCACACGCCAACAACAAGACACGTCGGCGTTTTATTCCCAACCTGCAAACCCGTCGTTTTTGGGTAGAAAGCGAAAACCGCTGGGTTCGTCTGCGCGTATCGGCCAAAGCCCTGCGCACCATCGACAAAAAAGGCATTGACGCCGTTCTGGCCGAAATGCGCGCCCGTGGCGAAGCGGTTTAAGGCACGCCACGCCCTATTCTTGACGCACATTGCTGGGCTGCCAACGGCACTTGGCATCAACACCCTGGTTATTTCGGGGTCTACTGAAGGAAGCTATCATGGCTAAAGGTATTCGCGAGAAGATCAAACTGGAATCCACAGCGGGCACAGGTCATTTCTACACGACCACTAAAAACAAGCGCAACACGCCCGAGAAAATGGTGATCAAAAAGTTTGATCCCGTGGCTCGCAAGCACGTCGAATACAAGGAAACCCGACTGAAGTAACCTTCGCAGAAGGTTCGGTCTACCCTTGTTAAAGCCCCGTTGGCGCAGCGGGGCTTTTTTCATTATGGCCGCCGCTGGGCCACGCCCGGCACGCCATGCCCGGTGCGCCCTATAATACGTTGTTATTTGACTTTCACCTTCCCGGACACCCATGCAGGAACGCTATCTTCCCCACGAAATCGAACAGGCCGCCCAGACCCATTGGGATTCCACTGACGCCTACCGCGTCACCGAACACGCCAAGGACGCCAACGGGCAGCCAAAGCCCAAATTCTACGCATGTTCGATGTTGCCCTACCCCAGTGGCCGGCTGCATATGGGGCATGTACGCAACTACACAATCAATGACATGATGGCGCGCCAGCTGCGCATGCGGGGCTATAACGTTTTAATGCCCATGGGCTGGGACGCCTTCGGCATGCCCGCTGAAAACGCCGCCATGCGCTCCGGGGTGTCACCGGCAAAATGGACCTACGACAACATCGCCTACATGAAAAAGCAAATGAAGGCGATGGGGCTGGCCATCGATTGGTCACGCGAAATGTGCGCCTGCGATCCCGACTATTACAAGTGGAACCAGTGGATTTTCCTGAAAATGCTTGAAAAAGGCATCGCCTATCGCAAAACTCAGGTGGTCAACTGGGACCCCGTTGATCAAACCGTACTGGCCAACGAACAAGTTATTGACGGGCGTGGATGGCGCTCGGGCGCGCTGGTCGAGAAACGCGAAATTCCCGGCTATTACCTGCGCATTACCGATTACGCTGACGAACTGCTGCACGAAGTTAAAAATGGGCTGGAAGGCTGGCCCGAGCGCGTGCGCATCATGCAAGAAAACTGGATTGGCCGCAGTGAGGGCGTTCGTTTCGCCTTCACCCATGACATCCGAGACGCCAACGGCCAGCTTGTGCAAGACGGCCGCATGTATGTATTTACCACACGCGCCGACACCATCATGGGCGTCACCTTCTGCGCCGTGGCGCCCGAACACCCGCTTGCGGCGCGCGCGGCTGAAAACAACCCGGCACTGGCGGACTTTATCGAGCGTTGCAAACAAGGCGGCCAAACAGAAGCCGACATTGCCCTGCGTGAAAAAGAAGGGATGGACACCGGGCTCACCGTGACGCACCCGCTTAGCGGCCAACAAGTACCGCTGTGGGTGGGTAACTACGTCTTGATGTCTTACGGCGACGGGGCCGTCATGGGCGTGCCGGCCCACGACGAGCGCGACTTCGAATTTGCCAACAAATACGGCTTGCCCATCCGCCAGGTTATTGACGTCAATGGCCAGGCATTTTCCAGCACCGAATGGCACGACTGGTACAGCGACAAAGACAACGGCCGCACCGTCAACTCGGGCAAGTACGACGGCATGACGTCGGCCGAGACGATCGACGCCGTAGCGGCCGACCTGATCGAAAAAGGCCTGGGTGAAAAGAAAGTGACGTGGCGCCTGCGCGACTGGGGCATTTCACGCCAACGATTCTGGGGTACCCCCATCCCGATTATCCATTGTCCGGATTGCGGGCCGGTGCCGGTGCCTGAATCCGACCTGCCCGTCTTGCTGCCCGAAGAGCTCGTTCCAGATGGCAGCGGCAATCCGCTTGAAAAGCACGAGCCCTTCCTGAAATGCCAATGCCCCAAATGCGGTACCGACGCACGTCGTGAAACCGACACCATGGACACCTTTGTGGATTCGTCGTGGTACTTCATGCGCTACACCAGCCCCGACAACCACGAGGCCATGATCGACGAGCGCAATGATTACTGGATGCCGATGGACCAATACATCGGCGGTATCGAGCACGCCATCCTGCACTTGCTGTATGCACGCTTCTGGACACGCGTCATGCGCGACCTGGGCCTGGTTAATTTTGACGAGCCCTTCACCCGTCTGCTTACGCAAGGCATGGTGCTTAACCACACCTACTACCGTCGTACACCCAATGGTGGCATCGAATATTTCTCGCCTGACGACGTCAAGAACACTTACGACGATCACGGGGCAGTGGTGTCGTCCGTATTGAAAAGCGATGGCCAGCCGGTGTCGTACGCGGGTATCGGCACGATGTCGAAATCCAAGAACAACGGCGTCGACCCGCAATCACTGATCGACACCCTGGGTGCCGACACGGCCCGCCTTTTCACCATCTTCGCCAGCCCGCCCGAGCAAACGCTCGAGTGGTCCACGTCGGGGGTGGAAGGCGCGCATCGCTTCCTGCGCCGGGTGTGGACGTATTGCCACCAGCATGGCCAGGCTATTCGCGAAGGCATCGCGGCCCAAGCCAACTGGGCCGACGCCGACAAGGCCGTGAAAGACTTGCGACGCGACATTCACCTTAACTTGCGCCAAGCTGATTACGACTACCAACGCATTCAGTACAACACCGTGGTTTCAACCAGCATGAAAATGCTGAACAGCCTGGAATCCGCCAAGCTTGGCGACAGCGCGCAAGCAAACGCGGCGGTGGCTGAAGGCGTCTCCATTTTATTGCGTGTGCTTTATCCGGTGGTGCCCCACATCACGTGGCACCTGTGGCGCGAACTCGGTTATGCTGACGTACACGGCGATCTCCTGGATGCGCCCTGGCCCCAGGTCGATGAAAGCGCCCTGGTGGCAGATCAGATCGAACTGGTGCTGCAAGTCAATGGCAAATTGCGTGGCAGCATTCAGGTGCCGGCATCGGCCAGCAAGGACGATATCGAATCGAGCGCACGTCAACACGATGCAACAGTACGCTTCCTTGAAGGCCGCGAACCCAAACGCATCATTGTTGTTCCCGGAAAACTCGTCAACGTTGTCGGATAAGCCCACTATGTACAGCCACTTTGCTGCACCCGGAACCCAAAACCTGGCCAGCCTGTGGCTGCGTATTGGCATTTGCCTGGCGTTATGCATGCTGGTGGCGGCCTGCGGCTTCCGGCTTAAAGGCGCATCGCCATTGCCGTTTGACACGCTGTACACCAACATTTCCGAAAACTCCGCATTTGGCGCCGGGCTGCGGCGTGCCATTGTGGCCAGCTCGCCACACACCCGTTTTGTGTCTGACCCGGCCGATGCTGAAGCCCGC
>Ga0079224_100017753_pt1 | contig 10039 bp, 8 predicted proteins | sample Stecom2015_FD_80414 | JGI IMG/M metagenome (GOLD analysis project Ga0079224, IMG submission 80414) | Agricultural soil microbial communities from Utah to study Nitrogen management - Steer compost 2015 | ecosystem: Environmental > Terrestrial > Soil > Agricultural land | place: USA: Utah... | reverse complement strand
GTGATCAGGTCGCCGTGCACGCGCATCCGCGGCGGATCCCCGGCGAACACGTGCAGGTCCGACCCCTTCCGGAGGTGCATGCTGCGCAGGAACTCGTCGATCATCGACATCGGCGGCCCCTAGACGATCTCCGCGCTCGGCAGCACGGTCGTGTCGGTGACGAAGCGCTCGAACTTCTTCCGGTCAGTCGCGAAGCGGTACGCGTCGTCCGGGTCGATCAGGCGCGCCGCGATCGCGTCGAGCAGCGCCTGATCCATCAGCTGCATGCCGACGTCCTTGCCGGTCTGGAGCTGCGCGGTGATCTGATGCGTCTGCTCGGTCATGATCAGCTTCGCGATCGCGCGGTTCATGATCATGATCTCGACGATCGCGCGCCGCCCGCGGCCGTCCGGCGTCTTCACGAGGTTCTGGGTGATGACCGCGTGCAGGCTGTGGGCGAGGAAGCTCTTCGTCTGCTCGCGCTGCTCGGCCGGAAGCGCGTCGATGATGCGGTCGACCGACTTCACGGCGCTCGTCGTGTGGAGCGTGCCGAGCACGAGGTGGCCCGTCTCCGCGGCCGTCATCGCCATGCTGATCGTCTCGGCGTCGCGCAGCTCGCCGACGAGGATGACGTCGGGATCCTCGCGCAGCGCCGCGCGAACGCCTTCCGCGAAGCTCGGGATGTGCGTGCCGAGCTCTCGCTGCACGACCTGACAGCGCTTGCTCGGGTGCACGAACTCGATCGGATCCTCGAGGCTGATGATGTTCAGGCTTCGCGTCGTGTTCAGGTGGTCGATCATCGCGGCGAGCGTGGTCGACTTGCCGGTGCCGGTCGAGCCCGTGACGAGCACCATGCCCTGGTGCAGGTCGCAGAACTTCGTGACGACCGGGGGCAGCCCGAGCGTCTCGAGCGTCGGAATCTGCATCGGAATGTTCCGGAACGTCGCGCCGATGCCGGTCGCCTTGCGGAATACGTTGACGCGGAACCGGCCGCCTTCGGAGCTCACGTAGGAGAAGTCGAGATCCTGGCCGCGCCGAAAGCGCTCCTTCTGGGACTCCGTCAGGATCTCGTCGATATAGCCTTCGAGCTCCGTGTCGCGGAGGTCGCGGAACTTGATCGGCATCAGGTCGCCATGGAGCCTCAGCATCGGCGGCACGCCGACGGCGAGGTGGATGTCCGAGCAGCCCTGCGCGAGGCCGAGCTTGAGGAAGGCGTCGATACGCGCCATGCCGGCTCCCGTCAGCCGAGCCGCTTGGCCGCGGCGATGAGCGCGGCCCGCAGCTGCTCCATCGATTCGAACCGCTTGGTCTTGTCGACCATCATCGCTTTCGTCACGACGTTCGCAAGCTCGAGCGGGACCTTCGGATTCGCCTCGTGCAGCGGCTGCGCCTTGCCCTGCACGTGCTGGTACATCACCGACATGTGATCGCCGCGGCTGTACGGCGGGGAGCCGGAGAGCATCTCGTAGAGGATGACGCCGAGGCTGTAGATGTCGGCGCGCTCGTCGACCTTCTTCCCGAGGATTTGCTCGGGGGCCATGTACTTCGGCGAGCCGATGACGTAGCCCGTCTTCGTGAGCTGCGTATCGCCGCTCTTCGCGGCCGCGGCGACGCCGAAGTCGACGATCTTGAGCAGCCCTTCGTCGTTGATCAGGATGTTCGCGGGCTTCAGGTCTCTATGGATGATGCCCTGCTGGTGCGCGTGATGCATGCCGATGCAGATGTCGATCGCGTACCGCACCGCTTTCGCGGGCCTCATCGGCTTCTCGTTCGCGATCTCCTGCGCGAGCGTGTGCGACGGGAAGTACTCCATCGAGATCGCGTAGCCGCCGCCGACGTACAGGAAGTCGTAGATGCGGATCACGTTGTTGTGCGTGATGCGCCGCGAGTAACGCAGCTCGTGCACGAACCGCTTCATCATCTCCTCGTCGGAGGCGACGTTCGGGTTCAAGAACTTCAAAATCAGCCGTTCCTCGACGACCTTGTCCTCGACGAGCACGACGGTGCCGAACGCGCCCTTGCCGATCTTCTGGATGAACTCGTAGCGGCCCTCGATCAGGTCGCCGCGCTTCAGCGCGTTGACGTCGATCGTCGCGGCCTCGGGCTTCGGCGCGATGTCGGCGCCCTCGATCAGCAACGTCCGCGCCGCGGAGGTCTCCGCGGTCGTCGGCGGCCGCGGCGCCTCGGCGGGAGGCGGGGCCGGCGGGGGCGTGCCGAGCGTCGGGCCGAGCGTGCCGGTCTGGCTGAAGCGGCCGCTCTGGGTTAGGCGTCCTTCGAGCTTCTGCAGCGCCTTCGACGCGGCGCGCGCGACCGTCTCGTCCTCGATCGAGGCGTACGGATAGAGCTGCGTGCGGACGGCCTCCGCGTACTGCTCGCCGGCGAGCTGCGCGGCGGCGCTGATCGCCGCGATCTTGATGTCCTTCTCCGGCCGCTGCAGGAACGCGAGCACGCGCTCGAGCACGCGGTGGTCGCCGAGCTTGCCGAGGGCGTTGAGCGCGACCGGCACGGAGCGGCCGTTGCGCTCGAGCATCTTCAGGATCGCTGGGACGGCCTTGGCGTCGCCGATCTCGGCGAGCGCGTCCGCAGCGCGCTCGCTGACCCACCAGTCCGGATCGGCGGTCGCCGCGATCAGGTGATCGACGGCGCGCTTGTCGCGGCAGGTGTTCAGGATCTCGATCGCCGCGCGGCGGATGTTCTCGTCCTTGTCCTTGATCAGCTCGAGGACGGCGTCGACGACGCGCGGGCCGCCGATGCGGGCGAGCGCGTCGGACGCGCGCGAGCGCACCCACCAGTCCTCGTCCGCCACGGCCTCGAGCAGGTATTTCACGCTGCTGGTCGTCCCGATCTCGTTCAGGATCTCGACCGCCGCGCGCCGCGAGAATTCGTTCTCGTCCTTCAGCGCCGGGATCAGGTGCTTCACCGTCTCCGGGTCGTTGCGCGCGATGATGACCTCGACCGCCTTGTTCATGATGTCGACGTCGGCGTCGATCAGCAGACGGCAAACCGCGGCGATGTCGATCTTGCCCTTCGAGCGCGCGATGCCGGCGAGTGCGGCCTGGCGCACCATCTTGTTCGTGTCCTTCAGCTGCTCCTGAAGCGTGCTGCTCACCTCCGGCGGATCGAAGCGCGCGAGCAGGTTGATCAGGTGCATCTTGACGATCGGGTCCTTCCCGTCGAGGCGGGTGAGCAGATCCGGGACGAGCTCCGGCGTCGCGATCTCCTCGAGCAGCTTGAATAGCGCCCCCTTCTCGTTCGGCGGCAGGTAGTAGACCTGGCCGAGCAGCTGGCGGACGTTCAGCCGCTCCTTGTGGGCCGTGAGGACCTCGATGATCGCGGATTTCGAGTAGTCGTCCTCGCCGAGCATGTCGACGAGCCGGTTGATGTTGAAACGGCGGCTCGTCGACAGCGCCCAGGCCGTGCCCTTCACCGTTCGCGGATCGGGGTCGGCGAGGCCGCGGGCGATGACCGGCAGCGTCTTGTCGTTGACGAGGGAGGCGAGAAGCTCGACGTACTCGACGGTCTGGCGCTTGTCGGCCGACGCGATCGCCTCGAGGATTTTCGGCACCGCGCCGTTGCCGAGCTTGCGGAGCTTTTCGAGCGCCTTCTTGGCGGCGGGGGACGTCGGGTCGGCCTCGTTACGAATTTGCGAGATGAGCCGATCTGCTTGCAGTGCAATCAGAAAATTCATAGCGTCGGGAGCGGCCCCGTATCCGAGTCCCAATAGGCCCCACAAAGGTCGCGGACAGGGCGCACGAGCTGCCGCGATAAAACATAACGGCGGGGCAATTATGCCATAGGGTTCTTACCGAAACGTAACTCAGATCACAGGTTTGGCGCTTTTCGCCCCGTCGTTCTCGAGACCGGTCGGAATGCGGCGTTAGGTTACAATCATGCGCCCCGACGAGCCCCGCGTGAGCCATCCATGACCGCCGTCACGAAGCCCGACCTCGAGGCGCATCTCGCCAGTTTCGTCCTCGCGCAGACGGGCCGTCCGCTCGGCGGACCCGGCAGCTCGTTCACGGTCGAGGAACGCGGGGAGCGCTTCGCGGTGGATCTGCGCTTCGGGTTCCCGGTGCAGCGCAGCGCGCCCGCGATCGAGCATGCGCTCAGAATGCACTGCGACGCGCTCGCGGCCGACCTGCCGATCGACTTCTCGTTCACGAGCGAGATTGCGACCCACTCGGTGCAGCGCGGGCTGAAGCCGCTCGCCGGCGTGCGCAATCTGATCGCCGTGGCATCGGGCAAGGGCGGGGTCGGAAAGTCGACGGTTGCGGTCAATTTCGCGCTCGCGCTCGCGCAGGAGGGCGCCCGCGTCGGCATTCTCGACGCGGACATCTACGGCCCCAGCCAGCCGCGTATGCTCGGCCTTCTCGGCCGGCGGCCGCGCTCGAACGACGGCAAGACGCTCGAGCCGATCCCGGCGCACGACGTCGTCGCGATGTCGATCGGATTCCTCGTCGCCGACGAGCAGCCGATGGCCTGGCGAGGGCCGATGGTGACGTCGGCCCTGAATCAGCTGCTGACGCAGACGAACTGGGGCGAGCTCGACTACCTGATCATCGACATGCCGCCCGGCACCGGCGACATCCAGCTCACGCTCGCCCAGCGCGTGCCGGTCAGCGGTGCGGTCATCGTGACGACGCCGCAGGACATCGCGCTCGCCGACGCGCGCAAGGGCCTCGAGATGTTCCAGAAGGTCAGCGTGCCGGTGCTCGGCATCGTCGAGAACATGAGCGTGTTCGTCTGTCCGAACTGCGGGCACGAGGAACGCATCTTCGGCGAGCGGGGCGGGGAGAACCTGAGCCGCGAGTACGGCCTGCCGCTCCTCGGGCAGCTGCCGCTCGACCGGCGCGTACGCGAAGAAACGGACAGCGGCGCGCCGACCGTGGTCGCGGAGCCGGACAGCCTGCTCGCGCTCGCGTTCCGCGACGCCGCGCTGCGCGCGGCCGGGGAGCTCGCGGCAAGCGGCAAGGATTACAGCCGCCTGTTCCCGAAGATCACCGTCGAGGACAGCTAGGCCGCAGGCCGCCGCGGCGCAACGCCCTCCGGTAGGAGCGGCTGTTCAGCCGCGACCGCCGCGACGCAACCGGGCGTCGGCGACCCGCGGTAAGAGATCGCGGCTGGACAGCCGCTCCTACGGCGGGGGCGCTGCCCGCCGCCGTATACTGCCGTCGCCGATGCGCGCCTTGTCGTCACTCGTCTCCACCGTCGGACTCCCGCTGCTGCTGCGCCTCGAGCCCGAGCTCGCCCATTCGCTCGCGTTGCGTGCCGCGGGGCTGCTGCGGCACGCGTGGCCGCCGATCGACGCGCCCGCGGAGCTCGCGGTCGAATGCGCGGGCCTCGAGTTCGCGCATCCCGTCGGGCTCGCGGCCGGGTTCGACAAGGACGGCGATCACGTCGATGCGCTCGGTGCGATGGGCTTCAGCCACATCGAGGTCGGCACCGTCACGCCCGTGCCGCAGCCCGGCAATCCGCGGCCGAGAATCGCGCGCCTGCGGCGTGCGCGGGCGATCGTCAATCGGATGGGCTTCAACAGCAAGGGCGTCGACCACGTCGTCCGGCGGCTCGAGCGCAGGACCTACCGAGGCGTCGTCGGCGTCAGCATCGGCAAGAACGCGGCGACGCCGCTCGACGAGGCCGTCGGCGATTACCTGCACTGCCTGCGCGCCGTGTACCCGGTCGCCGACTACGTCGCCGTCAACGTCTCCTCGCCGAATACGCCGCGCCTGCGCGAGCTGCAGAGCGCATCCGAGCTGCTCCGGCTGATCGCGCCGCTCGAAGCGGAGAGGGAACGCCTCGCTGTGCTCCACGGCCGGCGCGCGCCGATCTTCGTGAAGGTGTCGCCGGATCTGTCGGACGACGCGCTCGACGCGTTCGCGCGCGAGATCGCGAGCCTCGAGGTCGACGGCGTGATCGCGACAAACAGCACCGTCGACCTCGGCGGCCTCGACGTGCCGGCCGGGCTCGAGGGCGGCGGATTGAGCGGCGAGCCGCTCCACCGGCGGTCGACGGCCGTCATCGCGCGACTGCGGGCGGCGCTCGGGCCGAGCGTGCCAATCATCGGCGTCGGCGGCATCACGACGCCGGAGCGCGCGCTCGAGACGCTTGCCGCCGGAGCGAACCTCGTGCAGCTCTACACGGGCTTCGTCTATCGGGGCACCGCGCTGCTCGACGAGATCCTCGATGCGCTCCTCGCGCAGCGGGGCGGGCGGGGTGATGCCGGCCCTGGGTGCGGCTAGGCCTTCGGCAGCGTGACGCCGCGCTGGCCCATGTACTTGCCGTCGCGATCGCGGTACGACGTCTCGCAGACCTCGTCCGACTCGAAGAACGGCATCTGCGCGACGCCCTCGTTCGCGTAGATCTTCGCCGGCAGCGGCGTCGTGTTCGAGAACTCGAGCGTCACGTGTCCTTCCCACTCGGGCTCGAGCGGCGTCACGTTGACGATCACTCCGCAACGCGCGTACGTGCTCTTCCCGAGACAGACGATCAGGACGTTGCGCGGCACGCGAAAGTACTCGACGGTGCGCGCGAGCGCGAAGGAGTTCGGCGGGATGATGCAGCAGTCGCCTTTGAAATCGACGAAGCTCTTCGCGTCGAAGTTCTTCGGGTCGACGATCGTCGTGTTGATGTTCGTGAAGATCTTGAACTCGTCCGCGCAGCGCACGTCGTAACCGTAGCTCGAGACGCCGTAGGAAATTTTCCGCTCGCCGCTTTCGGTTGCCCGCACCTGCCGCGCCTCGAACGGCTCGATCATCCCGTGCTCGCGCGCCATCCGCGTAATCCAGCGGTCCGATTTGATGGTCATCTGCGATCCTGAAGTTGGAGTTGTCCGGCGCGGGCGCCGGTCAGCGCCCGCCGAGCCCGGCGACCGACTCGAGCACGAGCGCGGTGCGCGTCTCGCCGTCGCGGCGCTGCTCGATTCGCACCGGCAGGTGCCCGAGCGACGGGGCGAGCCATAGCCAGGTCTCCCGTGAGGAGCCTTCGCGGCGCTGCACGTACACGACCGTATCGAGCGGGCCGAGCGCCGTGCGGACGGCCTCCGTTCCGCTCGCCGCGCACTCGTACTCGTCGACCGAGTCCTCGTCCGCGAGCCGGTAGCGGCCCGGCGTTCGGCCGGCCTCGAGGTCGAGCATCAGCTGCACTTGGAGGCTGCCGCGGTCGAGCACGCCGTCGGCGAGCGCGATCTCCCGCTCTCCGTCCGCCGCGCGGGCGAGCGCGACGCCGCGCTCCCAGTCGAACGCGAGCTCGTAGTTGTCGTCGCCGCGGCGGCTGCCGTCCTCGTAACGGTACGCGAGCGGCTTCAGGCTCGCGCCGTCGACGGCGAACGCGCTCTCCTCGATCGCCGGGTTCGGGTTCGCGAGCCGCAGCAGTCCCTTGACCGTCGTGTGCGACGCGAACACGTGCGCGCCGCGCTCGGCATCGAAGCGGAGGCTGTGCTCGGAGCGGCCGACGTTGCGGCCCTTGTACTCGACCTCGTAGACGGCGCGGTAGGCCGGGAGCACCTCGCCGTCTTGCGCATGAGCCGCCGCCCCTAGCAACGGCAGCAGTGCCGCGACGCGTGCGATTCGGGCGATCACTTGTCGGCCTCCACGACGACGGGCTCGGCGAGCGGCTTGCCGTCGAGCACCGCGACGTCGCCTTCTTGCGCGAGCCGGCCCGCGAGGAACCAGCCGACCGCGCGCGGCAGCACGATGTGCTCGCCGACGTGGACGCGGCTCGCGAGCGTCTCCGGGGTGTCCTCCGGCCGCACCGCAAGGCGGTACTGGACGACGCGCGGCCCGGCGTCGAGCTCGGGCGTGACGAAGTGCACCGTGCAGCCGTGCCAGCGATCGCCCGCCTCGAGCACGCGGCGGTGCGTGTCGAGCCCGCGATACTTCGGCAAGAGCGACGGATGGATGTTCAGCATCCGCCCGGCGAACCGGGCGAGCACCGGCCCGCGGAGAATGCGCATGAAGCCCGCGAACACGACCAGGGCCGGATCACGCCGCTCGAGCTCGGCGAGCAGCGCGGCCTCGAATGCCGTGCGGTCCGCGTGCTCGGCCGGCCGGATGCAAACCGCCTCGACGTTCGCGCGCCGCGCCCGCTCGAGGCCGCGCGCGTCCGGGCGGTCGCTGACGACGAGCCCGACGCGGCCGCCGAGCGTGCCTGCCGCCGCCGCATCGAGCAGCGCCTGGAGGTTCGTGCCCTCGCCGGAGATCAGCACCGCGATCTCGCGGGACGGGCTCGTCTGCACGGCTGCGCGGCTCAACGGATCACCACCCGCTGCTCGGCGTCCGGCACGACGGTGCCGATCCTGAAGGCTTGCTCGTCGTGCGCCGCGAGCTCCGCGAGCGCCGGATCGGCATCGGCGGCGGCAACGATCACGACCATCCCGATGCCGCAATTGAACGTACGGTGCATCTCGGCGCGCGGCACGCCGGCCCGGGCGAGCCAGCCGAAGACGGCGGGCTCGGGCCATTGCGTCGAGTCGAGCTCGACGCCGAGCCCCGCGGGCAGCACGCGCGGAATATTCTCGAGCAGGCCGCCGCCGGTGATGTGCGCGAGGCCTTTGACCGCGACCGCGCGGAAGAGCGGGAGCAGCGAGCGGGCGTAGATCCTCGTCGGCACCAGGAGCTGCTCGATCAGCGGCCGCCCGTCGAGGAGCTGCGCGGCCCCGTGCGGATCGCGCTCGAGCACGCGCCGGATCAGCGAGAAGCCGTTCGAGTGCGGCCCGGACGACGCGAGGCCGAGCACGGCGTCGCCGGCTCCGATGCCGCTGCCGTCGATGATGCGCTCCCGCTCGACGATGCCGACGCAGAACCCGGCGAGGTCGTACTCGCCGGGGGCGTGCATCCCCGGATGCTCGGCCGTCTCGCCGCCGAGCAGCGCCGCGCCGGCGAGCTCGCAGCCGCGCGCGATGCCCTTGATCACGCGCTCGGCGACCGCGACGTCGAGGCGCGGCGTCGCGTAGTAGTCGAGGAAGAACAGCGGCTCCGCGCCTTGCACGAGCACGTCGTTCGCGCACATCGCGACGAGGTCGATGCCGATCTCGTCGTGCGCGTCGAACTCGATCGCGAGCTTCAGCTTCGTGCCGACGCCGTCGGCGCCCGCGACGAGCACGGGCTCGCGGAAGCCGGCCGGCACGCGGAACAGCCCGCCGAAGCCGCCGATCCCGCCGAGGACCTCCGGCCGCTCCGTGCGCTTGACGGCGCCCTTGATGCGCTCGACCAGCTCGTCCCCCGCGTCGATGTCGACACCGGCTGCTTTGTAGGTCAAATGGCCTTCGGACGTCATGGGCTGCAGCTCGAGGCGGGGCGGGCGGATTGCGGTGGCTATAATAAGCGACCCTCGGCCGATCATACACAGCGATGCCGTTCTGCGACTCGACCGTCCGTGCCGCGCGCGCCGTTCTGCTCGGCATCACGTTCCTGCTGGCGCCGTGGCTCGCTGCGAGCGCCGCGACGTTCGACGATCTGTACCGGATCACGATCGATCCGCAGATCGACGCGCCGGACGCGCGCGCTGCCGAGATTCGCGAGGCGATGGCCGCGCTCCTCGTCCGTGTGACCGGAAATCGGGAGGCGCGCTTCGACCCGGAGCTCGCCGCGCTGATCGAGGGTGCCGCGCGGGACGAGCGCAACTTCGTGAACTCCTACGGCCGCGACGCGCGAGGGCGCGTCAACGTCGGCTTCAACGCGACCCGCGTCAATCAGGCGCTGACCGCGCTCGGCCGGCCGGTCTGGGGGCCCGAGCGGCCGCTGACCCTGCTGTGGGTCGCGTTCGACGACGGCCTCGGCGAGCGGGCGCTGCTCGGCGCGAACGAGGCGGCGGGCGTCGTGAACCCGGAGCTCGCGGAGCTGATGCGCACGGCCCAGGCGGAGTTCGCGGCGGTCGCGAACGAGCGCGGTTTGCCGATCACGCTGCCGCTGCTCGATCTCGAGGACTTGACCGCCGTCGGCTTCGCGGACGTCTGGGGCGGCTTCGAGGAGCCGATTCGGGCCGCATCGAGCCGCTATTCCGCCGACTCGATCCTGGTCGGGCGTGTGCGTATGGCCGAGTACGGCCCCGAGGTCCAATGGCT
>Ga0079224_100017752_pt1 | contig 10040 bp, 9 predicted proteins | sample Stecom2015_FD_80414 | JGI IMG/M metagenome (GOLD analysis project Ga0079224, IMG submission 80414) | Agricultural soil microbial communities from Utah to study Nitrogen management - Steer compost 2015 | ecosystem: Environmental > Terrestrial > Soil > Agricultural land | place: USA: Utah... | reverse complement strand
GGAAAGCGCGATGGGCGTCGCCGATCTGCCGGCCCGATTGCGCGCAACACACATGGGTGCGCCTAGCGCACGCTACGGCGGCTCCGGGAGAGCTGTCAATGCCACGATTTCCGCCACGGGGGTCGCCAGGGGTGGTGCGCGGGCCGAATCCGCGCCTCCCCGGCGGCGTCGGGCAGTGACGACCGGTGTCGATATCGGTCCGGTAACAAGTTGCGCGCGCGAACGCGGGTCGGCTCGACACGGCGCGCGCCAGCCGTCGGCGGCGCCGGGCGATTCGCGTCGATCGGGGGAGATGACCCGTGCTGGCCGGACGCGGCGGCGGGTGTCGATCCGGGTGGGCGGACGCGTGCCCGGTGAGCTGGACGATTCGCGTCCGACGCGTTCGTCGATCACGAAGGGTGAGGGCGCGAGTACGGGGTGAATCGGCGGTGTTTCGGCGGGTGGGAATGCGGCGGGTAACCGCGGCCCTACGCGCGGTATGTTGAGGGTGGTCGACTCACCCGTACGGGCTATAGCTGGGGCGTCCCCGGTCCGGGTCCGATTCATTCGGGTGCCGTTGACGTGACGAAGGGCAACCCCTACGTTCCACACGAGAACTCCGGTGCGGGACGCGTACACCTGCCTCCCGGTCACCCCAGCCACCATCCAGGAGGTTCCATGCGACGGTCCTTCGTCGCCCTCACCGCGGCCGCCACGCTGCTGCTCACGGCGGCCTGCGGGGGTTCGTCCGAGGACGAGCCACAGAGCGAAGGCACCACGGACGTCAAGGTCGGAGTCATCCCGATCGTCGATGTGGCGCCGATCTACCTCGGCAAGGAGAAGGGCTTCTTCGCCCGCCGCGGCCTCAACGTGATCATGGAGAGCGGCCAGGGCGGCGCGGCCATCGTCCCCGGGGTGGTGAGCGGCCAGTTCCACTTCGGCTTCAGCAACGTCACCTCGCTGCTGATCGCGCAGACCAAGGGCGTTCCGCTGAAGGTCGTGGCCAATGGCGTCGCTTCGACGAACCGCGTCGGCGCGGACTTCGGCGGTGTCGTGGTCAGGAAGGACAGTCCTATCCGGACTCCTAAGGACCTCGCGGGCAAGAAGATCGCGGTCAACACCCAGAAGAACATCGGCGACACCACGGTGCGCGAGTCGGTCCGCAAGGACGGCGGCGACCCCTCGAACATCAAGTTCGTCGAGATGCCCTTCGCCAACATGCCCGCCGCGCTCGAAAAGGGCGACATCGACGCCGCCTGGGTCGTCGAGCCGTCACTGGCGGTCGCGAAGGACATGGGCGCTCGGGTTGTCGCGTGGAACTTCGTCGACACGGCCCCCAGCCTCACCGTCGCCGTCTACTTCACGAGCGAGAAGCTCGCCAAGGAGAACCCTGAGCTGGTGCGGAAGTTCACCGAGGCGATCAACGAGTCCTTGGCGTACGCCAACGCGCACCCGGACGAGGTCCGCGACGTCCTCAAGACGTACACCGACATCGACCAGGTGATCCTCGACGCGATGACCCTGCCGCTGTGGCCGGTCGGGATCAACCGGGAGTCCGTCGAGACGCTGGCGCGGCTCGGCCAGGCTGACGGGATCTTCAGCAAGGCCCCCGACCTGGACCAGCTGTTCGGACCCGAGTCAGACACCCCGTAGGCCCGCGATCGACGGTCCGTGACGACAACGACAAGTCGCCCCGCCGCAGCCGGTGACCCCGCTGTCGGCGGGGCGAGATCTCCCGCTACCGGCCGCGGTCGGCTGCGCGCCTACCTGCTCGGGGTCACCGGGCTCGCCGGGCTGATGCTGGTCATCGAGGCGCTGCCGCACACCGGCCTGGTCAACGGCCGCTACCTGCCGCCGACCAGTCAGATCCTGGCAGCCCTCGCCGAGCAGCTCGGCAGGGCGGAATTCTGGACCGCGCTGGCGGACACCCTCCGTGCCTGGGCGATCGGGCTCGCGATCGCCGTCGCCGCCGGCGTCCTCGTCGGCGTGCTCATCGGATCGGTTCCGGTCCTGCGCGCGCTCACCGCGTCCACGATCGAGTTCTTGCGGCCGATCCCGTCGGTGGCGCTCATCCCGCTCGCCGTGCTGCTCTACGGCACCGAGCTGCGCTCCACGCTGCTGCTCGTGGTGTACGCGTCGTTCTGGCAGGTGCTGGTGCAGGTCCTTTACGGCGTGCAGGACGTCGACCCGGTGGCCGACGACACCGCGCGCAGCTACCGCCTGGGCGTCTGGGGGCGGATCCGCTACGTGGTGTGGCCCACCGCGTTGCCGTACGTCATGACCGGGGTGCGGCTAGCCGCCTCGGTGGCGCTCGTGCTCGCGATCACCGCGCAGCTCGTCATCGGTTCACCTGGGCTGGGCGCGTTGATCGCCCGGGCGCAGGCGTCCAACGCCATACCGGTCATGTACGCCCTCGTCGTGGTGACCGGCATCCTCGGCGTGGTGATCAATCTGGTGGCCCGGGCAGCCGAGCGCCGGGTGTTGGCGTGGCACATCTCGGTCCGCAGGGAGGTAGCCACGTGATCAGGCTGCTGCGCCGCCTCGGCTACGCCCTCGCCCTCCCGGTCCTGCTGCTCGTCGTCTGGTGGATCACCACCGACGACAGCGAGAACTTCTACCTGCCTCCACTGCGGACGATCCTGCGCGCCTTCGCGGAGACCTGGACCCTCGAGCGGTTCCAGGCGGACGTGCTGCCGAGCCTCGCGCGATTCGCCGCCGGGTACGCCCTCGCCGGGGTGGTCGGGGTCACGGTGGGTCTGCTGATCGGCGGTCTCCGGTGGCTGCGGGCGCTCCTGGAACCGGTGTTGGAGTTCTTCCGGGCCATCCCGCCTCCGGTGCTGGTCCCGGTGATCATGCTGTTCGCCGGCATCGACCACACCATGAAGGTGGTCGTCATCGCCGTCGGCGCGGTGTGGCCGATCCTGCTCAACACGGTGGAGGGGGTGCGGTCGGTCGACGAGGTGCTCGTCGACACCTGCCGGGCCTACCAGCTGCGGCGATTCGCCCGGTTGCGGCATGTGATCCTGCCCGCCGCGAGCCCGCAGATCGTCACGGGGCTGCGCCAAGCGCTCTCGATCGGCATTATTTTGATGGTCATCAGTGAGATGTTCGCGTCGAGCAACGGGCTGGGCTACACGATCATCGAGTTCCAGCGCAGCTTCGCCATCCCCGAGATGTGGAGCGGAATCCTGCTACTCGGCCTGATCGGGTTCGCGCTCTCGGTGCTCTTCCGGGCCGTGGAGAACCGGGTGCTCGCCTGGTATCACGGCCTGCGCCGCGCCCAGCGCAGCTCGTGAGAGGAACGCCGATGCTTGAGGTGCGGGGCCTGAGGAAGGTTTACGAGGGACGGCAGCGCCAGGTAGAAGCGATCCGCAACCTGACGTTTACTGTAGACAAAGGCGAGCTTGTCTGCCTTGTCGGTCCGTCCGGTTGCGGCAAGACCACGCTGCTCAAGTGCGTCGCGGGGCTCCTCGCGCCGACCGCTGGTGCGGTGTGGTTCGCCGGCCGGCCCGTCACCAGACCGCCAGAGGGGATGGCGGTGGTCTTCCAGGAGTACGGGCGCAGCCTCTTCCCGTGGCTGACCGTACGGGCCAATGTCGAGCTTCCCCTCAAGCGGCGGAAGCTGCGCCGGGCCGAGCGGGCTCGGCTGGTCGAGGAGTCGCTGGCCGCCGTCGGTCTCGCGGACGTGCACCACGCGTACCCGTGGCAGCTCTCCGGCGGCATGCAGCAGCGGGTGGCGATCGCCCGCGCGATCGCGTACCAGCCGCAGGTGCTGCTCATGGACGAGCCGTTCGCGGCGGTCGACGCGCAGACGCGGGCGGAGCTGGAGGACTTGATCCGCGAGCTGTGGCGCAAGCTCGGGGTGACCGTGCTGTTCGTGACGCACGACATTGACGAGGCGGTCTACCTCGGTCAGCGGGTGATCATTTTGACCGCGTCGCCGACGGTGGTGCGCGAGCAGCTCACCATCGACCTGCCCGTCCAGCGCGATCAGTTGCACACTCGGGCGCTGCCGCGCTTCACCGAGCTCCGCGGACACGTCTACGAGCAGATCCAGATGGCGAAACAGGGGGCGCGGGTGCCGGTCGCCACGGGCTGATCCGCATCCGGCCGCGCTGCGCCGACGCGACCGGCAGGCGGGACGGATGCGGGACCGGGCGTCCGCCGCGAGGTGAGAGACCCTACTGGCCAGTCTGGCGATCGTCGAATCGCATCGTCTTTTCCGCCGTCCCGGAGGACCGCGCCACCCCGCGAGCTGCGTATGCTCAGGCGAAGGGCTGTGGGCCGGGACGTGATGAGGGCATCGGATGCACCTGCGGAGACTGTCTGGAGGCGACCGGACCCGGTCGGGCGCCGACTGGCTTGGGCGCGCTGCCCCGCGTAGCGATGTCTCCGGCCACTGTGCCTAGCGGTGCCGTCGATCGAGAGCCCGGGATTGAGCCGGATGGGCGCGGAACGTTTCGCCCGAGACTGGGCGGAGGCAGTCCGGCGCGCTGGTGCGGTCGCGATGCCCGTACCCGCGCTGCGCCGGTTCCTCCTCGACCAGACGGTGCGGCTGGCGCGCGCGGTGACCGACGAACCGTTCACCGTCGAACCGGCGCGATCGGTGGGACGCGCCTTGGCCGAGGCGGGAATCTCCGGCACGGACATCGCCGCCTGGTCGGCCCGCGCGCTCGTCGAACGTTTCCCGCCGGTGGTGCTGCGCGGCGGGCTCGACGCCGCGGTGGTGCAGGATCGGCTCGTCCAGTTAGGTCGGGCGTTGGTCGCCGGCTACGAGGCCGCGGCCCATGGGGAGATCGAATCGACGGACACCAGCCCGAGGGGCGCGGACGCGGCCCATGCCGGTTCGAGCAGCGCCGACGCGGCCGGTGGGGACACAGCCGCCGCGGCCCTGGCGCCGGCGAACGACGCGGAGCGGGCGCTGCGCGACAGCGAGGCGCGGTTCCGCGCGGTGTTCACGGGAGCGGCGACCGGCATCGGCATCGCCGATTTGGCTGGCCGGCTGATCGAAGTCAATCAGGCGTTCGCCGACATGCTCGGCTACTCGATCGCCGAGCTGCGCCGGACCACCGTCACCGCGCTCTTCCACCCCGAGGACGCCGCTGAGTTGAACGAGCTCTACCGCGACCTGGTCGCTGGGCGCAAGGACCGGGTCCGGGTGGAGAAGCGCTACCTCCGCAAGGACGGGTCGGCGCTGTGGACGGACTTGTCGGTGTCGTTGATCCGGCACGACGACGGCCGGCCGCGGTTCACCGTCGCGATGATCGCCGACATCACCGACCGGTACGAGCTCCAGGAGCGGCTGCGGTTCCAAGCCCTGCACGATCCGCTGACGAAGCTGCCCAACCGCGCGATGTTCTTCGACGAGCTGACCGCGCTGCTGGACCGGGCGGGCGCGGGGGACCGGATCGGGCTCTGCTTCCTCGATCTGGATGGCTTCAAAGCGGTCAACGACCGGTTGGGGCACGCGATGGGCGATCGGCTGCTGGTGGCCGTCGCCGAGCGGCTCGCGGAGCGGGTCGCCAGCCGCGGGCATCTGGTGGCGCGGGTCGGCGGCGACGAGTTCGTGATTCTCGTGCCGCGGACCACCGGCACCCAGGATGCGGTCGCGGTGGCCGAGGCGGCGCTGGAGACGCTCGCGACCCCTATTCGCATCGACAACCACGAGCTGGAGGTGTCGGCGAGCATCGGGGTGGTCGAAGGGCCGGCCGACGGCACCAATCCCAGCGACCTGATGAAGGCCGCCGACACGACGTTGTATTGGGCGAAGGCGGAGGGGCGGGGGCGCTTCGCGCTCTTCGACCCGGTGCGCAGCGCCGAGTACCTGTCCCGCTCGATGCTCGCCGGTGACTTGCCGGCGGCGGTGGAGCGTGGCGAGTTCCTCCTCGAATACCAGCCGATCGTGAACCTCTCCGACGGCACGCTGCACGCGGTCGAGGCGCTGGTGCGCTGGCGGCATCCCCGCTTCGGCCTCCTCGGCCCCGATCGGTTCATCGACGTGGCCGAGCAAACGGGGCACATCAATCGGCTGGGCCGGTGGGTGCTCGACCACGCCTGCGCGCAGGCCAGCCGGTGGCACCGGGAGTTTCCCGAGGCGCGGTTGGTGCTCAGCGTCAATCTCGCCGCCCAGCAGGTGAGCGATCCGCGGATCGTCGCGGACGTGGCCGAGGTGCTCGACCGGACCGGCCTGCCGCCCGATCTCCTCCAGTTGGAGCTCACCGAGAGCGCGGTGATGGCGACCGCCGGGGAGCCGCTGCGCTCGCTGCACCGCCTCGCCGCGCTCGGTGTCCGCCTGGCCATCGACGACTTCGGCACCGGTTACTCCAATTTGGCGTACCTGCGGCGGATGCCGATTCGGACGCTGAAGCTCGCCGCGCCGTTCGTCGAGGGGATCGGCGCGCCGGGCGCGGTGGACACCGTGGACGAGCGCATCGTGGACGCGTTGGTCCGGCTGGCGCACGCGCTGGGGCTGTCGGTCACCGCCGAGGCGGTGGAGACGCTCGAGCAGGTGGAGCGGTTGCGGACGCTGGGCTGCGACACCGGTCAGGGGCGCTTCTACGGGGATCCGGCGAGCGCCGACGACATCAGCGCCCGGCTGCTGTTCGCCTGACGCGCGCTGCCCCCGTCGCCGCCCCCGTGCCGCCCGATCTGTTAGAAAAAGGAAACTTATTCCTATTTGTCGCTGTTGCTGATTCCTGTCGTGATCGAGCGGGGTGAGATTGTGGGGTACGACGCGTCAGGGGTGGCCGGCGCCGGGGATAGGCTGGCCGCATGACCGTCCGTGCTCCGCTTACCCCCGGCACGATCTCTCCGCCGCGACCCGTGCCTCCGCACATCGCGCGTCCCGAATACGTCGGGAGGAAACGGCCGAAGGAGTATCGCGGTTCGCACGTGCAAACCCCGGAGACGATCGAGAAGATGCGGATCGCCGGCCGGCTCGCCGCGCAGGCGGTGCAGCTCGCCGGTGAGCACTGCAAGCCGGGGGTGACCACCGACGAGATCGACCGGGTGGTGCACACGTTCCTCTGCGACCACGGCGCCTACCCGTCCACCCTCGGCTACAAGGGCTTCCCCAAGTCGTGCTGCACCAGCCTCAACGAGGTCATCTGCCACGGCATCCCGGATTCGACCGTCCTGCAAGAGGGCGACATCATCAACGTCGACGTGACCGCGTACATCCACGGGGTGCACGGCGACACCAACGCCACGTTCTGCGTGGGCGAGGTCTCCGAGGAGGCGCGGCTGCTCGTCGAGCGGACCCGCGAGGCGATGATGCGCGGGATCCGGGCGGTGGCTCCGGGCCGCCAGATCAACGTGATCGGCCGGGTCATCGAGTCGTACGCCAAGCGGTTCGGCTACGGCGTCGTCCGGGACTTCACCGGGCATGGCATCGGCGAAGCCTTCCACAGCGGTCTCTACATCCCGCACTACGACAGCCCGCACCCCACCGATGTCATGGAGCCCGGCATGACCTTCACCATCGAGCCGATGATCACCCTGGGCACGCACGAGTACGAGATCTGGCCTGACGGGTGGACGGTGGTGACCAAGGACCGGCGCTGGACCGCCCAGTTCGAGCACACCGTCGTCGTGACCGACGACGGCTACGAGATTTTGACGCTGCCGTGACCGACGAACCCCGCCCCTACCTCGAAGATCATCACGCAGACCTGTCCGGTGGGTGGCTCAGGCCGGCCGTCTTCGGGGCGATGGACGGCCTGGTCACCAACATCGCGCTCATCGCCGGCGTCGGCGGGGGCGGGGTGCGGCCTCGCGAGATCGTCCTCACCGGCATCGCCGGCCTGGTCGCCGGGGCGATATCGATGGCGATCGGCGAGTACACCAGCGTGCGGACGCAGAACGAGCAGATCGCCGCCGAGCTCGCCAAAGAACGGCGCGAGCTCGAGCGCAACCCGGAGGGGGAGGCGCAGGAGCTAGCCGACATCTGGATCCGGCGCGGCCTGCCGCCCGACCTCGCCTGGCAGGTGGTCGAGGTCGTCAAACGCAACCCGGAGGAGGCGCTGCGCCTGCACGCCCGGGAGGAGCTGGGCATCGAGCCCGGGGAGCAGCCCAGTCCGTGGACAGCGGCGATCTCGTCGTTCCTGTGCTTCGCCGTGGGGGCGCTCATCCCGATCCTCCCCTATCTCTTGGGTTTCGACGAGTTGTGGCTGGCGCTCGTCGTCGGGGGGATCGGGCTCTTCGCCGCCGGGGCGATCGTGGCCCGCTTCACCCGTTGGCGCTGGTGGAACAACGGCCTCCGGCAGCTCGCGCTCGGCGGCGCCGCCGCGGGCGCCACGTACCTGGTGGGGAAGCTGATCGGCGTCAACATCATCGGCTAGCCCGCACCCGTCGGCGCCTCAGTCCGGACGGCCCGGGAACGGCACGGTGAGCGGCGCGACGCCGGCGAACCGCCGCCACCGGGTCGCGCGTACCGCGCAGTCGATGAGGCCGTCGAGGACCTGGGCGCGCTGATCGCCCGTCGTCTCCGGAAGCGCCGCCCGCCACGCCGCGGCTGTCCGCTCCTCGATGTGGATCGCGAGGCGCAGCGCGCTTGTCCGGTCGGTGACCGGAAACGGCAGCGCGTACGCGGGCTCGGCCGGCGGGGGCGAGGCGCCCTCGGCGGAGAGCAGCACGACCAGCGCGTCGCGGCGGGAGCGATGCGCCTCCTCCGCGGCCCGGGCCTCGCGGCGTGCCGCGCCGTCGAGGCGGACGCCGATCGGGCCGTACGCGAAGATCGCGGCGTGTTCGGCGGCGAGCGCCGCCGCCAACCCGGTCACGCCAGCACCTCCACGTGCGTCGCGCGGGCCGCAGCGATCGAGCCGAGCAGCGCGGCGTGGTGGGCGGGGGCCGCACGGCACGCCTCGACCGCCGCCCGCTGACCGGCCTGTTCCGCCTCCCGCAGCGAGGCGAGCAGCGCCTGGATGTCGCCGCCGGCCGGCTGGGCGGCGGTGGGGGTGGCGGCGGGAGTGGCCGACGGCGTCGGCGTGCCACTGATCCGGGCCAGTTCGGCGGCGTGTTGCCGGTGGGCCCGGGCCAGCGGCTCGAGTCGGGAGGTGAGCTCGGGGTGGGCCGCGATGGCCGCCTCGTGCTGGGCGGCCAGCTCCAACGCGCCAGTGATCAACTCGGCCAGTGGATCGGGCGTGGGGGACGGGTCGGGCTCGCGGTCGAAGAGCCCGCAACCGGCGAGCGCCGCGGTCGGCACCCCGAGCGCGGTGGCGATCGCGCCGCGCAGGAGGTGACGGCGGCCAATTCCCCGCCGCGGCGAGGTAAGGTTCGGCTTCCTGCTCCGCACCCGCGCTAGTCAACACCATTCGGTGCCGACACGCGGGCCGCGGGAGCGATTCCGGCCCGCCCGGCGCGGGCCGGACGAGCCGCGCGGTGGTTACCGACGGCGATGGCCGACAGGCGCGAGTCCCCGACGGCCCGCGGGCCGTCCCCCCCGGGGCGGTCTCCCGGGCTGCCTATCGGTGCGCCGGGCGGCCTCCGCGTGAGCTCGCGGGTTAGGCTCTGCCCAGTCCGCTGGGCAGCCGGCCCAGCGGTGCGCCGGCATGCCTCGACGGCCTGCCGATGATCGTGAAGGGATACGGAGATGACGCAGCGTGGCCGCGCGGGTGCCAGACCGGCGGCCGGATCCCGTCCGGTGGCCCGTCCGGGGGGCCAGTCCTCCCGCCGTGACCTCGCCGCCCGGCGGGAGCGGTTGCGTGCCGTCATCGAGCCGGTGGTGGTCAACGCCGGCTACGACCTCGAGAACGTCTCGGTGTCGCGTGTCGGTCGCCGGCACATCGTGCGGGTGATTATCGATGCGGACGGCGGAGTCACGCTCGACAATGTGGCCGAGGTCTCCCAGGCGATCTCGAAGGCGCTCGACGCCGCCGAGGAACGGGAGGGCGAGCTCATCGCGGGCGAATACCAGCTCGAGGTCAGCTCCCCGGGCGTCGATCGACCGCTGACCTTGCCGCGGCATTGGCGGCGCAATGTGGGCCGCCTGGTGCGGGTCGCCGTGGGGGAACGCCAGGTCGTCGGCCGGATCACCGCGGCCGACGACGAGCGGGTCACCCTCG
>Ga0079224_100017750_pt1 | contig 10040 bp, 6 predicted proteins | sample Stecom2015_FD_80414 | JGI IMG/M metagenome (GOLD analysis project Ga0079224, IMG submission 80414) | Agricultural soil microbial communities from Utah to study Nitrogen management - Steer compost 2015 | ecosystem: Environmental > Terrestrial > Soil > Agricultural land | place: USA: Utah... | reverse complement strand
TTCTGGGCGCATCCGGAGCGCAACTCCGCGCTGCGCGCATGGCTGCAAAAGCCCAAGGAGGAGCGCGAGGCGGATCCGACCGTTCCTCCGGAGCCTTCCACCGTTCCCGAGGAGGACCGCGACCTCGCGGAGGAGGCCTTCTGGCGCTACTGGACCGCGCGCTCGCCGGAGCTCCAGACCTATCTCGAGGAGCTGCGCGCCATCGAGAGCCTCTCGGTGGAGGGCGAAGTCGAATCCGCCAAGCTCGCCGTGATCAAGGAGAAGCGCGTCCGGAGCGCCAAGCTCCAGAAGCAGTGGAACGCGCCGGAGCCGCCCTGGACGCAGGTGAGCGCCAACCTCCTGTGGAACATCCACAACACGCCGGCCTCGCAGATCTCCATGCTCGGCCGGATCACCGGGATGACCTTCGCCCCGGTCGCCGCCTGCTCCTCCTTCGGCTACGCGCTGCGGCTCGCGATGGACGCCATCCGGGCCGGCAACGCCAAGGCGGTGGTGGTGGGGATGACCGACCCGCCGCCGCACCCGCTCTCGGTTGGCGCCTTCTACAACGGCCGGGTCCTCGCCGCCGACGGCCAGGTCTCCAAGCCGCTGACCGGCCTGCGCGGCACCCACGTGGCCGGCGGTGCGGTGGTGTGGATCGTGGGCGACATGGAGTTCATGCGGGCCAAGGGCTTCGAGCCGCTCGGGATGGAGCCCGTGGCCGTGGGCGTCTCCGCGGACGCCGACCACATCATCACGCCCTCCCGCGAGGGGCCGCTGGCCTCCATCCGCGAGGCCCTCGGGATGGCGGGCGCGCAGCCTTCCGACATCGGGAGCTGGGACCTGCACGCCACCGCCACGCCGGGCGACTACCTCGAAGTGGAGACGCTGCGCTCCATCCTCCCGGAGACGGTGGTCGCCACCGCGCGCAAGGGGACCTTCGGCCACGGGATGAGCGCCGGCGGCGGATGGGAGCTGACCGCCCAGTACCTCGGCTACGCCAAGGGCCGGCTGGCGCCGACGCCGCTTTCGGCGGCCGAGCTCAACGAGACGATCGCCAAGGTGCACACCCGCTTCGTCTACCGCGACGCCTGCGACGCCCCCCCGGGCCTTGCCGGCAAGCTCTCGATGGGCATCGGCGGCATCAACGCCTGCGTGATTTCCAGACCCCTCTAAGGAGACGCCATGGAGAAGACGAAGATCGAAGGAAGGGCCGGGCTCGAGGCACTCGTGGGCAAGCCGCTCCCGCCGGGCCCCTGGCACGAGCTCCGCTTCGAGGACATCCTCGCCTTCGCCGATGCCACCGGCGACCACCAGTGGATCCACGTCGACCGCGAGCGCGCGAAGAAGGAGTCGCCCTTCGGCGCCCCCATCGCCCACGGCTACTTCACCCTCTCGCGCATCGCCGGGCTCTTCTTCGAGTCGGTGGAGGTGACCGGCTTTCCCGCCGTCCTCAACTACGGGCTCAACAAGGTGCGCTTCCCCGCGCCCCTCAAGGAGGGCGCTTCCTATCGCCTCGTCCCGATGGTCGAGTCCGTGACCGAGGTGAAGGGCGGCCTCGAGGTGGTCTTCAAGAACACCATCGAGATCCAGGGCGAGCCGAAGCCCGCGTGCGTGGCGGAGTGCGTCTTCCGCTACCTCGACTGATCCGCACCCCGAAACGACGACTGCCCTCCCGGAATCCGAGAGGGCAGTCCTCCATCGAGGCCCGCACGTCGCGGCGGACCGCCGGCGCGTCGATCACTCGCCCCGGACGATGGTGCAGTACTTCGCGTAGATCCCGAGGATGTTCATGCTGTGGGAGTCGACGTAGGCGATCTTGGAGATGCCGCCTTCGCGCGCCGCAGCGTGGATGGAAGCGTCGCCGGTGCCCACCCAGCCCAGGATCGAGGTGGCGCAGGCCTCACCCTTCTTGGATGCGTTCTGGTGCTCCGTGACGAGCTCCCCCGCCTTGGTATCCTGATACAGGGCGCCCGTGACCGGAGCGCGCAGCGACAGGGCGCCGCAGCCCGTGGTGAAGAGGACGAAGACACCGAGAACGACGAGCTTGAAGCGATTCATCGAACCCTCCAATGTTTCAAAGTGCATTGCCGGTCACGCAATGCTCGTCCTCGGCTATCAGGACCGCCGACCGCCGCCAAGCGAAATCGTCCTGTAGCAAACAAAAGCGCAGCAGGGGCTCAGGTCCTAAGGACGATCTCGTCGTTCTCGACCGCCACCTCGACCGTCCCACCCTCCCGCAGGGCACCGAAGAGGATTTCCCGCGAGAGGGGGCGCTTGATGACGCGCTCCACGAGCCGTGCCATCGGCCGCGCGCCATACGCGGGGTCGTAGCCCTTCTTCGCGAGCCAAGCGCGCGCGTCGTCGGTGATCGTCAGCGTGACGTTCTTCTCCGCCAGCATGTCCCGCAGCTCGCGCAGGTTCTTTTCGACCACCCGGTCGATCTCGGCGGGGCCGAGGGGATGGAACTGGACGATGGCGTCCAGGCGGTTGCGGAACTCCGGGCTGAAGGCCCGCTCCAGCGCGCCGGTGGCGGAACCGAGGGGCGCGTCCCCGCCGAAGCCCACGCGCCGGCCGGAGATCTCCCGCGCCCCCACGTTGGTGGTGAGGATGAGGATCACGTTCCGAAAGTCCGCCTTGCGCCCCACGTTGTCCGTCAGCGTAGCGTGATCCATCACCTGCAGGAGAATGTCGAAGAGATCCGGGTGCGCCTTCTCGATCTCGTCGAGCACGAGCACCGCGTAGGGCGTGCGCCGGATGGCGTCGGTGAGCAGCCCGCCCTGGTCGTAGCCCACGTAGCCGGGGGGCGCGCCGATCAGCCGTGAGACGGAGTGCTTCTCCATGTACTCGGACATGTCGAAGCGGAGGAACTGGACGCCGAGGATCCGGGCGAGCTGCTTGGAGAGCTCCGTCTTCCCCACGCCGGTCGGGCCCGCGAAGAGGAAGGAGCCGATCGGCTTGTCGGGCGCGCGCAGACCGGAGCGCGCGAGCTGGATGGCGGAGACCACCGTCTCGATCGCCTCGTCCTGGCCATAGATCACCGCCTTGAGCTCGGGCTCCAGCCGAGCGAGGGCCTCGCGGTCGTCGGCGGAGATGCTGCGCGGCGGCACCTTGGCCATCCGCGCCACGACCTCTTCCACGTCGGCCACGTCCACTACGCCGGTGCGCCTTTCCGCCGGCCGGAGCTTGTGCGCCGCACCCGCCTCGTCGAGGACGTCGATCGCCTTGTCCGGCAGGTGCCGGTCGGGGAGGTGGCGCGCCGAGAGCTGAGCGGCCGCATGCAGCGCCTCGTCCGTGTACTGCACCTCGTGGTGGGCCTCGTAGCGCGGCCTGAGGCCCCGGAGGATTTCCACCGTCTCCTCCACGGAGGGCTCGTCCACGTCGATCACCTGGAAGCGGCGCGCGAAGGCCCGGTCCTTTTCGATGGTGTTCTTGTACTCCTGGTAGGTTGTCGAGCCGATGCAGCGCAGGTCGCCGGAGGCCAGCGCCGGCTTGAGGAGGTTGGAGGCGTCCAGGCTTCCCCCGCTCACCGCGCCCGCGCCGATGATGGTGTGGATCTCGTCGATGAAGAGGATGGCGCCCTCCTGGCGGGCGAGCGCCGCCAGGACGGCCTTGAGCCTCTGCTCGAAATCGCCGCGGTAGCGCGTGCCGGCCAGGAGCGCCCCCAGGTCCAGGGCGTAGACCTTGGCGTCGGCCAGGGCTTGCGGCACCTTGCCCTCGTGGATGCGGAGGGCGAGCCCCTCGGCGATCGCGGTCTTGCCCACGCCGGGCTCGCCCACGAGCAGTGGATTGTTCTTGCGCCGCCGCACCAGGATCTGCACGGCGCGCTCGATCTCCGCCTCGCGGCCGACGAGGGGATCGATCCGCCCCTCGCGGGCCCGCTCGACGAGGTCCACCGTGTAGGCGGCCAGGGGATCCTTGGCGGGGGCTTCCTCCGCCTCGCCCTCCGTCATCTCCCGCGGTACGGGGTCCACGATGCCGTGGGAGATGTACTCGAGCAGGTCGATCTTCTCGATGCCCTGCTTGCGGAGCAGGTAGACCGCGTGGCTCTCCGTCTCCTCGTAGAGCGAGACGAGGATCGCGCCGCCGTCGATCCGGGAGGATTCCGAGGAGATGGCGTGCACCCCGGCCCGCTGGACCACCCGCGCGAGCGCCAGCGTCGGGCTCGGATCCACCTCCACGCCCTCCGGGAGGGGCTCGTAGTGGTCGGTGAGGAAGATCACGAGTTCGGCGCGCAGCGTCTCCACGTCGCCCCCGCAGGCGCGGAGGGCCTTGCCGGCCACGGGGTCGTCCAGGAGCGCCAAAAGGAGGTGCTCGAGCCCCGCGTACTCGTGGCGCCGGATGCGGGCGGCGTGGAAGGCGCGCTCGAGCGTCTCCTTGAAGTCTCGGGTCAGTTCCGGCGGCTGGGGCATCGCTACTCGGGCTCCATCGTGCACAGGAGGGGGAATTCCCTCTGGCGGGCGAGGGTGCGGACGGTCTCCACCTTGGTCTCGGCCACGTCGTACGGATAAACGCCCGCCACCCCCACGCCCTTTCGATGCACGTGCAGCATGATCGTCACCGCCTCGTCGTGCGACTTGCGGAAGACGCGCTCCAGGATCTCGACCACGAAGTCCTGGGTCGTGTAGTCGTCATTGTGCAGGAGCACCTTCCAAAGGCGGGGTTTCGCGAGTTTTTTCTTGGTTTCGGGTCGAACCTGGACCAGACCCTGGTCCTCGTCGAAGCGTCCCGGCATATCCCCTTTGAAGTAGCACGCGGATCGCACGCTCGCCACGGGAGCGGCGGGCCGGGCCGGCGCCCGGGCGCGACGAGATTTGCCGAGGCCCGAGAATCCATTAGGATGTGCGCCCTTCGACCCCGTGTCGCGACCCGAGCGGGCAGGAGCCCCTTTAGCGGCGCTCCTCCGCCCAGGGAGGAACCCATGTCCGTGACCGCCACCCAGACACGAACCGTCGCGGGGCATCCCCCGGGCCTCTTCGTCCTCTTCTTCGCCGAGATGTGGGAGCGCTTCTCGTACTACGGGATGCGCGCCCTGCTCGTCTTCTACATGATCAAAGGCTTTTTGGCCTTCGACGACGCCCGGGCGTACGCGGTCTATGGCGCCTACACCGCCCTGGTGTACGCCACGCCCTTCGTCGGCGGTTTGCTCGCCGATCGCCTGATCGGGGCGCGGCATGCGGTGGTGATCGGCGGCGCGCTCATGGCGGCCGGCCACCTCGTGATGTCGGTGGAAAACGAGGTCGCCTTCTTCACCGCCCTCGCGCTGCTCATCGTGGGCAACGGCTTCTTCAAGCCGAACATCTCCACCATCGTGGGCTCCCTCTACCCCGCGGGGAGCAACAAGCGGGACGGCGGCTTCACGCTCTTCTACATGGGCATCAACCTGGGCGCGGCCATGTCGCCGCTGCTTTGCGGCTACATCGGCGAGACCTACGGCTGGCACTACGGCTTCGGCCTGGCCACCATCGGCATGCTCGTCGGCCTGGCGGTCTTCGTCGCCCCCACCCGCCTCACCCAGCTCCTCATCGGCGGCGGCGCGCTCGTCACGGCGGTCAGCCTGGTCGTGATCGGCCGGGGCGACCCGATCCTCTTCGCCGTCTACGGCTTCATCGCCCTGGCGCTCGTGACGGCGGCGGCCGTGGCGGTCTTCGCCACCACGCGCGGTGGGCTCCCGGACGAAGCCGGCCGGCCGAACGACCCGGCGCGGCTCGAGCAGCCGGTCCACCCCCGCCTGCCCTTCCTGAGCAACAAGAACGCCGTCTACCTGGGGATCCTCGTCTCCATCCCCGTCATCGCGCTCCTCGTCACCCGCTCGACCCTCGCGGGCTGGGTGCTCACCATCTTCGGCGGGTTGGCGCTGCTCTCGCTGGTGGGCACCGCGTTCAAGGCGGAGAAGGTCGAGCGGGAACGGCTCTTCGTCATCCTGATCCTGCTCTTCTTCTCGATGCTCTTCTGGTCCTTCTTCGAGCAGGCCGGCAGCAGCATCAACAACTTCACGGACCGCAACGTCGACCGGGTCGTCGGCGCCCGCACCCTCACCGAAAAGGACGTGGGCACCACCCTCGAGGACGTTTCCGTGACCCAGGCCTTCCTCGGCTTCCCCCTCGACGGCAAGCCCCAGACCCTGACCGAGATCGAGCGGCGGCAGAAGGAAGGCCCGATCGAGCGGCTCGAAGTCGACGAGTCGCTGGTGGGCCTGAAGGTCGGCGGGACCGAGATCAAGGCCTCGATCTTCCAGGCCGCCAACCCCATCTACATCATCCTCTTCGGGCTGGTCTTCACGTGGCTGTGGGGCTTTTTGGGTCGGCGCGGGCTCGAGCCGTCCACCCCGTTCAAGTTCGGCCTCGGCCTGCTCCAGCTCGGTCTGGGCTTCGCCGCCCTCTGGTACGGCGCCACCCAGGCGAACGAGCGCGGCATGGTGGCGATGGCGTGGCTGCTGCTCGGCTACATGCTGCACACCACGGGCGAGCTCTGCCTCTCGCCCGTCGGCCTCTCCATGGTGACCAAGCTGGCGCCGGCGCGGATGGTGTCCACCGTGATGGGCGCATGGTTCTTGGCCACGGCCTTTTCGAGCTACCTCGCCGGCATCATCGCCGCCCTGACCGGCGTCTCCTCCACCGACGTCACGGGCCAGACCACCATCCCCCTCCCCACCGAGACCGTGGACGTCTACGGCGAGGTCTTCGGCCAGATCGCCCTCGCCGCGATCGCCTCCTCGGTGGTGATGTTCGCCCTCGTGCCGCTTCTGAAGAAGTGGATGCACGCCGAGGTGGACGCGCCCTCGGCGCAGGGAGGCGGCCGGGAAGAGGCCGCGTGAGGCGCCCGGCGCGCCGCCCACGACCGAATCGGCCGGCCCCGCCGCGCGGCGCGCCTCCGGCGGGGCGCGCCCCTGGGAGGGGGGGATGCTCTTGCGCACGGGGATCGAGTGTGCTTCTACCGCGGGGGACGCGCGGGGCCCTGGCTTCGGTACGCCTCTTGGAGACCTAGATGTCGCGTGAAGGAAAGACGCTGGTGATCGTCGAGTCGCCGACCAAGGCGAAGACGATCCGCAAGTTCCTCCCCAAGGATCGCTACCGGGTGGAAGCCTGCATGGGCCACGTCCGCGATCTGCCCCAGAGCGCCTCCGAGATCCCGGCGAAGGTGAAGAAGGAGCCCTGGGCCCGCCTCGGCGTGAACGTGGAAAAGGGCTTCGAGCCCCTCTACGTGGTCCCCAAGGCGAAGGCGAAGATCGTCAAGGAACTCAAGACCCTGCTGCGGGACGCCGACCGCCTCCTGCTCGCCACCGACGAAGATCGCGAGGGCGAGTCGATCAGCTGGCACCTCCTCGAGCTCCTCGAGCCCAAGATCCCCTACGAGCGCCTCGTCTTCCACGAGATCACCCGCGACGCCATCGAGCGGGCCCTGCACAACACCCGCCCCCTGGACGACCGCCTCGTCCGCGCCCAGGAGACGCGGCGGATCCTCGACCGGTTGGTGGGCTACGGGCTCTCCCCGCTGCTCTGGAAGAAGATCGCCTTCGGGCTGTCGGCGGGTCGCGTGCAGTCGGTGGCGGTCAGCGAGAGCGTCCGGCGCGAGCGCGAGCGCATCGCGTTCGAGAAGTCCACGTACTGGGACCTCCTCGCCACGCTCGCGAAGGAGGAGCGCTTCGAGGCGCGCCTGGTGGAGCTGGGCGGCAAGAAGATCGCCACCGGCAAGGACTTCGACGAAAGCACCGGCGAGCTGAAGACCGCCGCCCTCCTGCTCGACGAAGCGAAGGCGCGGGAGCTCGCCGACAGGCTGCGCGCGGTCTCCTTCGTGGTCGAGGCCGTGGAGGAAAAGCCGATCGTCCGCCGCCCGCCGCCGCCCTTCATCACCTCCACCCTCCAGCAGGAGGCGAACCGCCGGCTGGGGTGGAGCGCCCGCGAGACCATGCGCGTGGCGCAGGGCCTGTACGAGCGCGGTCTCATCACCTACATGCGCACGGACTCGGTGCACCTCTCCCAGGAGGCCATCGAGGGCGCGCGTCGCCTCGTCGCCCAGCGCTACGGTGAGGAGTACCTCTCCCCCGAGATCCGCCGCTACAAGACCTCGACCAAGGGCGCGCAGGAGGCGCACGAAGCCATCCGCCCCTCCTCCGATTTCACCCCGCCGAAGGAGGTGGGCCTGAGCGGCCCCGACCTGGAGCTCTACGAGCTCATCTGGATGCGCACGCTCGCCACGCAGATGGCGGACGCGCGCCAGATCCAGCTCTCGGTGCGGATCGTCGCCGATGACGCCGTCTTCCACGCCGGCGGGATGCGGATCGTCTTCCCGGGCTTTCTGCGCGCGTGGGTGGAGGGCAGCGACGACGCCCAGGCCGCGCTCGACCAGCGCGAGCGCCATCTGCCGCCGCTGGAGAAGGGGGACGTCCTCGCCCTCGAGGATCTCGTCCCGCAGGGCCACGAGACCCGGCCGCCGGCGCGCTACACCGAAGCGTCGCTGATCCAGTTCATGGAACGGGAGGGCATCGGCCGGCCCTCCACCTTCGCCACCATCGTCTCGACCATCATCGATCGCGGCTACGTGGTGCGGCAGGGCAGCCAGCTCGTGCCCACCTTCACCGCCTTCGTGGTCACCGACCTCCTGCGCGGGCACTTCCCCGATCTGGTGGACACCCAGTTCACCAGCCGGATGGAGAAGAGCCTGGACGAGATCGCCGAGGGCAAGCTCGATCCCCTCCCCTACCTCTCCCAGTTCTTCCTGGGCGAGGGCGGGCTGCGCGAGCGGATCGACGAGCAGGAGGAGCGCATCGACCCCCGCGAGGCGAAGGTCGTGAACCTGGGGCGGGAGATTCCGGGCCTCGAAATCCACGTGGGGAAGTTCGGCCCGTACCTCGAGTACAAGACGGACGGCGAGGAGGTGCGCAAGGCCTCGATCCCGGAGGACGTGGCCCCCGCCGACCTGGACGAGGAGAAGGTGCAGGAGATCCTCGAGCGCTACGAGCGCCGCGAGGAGGCGATCGGCACCGACCCCGCAACCGGCAAGCCGGTCTACCTGAAGACCGGGAGCTTCGGTCCCTACCTCCAGCTCGGTGACGCCACCGACGCGAAGCGGCCCAAGACCGTGAGCCTGCCGCCGGGGATGGATCCGAAGGAGGTGGACCTCGATCTGGCGCTGCGCATCCTCGAACTGCCGCGCCTTCTGGGCACCCATCCCGAGACGGGCAAGGAGGTGCGGGCGGGGCTCGGCCGCTTCGGGCCCTACGTCGTCCACGACGGCGACTTCCGCTCGCTGCGCAAGGGCGACGACGTGCTCACCATCGACCTCGAGCGGGCCCTCGAACTCCTCGCGCTGCCCAAGGGCGGCCGGGGGCGGTCGGCGCCGCTGCGGGAGGTCGGCAAGCATCCCGCCGACGGCGCGCCGATCTACCTCTACGCCGGGCGCTACGGCTATTACGTCAAGCACGGGGAGACGACCGCCACCGTGGGCAAGGGCGAAGACGGCTTCGATCCCGACGCCCTCGGCCTGGACCAGGCGGTCGAAGCCCTCGCCAACGCCCCCGCCAAGAGCACCAAGACCGCGAAGAAGTCGACCTCGACCCGGCGCAAGGCGAGCACCACGAAGACGGCCGCGAAGACCCCCGCACCGCGCAAGGCGACCGCCAAGGCGCCGGCGAAGCGCTCCGCGCGCGGCACGACGAAGGCCGGCTGAACCTCAGTTTTCGTCGGAGGGACAGGCGGTGAGGATGGGCCGCGGATCGAGGTCCGCGGGATCGTCCTCGATGCGCTCCGCGCCGAAGGTGGAGCGCGTGAGGTTGGCCTCGAGCGGCTCCATCACCTCGCCCTGCAGAAGGCCGCAGAAACGGTCGGCGCTCCGGGTGACGCCGTTGAGCACGAGGCGCGCGACGATCGGCCGGCCGGAGATCCCGTTGGCGCAGCTGTCCACCGCCAGCGTCGGGAAGAGCGCGACGAAGGAACCGTCGCTGCGCACCGGGATGTCGCGGATTTCGATCGGCTGCGGGTTCGCGACGCGGTCGGGGGGAACCTCCCGCCCGATGGCGATTCCCGCGGGCGAAAACTCCGGCGGACACTGCGCCTTCTGCC
>Ga0079224_100017749_pt1 | contig 10041 bp, 7 predicted proteins | sample Stecom2015_FD_80414 | JGI IMG/M metagenome (GOLD analysis project Ga0079224, IMG submission 80414) | Agricultural soil microbial communities from Utah to study Nitrogen management - Steer compost 2015 | ecosystem: Environmental > Terrestrial > Soil > Agricultural land | place: USA: Utah... | reverse complement strand
GAGGGCGTCCGTCAGCGTGTCAGCGGGGCGCACCGTCACCTGCGCGGCCGCGTTGGTGAACACCTGCTCGCGCGCCACCAGCATGACCGTGTCGCCCCGGCGCAACGTCGGCGGCTCACCATGCACGACGAGGCCACGGACGGCTGCCTCGTTCAGCAACGCCTGGTCGCTGCCGTCGGCGCGCCAGGCGGCGTCCGGGAACGGCTCCCCCGCCGCGTAACGGCGCGCCAAGGCGGCGACCCGTGCCCGGCTGGCCGTGTACTCCGCTGCGTCGAGCCTGCCCTCGGCGGCGGCGGCGTCGACCTCGTCGAGCACCGCGCGGTTCTCGTCGACCGTACCGATGACCAGCGGCAGGTCGGCGCCCGCCCGCAGCGCCATGACGGCCGCGCGCGGGGCCGGCCAGGTGTCCTTGATGGCGCGCATGTCCAGAGCGTCGGTGACGATGACCCCTTCGAAGCCGAGCTGCTCACGGAGCAGGCCGTGCATGGCGCTGCGCGACAGCGTCGCGGGCAGCGCGGCGTCGATCTCCGGCATCAGGATGTGAGCGCTCATGACGGCGGCCACCCCGGCGGCTATCCCTACCTGGAAGGGCGGCAGGTCAACGGCCTCGAGATGCTCGGCGTCGTGACGCAAGGTGGGCAGGGCCAGGTGCGAGTCGACGTCGGTGTCGCCATGTCCCGGGAAGTGCTTGAGGGTGGCGGCCACGCCCTTGCCCTGCAGCCCCCGCACGAAGGCAGCCACGTGGCGCGCGACCAGGCGCGGGTCCGAGCCGAACGAGCGATCCGCGATGACGGGGTTGTCAGGGTTGGAGTTGACATCGGCGACGGGAGCGAAATCGAGGTTGACTCCCACCGCACGCAGCCCGCGGGCCGTCACGGCCGCGACGCGTTCGGTCAACTCCTCGTCGTCGGCTACCCCCAAGGACATGGCCGCCGGAGGATGCGGCACGTCGCGGAGCCTCAGCACTCCGCCGCCTTCCTGGTCGATGGCCACGATCAGGTCGTCGCCCGCCAGGGAGCGCGCTTCGGCGATGTAGTCGCTGAGTTGGTAGCGATCGACGATGTTGCGACCGAATAGACACACGCTGGCGACGCGGCCCTCCGCCAGCAGGTCGCGTTCGGCCGCCGTGAGGCGCGAGTCCGACAGGTCGATCATGACGGGAGTCTTCACGCCTCCATGATGCGACGTGTGGCGTCCCGGCGTGCGACGCGCCGCGGTACGCGCACCGACACGCCTCGCGCTCGTCGCCCCCGATAATGACCGGATGAACCCAACGGCTGAGGACAAGTTCGACCCCGCCACGCGCTTGGGCGCCGTCGAGCTGCGCGTGGCGGACCTTGACAGCGCCATCGGCTTCTACTCGGGCGGAGCCGGGCTCGAGGTGCTGAGCCGCGACTCGGCCGGCGCCGCGCTCGGGAGCGGCGGCGCGGCCGTGCTGGTGCTGCACCACCGCCCCGACCTCGGCCTGGCGCCGCGCGGCGCGGCGGGGCTGTACCACACCGCCATCCTGTACCAGGACCGTGCCGACCTGGCAGCCGCCATCTACGCGGCGGGCACCGCCACGAGGGGCAGGTTCACCGGCAGCGCCGATCACCTGGTCAGCGAGGCCTTCTACTTCGACGACCCCGATGGCAACGGCGTCGAACTCTACTGGGACCGACCTCGCGACCAGTGGCGCTGGGTCGACGGGTCGGTGGCAATGGACACGCTGCCTCTCGATCCCAACGCGTTCATCGCTCAGCACTCCCGCGGCGCGGGCATCCCGACGGCGCCGCTGGGGGCGGCCACCAGCATCGGTCACGTGCACCTCAAGGTCGGTGATATCGCACGGGCGCGCGACTTCTACGTCACCGCCCTGGGCTTCGACGTGACGACGGCCTTCGGTAGCAGCGCCCTGTTCGCGTCGGCCGGCGGCTACCATCACCACGTCGGCATGAACGTGTGGGAGAGCCGCGGCGCGGGTCAGCGGTCACAGGCGCTGGGACTCGAGCGTTTCACGATCGTGGTGCCCGACGCGTCGGCGCTGGCTGCCACGGCGGCGCGGCTGGAGGCGGCGGGGCACCGGCTAGAGGCGACCGGCGCCGGGGTGAAGGCCATACGGGTCGCCGATCCTTGGGGCACCAGCGTCGAGGTCGTCGCGGCGGCTTGAGCAGGCCTTCATTCTTGGGGGCAGGGCGTGGTGATCTCACGGGGTTCGGATAGGCTGTTGTCATGAGAACAACTGCACTGGCACGAGTAGCGCTGTTCTTCCTCTTGGCCCTCGCTGGTTCCGCCGTGGCGCAGATCGACGCGCGCTCACAGGCCCTCCTAGACGGCCTCATGCAGGACCAGCAGGCCGCCGCGGTCGAGACCCTCGACCAGACCATGGTCATGACCATGTACAGCGGCGGCACCGAGACCGTGAGCTCCACGCGCACCGTCATCGATTACGTCAACCGGCGCGCCGTCATCTTCACCGACCTGGGCGAGGGCATGATGGCCCGCCTGGTGCACGTCGACGGGGTCACCACCATGCGCATGGAAGGCATGCCGATGGCCATACCCGTGCCGCCGGGGATGGGCAGCGCGTTCGACGCCATCTTCGACCCGGCGCAGACGCTCAGCGATGATCCCGACGCCACTGCCGTGTACGACGGCCAGGTCAGCTACGGTGACCTGGTGTCCGGCCAGCAGGTCACCTACACGGCCAGCTACGACGTGATGGGCACGTCGACCGAGTCGACGAGCCGCTTCGTCTTCGACGAGGCTGGTGAGTTGCTCGCCACCATCAGCGACGGCACCGACGGCAGCCTGACGGTGATGGTGTTCGATCCGCCGACGAGCGACAGCCCCTACGTCGGGCGCGGGTCGACGATGTACGACTTCAAGGACGGAGCGGCGACGGTCACGGCCGTGACGCGCTACGAGAACGTGGTGGTCAACCAGCCACTCGACGAGACGCTGTTCCAGTAGCCCCGCGTCAGTCGCCGCGCACGACCCTCACCCGGGGCCAGGCGTTGTTCATGTAGCCCTTGAAGTTCCACAGCCCGTCGGCGGTCGCCGGTTGCGTGCCGCCGTCGCTGTCGAGGGCGCGAGCGGCGATCTCGCCGACACCGTCGGCGTCGAACGCGACCTCTACCTCCGCCACGAACATCCGCCAGGTCCACTGCGACGCGTCATCAAGCAGGGCGAGGACCCAGGTGCTGCCGCCGTCACCCGACACTTCGACCGCGGTGACGCGAGCCCCGCCGCCGGTGTAGGCCACGCCCCTGACCTTCACCGGCCCCGCGGTGAGGCGGCTGTCGGCCGCCGGTTCGGCGATGAGGCAGTTGACCTCGAGGTCGGTCAACTCGACGCCCAGCGCCGGGTCGTGGGTGTCCGGGGTCATCTCGCGCGGATAGCGCCGGTAGGCCACGGCCTGGAAGTAGTTGTCCGACGACGTGGCTCGAGCCTCGATGCTCCCCAGCCACTTGACCTGGCGCGCACCGATGTAGCCGGGCACCACCACCCTCAGCGGGTAGCCGTGCTCGGCGGGCAGCGGCTGACCGTTCATGGTATCGGCCAGCAGCACATCGCACTCCAGGGCCTTGGCGAGGGCGATCGAGGCGCCATACCTGAACCGCTCTCCCCTGCGTTCGACGTCGTCGAGACCCTCGAAGCCCACGTGCCTGGCCTCCGGCGTGGGCGCGCAGCGAGCCAGGACGTCGCGCAGTCTCCAGCCCGACCACGTCGCCGTGCTGACTGCCTCGCTGCCCCACGGCAGTTCACCGGGGATGGGCGCCACGCGGTTCAACTCCTCGCGGCGCTGCCCCGCGCAGGCCAAGGTGGTCGTGACCTGGTGGCGCTCGAAGCCGCGCTCGAGGTCAGCGAGGCTGAGGCGCATGGGACGCTCCACCAGGCCATGAATCTCGAGCCCGTACGTGGCCGCGTCGACATCCGGGACGGGGCCGTGGTTCCGCACGAAGAACAGTTCGTTGGGCGTGATGAAGGACGCGACCTGGCGGGCCGGCAGCGGGCCGCCGTTGAGCGGATCGAGAGACCGTATCAGGAAGTCAGGGTCGCGTTCGGGCATCTGAACCAGGTTACGGTCTCGGCCCGTGAGTCGGGCGCGAAGGTTCTAACGGGTCCTGACGTCGGCAGCGTCGCGCAGGGCGTCGCCTGCCCTCAATGACCCCGTCGTCGGCGCTCACCACGGGCCTACCCTTGGCGCTCAATTCACTCGATGAGGAACGGATTGGTCCACGCTCTGCCACCGCCATCTGCGACGACGGTCACCCGGACCGAAGTGCCCACGAGGTCCGAAACATCGAACTCGGCTCCGCTCAGCGCCACGCCGGCGACTCTCTTCGACTTCGCGCCGAGCCCCGCGAGATAGATCCTGCCGACGGGCGTGCAGCGCACCGTCAAGCGCGAGCCCGAGCGCGTCACGTCGAGCAGCCGGGGTCCGGTCGAACTGTAGTACCGGCCTGCCTTCAGGCTCGCCACCACGTCCGCTGCGGCTAGCGTCGGCGAGTTGACCATCACCCAGGCCTTGAAGCTGTCGTCGTGTCCGTTGAAGTGCGTGTCGTCAGATACGAAGAGGTCGAGCTTCGCACCGGCCGCCAGCAGCTCCTGGTAGACCGCGAAGCTCTCGCCCCTGTCGTTCAGTTCGGTGCAGGCCGCGTTGAACACCTCGACCGCGTGGATCGGCCCCAGGCTGAGGATGTCGGCGGCGGTGGCACCGTACCAGGCCGGATGTACAGCTCCGACCCAGGCTCCTGCTGCTACCGCCCGGCGTGCGAGTTGCTGACCGGTCTCACCCTCGGCGTTATGCAGGAAACCTTCCGGTAACCCCACTGCGACGATGTGCCACAGGTTCTCAGGGCCGGAGAGACCGGGGCCGTGCAGTTCGGCGCCGCGGATGACGGTGAACGCGTCGTCGCAGAGGTCGTCAACGTCGGTTTGCTGCCAACCGTAATGAGAGAGGAGATGATCGGTGAGGGCGAGGAAGTCGTAGCCAGCCTCGCGATAGCGGGCCACTACCGAAGCCGGCGGAAGTCTACCGTCGCTAGTGTCCGTGTGGGTGTGTACGTTGCCGCGGTAGAAGCGGCCCTGCCCTTGGAACGGTAGTCTCTCCACCCTCAGCCTCCCAGTAGCGGGATGATCATCAGTGCCGAACCTCGACATCGCCTGCGGGGTCGCGGCCCTCGGTTGTCGCCAGATCTGACCACCCTGCTCGTCAACGCGTTCGCACGTCGGCAGCGTCACGCAACGCGTCGCCAACGAAATTGAACGCGAGCACCGAAATGACGATCAGTGCGCCGGGAGCCAACAGCCACGGGTACAACCGCAACGCCTCGAAGTTCTGGGCGTCCTTGAGCAGCAGTCCCCACGATGTCATCGGCTCCTTGATGCCGAGCCCGAGGAAGCTCAACGTGCTCTCGCCCAGGATGTAGCCTGGCAACGCCAAGGTTGCGGCCACCACCAGGTAGGACGTGAGATTGGGGACGACGTGCTTGACGATTATCGACAGGTCGCGAGCCCCGAGGGCCTGCGCGGCTGTCACGTACTCGACCTCCCGCGTGGCCAGCACCTGTCCGCGCACCACGCGCGCTAGGCCGGCCCAGCCTATGACGGCAAGTACTGCCACGATCCCGACGTACACCCAGGTCGATGGCCAGCTGGCGGGGATGACGGTGGCCAGAGCCAGCAGGATGGGCAGGCGCGGGAAGCTCAACAGCACCTCGATGAAGCGCTGCAGCACCTGATCGACCCAGCCGCCGTAGAAGCCGCTTATGCCTCCGACCAAGATGCCTATGGTGAACGAGATGAGTATGCCGATGATGCCGACAGTCAGCGATACTTGCGAACCGACCAGCATGCGCGAGAACAGGTCGCGGCCGAAACGATCCGTACCGAGGGGGAAGTACTGGCCGCCCTCGACGCCGAACAGCCGTACGTTGCTGGAAAGGCCTAGGAAGCGGTAGGGGTCGCCCCTGACGAAGAGCTTGATGGGCAGGGGGTTGCTGGTGTCCTCGACGAAGATGCGCCTGAACGTGACGGGGTCGCGCTCCTGCACCATCGGATAGACGAACGGCCGCATCAGCGTCCCTTCGTGCCGGAAGTGGATTGTCTGAGGCGGCTGGTAGACCGCACGGTACTGGCGGATGATCGAATGCGGCGCAAGAAACTGCGCGAACAGCGCAATGAGATAGAGGATTATCAGGATCACGCCGCCGATGAGGCCGGTGCGTGAGCGCCGGAAGCGTCGCCAGGCGAGTTGACCGGGGGAGAGGCTCTGGCGTGTGACCGCGACGACTTCGCGGCCCGTGGCCTCGATATTGGCAACGGTGGATCCTTCAGCCATAGCGGATCCTCGGGTCGACCCAGGCCAAGGCAAGGTCGGCCAACAGGTTGCCGATGATCAACAGCAGGCTGGACAGAAGCAGCAGCGACATGGCGACGTACTGGTCCTTGTTGACCAGAGAGTCGTACAACAGAGGGCCGATGGTTGGCAGGTTCAGCACGATGCTGGCGATGATGGTGCCGTTGATCAACTCTGGCAGGCTGATGCCGGCCAACGAGACCAGCGGGTTGATAGCGTTGCGCACGGCGTGGCGGTTGATCACCCTACGCTCGCTGATTCCCTTCGAGCGCGCGGTCCTCACGTAGTCTGCGCTGAGGACGTCTAGCAGGTTGGCGCGCATCTGGCGCATGACGCCGGCGATGCTGTTGGTGCCGATTGCCAGCATCGGGATCCACATGTGGTTGAGGAAGTCGACGAAGCGCTCCCAGCTCCATGGAGCAGCGATGTACCTAGGGCTGAACAACCCGCCTACGTTCGTCCCGCCGGTCTGCAGCACCAGGGCCACCAATAGGAGAGCGATGAGGAAGTCAGGGATGGCGAGGCCGACGTAGCCGATGAAACTGGCTACGGCGTCGGTGAAGCCGTTGCGTTTGAGCGCCGTGATGATCCCGAGCGGGACGGCAACGGCCCAAGCGAAGAGCATGGTAATGCCGGCGACGACGACCGTCCACCACAGCTTCTCGCCTATGACCGACGTGACCGGCCGGTTGGCGCCGAACGAGGGACCGAAGTCGCCCTCAGTGACGATGCCTTCTATCCACATCAGGTATTGCTCGTGCATGGGTCGGTCGAGGCCGAGCTGAGCGCGGATGCGCGCGACCGTCGCGGGACTCATGCGCGGGTCCTCGAGGTAGCGGTCGGTGAACGAACCCGGGGCGAGCTGGATGATGGCGAAGCAGATCACTGACACGAGCAGCAACGTCAGTGGGAATGCCAGCAGTCGCCTCAAGGTGTAGACGAGCACGGTCCTCACGCTCCAAGAGGTCCGGGCCGGTCGTCAGTTGGGCATGGCGAGCGTTGCTAGGCTCGTGTTGCCTCACTTCGACCGGCCCGGTTCCAGGTCTCACTCTGCTATCGGCCGCGGGCCCCCGACCTTCGACCGACGACTTGCTTCATGCTCCAGCGCGTCACGCTGGCTCGGTGCTCGATGTTAACGGGTTGGGCCCTACGCCTGCGCGTAGGACTCAATCCACGTCGTACAGCGGCACCGGGTTGTAGCCGGGGATGACCCCGAGGTTGTAGACGAAGTTGCCGACGCGGTCGTAAACGGCGGCGATGTTGGACGGCTTGGCGATCATGATCACGGGGACGTGCTCGGCGTTGAGTACCTGCCACTCGCGGTAGGCGGCGGCGCGCGCCGCCGTGTCAATGTTCACCGTGCCGGTGTCGAAGATCTCGTAGATCCGCCTCTCCCAGTCCTCCATGGCATCGAAGTTGGCTGGGCCACCTTCAGTCTGGGGTTGGGTGGAGCGGTGCCAGTAGTAGAGGGAGCCACCAGGCTGCCAGATGGGCTTACGCAACTCGGGATCGGGCTGGTTGCCCAGCGCGACTATGATCGCCTGGTATTCGCCGGCGAGGCCGGTACCGAGCAGGGCCGAGTTGAGGACCGCCTGGAGGTCCGCCTTGACGCCGATCTGAGCGAAGTCGTTCTGGACGATCGTGGCGATGTCGGTGAACACCTGTGAGTCGGAGGCGTAGGTCAACGCGAACTCGAGGTTCGGACCGCCGTCCGGCAGGTTGCGGATGCCGTCACCGTCGGAGTCGACGTAGCCAAGCTCGTCAAGCGCGCTGGCCGCGGCCTCGAGGTCGAACATGTTGAACAGGCCGGTGGTGTCCTCGTAGAAAGCCCCGTTAGCGGGCGCCGTTGGGGTACCAGGCAAGGTCGCAAGGCCGTTGTACACGTCTTCAATGACCCGCTCGCGATCGACTGCGAACTCCATGGCACGGCGGAAGTCGGTCTGGGAGAAGGCCGCGCCGAGTTCGGGGTCGTCGAAGTTGAAGGCCAGGTGGGGCGGCGAGCCGAACAGCGCTTCGTTGACGACCACGGTGAAGCCGCCGCCTGCGAGTTCCTGCTCCTTGAAGTTCGGGTACTGGGCGCCGGAGATGTTGAGAACGTCGATGTTGCCCGCCAGGAACTGCGCGGTCTGCGCTTCCGTTCCGCCGACCACCAAGTATTCGAGGTTCTCGGCGTACGGCAATGAGGTTCCAGCCGTGTCGGTCTTCCAGTAGTTAGGGTTGCGCTTCAGACTCACGAGTTGACCGGCGACGTAGTTGTCGTACATGAACGGTCCGGTACCGACGACGTCGCTGAGTGGGCCGGTGGTCGGCCAGGCGCCATTGATGGCGTCACCACCTTCGGCCGCTATGGCCTCGAGCTTGTGCTTCGGCATCATGTAGAAGGCGCGCAGGTTCAGGAGGAAGGCTGCCGACGGTGCGGGCAGCGTGAACACCGCCGTGAGGTCGTCCACGGCCTCGAAGGTGACGTTGCGTGCCTCGCCGTCGACCGTGTAGGTGAACTGGGCAGAATCGCCGGCCCTGGTCTCCGGGTTGGTGATGATCTCTTCGAAGGTGAAGACGACGTCCTCGGCCGTGAACGGCTCGCCATCATGCCAGGTAACGCCCTCACGCAGGTGGAAGGTGTAGACCAGCCCGTCGGGTGAGACGTCCCAGCTAGCCGCAAGAGCAGGTTCGAGCTCGTAGGTCGCGAGGTTGAACTCGAGCAGCGGATCGAAGGTCTGGGCCGTGAGGGCTTGTGCTGCGTTGTCGATCTGACCGTAATAGAAGAAAGACGGCGGCGCGGACCCGAGTGACAGCGTGAGGGTACCGCCAACCGTGCCAGGCTCGATTCCCAACTCCGGTAGCGACATGACTTTCGGCTGCGCAGCGGCTGTTCCCACCAGCACCACCGCAGCGACCAAGACGGCAAGCACGTTACGTCTCATCTCATAACCTCCCTAAGTTAACGACACTGGCAATAGGATAGACCAGTTGTGGACCAGTAGCAAGCTTGGCGCCTTCATTGCTCGTAAGCGGTTTGACCTATTGGTATATAAGTGGTATGGTGCTTGGTGGCTATGCGTGAGGAGGCCGCAGGCATGACTTCGGTTCTACCGTCTGCGCCAGCGGGCTTCGACCTAACGATAGATAAGGACTTACCAACGCCAGCGTACCTGCAACTGAAGGAGCGGCTCGCCATGGCGATAGACCGCGGCCAGTTGCCGGCGGGCAGCGCACTGCCGTCCGAACGGGGCCTCGCGTCAAGCCTCCAACTCTCGCGCATGACGGTCAGACGCGCATTCGAAGAACTGGTAGACGCGGGCTTGGTTGAGCAGCGTCAGGGGTCAGGCACGTACGTCAAGGGCAAACCCTTCGAACAGTTCATAGACCGCGTGCTTGGGTACGGTGACGAGACGCGCAACCTGGGCCTGAAGCCTGGGACGCACACGGTCAAGATTCAACACCTTCCTGCAGATGAGATCGTCGCCGCGGCGCTGAAGATCCCTCTAGGAAGCCGGATCTTGCGCATCAACCGCCTTAGAACCGCTGACGGGGAACCGCTTGCCATCCAGGAAGCGAATCTGCCGCCCCACTTAGCCGGGCTGTCGTTGCAGCTGCTCGACCAGGAAGGCAGTCTCTACCGGAGCCTCGAGACCCAGTTCGGTGTCAGGCCCGTGAGAGCGCGTCAAACGATCAGCGCCCGCATGCCCAGTAGGTGG
>Ga0079224_100017748_pt1 | contig 10042 bp, 6 predicted proteins | sample Stecom2015_FD_80414 | JGI IMG/M metagenome (GOLD analysis project Ga0079224, IMG submission 80414) | Agricultural soil microbial communities from Utah to study Nitrogen management - Steer compost 2015 | ecosystem: Environmental > Terrestrial > Soil > Agricultural land | place: USA: Utah... | reverse complement strand
GATCACAGCCACGGCCCTTGCTCACCGCAGGGCCGTTCTCGTGCCCGGGTTCTATGACGGTGGAACGTCGAGAGAAAGTCGGGTACCGCGCCCCTGAAGGCTCATCGCGTTCCGCACCCGCGGCGACGCGCCGGGTGCGCCGACCGCTCGATTTCCGAACCGGAGCGCCAGTCTTGTCCTACGACCGTGCCAGCCTGCCCACGAGCAATTCTCGTCGTCCGCAACGCTCCAGCGGTGGTCCCCAGCGCCGCGACAATCGTTCCGGCCGCCGTCCCTACCGCAAGAACGACCGTCGCCCGAATGGTCACCGCAGCGACCGGCGTGCTTTCGATCCTGCGCGCCGGGCCGCCATCGAGGCGTTCGACCCGGCCGACTCCGCCTTCTCCGCTCTCGGGGTCCCCGAGAGCGTGGTGAAGATCCTCGGTGTCGACGGCATCGTCGAACCGACCGCGGTCCAGGCTGCCGTCCTGCCCGACGCGATGGCCGGGCGTGACGTGCTGGGCCGGGCCCGTACCGGCTCGGGCAAGACGCTGGCCTTCGGCCTGCCGATCCTGACCCGGCTGGCCGGGTCGCGCAGCGCCGCCAACCACCCGCGCGCGTTGATCGTCGTCCCGACCCGTGAGCTCGCCGGACAGGTGACGGCGGCGCTCGAGCCGCTGGCCGAAGCTCTGCGGCTGCGGATGGTCACCGTCTATGGCGGTGCGCCGTACGACCGTCAGATCCGCCGGCTCGACCGCGGCGCCGACGTCGTGGTCGCCACCCCTGGCCGGTTGAGCGACCTGATCGAGCGGGGTGCCTGCAGCCTCGACGCCGTCGAGGTGGTCACCCTCGACGAAGCCGACCACCTGTGTGATCTCGGCTTCTTCCCGGCCGTCGACGAACTACTCGCCCAGACACCGCGCGGCGGGCAACGGCTGTTGCTGTCGGCCACGCTCGACGGCGACGTCGACCGGCTCGTGCGGCGGCACCTCGACCAGCCGGCCCGGCACGAAATCGACCCCGAGGTCAGCTCCGTCGCGACCATGGATCACCACGTGCTGGTCGTCGGCGCGCACAACAAGCTGGACGTCACCACGCAACTCGTCCGCGCCAACCCGCGAAGCATCGTGTTCACCCGGACCAAGGGCGGCGCGACCCGCCTGGCCGAAGACCTCGAAGGCGCCGGGGTGCCGGCTGTCGACCTGCACGGTGACCTCTCGCAGCGGGTTCGCGAGCGCAACCTCGACCGGTTCCGGTCCGGGCGCGCCCAGGTCGTGGTGGCCACTGACGTCGCCGCGCGCGGAATTCACATCGACGGCGTCGGGCTGGTCGTGCATTTCGACCCGGCCGGTGAACCCAAGGCCTACCTGCACCGATCCGGTCGGACCGCCCGCGCGGGCGCGTCGGGCGCCGTGGTCACGATGGCGACTCATGGGCAAGCCCGGCATCTCGGCGAGCTGTTCCGCCGGGCGGGCGTGGAGGCGAAGAACGTCGACGCTCGCTCGGTCGCCGGTGAGCCCATCACGGCCTCGGCCTTGTCCGAAGCGCCCGCGATGGCACGGCGCGAGCCGCCTCGTGGACCCGCTCGCCGCAACAACGGCGCCCGGCCGGGTAACCGGCGGCGTCGCGACGGTGCACCGCGCCGCCGCCCGGTCGGCTGAGCCTGCTCAGAACGCAGCTTCGTCGAGATCCATGAGCGCGTTGTCCGTCGCCTCGACCATCGCGCGCTGAGCACCGAGCAGCGGCAGCACCTGCCGGGCGAAGAACTGCGCGGCGGCGACCTTGCCCTCGTAGAAGGCAGTGTCGGCGGCGGAGACGTCGCCGTCGAGCTTCGCCAGCGCGATGCTCGCCTGTCGGACGAGCAGCCACGCCACCACGAGGTCGCCGGTGGCCAGCAGGAACCTGGTGGTGTTCTGGCCCACCTTGTAGACGTTGCGGGGGTCACCACCGTCGCTGGCCGGATCGGCGGCGGTGGCGAAGCTGATCATGGCGGTCAGCATGCCCTGCACGTCGCCGAGCGCGGTGGCCAGCAGTTCTCGCTCGACCTTGAGCCGGCCGCCGCCGGCCTCTTCGGCGATGGTGTTCTGGATCTGCTGGGCCAGCCAGCCGATCGCCTGGCCGCGGTTGCGGACGATCTTGCGGAAGAACAGGTCTTGGCCCTGGATCGCGGTGGTGCCCTCGTACAAGGTGTCGATCTTCGCGTCGCGGACGTACTGCTCGAGCGGATAGTCCTGCAAGAAGCCCGAGCCGCCGAGGGTCTGTAGCGACTCCGAGCCCAGCAGCGTCCAGGAGCGTTCCGAGCCGTACCCCTTGACGATGGGCAGCAAGAGGTCGTTCACGCTCTCGGCGAGTTCGTCGGTCTCGCCGTTGGCGGCAGCCTGGGACACCCGGTCCTGCATCGACGCGGTGTACAGCACCAGCGCACGCATGCCCTCGGCGTAAGCCTTCTGCGTCATCAGGGATCGGCGGACGTCGGGATGGTGCGTGATGGTCACCCTCGGTGCCGTCTTGTCCGCGGCGTTGACCAGGTCGGCGCCCTGGACGCGCTCCTTGGCGTACTCGAGTGCGTTGAGGTAGCCGGTGGACAACGTGGCGATCGCCTTGGTTCCGACCATCATGCGGGCGTACTCGATGACCTGGAACATCTGCGCGATGCCGTGGTGAACGTCGCCGAGCAGGTAGCCGACCGCGGGTTCGCCGTCGCCGAAGGTCAGTTCGCAAGTCGAGGAGACCTTCAGGCCCATCTTCTGCTCGAGGTTGGTGGCGTAGACGCCGTTGCGCTCACCGAGCTCACCGGTCGACAGGTCGAAGCGGTACTTCGGGACGACGAACAAAGACAACCCCTTGGTGCCGGGGCCACCGGCACCTTCGACCCCGACCGGCCGGGCCAGGACGAGGTGGATGATGTTCTCGGCCATGTCGTGCTCGCCGGAGGTGATGAACCTCTTGACGCCTTCGAGGTGCCAGGTGCCGTCTGCTTGGGGATAGGCCCGCGTGCGGCCCGCGCCGACGTCCGAGCCGGCGTCGGGTTCGGTGAGGACCATGGTCGCCGCCCAGCGACGTTCGATCATGATCTCGGCGATGCGCTTGTGCTCGTCGGTGCCGTTGTTCCAGATGACGCTGGCGAAGGCCGGGCCGGACGCGTACATCCACGCTGCGGCGTTCGCGCCGAGAACGAGTTCCGCGCCCGCCCAGTGCAACGCATGCGGCAGCGGGGTGCCGCCGAGCTCCTCGGGCAGCCCGAACCGCCAGATCTCGGAGTCCATGAGGGTACGAAAGCTCTTCTTGAACGACTCCGGAATCGTGACGGTGCGTTGCTGCGGGTCGTAGACGGGCGGCTGCCGGTCGGAGTCGGTGTAGGACGCGGCGAGCTCGTCGCGGCTCATCCGGTCGATCTCGGCCAGGATGCTTCGCGCGGTGTCGACGTCGACGTCCGCATAGCGCCCCTGCCCGAGCAACTCACCGGTGCCGAGCAGGTCGAACAGCGTGAATTCGATATCGCGAAGGTTGGACTTGTAGTGGCCCATGTGGCTCCTCCGTGCGGCGCGGTCGGCGTGGCTACCAGTGAGTAACCCACATCTTGCTACCAGTGAGTAACTTTTCGCAACCTCGGTCTTCGTGATCCGGCCCGCGGTGCACGGCCCGACACGCCTGGTCGGGAATTTTGTGCCCGAGGAGGGGAACGGATCATCGCCGCGGCGCGTCGCATCGGTATGCGACGACTTCGAATCTTCAGTGCCGTGGCGGGCATCGCGCTGCTTGCCGCCTGCGGCAGCAACGGCAGCGACGACGGCACCACCGCGGTACCGGAGGACGGTTCCGGCACGTCCGAGTCCGAGACCACCGCGGAGCCCGCGTCGATCGTCAGCACGAAGTGGATCCTCAACGAGGTGGCCACCGCCGACGTGTCGCTGCAGTCCGCGGACGACGGCCCGTCGGCCTGGCTGCAGATCAACGACGCCGGCGAAGTCACCGGCAGCACCGGCTGCAACGGCTTCGGCGGATCGGCGGAGGTCGGCGAGGGTGTCGTGACGTTCGAACCGCTGCTGGCGACGAAGAAGGGATGTTCGGGCGAACTCGGCGAGATCGACACGGCGATGCTGAGCGTCCTGCGCGGCGAGGTCACCGCGGAGGTCTCCGGCGACTCCCTCACCATGACCAACGCCGACGGCGACGTCTTGACGCTCACCGCCGGCGAGGTGCCGTCGGGCGAGCTCTGACGGTGGTACCGGCCCCTCGGACCCTTACCCCGAGGGGCCACCGTGGTTTCTATCGCACCGACCGCTGACCGTCATGGACCGACACGGGCGGTTGGGCACTCTGATCCCGGTCGGCGCCATGGGCACGCGAATGCCCGCAATGTGCGGCCAGGTACATTGATCGACACAGTCGGCCGGGGGACGCCCCGGCCGACTGTACTGACGAGTCCGCCGCACCGGGAGGCAGCGTGCGCGATCGGTCCAGCCGCGCCGAATCGGCGCTGCGTGAGGCCGTGTCGCGCGGCGTCGAAGCTGACCTGGGGCGAGACATCGACCCCCGCGCGGCCGAGTCCGCGCAGGCGTGGGACGCCTCCCGGACGGTGCGGGCGAAGGTCATCGACGAGCTCCTGCGCGAGTCGAACGAGTCCGGTCACGTCGGGGCCGTGCAGCTCACCGGCGTGCGGATCGCAGGCGGGTTGCGGCTGCGCTACGGCCGCCTCGTCCGCCCGCTGCGCCTGGATCTGTGCTGGATCGACGACGTCGTGCAGCTCGCCGAGCTCACCGCGGCCGGGGTCGAGCTCGTCCGGTGCCGCGTCCCCGATCTGCGGACCGAATCGGTCGACGTCGAGAGTTCGGTCTCGGTCCGCGAATGTCTCGTGGACTCGGTCACGATGGTCGACACCCACGTCAACCGGTCCGCGTCGTTCGAAGACACCCGGTTCGCCGGCATCGCGACGCTGTTTCACGCTCGAAATCTGACCGTAGGCGGCGACCTTCTGCTCGACCGCGCCCGGCTGTTCACCGACGGCGGGCCGGCGATCAACACCGAGCGCCTTCGCGTCGACGGTGGTCTCGGCCTCGTCGGTGTACGTGCTCGCGGGCCGGTCAAGCTCTCTGGAGCATCGATCGCCGGCCGGGTGGATCTCACCGACGCGGTCCTGCGCCATCGCGACGGCGTGGCGTTGGACGCCCAGCGCATGGTCGCCGGCGGGCTCGACGGGGTCGGCTTGCGCTGCAGCGGCGCGGTCGACCTCGGCCACGCCACGATCGCCGGGCGCGTGACGTTCGACGGTGCCGTGCTGGCCAACCCCGGCGGTGACGCGCTGCGCGCCGGCGACATCGAAGCCGATCGCATCGAGGCCGAGCACGGCGCCCGGATGCTCGGCCGGCTACTGATCAACCGCGGCGTCGTGCGTGACACGTTGGCGCTGCGCGGCCTGGAGATCAGCAATCCCGGTGGTTACGCCATCGTGGGCATCGGCGCCGCGGTCGGTTCACTGGTCGCCGACCGCGCCACACTGGTCGGGCGGGTCGTCTTCGACGAGGTCGAAGCGACCTCCATCCGAGCGGTCGCCGCGCACGTGAGCAATCCGGACGACTCCTGGGCGCTCAGCTTCCAGTCGGCGACCGTACGGCGTGATCTCAACCTCGAACGGCTGCGGACCGAAGGCGCGGTGAACGTCAAGGGCATCCGGGTCGGCGCGGGGGTCTTCCTCGACGCTGCGGCGCTCGACGGCGGGCGCCGGGCACTCGCGGCGTCGCGGGCCGTGGTCGGCGAACGATTCGTACTCGGCCGGCGGTTCTGGTGCCGGGGCGATGTCGACCTCACGCATGTGGACATCGGCAAGAGCCTGGTCATGGACGGCGCCCGGATGCAGGGCGTGCTGCGCCTGTTCCAGGCGCGCATTCGCAGCGACGTCCTGCTGCGCGGGGCGTACATCGAGGTCCCTGGGATCGGCGTCGACGCCATCGGGCTGCGGGTGGACGGCCGGTTCACCGCCCGCGGACTCGTGTGCGACGGCGCCGTGCGATTGACCGCCGCGGTCGCCGACAGCGTCGTCCTCACCGGCGCACAGCTGTACAACCCGGATGCCAACGCGTTGATCGCCTCGCGCATCGAAGTCCGCGGCGACTTCGTCATCGGGGACGACCCGTACTCCTCCGATCTCGGCTCGTTCTGGGCTGACGGCCGGGTGGTACTACGCGACGGCTCCGTCGGCGGCGACCTGATCTTCGACGGCGCGGTGTTGCGGCGCACCGGCCATCGGGTGCTCGACGGTACTGGGGTCCAAGTCGGCGGGAAGATCTCGCTCGAGCGGGCGGAGATCTTCGGCTTGGTCTCGTTCGACCAGGCCCATGTGCGACGGCGCATCGTCCTGGGCAACTCGATGCTCGCCGGCACCGGCGTGGGGTCGGCGGACGGTCCGATCGTCTTCAGCGCTATGCAGACCACGTCCGACGAGTTGTTGGTCGACCACGGCGTGTTCCGGGGCGCGCTGCGTCTGAGCGGTTCGTCGTTCTCCGCCGGGGCGAGCATCCGGCATGCGACCATCGAGGCCCACGGCAGCGCGGCGCTGTTGGCGGCGGATCTGACGGCCGGGGTGCTCCGGCTCACCGGCCTCGACGTCGACGGCGCGGTGGTGTTGTCCCGGTGTCGGCTGGGTGGAGACCTGCTGATCGACGGGGGCCGCTACCGGCACGCCGGGCGCATCGCCATCGACGCCGCGCACGCCTCGGTGGCCGGCGCGCTCATCGTGCGCGAGGCCGACCTGGCCGGAACCCTGGTCCTGCGACGGGCCGAAGTCGGTCTCGCGGTGCAACTGGCAGGCCTGACCGGCGAGGTCGGCTCCACGCAGGACCGGCAGGCCTCGATCGACCACGTCGTCACCGCCGCTGGCATTCGGGTGGAGGGCAACGTCGAGTGCCGCCGGCTCAACCTCGTCGGGCAGCTGACTTTCGCCGAGGCGACCCTGGCCGGCCGGCTGATCTTCCGGGGTCCGGGTTCGCTGACCAATCCCGGGCGGACGGCGTTGTACGCCCCGGACCTCACCGTCGACGGCGCCGTGGAGTTCGGCACGTTGTACAGCGACGACGGCGGCGCCACGTTGGACGTCGTCGGCGACGTGCGCTTCGACCGGGCTCGGCTGGGCGAGATCTGGTGGGAGCGAGTCTCGATCAGTGAGGGCATGGCCGAGCCAGGCCCGGCCGGGCCGGTCGAGGAGGAGAAACCGCTCATCAGCCTGCACCAGGCGCAGGTGTCTCGCCGGGTGCTGATGAACGGCATGGACATCGCCCCGGCGGCGCAGCCCGGACGTCTCGTGATCGTCGACCTGTCGCAGATGCAGGCGGGGACGGTGGAGGTGCCGTCCGGCGAGAGCGCTGTCGACCTCCGCGACGCCGCGGTGCGCACGCTCGTCCTCGACCCGGACGACACCACCAACGTCATGCTGTCCGGGTTGACCTTCGACGACCCCGGCGATGCGGACGTCACGACCGCCCTGGCCTGGCTACGCCGCGACCTGACCGGATACCAGCACCAGATCTACGAGCAGCTGGCCGCGCACTACAGCCGCGCCGGCAACGACGCCGCCTCGCGCACCGTGCTGCTCGCGCGGCAGCGGCACCGGCGCGACCTGCTCGGCACGTCGTCGTTCGGCCAGCTGCTCATGAAGCTCTGGGGCTACGCCCAGGACGTGACGGTCGGCTACGGGTACCGGCCGGGGCTGGCAGCCGTCTGGTTCGTCGGCCTGCTCGCCCTGGGTACCGCGTACTTCTCGGGCCAGGACATCGAACCGGTGGAAACTGACGTGCATCCCACGTTCAACCCGTTCGGCTACACCCTCGATCTACTCATCCCGCTGCTCAGTCTCGGCCAGGACGCTGCCTGGGACCCCAAAGGCGCCGACCTGTGGATGGCTTACGGCCTGGTCTTCGCCGGAGCCGTGCTCGCCACCACGGTGGTGGCGGCGGTCACCCGTGTCTTGAACCGCCGGTAGCCGGCGTCTCTGCGGCTTTGGTCATCCACAGATTTCATGCACAGGCCTGTGGGCGAAGGGAGTCTGACGCTCACGAACCTGTGGACACTCCTGTGGGCAACGCATCGGCCGGATTCTGTGTCTTCGAACCTCTTGCTGATGTGGCGGCACGGCACTAGAAACGTCAGCATCGTCCTCGACGGATTCGGAGTCCGGCTCCGGGGTGACCCGAGGGCTCCGAAGGAGCGGGGACGTGCCGCCCGGAAAACGGCGGGCTCGCACCGGGCCCACCCCGGTGGACTGTGTCCGACGCACAGGAGCTCGCGCGGAGCCGAGCGGCAGGCCGGAACGCGTACGACAGGAACGTCCAGGTCGTGCGTCGCAGGCGGCCGTCGGAGGCGTCGGCACGGGGGTCGGGTTCAACCCAGCCGCCGTGAGGTCCGGCCCATCGCGAAAGCCCCTCGGACCCTTACTCCGAGGGGCTTTCAGCGTCTTCGCGCCGTCCCCGGCGGCTAAAACCCATTGCCGCGCCGGCGCGCGGGTCGAAACGATGACGCACATGATCGACCATTCGGCACTGGCCACCACTCCGACTTTGACCGGCGAGCGCATCCGGCTCGTACCCCTGCAGGCCCGGCACGCACGCGACGTGTACCAATCTTTACAAGACCCCGTGTCTCGGCGGCTGACCGGAACCCACACCACCTTCACGTTCGACCAGATCGAACGGTTCTGCGCGAGCCGCGACGAACAAGACGACCGGCTTGATTTCGCCATCGAGGACATCGCCACGGGAACCTACGCCGGTGGGATGGCGCTCAACGGTATCGACGTTCACAACGAGTCCGGCGGATTCCGCGTCGACCTCGTCGAGGACTACCGCGGTCAGGGTCACGGACCGGAAGCGATCCGGCTGATGCTGGCCTACGCGTTCGACGTCATCGGGCTGCACCGCGTCAGGCTCGAGGTGTTCGACTTCAACGAGCACGCCATGCGGGCCTACCAGAAGTGCGGATTCGTTCTCGAGGGGCGCGAACGCGAGGCCCTGATGTGGGAGGGGCAGCGTTACGACATGTTGATCATGGCGGTGTTGAAGGGCGACGTCGTGTGGTGAGCGCCAGCGAGGTGGCTCAGCCTCGATCGCTCACGCAGAACTCGTTACCTTCCGGGTCGAGCATGACGGTCCAGTCATCGTACGAGTCGAGGAGCGAGGCACCCAGCGCAGTGAGCCGCTGCACCTCGGCGGGGCGGTCGCCGGTTTCGAGATCGACGTGGACGCGATTCTTCGTGACTTTGGGTTCGGGCACCTGCTGAACGAAGATCGTCGGGCCCGGCCCGTCGACAGCCACCGTCGGGTCGGTGTCGGGGGTGTGCCCGAGCTCCGCCAGCCTGGCGATCTCGGCATCGTCATACGCGCGCACCTGATAGCCGTCCAAAGCGGCCGCCCAGAACCGTGCGAGCGGCGCCGCGTGCGCCGCATCGATGACGATCTCTCGCAGCCGTGCCAACGTTCCCCTCCGCATCCCGCGTTCACTGCATCAGCACGTTATCGCACTGCCGGGCTCGTAACTGTCCGGCCGGCCGGCGACGTGCTTGGCGCGGTGAACGGCTCCACACTTCCGGCATTTCGGGCGGATCGCGACCATTCAGCGGGCCAGGTGATCCATTCACCGTGCCAAGCGGGCGCTCCCATGGCTGCGGTCATCACGGGCAACGCGGCACGGGTGCGCTCCACGATGTGTTCGACCGATTGGCGACGTAGTAGTCGCTGACCCACTCGCCGCTGCCGATCCGGTTCCAGACCCGGGAGGTGCCGACTCGAGAACCGGTCTTCTGGCAGATGACGTAGGCCAGCGCGCCCGGACGCAGCACACCGCGCTCGGCGTAGCTGGCCCCGGGGCCGGACCGGATCTTCACCGGCGACGTACTGGTGACTTGGCCGGGATAGGTGCACCGCGGCAGACTGGCCGAGAAGGTCGTGTTCGACGGTGTCGCCAGGTGGAAATCGCTCACCCAGGTGCCGTTGGACAGCCGGTCCCACACGGCGGTGGTGCCCACCTTCGTGCCGTGTCCCTGGCACAGCACCGGCAGCGTGCTCCCCGGTGCGTG
>Ga0079224_100017747_pt1 | contig 10042 bp, 7 predicted proteins | sample Stecom2015_FD_80414 | JGI IMG/M metagenome (GOLD analysis project Ga0079224, IMG submission 80414) | Agricultural soil microbial communities from Utah to study Nitrogen management - Steer compost 2015 | ecosystem: Environmental > Terrestrial > Soil > Agricultural land | place: USA: Utah... | reverse complement strand
CCGACCTTCGGCGGCAGGGGGATGAATTCGTCGTTGTCCAGGTCGGGCAGCTTCATGCGCCCGGCCTTCCAGTCCTCGCGCGCCTGGTCGATGCGCGCCTTCGACGAGGACACGAAGTTCCAGTCGATGTAGCGCGAACCGACCGGCTCGCCACCGAGCGCCATGACCACCGCGTCCTCGATTGCGGAAATGGTCGCCGCTTTTCCCGGCGCTAGCACTGCCATGTTTCCGGTGTCCACGCGTTGTCCGTCGATCTCGACCGCGCCGCTGACCACGTACACCGCACGCTCCGGGTATTCGGCCGGCAACGACACCCGCGCGCCGGCGCGCAACTGCCAGTGAACGTAGAACTGCGGCGAGTCGACCGCCACCGGCGACTCGACGCCGGCCAGGCGGCCCGCGATCAGGCGTCCCGACATGCCGTCCTCGGCGAAGCGCGGCAGCGACTGGGCGGGGTAATGCCAGAAGCCGGGGTCGGTTTCCTCGCGCTCGTCCGGCAGGGCCACCCAGGCCTGGATCCCGTCCATCAGCCCGCCCTCGCGGCGCAGTCGCTCGAAGCGTTCGGAGTGGGTAATGCCGCGGCCGGCGGTCATCCAGTTCACTTCGCCCGGCTGGATCGGCTGCTCCGAGCCCAGGCTGTCGCGGTGCATGATTTCGCCGTGGAACAGGTAGGTGATGGTGGACAGCCCGATGTGCGGGTGCGGGCGCACATCCGCCTCGCGCGGCAGGCCCGGCGCCATGTCCTTGGGGCCCATGCGGTCGAAGAAGATGTAGGGGCCGACCATGCGCCGTTTCGCGAACGGCAGGACCCGGCCCACCTCGAAGCTGCCCAGGTCGCGGACGCGCTGCTCGATGACAAGTTCGATCACATGACACCTCCTTGCACGGCAACCAGACTACCCTCCTGCAATCGCCCTTACACGGAGCACCACCATGACGGTCAAGGCCTACGGCGCCCACGCCGGCGACCAGCCGCTGGTTCCGCTGGACATCCATCGACGCGACACCGGGCCGCGCGACATCCGGATAGACATTGCCTATTGCGGCGTCTGCCATTCGGACCTGCACCAGGTGCGCGCTGAATGGGCCGGCACGGTGTTTCCCTGCGTGCCCGGGCACGAGATCGTCGGCAAGGTCGGCGAAGTCGGCAGCGAGGTCAGCGGCTTCAAGCCGGGCGACCTGGTGGGCGTCGGCTGCATCGTCGACAGCTGCCGGCAGTGCGCCGAATGCGACGAGGGCCTGGAGAACTACTGCGACGGCATGGTCGGCACCTACAACGGGCCGACGCCGGATGCACCGGGCCACACGCTGGGCGGCTATTCGCAGGCGATCGTGGTCGACCAGCGCTACGTGCTGCGCATCGGCCATCCAGAAGCGGACCTCGCCGCGGTCGCCCCGCTGCTGTGCGCGGGCATCACCACGTGGTCGCCGCTGCGGCACTGGGAAGCCGGGCCGGGGAAGAAGGTCGGCATCGTCGGCATCGGCGGCCTGGGCCACATGGGCATCAAGCTGGCGCATGCGCTGGGCGCGCGCGTGGTCGCGTTCACGACCTCCGAATCCAAGCGTGGGGAAGCGCGCAAGCTCGGTGCGGACGAGGTCGTGGTCTCGCATGATCGGGGCGAGATGAAGGCTCACGCGAAAAGCTTCGATCTGATCATCAATACAGTGGCCGCGCCGCATGAACTCGATCCGTTCCTGGCCCTGCTCAAGCGTGACGGCACGATGGTGCTGGTCGGGGCCCCGGCCACGCCGCATCCGTCGCCACAGGCCTGGAGCCTGATCGGCAAGCGCCGCAGCCTGGCCGGCTCGCTGATCGGCGGCATCCCCGAGACCCAGGAGATGCTCGACTTCTGCGCGAAGCACGGCATCGTCGCCGACATCGAGCTGATCCGTGCCGGGCAGATCAACGATGCCTACGAGCGCATGCTCGCGGGCGACGTCCGCTACCGCTTCGTGATCGACAACGCGAGCCTGGCGGGGTGACGCAGGCGCGGGCGCTCTACTTCACCTGGCGCCCGTGCTTGATCACCAGGTCGACATCCGACAGCAGCGCCATGTGCCGCAGCGCGTCGCCGCGCACCGCGATGATGTCGGCGTACTTGCCCTCGCTGACCGTGCCGTAGTCGGCCTGCCGGCCCATCGCCACGGCCGGCCACCAGGTCGCGCCACGGATGGCTTCCACCGGCTCCACGCCCAGCTGGTTCACCCACACTTCCAGCTCGTGCCAGGTGCTGTCGCTGTGGAACTTCATCGGGATGCCCGAGTCGGTGCCGACCAGCAACTGCACGCCGGCCTCCCGCAACTGCCGGAACTTGCGCGCCAGGGTCGGGAAGCGCTGCGGCGTGGCCTGGAAATAGGTGATGCGCTCGGGATGCTCGAGCGACTTGCGGATGTCGTCGACGACGTCCTGCGGCAAGCCCAGGTGCCAGCCGTCGTCGTCGATGTGCTCGTGCTGGCGCACGGTCTGCGGGAAGTTCCACAGGCCCTCGATGGTCGGGGTCCAGAACAGCGGCCCGGCGGACATGTCCGCGGCGCGCTCGACCAGCGCGGCCATCACGTCCGGCGGATATTCCGGTGCGGCCGACAGGCCGGTGTGCTCGAACCCGTCGACGCCCGCGGCAAGCCCGCGCCGGATTTCCTCCGGCCTGTGCGCGTGCGCAATCACCGGCAGGTCGTGGCGATGCGCCTCGTCGACCACCGCCTGGATCTCGGCGGCACTCATCTGGTCCTGGTCGATCAGCTTGATGACGTCGACACCGGCGTTGGCCAGGCGGCGCACCTTCGCGCGCGCATCGGCCGGTGAGTCCACGCCCCAGCGGAATGCCTCGGTGCCGGGATAGGCCTCCTTCTGGATGAAGGGCCCGGACACGAACAGCGTCGGGCCGGGGATCTCCCCGCGTGCGATCGCGTCACGCACCGCGATGCTGTCCTCCAGCGGGCCGCCCAGGTCGCGCGCGCCGGTCACGCCGGCCATCAGCAGCTGGTGCGCGGAGGCCGGCATGATCGTGTCGCGCAGCCGGTCGATGTAGGCGCGGTCCCAGTAGTCGTAGTCCGCGTGCCCGTTGATCATCAGGTGCACGTGCATGTCCCACAGGCCGGGCAGCACGGTCATGCCTTCGGTGGAGACGACGCGGTAACCCTCGGGCACTGGCAGCGTGGTGACCGTGCCGACGGCGGTGATCCGCTCGCCATCCACCAGCACCACGCTGTCGGCGATCGGCGCGCGCAGCGTGCCGTCAACCAGCAGCCCGCCCACCAGGGCAAGGCGTTCCGCCGAAGCCGGGAGGCTTGCCGCCAGGAACACCATCGAGGACACCGCCACCGCCAACCACTTCCCCATCCCCCGCATGCCGCCTCTCCCTGCTGTGGCCGGCCCTGCCGGCTGGTTCAGTAAGCGAACTCCCGGAACACCGGGTCGACGTTGCCGTTCCACTCGCCGTGGAACAGCTCAAGCTTGCGTTCGGCCGGCACCTGGTTGGCGTCGGCGAACTCGATCAATGGTTGCAGGAAGATCCGCTCGTCGGCGCCGCTCGGGTTCAGCCGCGCGCGCCGCTGCAGCCCGGCCGCCGAAATCTTCAGCGCCTCGATCGCAAGCTCGCGCACGCTGGCGCCGCGGAACGGCAGCTTCAATGCATGGCGCGGCACCCCGTCGCGCAGCGCATGGCGCTCCTCGCGCGTGAAGTCCTTCACCAGGTCCCAGGCCGCGTCGAGCGCGGCGTCGTCGTACAGCAGCCCCACCCAGAACGCGGGCAGCGCGCACAACCGGTTCCAAGGCCCGCCATCGGCACCGCGCATCTCCAGGTAGCGCTTCATGCGCACTTCCGGGAACGCGGTGGTCAGGTGGTCGGACCAGTCATTGAGCGTCGGCAGCACGCCGGGCAGCGCCGGCAGCCTGCCGGCCATGAAATCCCGGAAGCTCTGCCCGCTGGCATCGATGTAGCGGCCGTCGCGATAGCTGAAGTACATCGGCACGTCGAGGATGTAGTCGACATAGCGCTCGAACCCGAAGCCGTCCTCGAACACGAAGTCGAGCATGCCGGTGCGGTCCGGGTCGGTGTCGGTCCAGATGTGCGAGCGGTAGCTGAGGAAGCCGTTGGGCTTGCCGTCGGTGAACGGCGAATCGGCGAACAGCGCCGTGGCCACCGGCTGCAGCGCCAGCGACACCCGGAACTTCTTCACCATGTCCGCTTCGCTGCCGAAGTCCAGGTTGACCTGCACCGTGCAGGTGCGGGTCATCATGTCCAGGCCCAGGTCGCCGACCGTGGGCATGTAGGCACGCATGATCCCGTAGCGGCCCTTCGGCATCCACGGCATCTCGGCGCGTTCCCACTTCGGCTGGAAGCCCATGCCCAGGAAGCCGACGCCCAGCTGGTCGGCCACGGACTTGACCTCCAGCAGGTGGCCGTCGACCTCGCAGCAGGTCTCGTGCACGTTCTCCAGAGGCGCGCCTGACAGCTCCAGCTGGCCGGCCGGCTCAAGCGTCACCGAGGCGGCACGTCGCAGCAGCGCGATGGTGCGGCCGTTCTCCTCGACCGGCCTCCAGCCGAACCGCTGCAGGCCCTTCAGCAACGCCTCGATGCCGCGGTCGCCATCGAACGTGGGCGGGCGCAGGTCGTCGAGCCGGAAGCCGAACTTCTCGTGCTCGGTCCCGATCCGCCAGTCGGCAGCGGGCCTGGAACCGGATGCGAGGTACTCGACCAGCGCGTCGCGCCCGGTGATCGGCGCTACCTCGGTGCCTGCGGGGCCTGACATGCGCGCCTCAGCGACCCAACTCGAGCCAGTCCATCACGACCGCGCGCGCCTCGTCGACGCCCTGCTTGGATTCGCCGGAGAACGCCTGCACGCTGACCATGTCGCCGAACGAGGACTCCAGCTCGCGCCGCACCGCCAGCACGGCGTTGCCCACGGCACCGCGCGACAGCTTGTCGGCCTTGGTCAGCAAGGCATGGGCGGGCAACCCGCGACGCACCGCGTAGCCGAGCATCTGCAGGTCGTACTCCTTCAGCGGGTGGCGGATGTCCATCACCACCACCAGTCCGCGCAGGGCCATGCGCGAGCCGAAATAGCCGTCCAGGAACGCCTGCCAGTGCGCCTGCAGGTCCTGCGGGACCTTGGCGTAGCCGTAGCCGGGCAAATCGACCAGGTACTTCGCGTCCGCCGGCGGGACGGCCGCGGCGCCTTCACTGCCGGCGGTCACGTCGAAGAACACCAGCTGTTGGGTCCGCCCCGGCGTCTTGGACACGCGCGCCAGCGCATTCTGGCCAACCAGCGCGTTCAGCGCGCTGGACTTGCCGGCGTTGGAGCGGCCGGCGAACGCGACCTCGGCCCCGCCGTCCGGCGGCAGCTGGCCCGGGTTGTGCGCGGCGCACAGGTAGCTGGCCCGCGCGAGGGGATTGGGCTTGGGCTTCGCATTCGCTGCCTTGGCGTTTGCGTAGGGGTGCGGTTTCCGGGGGCTGGCCATGGCGATAGGATCGCATGCGGCCCGGCTGGTTTGACCCGCCCGCGGCCCGCACCGATAATTTCAGGGTTTCGGCGGCCCATGGCGCGCCGCCCCAAAGTGCCACGGAGTCCTGCATGCGCCATCCCCGCGTCCTCGGTCTCGCCGGTCTCACCGCCCTCGCGGCGGCTGCCGTCGCCTTTGCCCAGACCACCCCGCCCGACGAGTCGGCCCAGCCGGCCGATGCGGTCGCAACCGTCTCCCCGCTCGAGGAACCCGCGGCCGTCGAGACGGCACCGATCGGCAATGCAGTGGCCGAGCTGGCCGACACCCTCCCCGGCGACCCGGAAGCCGGTGCCGCCAAGGCCGCGGTCTGCGCCGCCTGCCATGGCGTGGACGGCAACCCGGCCGATCCGCAGTACCCGCGCATCGCCGGCCAGAACGAGCGCTACATCGCCCGCCAGCTGGCCCTGTTCAAGGGCGGCGAGCGGACCACCCCGATGGCGGTGATCATGCAGCCCTTCGCCACCATGCTCAGCGCGCAGGACATGCGCGACCTGGGAGCGTTCTTCGCCAACCAGTCTTCCGGGGCCGGCATCGCGGACGACAGCCGGGTCGAGGAAGGCAAGTACGCCGGCATGAAGTTCTTCGAGATCGGCCAGCAGCTCTACCGCGGCGGCGATGCCGAGCGCGGCGTGCCGGCCTGCATGGCTTGCCACGGCCCCGCCGGCCGCGGCAACCCGGGCCCGCCGTACCCGTCGCTCGCCGGCCAGTTCGCCAGCTACACCACCACCCAGCTGGAGCTGTTCCGCGACGGCATGGCGATGGGCAGCGGCGACCATGCCAACACCGTCATGGCCGAGGTGGCAGCCTCGCTGACCGACGAGGAGATCCAGGCCCTGGGCAGCTACATCGAGGGCCTGCATCCACGCCCGGCCGCGTCCCGGTGACGGAACCCGGCGGCAACGCCGCGGTCCAAGCCCTGGCATGACCCATGCGCCGGCCACGTGCCGGCGTATTTGCATCCGACCACTAGGAGATCACCATGACTTCGCGACTTGCCCTGCTCCTGGCCGTGCTGGTGCCGATCGCGGCCTGCACCGCGCAGGACGCCCCGGCTGACGCCAACACGGCGCCGCCCGCGGCCGCCGACGCCACCGCTGCCGCCACGGCAGCGACCGATGCGGCCGCCGAGGCAGCACCCGCCAGGCCTGCGATCGACCCGGCCCAGGCCGAGGCCAGCCTGGCTGCCGCCGCCAGTGGCGCCGCCCCCGTGGAGGGCACCGACTACGTGGTGATCGCCAATGGCGAACCGTTCGAGCCGGCCAATGGCCAGGTCGAGGTGACCGAGATCTTCGGCTACACCTGCCCGCACTGCGCCACTTTCCAGCCGCTGGTGTCGGCCTGGAAGGAAAAGCTCCCGGCCGACGTACGCGCGACTTACGTGCCCGCGCCATTCGGCGGCTACTGGATCCCGTACGCAAAGGCGTATTACACCGCCGAGGCGCTGGGCGTGCTCGACCAGACCCATGCGCGCATGTTCGGCGCGCTGCACATCAGCCGCGAGCTGCCGATCCAGAACGCCACGCCCGAGGCGATCGGCGCCTGGTATGCGCAGAACTCGTCCGTGGACGCCAAGGAGTTCGCCGCCGTGATGCAGAGCTTCGGCATCGAGGCCAAGCTCAAGCGCGCCGCGCAGTTCATCCAGCGCTCCGGCGTCGACGCCACCCCCACGCTGGTGGTCAACGGCAAGTACAGGGTCACCGGCCGCACGCTGCCGGACAACCTGCGCATCGCCAGCCACCTGGTGGCGATGGAACGGGCGGCGCGCGACGCGGCGGCCAGCCAGGAATAACGGTCCATCGGCCGGCGCCGCGCGCGCCGGCCGCCCCCACAATGGACATCCGACGCCTCAAGCTGCTCAGCGCCAACATCCAGGCCGGCTCCAGCACGCGCGGCTATTCGGACTACGTGGCCCGCAGCTGGTCGCACGTGCTGCCGACCAACAAGCGTGGCGCCCTGGACCAGATCGCGAAGATCGCCGGCGAGCACGACATCGTGGGCCTGCAGGAAAGCGACCCCGGCAGCCTGCGCTCGAGCTTCACCAACCAGACCCACTACCTGGCCGAACGTGGCGGCTTCGACTACTGGAGCCACCAGCCCAACCGCAGCGTCGGTGGCGTGGCTTCGAGCGCGAACGGCCTGCTGGCCAAGCTCGAGCCGGTGGAAGTCAGCGACCACCCGTTGCCGGGCCGGGTCCGCGGCCGTGGCGTGCTGCTGGCGCGTTTCGGTGACGGCGACGATGGCCTGGTGGTGGCGGGCGCGCACCTGTCACGCGGCGCGGCATCGCGGCGCTCGCAACTGGCCTTCATCAGCGAGCTGCTGCAGGATCGCAAGCACGCGGTGCTGATGGGCGACTTCAACTGCACGCCTGAGACCGCGGAGATGGAGCTGCTCTACAAGCGCACCCACCTGCAGCCACCCGACTGCGTCGTCGCCACCTTCCCCAGCTGGAAGCCGGCGCGGGCGATCGACCACATCCTGGTCACCCCCGGGCTTGGCAACTGCGCCGACCATCGCGCGTTGCCGGCCGCACTCTCCGACCACCTTGCGCTGTCGATCTCGCTGGACGTCCCGGAAAGCGCACTGCTCACCTGAACCGCGTGCACGCGGTGCGAACGGCACCCCGCACCCCGTCGGTATTATCGCCCGCATGTTCCCGCGCCCCCCACTGCGGTCCGTCCGTCGCTGCCTGCATGCCTGGCTGCTGGCACCCATGCTGCTGGGCCTGGCATTGCCCACGCTGGCCGCACCGCAGTCCGATGCGGCGGTGCGCACCGCATTGGACGCCGCGTCGCGCGGCCAGCTCGCGTCCGCGCGCGACGCGGGCCTGGCCAGCCATCCGCTGGCCGGCTGGATCGACTACGCCGCACTGGCCCGCGACCTGGGCGCACTGACCCATGCGCGCGCCAACGACTTCCTGGCCCGCTACAAGGACGATCCCGTGGGCGCCGCGTTCCGCGAGGCATGGTTGTCCGAACTGGCGCGGCGCGAGGACTGGAAGGCATTCCGCGCCGCCTGGGCACCTGGCATCGACGGCACCACGCTGGCCTGCCATGAACTGCACGCGCGCCACGCGACCGGCGCCGCGGATGCGACCTGGGATGCGACGGTCCAGGCCCTCTGGCGCGAGGCAGGCGAGTCGTTGCCTGACGCATGCGACCCCGTGTTCGAGGCGCTGCAGTCACGCGGCAAGCTGACCACGGCCACGCGCTGGGCCCGCATGGACGCCGCGGCGATCGCCGGTTCCTCCAGCCTGATGCGCTACCTGGTGCGCGGGATGCCGGATGCGGAACGTCCACTTGCCGAACGCTACGCCGGCTACGTCGCAAGCCCCGATGCCAGCGCCGCCAACTGGCCGAAGACGGCACGCAGCCGCCTGGTGGCCTCGCACGCCCTCGCCCACCTGGCGCAGGCGGATCCGGGCCGCGCCGAGTCGCTGCTGCCCCAGGTCGCCGACGCGCTGGGCTTCGACGACGAAGCGCGGGCGCGGGTGCTGTACCAGGTGGGACTCTGGTCGGTTGCGTCGTACCTGCCGGATTCCGCGCGCAGGCTGGCGGCGGTGCCGGCAGCGGCCCAGGACGACCGCTTGCGCGAATGGCGCGTGCGCGAAGCCCTGTCGCGCGAGGACTGGCCCGCTGCATTGCGGCTGATCCGCGCGATGCCCGAAGCACAGCGCAACAGTTCTCGCTACGCCTATTTCGAGGGCCGGCTCGCCGGCCTCGCCGGTGACGAGGCAGCCGCCCGCGAACGCTATGCGGTGGCCGCGCGCGCCCCGGACTTCCATGGCTTCCTCGCCGCCGACCGGATCGACGCGCCCTATGCACTGTGCCCGCTGCGCCCGAACGAGAACCCTGCCGACATCGCGCTGGTCGCGGCCGACCCGTCGCTCAAGCGCGCGCTGCTGCTGTACGACCTGGACCGCAACGGCTGGGCCGTGCGCGAATGGCGCGACGCGCTGTCGCGCTTCAATGACAACCAGCGCCAGCTTGCCGTCGCCCGCGCCCAGGACGCCGGCTGGTTCGATCGCGCCGTGTTCTACCTGGGCCGCGACAAGCCGGAGGAGCAGCGCCTGTATGAGTTGCGGTTCCCGCTCGAGCACGAGGCGCTGATCCGCCGCGAGGCCGCGCGTCACAAGCTGGATCCCGCCTGGATCGCAGCGCAGATCCGCGCCGAGTCCACGTTCACCGCGCATGCCCGCTCGCCGGCCGACGCGCGCGGCCTGATGCAGGTGCTGCCGTCCACCGGCGCGGCCGTCGCCCGCAAGCTGGGCCGCAAGTGGAACGGCGCCGCGTCGCTGTACGACCCGGAGACCAACATCGTGCTGGGCACGGCCTACCTGCGGCAGATGCTCGACGAGTACCGGTCGCCCCCGGTCGCCATTGCCGCCTACAACGCCGGGCCGCGCCCGGTCGCGCGCTGGCAGTCCGAGCGCGCGGGGCTTGAATCGGACTTCTGGATCGAGACCATGAACTACCACGAGACCCGCGACTACGTGCCGCGGGTGCTGGCCTTCAGCGTGCTGTACGACTGGCGCCTGGATGG
>Ga0079224_100017746_pt1 | contig 10043 bp, 4 predicted proteins | sample Stecom2015_FD_80414 | JGI IMG/M metagenome (GOLD analysis project Ga0079224, IMG submission 80414) | Agricultural soil microbial communities from Utah to study Nitrogen management - Steer compost 2015 | ecosystem: Environmental > Terrestrial > Soil > Agricultural land | place: USA: Utah... | reverse complement strand
GTGCTGCGCACGTACCTCGAGCGGCGCCGCGCAAGCGACCGCCCTCGCCGGGCCGCGGTCGCGATCGCCGCCCCGATCGTCGGCGACGACGTGGACATGGTGAACCGCGGTTGGCGTTTCAGCCGCACCGCGCTCGCGGAGGCGCTCGGCCTCACGCAGCTCTCCCTGATCAACGACTTCGCGGCCATCGCGTGGGCGCTGCCGTCGCTCGGCCCGGAGCACATCCGCCAGGTAGGCGGCGGCGAGCCGGTCCCGCGGGCTCCGATGGTCGCGCTCGGGCCCGGCACCGGGCTCGGGGTCTCGAGCGTCGTTCCGTCGACCGACGGCTGGACCGTCGTTCAGGGCGAAGGCGGCCATCAGACGCTCGCGGCCGCGGACGAGGAGGAAGCCCGGGTCATCGAGCTGATCCGCGACGAGTTCGGCCACTGCTCGATCGAGCGCGCGCTGTCGGGTCCCGGCCTCGTGAACCTCTATCAGGCGCACGGCCGCCTCGCCGGGCGCGGCGCGCCGACGGCGACGCCGCACGACGTCACCGCGCTCGCCGAGCAGGGCGAGCCGCTCGCGCGCAAGACACGCGCAATGTTCTTCGCGATGCTCGGCACGGCGGCCGGCAACCTCGCGCTCGCGCTCGGCGCGCTCGGCGGCGTCTACGTCGCAGGGGGCATCGTGCCGAAGTTCCTCGACGCGTTCACGAAGTCCCCGTTTCGCGAGCGCTTCGAGGCGAAGGGACGCTACCGCTGGTACATGCAGCGGATCCCGACCTACGTGATCACGGATCCGCTGCCGGCTTTCATCGGGCTGAAGCGCTTCTTGGGCTACCGCTGACGAGCCCGAGCCGTCAGCCCTGCTCCCCGCGCGCGACCCGGCCGATCGGCAGCGGCGCTTCGCGTCCGTCGGGCCGCGCCGCCTCCTCCGCGCCTTCGCCGGCCCGATCGCGGCGCTTCTGCTCGCGGCCGAGCCAGAGGCACAGCGCCGTCCAGCCCGCCGCCAGCGGCACGGCGGCCCCGGCAACGCCGACGAGGCCGAAGCCGATCGCTCTGAGCGACGCCTCGAAGCCGAGCCCGGTCAGATCGCCGACCCGGTAGACGAACACGTCGATCAGGGGCTTCGCCTTGTACTTTTCCGCGGGCGATACGACGCTGAACAGCGTCTCGCGGGACGGCCGCGATATCGCGTAGCGGGTCGCGCGATGCAGCGCGGCGAAGATCATCATGACGCCGTAGAGCGGCCAGATCGCGAGCACCGCGAAGCCGGCGAGCGTGACGAGCGGCAGCACCGACAACGTCCAGCCCACGCCGATCTTTCGGATCAGATGCGTCGTGACGAAGATCTGCGTGAACAGCGTCGCGATCTGCGCGGCCATATCGAACGCCGCGAAGCTGCCGACGCGCTGACTGAACGTATCCGTGTTGTCGAGGATCACGTTCGCCTGCGTGAAATAGATCAGCGTGTTGGATACGGCCATCAGCATGATGAAGCCGCCGATACCGATCAGATACGGCGATTGCGCGACGGCCGTCACGCCTTCCCAGAACTTGCCGCCGATCTCCTTGCCGCCCGAATCCGTTGGGGCGGTTCGATCGCTCGTGAGCCGCGAGTGCTCCGATGCGATCGCCATCCGATCGAGGTTCAGCATCGTGAGGATCGCAGCACCGAAGAGACCCGCCCCGACGAGCATCAGCCCCGGCGGCAAGAACACGGAATCGGTCAGGCCGCTGATCGTGTTCGTCGCCCAGCCGCCGACGATGGCTCCGAGCGTGCCGCCGATGCCGATGAACGCGAACATGCGCTTGCCCTGGTCGACGTTGAACACGTCGACCATGAATGCCCAAAACAGCGCGTTCACGAACAGGTTGATGACGCTGATCCAGATGTAGAACGTGTAGCCGACGCCGAGCGCGACCGGCGTCTCGGCGTCGGTGCCGATCAAGCCGCCGCCGGAAAGCGCGTCCGCGATCAGCAGCGCGGAGAAGAGCCCCAGGCAGGCGATCACGAACAGGTAGCCGATCGGAATGAACCGGCGCCGGTCGAGCCGGCTGACGACGTCGCCGAACATCAAGACGATCGCGAGCGACGCGAGGGACGTGCCGAACCAGAGCCACCGCAGGTCGTCCATGCCCCGCGATACGCCCATCGCTTCCCGGACGGGCCGCAGGATCGAGTAGCCGCACAGGACGAAGAAGTAGAACAGCGCCGCAGTGACGGCGAGCGGCACCTCGCCTCGCCTGAAGTTCAGGAACCGATTCACCAAGTCCGCCACACGCTCCCCCTTCTCGTCGCCTGCGACTCGTTATCGACGGCCCGGGCTCCGGCCGCCGCGCGGGCAGCGAGCCCCGCGCCCGCCGCGCCGGGCAAGCGGTCAGTATAGCCGCGGAGGCGTCCGGTTCCGCCAGAGGCAAGCGCCGCCCGGGCCGGCGACCGGCCGTCGGCGAGGGCTCGGGAAACATCACGCGCCGCTGGCGGAATCGCACCGACCGGCCGGGCGGCCCGCGGCCGGCCGATGCCCCCGCGCAGACGTCCGGGGCGCTTGTGCGCTCCCGGACCATTGCCGGTAGGATAGGAACGAAACGACGCCTCGACCGTAGAACTACATCAACTCGGGGGTGTTTATGTCGCAGTCGCACAAAGCCTTTGCGCCCACCGACATTCGCGACATCGCGATCGTCGGTCACGCAGGGTCGGGTAAGACGACGCTGATCGAGGCCCTGCTCGCGAAGGCGGGCGCGATCCGGGAGCCGGGCAGCGTCGCGAAGGGCACGACCGTCTGCGACTTCGCGGACCAGGAAAAGCGGCTGAAGCACTCTCTCGACGTCGCGATCTGCCATCTCGACCGCGACGGCGTGCTCGTCAATCTGCTCGATACGCCCGGCTATCCCGACTTCGTCGGCAGGACGCTCGCGGTGCTCCCCGCCGTCGACACGGCCGCGGCCATCGTCAACGCGCAGACCGGGGTCGAGCTCGTCACGCGGCGCGTGATGCGCTACGCGGCGACGCATCGGCTCTGCCGGCTCATCGTCGTGAACAAGATCGACGTCGACGGCGTCGACCTCGAGGGCGTCCTCGCGCAGATTCGCGAAACGTTCGGCGCGCAGTGCCTGCCGATCAATCTGCCCGCGCGCGGCGGTCAGGCCGTCGCGGATTGCTTCTTCGAGCCGGCCGACGAGACGCCGGACTTCTCGAGCGTCGAAGCCGCGCACACGGAGATCATGGACCGCGTGATCGAGCTCGACGACGACCTGATGGAGCTATACCTCGAGCAAGGCTCGGAGATCTCGCTCGAGCAGCTCCACGATCCGTTCGAGCGGGCGCTGCGCCGCGGGCATCTGATTCCGGTGTGCTTCGTGTCGGCGGAGACGGGCGCGGGGCTCCGCCAGCTGCTGCGGGTCTTCACGCAGCTGATGCCGAGTCCGCTCGAGGGCAATCCGCCCGAGTTCTTCTCGACGGAGACGGGCAAGCCCGTGCCGGTCGATCCGTCCGACGTCGACGCTCACTTCCTCGGGCACGTGTTCAAGGTCAACGTCGACCCGTACGTCGGACGGCTCGCGACGTTCCGTGTGCATCAGGGCCGCATCCGAACCGGCGATCAGATCTTCGTCGGCGATCGGCGCAAGGCGGTGAAGATCGCCCATCTCTATCGCGTGCAGGGCAAGGAGCTCGAGGAGATCCCGCGAGCCACGGCGGGCGAGTTCTGCGCCGTCGCGAAGATCGACCAGATTCAGTTCGACGACGTGCTGCATTCGAGCCACGACGAGGACGAGGTGCGCCTGAAGTCCGTCGAGCTCCCGCCGCCGATGTACGGGCTCGCGCTCGAGCTCGAGCAGCACGGCCAGGAGAAGAAGCTCTCGGACGCGCTGCACAAGCTCGCGACGGAAGACCCGAGCCTCGTGATCGAGCACGACGCGCAGGCGAACGAGACCGTGCTCCGCGGCATGGGCGAGCTGCACCTGCGGCTCGTGCTCGAGCGGGTCAAGGACGAGTTCGGGATCGAGCTGAAGACGCGGCCGCCGAAGATCGCGTACCGCGAGACGATCACGCGCGGCGCGGAAGGTCATCACCGCCACAAGAAGCAGACCGGCGGCGCCGGTCAGTTCGGCGAGGTGTTCCTGCGAGTCGAGCCGCTGCCGCGCGGCACGGGATTCGAGTTCGTGAACGCGGTCGTCGGCGGCGCGATCCCCGGCCAGTTCATACCGGCCGTCGAGAAGGGCGTGCGCCAGGTCCTCGGCACCGGCGCGATCGCCGGGTACCCGCTGCAGGACATCCGCGTGACGGTCTATGACGGCAAGCACCACCCGGTCGATTCGAAGGAGGTCGCGTTCATCACGGCCGGCAAGCGCGCGTTCATCGACGCGATCCAGAAGGCAGGACCCATCGTGCTCGAGCCCATCGCGAAGCTCGAGATCACCGCCCCTTCGCACTGCGTCGGCGAGATCACCGGGCATCTTTCCGGCATCCGCGGCCGCATCAACGGCAACGACGTGCTGCCGCGCGGGCAGACGCGCATCCAGGCCGAGGTGCCGCTCGCGGAGATGGGCGAGTACCAGACGACGCTGAAGTCGCTGACCGGCGGCGAAGGCTCGTTCACGATGGAGTTCGACCACTACGCCGTCGCGCCGCCGAACGTCCAGAAGCAGCTCGAGGCGCAGTTCCGGCCGGCAGCGGAGGAGTGACCGACGGCTGGCACTTCTGGATCGACCGCGGCGGCACATTCACGGACGTCGTCGCGCGCGATCCGACCGGCACCATCCGCTCGCTGAAGCTCCTGTCGACGAATCCCGGCCGCTACGCGGATGCGGCCGTCGAAGGCATCCGCCGAGTGCTTGCCGGGAGCCCGGAGCACGCGCGAAGAGTCGCGGGCGTGCGGATGGGGACGACGGTCGCGACGAACGCCCTCCTCGAGCGGCGCGGCGAGCCGACCGCGCTCGTGATCACCGCAGGCCTCTCCGACGCGCTCGAGATCGGCACGCAGCAGCGGCCCGACATCTTCGCGCTCGACATTCGCATCCCGCCGATGCTCTACGAGCGCGTCGTCGAGGCCCGCGAGCGCGTCTCGGCTTCGGGCGACGTCGTCGAGCCGCTCGACGAGACCGCGCTCGCCGCCGAGCTCGACGCGCTGCGCGCATCGGGCATCGACTCCGTCGCGATCGCGTTCCTGCACGGCTACCGGTTTCCGGATCACGAGCGGCGCGCCGGCGAGATCGCGCGGCGCTGCGGCTTCGCGCAGGTATCGCTGTCGCACGAGACGATTCCTCTGCAGAAGCTCGTGCCGCGCGGCCACACGACCCTCGTCGACGCGTACCTGTCGCCCGTGCTGCGGCGCTACGTCGAAACGCTGCGGGCCGGGCTCGACGAGCTGCTCGGCCCCGGCGTGCCCCTCCTCTTCATGCAGAGCCACGGCGGGCTCGCCCGCGCGGAGCTGTTTCGCGGCAAGGACAGCATCCTGTCGGGACCGGCCGGCGGCGTGATCGGCATGATCGCGACGTCACAAGCGGCCGGCTTCTCGCGCGTGCTCGGCTTCGATATGGGCGGCACGTCGACGGACGTCTCGCTCTTCGCCGGCGAGCTCGAGCGCACGCAAGATGCGGAGGTCGCCGGCGTTCGAATCGCGGCGCCGATGCTGCGCATCCATACCGTCGCGGCCGGCGGCGGCTCGATCGTCGCGTTCCGCGGCGGGCGGCTCACGGTCGGTCCCGAGTCGGCCGGGGCATGGCCCGGCCCGGCCTGCTATCGGAACGGCGGCCCGCTGACGATCACCGACGCGAACGTGCTGCTCGGACGCATCCAGCCCGACTTCTTCCCGCGGACGTTCGGCCCGGACTCGCGCGAGCCGATCGATGCCAACGTCGTCGCGGCAGGCTTCGCCGCGCTCGCCGCCGAGATCGAAGCGGCGACCGGGCTGCCGCAGAGCCCGGAGCGGATCGCCGAAGGCGCGATCCGCATAGCCGTCGAGCGGATGGCGAACGCGATCCGGCACATCTCGATCGAGCGCGGCCAGGACGTCACGGAGTTCGCGCTGGCATGCTTCGGCGGCGCCGGCGGACAGCACGCGTGCCAGGTCGCGGACGCCCTAGGCATCGACGCGATCGTGATCCATCCGCTCGCCGGCGTGCTGTCGGCGTACGGCATGGGGCTTGCCGAGCTGCGCGCGCTGAAGCGCCGCGGCATCGAGCTGCGGCTCGACGACGACGCGATGGACGAGCTCGGCGCCGTCTTCGGCGAGCTCGAGCGGGAAGCGCGCAGCGAGCTCCTCGCGCAGCACGTCGCGCCGGACAGCACGCGCACGGTCGGCCGGGCCGGGCTCAAGATCGACGGCTCCGATACCGCGCTCGTCGTGCCGTGGGTCGCGGGCGCGCCCGCGGCGGCCGCGATCGCCGCGTTCGCGGAAGCGCACCGCCGCCATTTCGGCTTCGAAGCTGCGGCCGGAGCAGTCGTCGTCGAGTGGCTCGAGGCGGAATGCATCGCGGCGCCCGAAACCGACGTCGAGCTTCCGCCGCTGCCGGGCCGAGGGACGGCCGCCCCGCTGACGCATCGCGCGATCTGGGCCGACGGCGAGTGGCGCGAGACGCCGATCCTGCGCCGCGAGGATCTCGGCGCGGGGACCGCGCTGGACGGACCGGCTCTGCTCGTCGAGGCGAACGCGACGACGTACGTCGCGCCCGGCTGGCGGGCCGAGACGGGCCCCGCGGGCGAGCTCCGGCTCGAGCGCGCGGTGAAGCGACGCACCCGCGAACGCGTATCCGCCGAAGCGGATCCGATCATGCTCGAGGTGTTCAACAACCTCTTCATGCATATCGCCGAGCAGATGGGTCTCGTGCTCGAGCACACGGCGCACTCGGTGAACATCAAGGAGCGCCTCGACTTCTCGTGCGCGCTGTTCGACAAGCGCGGGAAGCTCGTCGCGAACGCCCCGCACGTGCCCGTGCACCTCGGGTCGATGGGCGACAGCGTGCGGAGCGTGATCGAACGGTTCGGAGCGGCCTTCGCGCCGGGCGACTCGTTCATGCTGAACGCCCCGTACGACGGCGGCACGCATCTGCCCGACGTGACCGTCGTCACGCCCGTGTTCGAGTCCGGAGCGCTCGAGTTCGTCGTCGCGAGCCGCGCGCATCATGCCGACATCGGCGGCGTCACTCCCGGTTCGATGCCGCCCGAGAGCCGCAGCATCCTCGAGGAGGGGGTCGTGATCGACGCGATGCGAATCGTCTCGGGCGGACGCTTTCTCGAGGACGACATCCGCCGAGTGCTGTCGAGCGGCCCTTATCCCGCCCGCAACCCGAGCCGCAACGTTGCGGACCTGAAAGCGCAGCTCGCAGCGAACGCACGCGGCGCCGCGGAGCTCGGCAAGCTCGTCGAGCGCTACGGTCTCGACGTCGTGCAGCGCTACATGGAGCACATCGAGCGCAACGCCGAGGAGTGCGTGCGCGACGCGATCGCCGGGCTCACCGACGGCGAATGGTCGCTCGAGATCGACGGCGGCGAGCGTATCGCGGTACGCGTGCAGGTCGACCGCGAGCGCCGTGCGGCGACGATCGATTTCTCCGGCACGTCGGCGCCGAGCCCGCGCAACTTCAACGCGCCGCCGGCGATCGCGCGCGCGGTCGTGCTCTATGTCTTTCGCACGCTCGTCCGGCAGAGCATTCCGCTGAACGAGGGCTGCCTCGCGCCGCTGTCCATCCGCTTGCCCGAGCAGAGCCTCGTGAGCCCGCGTTACCCCGCGGCCGTCGTCGCGGGCAACGTCGAGACGTCACAGTGCATCGCGGACGCGCTCCTCGCCGCGCTCGGGGCGTGCGCGGCCTCGCAAGGTACGATGAACAATTTCACGTTCGGCAACGACGAGCACCAGTACTATGAGACGCTGTGCGGCGGCACCGGCGCCGGGCCGACTTTCGACGGCGCGAGCGCCGTGCACAGTCACATGACGAACTCCCGCCTGACGGATCCGGAGGTCATCGAGTGGCGGCACCCCGTGCGGCTGCGCCGCTTCGAGATCCGCAGAGGCTCGGGCGGCGCAGGCGCACATCGGGGCGGCGACGGGATCGTACGCGAGCTCGAGTTCCTCGAGCCGATGCACGCGGCGATCCTGTCGAACCGCAGATCGACGGCGCCGTTCGGCCTCGCGGGCGGCGAGCCGGGGCAGTGCGGACGCAACACGGCGATCCGGCTCGACGGCACGCTCGTCGAGCTCGGGTCCGTCGCGGCCGTCGCACTCGAGCCGGGCGACCGCTTTCTGATCGAGACGCCGGGCGGCGGCGGGTACGGGCCGCCTAACAGACGTCGAGCGGCGGAACCTCCCGAGCCGTAGCGCGGCCCGCGCGGTACTCGAGCTCGTAAGTTCGAAACTCGCCGGCGCGCACGACGGCGAAACCAATGCGAAGCGCGACCGCGTCCGCTCCCCGCGGCACGAGCCGGACGAAGAACGTATCGTCCGTGCCGCGGCCGGCGAGCGCGCCTTGCGAATGCAGGTCCGCAAGCAGCGCCCTGACCTGCTTCTCGAGCTCCACACCGGTGCCGGCCTCGCCGATCGCCCGCGCGGCCCAACTCGTGCTGCGCTCGATCACCTCGAGCACATGAAGCGTCGTGCGGCTCGCGTCGAGCCGCTGCACCGCGGTCGGCACTCGGTCCTGCGGCATCAGGGTCGCGTTGCCGTCCAGCAGCACGCCGCCGCCGCCGACAGCCGCGAGCGGATTGATGCCGTGACGGCGCAGCAGCGCCGCCTCCTGCTCGTCGAGATCGATCAGCGTCGTGAGGCTCGACTTCAGGTAGTCCCGGGGCGCGCCCGGGAAGCCGCGCTGCTCGTCGCTCGCCGCGAGCAGGCCGGCCAGCGCGCCGCAGGCCGGCAGCCCCGCCGGGAACCGCGCGAGCTGGCCGCGCGGCCGAAGACGCGGAAAGTAGGTCATCGCGTTCGAGCTCGTGAGCCCGAGCGCGCGCAAGCCGAGCAGCGCTCGCTCGCTCGTGTACCACGACCACGGCGGATCCCAGATCAGCAGCGCGCGGCGGCGCCAGCAATAGCGCTCCGCCGCGAGCAGCGCGGTCGTGCCGTAGTCGCGCGACGGCGGGGGCGGCACACAGACGATGTCGACGTGACCCGCTCGGTCGAGCGCGAAGAGACCGGTGCCCTCCTCGTTCGACCCGATGATGTCGTAGTCCGTAAGCTCGTCGCCGTCCGTGCCGTGGCTCGACATATCGAGGTACGGGATCGGATCGCCGGGATGCGCCGGCAGGGTCGCGTCGGGCCGAAAGCGCGGCAGCGGCCCGCTGAGACGTACGAGCTCCGAATCGCGCAGCGCGTCGACGATGAAAAGCCGGTCGTTCGGATCGAGCGACACGCCGCTGTAGAGCTCCTGATCCTCGACGAGACTCGATCCCGGGCGCGAGAGCCGCTGCACGACGAGATTGAAGCGGCGAGCGTCCGCGACGACCCGGTCGTAGTCGACCGAGACGCGGAGGTACTCCCGGCTCCCGGGCCTGCGGGCGACGAGCCGCAGCACGTCCTCGCCCGCGGGCACGTCGATGACCGCGCGCGCAGCGCAGTTCGCGAGACGCACGACGACAGCGGCACGCCCGCCGTGCAGGAAATAGTGCTGCACCGCTTGCGACACGAAGCCCGCGTTGGAATGGCCGCCGAACACGCGGCGGTAGTCGTCGAAGCTCGATACCGCAACAGCCTCGTCGACCGGCCCCCGCTCGGTGCGGCCGATGAAGGCGGCTACGGTGACGGCCGGACGGGCAGGAGGCGCGGCGGCGCCCTCGAGAGGTTCGGGAAATACTATCGGTTCAACGGCCATGCAGCGCTCGGCGACCCAGCCCGCGTCGTGAGCGTTTCGGCATCGACGTTCGGCTGCGGCTGATCACTGGTCGAGCGCGGCCGCCGTTTCGGCGCCCTGCATCTCGACCGTGTTCTCGACGATTCTCGCGGCCGCGAGATACTCGACAGGCGAGCGCGAAGCCATGCCGATCGGCAACGGAATGCCGCGCTGCTCCGCGACGATGGCCGCCACGGCGTCCTCGTCGATCGCGTAATCGGCGCGCCCCGCACGCTGAAGCGC
>Ga0079224_100017745_pt1 | contig 10043 bp, 8 predicted proteins | sample Stecom2015_FD_80414 | JGI IMG/M metagenome (GOLD analysis project Ga0079224, IMG submission 80414) | Agricultural soil microbial communities from Utah to study Nitrogen management - Steer compost 2015 | ecosystem: Environmental > Terrestrial > Soil > Agricultural land | place: USA: Utah... | reverse complement strand
TGCCGAACAACCCCGCGACCTGCGCCGCGCGCGCGGTGTCGCCGCCTTCGAACCGCTCGATCAGCTTGGGCAGCACGGGGATGGTCACCCCGAGCGCGAGGACGTCGAGCAGGACGGTGAACAGGATGAACGCGAGCGCCGCGCGCCGCGGCTCCGAGCGCGGCGCGCTCATCGCGAGGGACGGCGCGCCGCGCGGGCATGCGCACGGGCTCCGCCGTTCGACGGCGGCTCCTCGTGGTCGCCGCGGCACGTGCCGGCGAGGCCGACCGCGACGGGCTCGGCGACGAGCCGGCCGGAGTCGCACGGTCGGCAGCGCGCGGCCGTCCCGTGCGCGGCGCGCGGGTCGATCGCCCCCGCGGCCGGAACGCCCGCCCGCGGCCGCGACCGGCTCACAGGTCCTTCAGCAGCTTCTCGGCGATGTTCGGCGGCACCGGCTCGTAGCTCGCGGGCTCCATCGAGTAGTGCCCGCGGCCCTGGGTCATCGAGCGCAGGTGCGTGGAGTACTGGAACATCTCCGACAGCGGCACCTTGCCACGCACCGAGGTGACCCCGCCGGGCTTGGTCGTCATCTCCTCGACCACGCCGCGCCGCGAGCTGAGGTCGCCGATCACGTCGCCGGTGTACTGCTCCGGCATCTCGACCTCGATCTGCATGATCGGCTCCAGCAGCACGGCGTTGTTCTCCGCCGCGAGCCGGAACGCGAGCATGCCCGCGGCCTCGAACGCCATCGTGCTCGAGTCGACGTCGTGCGACTGGCCGTCGTAGAGCTCGGCGCGGAACTTGACGAACGGGAAGCCGAGCCGGCCGCCGCCCTCGGCGGCCTGCTTGATGCCGGCCTCGACCGACGGGATGTACTCCTTCGGCACGGCACCACCGGTGACCGTGCTGACGAACTCGACCGTGTCGACCTCCGGATCCGGCGTGAACCGGACGCGGGCGACCGCGAACTGGCCCGAGCCGCCGGTCTGCTTGATGTGCCGCGCCTCGATGTCGCGCGGCGCCCGCAGCGTCTGCTTATAGGCGACCTTCGGCCGACCGACGTGGACGTCGACCTTGAACTCCGACTGGATGCGGTTGCAGATCACCTCCAGGTGCAGCTCGCCCATCCCGGAGATCACCATCTGCCCGGTCTGCTCGTCGGTGCGCGCCTTGAACGTCGGGTCCTCGCGCACGAGCTTGGCGATCACCTCGGACAGCTTGTCCCGGTCGGCATTCGCCTTCGGCTCGATCGCCATCGAGATGACCGTGTCCGGGAACTGCATCGCCTCGAAGGTGACCGGGTGGCCCTCTTCGCTGATCGAGTCGCCGGTGATCGTCTCACGGAAGCCGATCACGGCGCCGATGTCGCCGGCGCGCAGCTCGGTGATGGGTTCGCGCTGCGCCGCGTGCATGCGCACGAGCCGCCCGACGCGCTCCATGCGCCGGGTGCGCGAATTGAAGTAGCGCTGCCCCTGCTTGAGCACGCCGGTGTAGACCCGGACGAAGGTCAGGTCGCCGTTCGGGTCGGAGATCGTCTTGAACGCCAGCGCGGACATCGGCTCGGTCGGCAGCAGCGGGCGCACGACGCGCTCGCCGGTCTCCGGATTGATGCCCTCGATCGGCGGGACCTCGGTGGGCGCCGGCAGGTACGCGACCACGCCGTCGAGCACGTTCTGGATGCCCTTGTCCTTGAACGCGGCGCCGCAGAACACCGGCGTGATCTTCATCGCCAGCGTGCCCTTGCGGATCGCGGTCTTGATCTCCTCGACGGTGACCGGCTCGCCCTCGACGAACTTCTCGAGCAGCGGGTCGTGGAACTCGGCGACCGCCTCGATCATCTTCTCGCGCCGCGCCGTCGCCTCGGCGAGCAGTTCGGGCGGCACGTCGCCGACGTGCATCTCGCGCGCGTCGTCCTCGTCCCAGATGTAGGCCTTCATCTCGACCAGGTCGATCACGCCCTGGAACGAGCGCTCCGCCCCGATCGGCATGGTGACCGGCACCGCGTTCGCGCCGAGCCGCGACACCATGGTCTGCACCGCGTTGTCGAAGTTCGCGCCGGTACGGTCCATCTTGTTGACGAACGCCAGGCGCGGCACGTTGTAGCGATTGGCCTGACGCCACACGGTCTCGGACTGCGGCTGCACGCCGGCAACGCCGCAGAACACGCCGATCGCGCCGTCCAGCACGCGCAGCGAGCGCTCGACCTCGGCGGTGAAGTCGACGTGCCCCGGCGTGTCGATGACGTTGATCTTGTGGTCACGCCACTGGCAGGTCGTCGCGGCGGAGGTGATCGTGATGCCGCGCTTGCGCTCCTCCTCCAGGTAATCCATCGTGGCCGCGCCCTCGTGCACCTCGCCGACCCTGTGGGTGCGGCCGGTGATGTAGAGGATGCGCTCGGTCACCGTGGTCTTGCCGGCGTCGATGTGGGCGATGATGCCGATGTTGCGGGTGCGCTTGAGCAGCAGCTCGTCCTTGCTCGTCTTCGCCTTGGCGGCGCCTGGGCTGGCAGTTTCGATGTCCGACATGACCGTGGTACAGAATGGCCGGGCACGATGGGAATTCCCGGCGGTTGCGAATCCGCGGTGCATTACGACCGAAAGGCCGGACGCGGCGTCGCGAAGGGGGCAAAAGGTTAGCGCGGGCAAAGGGCTCCGCAAGGGGTCCGAAGGAAACGAACGGCGCCCCGACCGCTGCGGACCGACGGCCCATCACGGCGCGAGGTCGGCAGGGCATGCGATGCGCAAATGCCGTCGGTTGCGGTCCGCACGCAGTCGGTCCGGCGGCGGCCCGCTTGCAGACGGGCGGCCGCCCGGGAGGGCCGGCGAACCGATCGCGCCGTCTGTCCCGGCGACGACGACCGACCCTCGGCATCGGCCGGGCGCGGGTCGGGTGAACGCGTCGCGCCGGGCCTGCCGAGGAACCGCTGCGCGCCTTCCGCGCGAGCCACCGATGAGCCTGCACCCGAGCGTCCTCTGCCCGTTGCGCCAGCGGCAACGGCTTCCGGTGCGAGCCGGCAGCGCGCGGGATGGGGCGCGGACCGGAACCCGGTGGCGGCGGGCGCCGCGCGCGCTCCCGGGCCTGCTCGCCGCGATCGTCGCGTGCACCGCCGCGGCCGCGACCGCGCAGGTGCGGGTCACGCCCGAGGATGCGCTGCGCATGCTGCGCGAGGGCAACCGGCGGTTCGCCGCGGGCACCTCCCTGCCCCAGCCGCTCGGCGAGGGCGCGCGGCGCACGCTCGCCGCGGGGCAGGCGCCCTGGGCGATCGTCGTCACCAGCGCGCAGAGCACGGTCGTGCCCGAACACGTGTTCAATGCCGGGCTCGGGGCGATCTACGCCGTGCGGACGAGCGGCTCGGTTGCCGATCCCGCGACGATCGCGAGCATCGAGTATGCGGCCGAGCACCTCGGCGTGCCGCTGTGCGTCGTACTCGTCCCGCGGGACGGCGACGAGCTGCGTGCGCTCGCCGCGGCCGGCAGCGCGACGACCGGGGGCGCGCGGTTGCTCAGCCGCCTGCGTCCGGCGTTCGAACGCGCCGCACGCGAAGGCTACGAGTCGGACGCGCTGTTCGCGCGCGCCGCGGAGGAAAGCGCACACGAGACGGTGGCCGAATGCATGCGCCGCAGCGCGGTCCTGCGCGAGCTCGTCCGCCTCGGCCAGTTCGACATCGTCCCCGCGCTGTACTCGGCCGACGACGGCACGGTGACGTTCCTGCCTCGCCGCGCGCCGCCGGATGCATCACCGGACGTCCGCCCCGCGGCGACCGGGCCGCGCACCGCACTGCCGCCGCACGTCGCGCTGGCCATGCTGCAGGCGGGCCACCTCCGGTTCCTCGCCGGGACGAACGGGCGCGGCGACCTTTCCGCGGATCGCCGGCGCGCCGAGCCGCGGCCGTACGCGGTCGTGCTGGCCGACGCCGACTCCCGCCTGCCTCCGGAGCACGTCTTCGACGCCGGCCTCGGCGACCTCGCCGTGGTGCGCGTCGCCGGGTGCGTGCTCGACGAGGAGGTGATCGGCAGCATCGAGCACGCGGTGCGCGGCGGGATCGGGCTCGTCGTCGTCCTCGCTCCCGACCGCTGCGGCCTGATCGAGCTGGTCGCGCGCCGCACCGAGGCCAGGCCGTGGACGCCGAGCATGGACGCGGCCGCCGACTGGCTGATGCCTTCGATCCTCGAGGCGCAGCAGGAAGGCGCGCGCGGCGACGCCCTCGTGGGCGCCGCGGTGCGCTGCAACGTCCGCCGCACGGTCCGCGAGCTGTGCACCCGCAGCCCGTACCTGCACGGCCTCGTGGAGCGCGGCGAGCTGGGCGTGCTGGGCGGGGTCTATCGCCTCGCCGACGGTGAGATCGAGTGGCTGCACGAGGGCCGCACGGGCTTCGGCAAGAGGGGCACCGGCAGCCCGGCGGCCGCGGCCGTGCCGCCGGCGCCGGCAGCCGAGCCGGCGCCTGCGGCGGACACGCCTCAGGCGCCCGAGCGCGTGGTCCCGCCGCCGGGCGGCGCGCCCGTCGACGCCGACCCGCCGCAACGCCGCAGCCTCGTCGCGATGCTGTGCATCAACATCGGCGTGCTCGCGCTCGGCGGCCTCGCCGCCTTCCTCTTCCTGCGCGTCGGGGAGCGCCCACAGACCTGAGCGCGCCGGCCGTGCGCGGCCGCAAGCGTCAGCGGACGATCTCGATCAGCTCGACCCGGAACACGAGGGTCGCGTTGCCCGGGATCTTCGGCGGATGTCCTGCTTCCCGGTAGGCGAGCGCCGGCGGGATCACGAACAGGTAGGTCGAACCCTCGGCCATGAGCTGCACGCCCTCGGTCCAGCCGGGGATCACGCCGCTCAGCTCGAACGCGGCCGGTTCGCCGCGGCCGTGGCTCGAGTCGAACAGGGTGCCGTCCTCGAGCCAGCCGGCGTAGTGCACGCGCACGCGGTCGCTCGCCGCGGGCTTCCGGCCGCTGCCCTCGACCAGCACCTGGTACTGCAGGCCGCTGTCGGTTCTGGTCAGCTTGTCCTTGTCGGGGGCGACGAACGCCGGCACGGCAAAGACCTTGGCTGCCTTGACCATCCAGATGCACGTCGCAGCGTCGCCGAGCGCCGGCGGCCTGCTCCCCGGGAACGCGTCCGCGGTCTTGACCTCGGCGCGGCACGACCCGCCCTCGCGCAGGGTGAGCAGCAGCTCGCGCAGGAACGGCAGGCGCAGGTCGCCGATCGCGGTGCGCACCGGCGCGCGCTCGTCGAAGTAGCTCATCACCGGCTCGCCGACGGTGGTCCACACCGCGTAGTGCAGCTCGACGTGGTCGGCCGCGGTCAGCGGCTCGCCGCGGCCGGCCTCCTCGATCACGTATTCGATGCCCGACTCGGTCTTGCTGCGCCCTTCGGCGGGCAGCGCGACGAACGCCGGCGCCTTCTCGAAGTCGATCAGCTCGACGTCGAACACCAGGGTCGCCTTGGGCGGGATCACGGCACCGAAGCCGCGCTCGCCGTAGCCGAGGTCGGGCGGGATGGTGAACTTGCAGCGCGTCCCGCGGGTCATCAGCTGCAGGCCCTCGTTCCACCCGGGGATCACCCGGCCGAGCGCGAAGCGCGCGGGCTCGCCGCGCCGCCGGCTGGAGTCGAATTCGGTGCCGTCGGTCAGCCAGCCGGTGTAGTGCACGGTGACCCGGTCGCCGATCGCGGGATGGTCACCGTCGGGCTCGCCGGCGCGCAGCACCGAGTAGCGCAGGCCGGACGCCGTGGTCACCGGGTCCTTGTCGTCGGGGATTGCCGACTTCGCCGGGTTCGGGTCCTGGACGGCGGCGGCGGCGGGGAGGGACAGCGCGAGCAGCGCGGGCGTGAGGCGGCGGAGCAAGGTCGTTTCGGTCGGGAAGGGTCCGCGCAGCGTAGCCGCCCGCGGCGCCGGTTCCGGTGTAGAAAGCGCGCCATGCGCCTGCTTTCGCCCCTGGTCGCGCCGGCCCTCGCGTTCCTCGCCGGCTGCATGCACACCAGCGCGTTCCTGCTCGGCGAGACCCGGTTCGCACCGCACCCGCGCGACCACGAGATCCTCGTGTTCGACACCATCGAGGACGTGCCGTTCCCCTACGTGAAGGTCGCCCGCGTGGTCGCGTCCGGGTCGAGTCAGTCGCGCTGGGACAGCGTCCTCGCCGGGCTGAAGGACAAGGCGCGCGAAGTCGGCGCGGACGCGATCGTGCTCGGCCGCGCCGGCGACGACGCTGCCGACCTCGACAGCGCCGGCGGGGTCGTGATGCGCCGGACCCTCTGGGCGCTGGCGATTCGCCGGCAGCAGCCGCCGCGAACCACGCCGCAGTAGGCGGCGCGCCGCCTCAGACGCGCAACTCGGGCGCCTCACCCTCGCCCTCGTCCGCGCCGAGCGCGGGTTCGAGGTGCTCGCGCAGGAACTCGTCGACCTGCTGCGGTGCGCGGCCGATGAAGCGCGCCGGGTCGGTGAGCGACGGCAGCTCGGCGCGGATCGCGGCGAACGCCGGGTCGGCGGCGAGCGCGGCGAGCAGCGGGTTCTCCTCGCCGTGCTCCTTGATCCGCGCGGTCGCGGCGCGGGCGTGCTGCCGGATGCGCTCGTGCAGGTCCTGGCGGTCGCCGCCGGCGCGCACCCCGGCCATCAGGATTTCCTCGGTGGCGAGGAACGGGAGCTGCGCGCGCAGGTTGCGCTCGATCACCCGCGGGAAGAGCACGAGGCCGGAGACCACGTTCTCCGCCAGGGTCAGGATCGCGTCGACCGCGAGGAAGCTCTCCGGCAGCGCGATGCGCTTGACCGCCGAGTCGTCGAGGGTCCGCTCCAACCACTGCGCGGCCGCGGTCTGCGCCGAGGCGTCGGCGGCAGCGAGGACCCAGCGGCTCAGCGAGCAGATGCGCTCGCAGCGCATCGGGTTCTTCTTGTAGGCCATCGCCGAGCTGCCGATCTGCCGGCTCTCGCTCGGCTCCTCGACCTCGCCGTCGTGGCTGAGCAGGCGCAGATCGCTGCCGAGCTTGGCCGCCGACTGCGCGATCCCGGACAGTGCCTGGTGGATCGTCCAGTCGATCTTGCGCGTGTAGGTCTGCCCGGACACCGGGATCGCGCGCTCGAACCCGATCGCGGCGCACACGCGCTCCTCGAGCCGACGCACCTTGTCGTGGTCGCCGTCGAACAGGGCGAGGAACGACGCCTGCGTGCCGGTCGTGCCCTTCACCCCACGGCACGGCAGCCAGTCGACCAGCCGGCGCACCTCCTCGAGGTCGAGGAGGAAGTCCTGCGCCCACAGGCAGGCGCGCTTGCCGACCGTCACCGGCTGCGCCGGCTGGTAGTGCGTGAAGCCGAGGCAGGGCAGATCGCGGCCGCGCCGCGCCAGGCCGGCGAGCGCGCGGAGCACGCGGCGCAGCCGGCGCTCGACCAGGCCCAGCGCGCGCCGGTAGAGCATCAAGTCGCCGTTGTCGGTGACGTAGCAGCTCGTCGCGCCGAGGTGCAGGATCGGCCGCGCCTCCGGCGCCAGCTCGCCGAAGTGGTGCACGTGCGCCATCACGTCGTGGCGCAGTTCCTTCTCCAGCTCGGCGAGACGTTGCCAGTCGAAGCGGTCCTGCACCGCGCGCAGCGCCTCGATCTGGGCCGCGGTGATCGGCAGCCCGAGTTCGCGCTGCGCCTCGGCGAGCACGATCCACAGCGTGCGCCACGTGCCGTGCCGCGAACGCGGCGAGAACAAGGCGGACATCTCCGCGCTGGCGTAGCGCTGGAGGAGCGGATGTTCGAAGCGCGCGCTGGCGTCGGTCACGGCGCGAGGTTACCGCAAGAAGGTCTCGACGCCGACCGCGAGCAGGGCGACCGGCAGCGCCGCGGCGGCGACCCGCGCGGCGCGCGCCTCGCCGCGCCACAACCACACGGTGAGCGCGACGCCGAGCACCGCGCCGGAGACGTCGGCGACCACGTCGCCGGCGGACGCGGTGCGGTTCGGCACGAACGACTGGTGCAGTTCGTCGACCACCCCCCACGCGCCGGCCAGGGTGCTCGCCAGCACGGCGCGCGGGCGGCCGCCGGCGCCGTCGTGCAGCGCGAGCAGGACGAGCGCGCCGAGCACGGCGAACACGACGACGTGTGCGCCGTTGTGCAGGAGCGGTGCCAGTGCGCCGCCCGGGGAGGGCAGCGCGGGCCGCGACGACAGCACCCAGATCGCGGCGGCCCACAGCAGCGCCGCGGCCGCCCGCACCGCCGCGGGCAGAGCGGCGCAGCGCACGAGGAGCGCGCGCAGCGCGGTCACTGCCGCCCCATGCCCTTGAACCGGCCGACGAGCAGCATCCCTCCGCCGCTCGCGCTGCGGTCCTCGATCCGGATGCCGTGCAGCGCCGTGAGGATGAGGAACATGCCGCGGCCGCGCTCGTCCTCGAGGTCGGGCAGTTCGAGGTCCGTGGCGGCGAACGCGCGCGCCATCGCGGCGATCTGGTCCGACGGCATGTCGGCGTCGGCGAACTCGAGCAGCAGGTCGTCGCCGGCGGCCTCCAGGCGCACGCGCAGCGGGGTCCCGCCGGAGCGGTACGCGCTGCCGTGCTCGATCGCGTTGCTCACCAGCTCGTCGACCACGAGCAGCACGGTCTCGGCGTCGTGCCCCGGCAGCGCCAGACCTTGCAGGGCACCGCGTACGCGCGTGCGCAGCGCGCGCAGCGCCGCAGGTTCGGCCGGGAACCGCTCGTCGAGCGGGAGACTCACGCGGTGCCTTCCACGAGGAGCGACAGGTCCAGAGCCGGCGCGGAGTGGGTCAGGCCGCCGATCGAGATCCGGTCGACGCCGCACTCGGCGAAGGCGCGCACGTTGTCGAGCGTGACCCCGCCCGACACCTCGATCAGGAGCGCCGCGCCGCGCGATTCGGCAGCCCGGCGCAGCCGGCCGACCAGCGCGGCGAGCGCGGGTCCGGCGACGAAGTTGTCGAGCAGCACGATGCGCGCTCCCCCCGCCACGCACGCCAGTGCCTCCTGCTCGTCGCGCGCCTCGGCGACCACGGGCACGTCGGGACCCAGCCGGCGCGCCGACTCGGCGACCGCGGCGCGCACGACGTCCTCGATGCCGCGCGGCCGGGCGAGCGCGAAGTGGTTCTCCTTCAGCAGGACCTGGTCGAACAGGCCGACGCGGTGGTTCTGGCCGCCGCCGGCACGCACCGCGGCCTTCTCCAGGACGCGCAGGCCGGGAGTGGTCTTGCGCGTGTCCAGGATCTCCGCCCCGGTCCCGCGCACCGCGTCGACGAACGCCGCGGTGCGGGTCGCGATGCCGGAGAGGCGTTGCAGGAAGTTGAGCGCCGTCCGTTCGGCGGCCAGGATCGCGCCGGCCGGGGCGGCGACGGTGCACACGAGGTCGCCGGGCGAGACGCGCGTGCCGTCTTCGACCGACCACACCTCGCTCCCCGGGGAGAGCACGGCGAACGTCGCGCGCGCCGCCGCGGTGCCGGCGATGACCCCCGCCGCGCGGGCGATGATCCGCGCGCGCGCCGGACGGTCGATCGCGAGCGCGACCGCGGTGGTCACGTCGCCGGCCTCGGCGAGGTCCTCGCGCAACGCGCGCACGACGCACTCGGTGAGCAGCAGGTCGGCAGACCGCACGCGGTCGAGGCTACCCGATGCCCCATCCGCAGCGAACGGGACGCCGGGACATCCCGCAGCCCGCGCGTCGCCGACGGCGCATCGGCACCACGGGAACGCCGGTTCAGCGCTCGCCGAGGACGACGTGCGGCGCGAGCGCCTCGACGGTGCCCGGCCCCAGCCCGTCGACGGCACCGAGGTCGGCGAGCGACCCGAACGGACCGTGCCGCACGCGGTGCAGCACGATCGCCCGCGCGCGGCGCGAACCGATGCGCGGCAGGGTCATCAGCTCCGCGACCGACGCGCGGTTGACGTCGATGCGGCGCGGCGTCGCGACCTGCCGGTCGTCGGCGCGCTCGACCAGCACCGCGCGCGCGGCAAGGCGCACGGCCGCGGCGAGCGTGAGCAGGGTCCACAGCCCGACCAGCAGGCGCCTGCGGCTCGGGGGCAAGCAGGCACGCGCAGCGGACAGCTCGTCCTGGCGCGGTCGGACTCCGGCGGACACGTCGATCCGGGGCGGCGGGCGGCGG
>Ga0079224_100017744_pt1 | contig 10044 bp, 12 predicted proteins | sample Stecom2015_FD_80414 | JGI IMG/M metagenome (GOLD analysis project Ga0079224, IMG submission 80414) | Agricultural soil microbial communities from Utah to study Nitrogen management - Steer compost 2015 | ecosystem: Environmental > Terrestrial > Soil > Agricultural land | place: USA: Utah... | reverse complement strand
GCCGTACCGAGCGCGAGGCATGGGATCGCCACCCGGTTGAATGGTGGCCTCCAGCACGATCACCTCCAGCAACGCATCCGCAGCCTATTCGTCTGCAATGGCGTGCAGAGCCGGGTCCTGGTCGGGCAAAGACAAGCGCGCAACGGAATAGGCGGACAGGATGATCAGGCTGGCATTACCGCTGTCGCAAGCCGGGACACACAGCCGCACGTCCGGGCTAAGCGGCGGCAATGCGGTCACGATCTCTTCGAGCATGGGGATGACGAGTGGCATCCGCCGTTCCACGTGCAGGTCGTACCACCTGCCGTCTTTCCAGAATCCTCCCTTCCTCCGCAGGTTCTGGCGCCAGTTTGGTATGTTCATGTAGTCCAGGTCGAGACGAAAAAGGAATACACCGTCGACAATCTACAAACAGACCAACACTGAAAACGTACAGCTCCGGGAAAATGTCCTTGCATTCCCGCGCCGAAACAGTGATGTCACCTAACTGGCTCCGCCGTGATTGCGGCCTCACGCAACACCAACCGATCGTACGGATGTTCGCTTGTAGATCCCGTTCTTGTTCACGTGGCCAACGTACTGCCCCAGAATTCGCACTTCCTCGAAGACTTCGGGACGAATCTTGATGTGTGAATAAGCCTCGTTAGCTGGTTCGAGCCGCAAGCCATCCTCGTCGTAATAAATGTACTTCAGTGAAGTCTCTCCATTGTAGAGTACCGCGCCAATTCCCCCGTTCGGGATGTCATCGTCGATCAGGAGCACGTAATCACCATCCTGAATGTCCGCACCGGTCATCGACTGACCGGACACGCGGATGGCAAATATCCGATCCAGGTTGGGGAAGAGGGTCTCCAGCGTAATCGTCCCAAGATCGGCTTCGACGGCTTCCTGTAACCGCCCGGCCGTAATGATCCCTCGGATCGGAATGCCGTGTGGCCGCGACGGCTGCGGATCGCGGTCGACCAGCTGATACCCGTCGTGACTCCTCCTCAGAAAGCCCTTTTTGTGGAGCGCCTGCAGATTCTGCGTAACACTGTTCGGCGATCTGTACCCGAGCCGATCGACGATCTCTCGATAGGTCGGCCACACGCCATGTAAACGCACGTGCTCGACGAGAAAGTGGAGGAACTCGTGCTGTTTGGAGGTGAGTTGTTTGCGGCTCATAAGCGAATGCTCGGGCTGATCATTGCTCGTGATAGGAGCCACACCGTTTATGGGGAACTCGCGGGCACATCACCTACCGCGGATCACCACGGTGGCTCCATGTACAGTAAATTATTATATGTTGCATATATGGAAACAGTATACTAAGTATGATCTCCTTCGTCAAGGACTTTTTGAGCCAATTTCGGTGAGCCTACAAAAGTTGTCCGATAATCCTGCTGCTTCTCGAGGGGTACGCCTCCTGGAAGTGGTGACGCATGTACGCATCGACCAGTCCGGTCACTTCGAGGGCATCCTCAGGCTCCATTCGCATTCGCATCACGGTATCCAGATCGGCACGGGCAAAAATGGCAAAAGCACGGAGGGCAGCCCGCGAGGCGTAGCGCCCGGCGATTGCGGCCGTGCTGCCCGGATAGAGAATCGCACCCGTATCCAGCGAAAGTATCCCTCCCTCTTCCGGAATCGCCTGGACGTCGTCTTTGTTGATACTCGGCGAGAAGCCAAGTATGGTCGAGAGCTTGAGCTGGAAGAAAGGCAGAATGTTGTCGGTCTTACCTTCCGTGACGTTCAGGCGGTTTAGAGATTGAATCAGGAGATTGAACAGCTGCGGGTTCTGCTCTTCTTCCTGCGTCAACGCGTGGACCAGCTCGATAATCCGAAGGCCGGTCGTGATCCGGTCCAGCCTTTTCCCTATCCCGTTGAATGGCTGCACGTACGACGATTCACTCAGCATCTGAATACTACGCGTTGGCTTGTAGTAGTAGACGATCTGAATGAAAGACATCGGCCCGAGTGTCGATCCGAAACGGCTCTTGGGGAGCCGTGCTCCCCTCGCAAGAACGGTAATCTTCCCGCGATCCCGCGTAAAGAGGGTGACGATACGGCTCGTCTCCCCGTACTTCATGCTCCTCAGGACTACCGCTTCCGTTCTATGAATCATAACCCGCTAAAAATCAGATCTGTGCAGGCAATGTTGAACGACACGGAACCGCATATGTGCCCCGCCGATCGCCTGCTTTTGAGACCTTGAGGCCGATACGCGCAGAAAATTTTGGCAGTCGGAATGGGCGAAAGGAGCACCTCGTTCGACGTTGGTTTTTGATGCGCCTCACCGTATTCTTCGGTGTGAAACGGGGTGTAGCGCAGACCGGTTGCCGCATCACGATCGCATCCAAAATATATGTGGATCCACCGTCTTCAGGAATACGCCGCCATAACCCGAGCGGAGTGTACCTTCCTGATCGCCACCTGCCTCCTCTTCGCGGTTGGACTCGCAACCCGACATCTGATCGAGCCGACGGTTGAGGTACCCGAATACTCCTACGCCGAAACCGACAGCCTATTCGGCCACGCAACCCGTCAACCATTTGCCGAGTCCGGGCGCCTGCCTTCGGCGCATGATACGTCGTACACTTCGTTGACCGGCAGCCTTAAACTCGACCTCAACACGGCGAGCATTGCTGAGCTGGAGCAGCTACCACGCATCGGACCCGTCATGGCTGCACGTATCGTCGCTTACCGGGAGGCTCACGGCAGATTCAATGAAGTTCGTGAGCTGCTTGAAGTCAGCGGGATCGGCAATGCGACACTCGAAAGGATCGAGCCCTACCTGTACGTCGAGAAGTGACCGACTCAATGCTCCGTTTCCTCCTCCCTTGTCTCTTCCCCGTTAGAACCGGACTTTCGCTTCGAAAGCCTCTCGGCCAGTTTTTCCTCCGTCCAGTCCCGGCTGATCTCTTCCTGCCGCAATAAAAACTTGTATACGGGATAGAGCACCAGCGCGGCAACGACGATGAACCCTATCAGCGCCAACACGATAATTAGTCCGTACTCATCCATAAAGCAACACGTGGTAAGAAGACGTAAGACCTCTCCTGGCCGGCGAAGGATTGCGAGGCAAATGAAGGACCCAAGGGTAGTATACGATGAACCAAACTTTGGAAAAAATTTGGGAGCACGTTGAAAAAGGCTCTGCACGACGCCAATCAGGTACGGCAGGTAACTTCCACGATCTTGTTACCACTTGGGCACCCGAATGATCGAAAGAGAAATTGTGTGGTGTTTTGTTGATATTTCTCCGGGCTTAACGAGGCCGAACTCTGCCTGATGGTGCGGTATCACCAGACGATTTTACCCGACCGGGTAGCGGGATTCGCATTCGCACTGGTATTGGCCCTTCGCGTGTTACACGGACCGTCAATCGATCAACCATCATCCAGACAATTCATGAACTCGGCACAGACCAATCACCGAATGCTCATCGTGGAAGACGACCCTGAAGTGGGAATGGGCCTGGAAGACTTCTTCTCGCTTCAAGGTTACCAGGTCATGCGAGCAGTGGAAGGTGAGCAGGCACTTCAAATGATGACCACACTTCCGGCGTACGACGTCGTTCTACTCGACGTCATGTTGCCCAAAAAGAACGGTTTTGACGTGCTGAGAGAAGCGAGAAAGGCAGGCGTCAAATCGCCCGTCCTGATGTTGACGGTTAAGGGCAACGAGGAGGACCGGCTTCACGGTTTCGGGCTCGGCGCTGACGACTACGTTACCAAACCTTTCAATGCGGATGAACTGGCGGCGCGCGTGAAAGCCGTCTTGAGAAGGAGCACCGTGCCCGCAGAGGCGCCGATGGAGGTCTACCAGTTCGGCGAGGTCGAAGTCAACTTCAGCGACCATACCGCACGTACCAAAGACGCCGACATCGCGTTTACCGCGCTCGAGTTCGACATCTTGCGTTATTTCATCCAACATCGCGGCCGTACCGTCAGCCGTAAGCAGCTTCTTCGGGACGTCTGGGGGATCAGCGGCGACATCACGACACGCACGATCGATCGGCACGTTGCCTCTCTCCGGAAAAAGATCGAGAGTGACCCGAACATGCCTCAGTACATCGAAACGGTTTACGGTATCGGGTACAAGTTCGTCGGGTAAGGCCGGATGATGCCAGGGTAAGGTTGCCGGCAAGCCAACGTGGTCGGCATGTTACGATGTGGATTTTAAGGATCCTTAGCGGCCATCCACGATTTGCTTGCAGTGAGATGATCTGTCGTGTAGCAGGTCGAAGTAGCAACGAAAAAAAAGAATACGACCCCATGGAGACCCCTAATAATAAGCCAGGTGTTTTGAACGACCTGGCTTTGATATACCTGGCACTCGCCCACAGTACGGACGAGAATTTGAGCAACGACGAGATCGATGCGATCGCATCGCGGCTACGGGAATGGCAAAACGTGAAGTCCGAAACCGTACTGGCCGCCATCAAACAAGCCTTGGAGGAATATCTACGGGAGGATGCGGATGAACGGGTGCGCCAGGCCGTCAATTCGGTAAAAACGGCCATTCCCCAGGAAATCCGACGCGCCCTTCTGGATGACCTTACGGAGATTGCCCTGGCAGACGGTAAGTTCCTCCACGAAGAGAGCTCCTTCATTGGAGAGCTGGCGCAAGCCTGGGAGTTGCAGTCCGATCCGGATTCGGACAGCAGACCACTCTCCTGGAGCCTGCTAAACTCACCGGTCCAAAATGGTGACTGGACACCGGCGCACGACCTCGCCCTCGTTTACATTACGCTCGCCCAGAGCACCGACGGCAATCTGGAATCGGACGAGATCGAGATGATCACCGAAAAGCTCAGCGAATGGCTGCCGGATGCCGGCAGAACCGACGTCGTCGAGCTCGTCCGGGAGGCCTTGAGCGTATACGTGCAGGGACCGGACAAACGTCTTTTTGCCGAATCGATTGAATCGGTTGCGCGCACGATCCCGATTCACCAGCGGCCCGCACTGCTCGATGACCTGAAGTGTGTTGCGGAAGCCGATGGAGCCCTCCTGGATTCCGAGCGCGAGCTGATCGAAAAGATCGCCCGGTCCTGGAGCATTCCGGAATCCATGTGATACTGGACTCAAAATCCAATGAAACAGCTGGGGCGTGTGTCAACCACATGCCCCATTTTTATTGATCTCACCGTTTACGAATACTGTACTCCATCAGAAGCCAGGCATTCGGATCCACCACAACGGCCGCTGGCTCCTCATCGAGTTGAATCGCAAAGTGCTCCTCGCGGTCGTCAATTTGAAGTAACTCGAGCCGGTCACCTCCTTTTCCCGCTTTTTCGATCAGGAGCTCCAACGGAAGGCGAAGGGCTTCTTTACCTTTCTGAACCTGTTCGACCACGACGGTCAACGTCTTTGCGCTTTTATCGTATGTCCACGTCACGTCGAGAACGGGGAAACCGGGCTGGTAGACCCATTGCTCAAAGAACCAGCCCAGGTTCTGGCCGGATACTTCCTCCATGATGCGTTGAAAATCGTCCGTCACCGCATTACCGTTCCGGTAGGTCTCGTAGAACCGTTTGAGACCTTCCCGGAACGCCTCGTCACCGACTGTATACCGAAGCATGTGCAGCACCCACGCCCCTTTTTGATATGAATTGGCGTTGAGCAGCTCGTTCGGGTCAGTGACCGTCGTGTCGACGATGGCGGCATTCGGCCGGCTTTTGTGAAACGCCAGCACCTGGTCCTTTTCTTTCGCCATGAAAGCTTTCATGGCCTCACGACCGTGCTTCGCTTCCGTGTAGAGATCGGTCAGATAGGTGGCAAAGCCTTCGCTGAGCCAGAGGTGGTGCCAGTCCCCCTCGGTCACAGCATTGCCAAACCACTGATGCGCAATTTCGTGAGCGAGCAGTCGCTCGTTCTGCCGGGTGCCAGTCACCGCATTTTCGTGATAAAAGATGGCTCCGGCATTCTCCATACCCCCATACCGGGTCGTGGACTGCACGTTGGCCAGCTTCTCGAATGGATACGGACCGAGCCACTCGCTGAAATACGCCACGATCTCCGGCGCAATCTTAAAGTCAAAAAATCCTTTTTCACGATCCTCGGGATAAACCCAGCTCTCGACCGGAATCCCTTCGTACACCCCGGCCTTTTCAATTTCAAAATCGGCCACGCCGATCACCATCACTTTGGTCGGAATTGGAGCCGTCGTTCGCCAGTGCGTCACCCGCAGGGGACCGGGAACGTCTACGTCGGAAACGAGCATCCCGTTGGAAACGATTTCGTAGTGGTCCGGAGCCGTTACGACGAACTCGACGGTTGCCTTATCGGAAGGGTGATCGACGGTCGGCAGCCAGTGGCGAGCCCGGTTTGGCCAGTTATCCCCAAAAAAGGTTCGATCGCCGTACTTGTTGGTCGAAATGATCAGTCCGTCTGCCGGAACGCCCTCGTACACGACGGTAACCGTACGCTCCTCACCCGCAACCGACGGCTGGTCCAGCTTGATTTGCAGCCGGTCGTCCTCGTGTACGAACGGGACGGGCTCCGGGCCGACCCGTACTTCTTTCACTTGCATCCCGGTCCCATTCCCTCCGGACTGACCGACGAGGTCCAGCTCGATCGCCCGGAGTCCGGAGTCTGTGAAGTGAACCATCACCGACGCCTCCCCTCTGATCACGTCCGTTTGATCTTCAAGCTGCAAGCTGAATACGTAGTGTTGAACGTCGATTCCGTCATTCGGCGGATCGCCGTAGGCATCGGTAAATCCAACCAGCCCCGCCGTCAATACGGCCAGCAGAAAAATTCGAGCGTGATGAAGAAACATGCAGAAAACCAGAACTAAAATTTCGGAAGAGAAAGAAGAGCGAAGGCTGGATCGGCTCTTCCATCGGCACGTCTTCTATGAACGCTGCCTGAGAACTTCCCAGACCAGATGCTTCAGGTCAGGGACGATCAGGCGGTCCATAGCCAGACGGACGGCGCCTGTCGAGCCGGGCGTCGAAAATACGAGCGTGCCCCGGTACACGCCGGCCGTTGCACGGGAGAGCATGGCCGCGGGACCTATTTCTTCAAATGACAGCATACGAAACAGCTCGCCGAAGCCGGGAGGCGTCTTTTCGAGACGCCTGGACAGGGCCTCGAAGGTCGTGTCTCGGGCGCTGATACCCGTCCCACCGTTAAACAGGATCACCTCGACCTTTCCTGCAAGCTCACCAAGTACGCCTTCGATCTGGTCGGGTTCGTCGGGAATGATGCGATACGCCGTGATTTCATATCCGTTTTCGGCAAGCCTCGCTTTCATGAGGGCGCCGCTCAGGTCATTATCCGTCGTGCGCGTATCGCTGATCGTTATGACCGCACATCGTACGGAGATCGCTTCTGCCGCCTTCCTGTGATCGCCGCTGCTCATCGATGGAAATGATCCGGTTGGTGGACGTCCGGGGCGATTGGGAGATCTTTCGCAGGTTGAGACTCCGGAACGGGCTCGCCGAACCAGCGGGGAGGATCGTACCCCTGCCCTCCCCAGGGATTGCACCGCAGGAGCCGCCACGACGCGAGAATGGTCCCTTTCACGACGCCGTATTTTTCCAGGGCTTCAATGGCGTAGGCGGAGCACGTGGGGGTAAAACGACAGCTCGGAGGAAAGAATGGCGAAATGGCTATCTGATAGGCGCGAACGAGCGCGATCAGTAGTCTCCGGGGTAGCTGTACCAGCGTCTTAAACAAGGTAAACAGGCGGCGTTTTTCCGCATAAGTGGAGGGATCGACCTGTTTTAATTCCCCGGCCTTGCAGGGTTCCATGCCGGATCAACGATCGGCGGTGGGGCGCTGGATCGTAGGCCTTACCGGTCGTTTTATGGTGCCGCTCAGGCTCCGCGGCGAGCGAGCCGTAAGCGTCCTGACGCGGCTCATTTTCTCCGTTTTTCGCAGCCCCATGTACGTCGGCTGGGTGGGTTTTGCCGGGATGTACAGGTCAACGCCGTCATAAAACCGGAACCGTGACGGGTCTATGCCAAGAGCAATGGAGTTGAGCGGGTCTCCACTTGCCGCCCAGTCGGGAACGGAAGCTCCCTTCATCGAAATCGGGCTATAGAAATGACGTGTGGTCAAAGAGAACGGCCGCTCCGAAGGATCGGCACGATACACCTCCAGCGCAATCTGAAGCGCCCGTTGCCATGCGCGGGATCCGCTGTTTTGATTGAATGAAAGGATGTGATCACGCCGTGGTGAGGGCGTGTTGAACGCGCTGAACTGACGTTCTTCGAGCACGACCTCACGGTACGTGGTACCGCGATACGCCGTTTCGACACGGTTCCGCACAACCCACGCCACGAGACGTTGCTCGTCCGGACGATCTGACTCCGAATAAATGCACTTCGCCAGCCAGAGCACCTCATCCATCTCAAAGGGATCCATTCGTAAGAGCACTTCGCGCAAGGATCCCCTGGCCAGCGAATCGGCGGGTTCCGCTGCCCATACACTCGCCGCAACCGGGAGTGACAAAATAAAAATGACAGTTAGACTCCGAGCCAACATGCCTGTTCTTCGTTACGATGCATACACGCATCTGGAAGTACAAATCTCATTCCACATCGAATTATCGCCTTTTCGCGTATTTGGGTAACGGAATCGCAGGCATCTATATGACCAGTAGGAAAGATTGTCCGAACTATAACCGGTAAGGAACGCATTTAAATTCAAAGCCGTTTGCTGGGCCGAGACTAAACGTGCCCGATGGTCCGACATCCTCCGTTCGCCCCACTACCGGTGGAAGGCATATTGTAGTTTGGAAGCTGAGATCTACATGAATACACAACCCCTGCTCGACCAGGTTAAATTTGATTCGAATGGGCTCGTCACGGCGATTGCTCAGGATTATGAAAGCAAGGAAATCCTGATGGTGGCTTACATGAACGAGGCCACGCTTCGGCAGACCCTGGAAACTGGAACCATGACGTACTGGAGCCGCTCACGGCAAAAGGTCTGGGTGAAGGGTGAACAGAGCGGCAACACGCAGGAAGTAAAAGAGGTGTACGTCGACTGCGACGGTGACGCCCTCGTCTTTAAGGTAGTGCAGAAAGGCGGTGCGGCCTGCCACACGGGTCACTTCTCCTGCTTTTACCGACGGTTTGAAGAGGACCGTCTGGTCGAAGTTGGTGAACCCGTCTTCGATCCCTCCCGGATATACGGGAAAAAACAATAGCCGGGCGGTCTACATCCGCAGTCGAAGCGCAACCGATATGGACCCGGGAGTCGCAAAAGCAGATATGGAAACCGGATCACGGTACATTTCGGCCTGGTGTCGCTCCGAGAGCCAGTAAGCGGTAAGAAAACCAATCGCAGCTCCCGCCGCCACGTCGGTGGCCCAGTGCCGATCGCGTGCAATGCGCGCCACACCGGTTCCGCCGGCTCCCAGCGCAAGCAACCCGTAGGTTAACGGACCCGGATAGTACATCGCCCAGGGAGTCAGTACCGCAAAGGCGGTTGCCGTATGCCCGGAGACGAATGACGAGTTACCCGAAAACGGATCGAATTTGAAAGGCCCCTCTCCCTGGTGAGGCCTTGCCCGTCCTGCAACGGTTTTAATGGTAAAGTTTACCGCCGCAGCGTACACAGCGGATTGGAGCGAGGTGAAGGCTGCATCCTGAAAACGTTGATCGTCGGTAAGGAGTGACGCGCCGAAGATCCCGGCAACAGGTATCAGGACTCGTGGTCCGCCGAGCTCGTTCGCCACATTCAGGTAGTGCGCGAATCCACCCCGGTAGTCCTCTCGCACTTCTTCGGATACCGACTCGTCGAGCAAGGTGGCCGGAGCGAGAATCGCAAGGGAACCCAACGCGTAAAGTGGTAACCGGGCGTCTGCGTCGCGAATCAAGGCGCCAGCGTCCTGGTACGACCACCTCAGAAACCGCTCGGGACCCGGCCGCTCGAGCTGCTGTGCATACCCGGACTCAGCCCCGACCGGAGCAAATACCAGAATCAGTAAGGAAAAAACAAAAGCGTGACGGACCACTCCTGACATGTTTTTACCGGCTAAACGTAAAAAATACCGATTCTTACAATCGTAGCCGTGTCCGTCGATAGGCTGATCTTTCCTTTTTGGACG
>Ga0079224_100017743_pt1 | contig 10044 bp, 8 predicted proteins | sample Stecom2015_FD_80414 | JGI IMG/M metagenome (GOLD analysis project Ga0079224, IMG submission 80414) | Agricultural soil microbial communities from Utah to study Nitrogen management - Steer compost 2015 | ecosystem: Environmental > Terrestrial > Soil > Agricultural land | place: USA: Utah... | reverse complement strand
TGCAATGGAGCGAACCTCGCTTACCGTAGGGATGTTTTCTATGAAATGGGAGGTTTTCGCGGCATAGATAATGTAGCGTCGGGCGACGACGAGCTGTTTTTACATAAGGTTGCCGAGCGTTACGCCGACAGAATTAAGTTTTGCAAGTCTATTGCAGCGGCCGTTTTTACGGACGCTAAACCAACGGTTTCTGCCTTCATCAGTCAGCGTAAGCGATGGGCCTCGAAAAGTACGAAATACAAAGATAAGCGTGTCGTATGGTTGGGTATCAGCATATGGGCATTCAATCTGGCGCTGGTAAGCGCAGCGGTACTCTTCTTCGTGTACCTTCCGGATGTCCACTGGCTCTTTGCAGCGGCTCTTGCCCTGAAAATATTCGCCGAATACTTATTTATCCGTCCGCTTTGCCGCTTTGCCGGCCGAATGGAGTTGCTGTGGAACCTGCCGCTACTGTCTTTTGCCCATGCCGTATATTTAGTATATATTGGCGTAGCGGGTAACGTAGGAAAATACGACTGGAAGGGTAGGAAGGTTCATTAATTACCCTTCTACTTGTACCCTAATCACTTCTTCCGCCTTTTTAACGATCTCTTCGGCGTTTAGACCGGTGGTGTCGATCGGATCCAGAACTTCCCAGCTCATCGATGTAAAGGGGCGTAAAGGAAACATGCCATATTTTACCATGAGATAAGAGCCTTTGATGGCGACGGGCACAACAAGCGCCTCCGGATTTTTCTTTAGTAAGGTAGCAATACCGCCCACCGAGAATGGTTTCATTTTGCCTGTTTTCGTTCTCGTTCCTTCCGGAAAGATAAAGGCCGACCAGTTTTTCATTTTCATATTGTTGGCAAGCTTTAAGATCTCTGCAATGGACTGCTTGGCGTCTTTCCTGTCTATATTAGCAGCGCCTCCGTGCACGAGGTTGAACGATATGCTCGGAATACCTGCCTGGGCCAATTCTATTTTAGAGATAAATTTTCCATGGAATCTACGCAGGAAATATATAAGGGGAGGAATGTCAAACGTACTTTGATGGTTTGCAACAAAAATTATAGGACGACCGATGGGGAGCCTTTTGTTGTCGATAAAACGTGTTCGATTGAAAAGTGTATAGTTGCAAGCTACCAGAAAACCGTTCAAAATGTCCACGCTTTTTTTGTGCGCACGGTACCCGCCCAGTTTTAGGCAGAGCCATTGAATAGGGTGGAATACAATTAATGACAAAGAAAAGCACAGATAAAAAATCGGTGTAAGGATAAAGCCCAGTAGTTTTCTCATATTCTAAATTCTGCAAACATATATAAAATTGACTTTATATGCAATACGGCGGTATGCTACCACTGTGGGATGATGCCCCGCATCATCGCCAGAGTGTACAGCAGGCAGTTGTCGCTCGCCTAATTAAAAAATAATTGTATTTTTAAGAAATGGCGTAGGGGAGAAGTACGTGTTGTTGCGGTCGTTCTCTAACGCTAGTGGATATAATTAAACTTCATGGAACGGATATTATTAATTGTTTTGCTTTTTTTTCAGTCTTGTTTGGGATTTACACAGTCTTTTAAAGGGAGTTGGCGCGGCAGTATCGAGGTACAGGGCACGCAGCTTCCTCTCGTGTTTCATTTGACGGAGGATGATGGAGGCGCATGGCAGGGCAAACTGGTCAGCCCGGCACAGTCGTCAGCACATCTTCCGTTGAGCAAGGTGGAGGTCTTCGGCGATTCCCTCCGGCTGGCCGCGGCTTCGTTGGGTTTATCCTACACAGGACGGCGCGTGGACGATTCTACGATCAACGGTGTCTTCGCACAGGGACCTCTACGTGCACCGTTGACGCTACGGCGGTTTGTCGAAAAGGTACGTCTAAGACCGCAGACACCGGAGCCTCCGTATGCGTATGACACGCTCGATGTGGAATTTACCAACAGTTTCGACGGTACAACATTAGCAGGCACGGTTACAACACCACGTGGCAAAGGCCGTTTTCCGGCTGTCATCCTTGTCACGGGAAGCGGGCCCCAGGATCGGGACGAGACCATTGAAGGACACAGACCGTTTAAGGTGATTGCCGATTACTTAACCAAGCGCGGTATTGTGGTCTTACGCTATGATGAACGCGGGGTGGGGCAGTCGACGGGAAATTATACGAAAAGTACGATTGGCGATTTCAGCAAAGATGCGATCGCTGCAATAGACTTTTTGCGGGGGCAGAGCAAAGTTAATCCGAAGAAAATCGGTATTGTTGGCCATAGTGAAGGTGCGCTGATCGCTAAACTTATCGCAGGGCAGCAATCGGCGGAGCTAAATTTTATCGCCCTTCTCGCCGGGCCTGCTATTCCCATCGACTCTTTAATGGTGCTGCAGGCGTATGAAATCGGACGTTTGGGGGGCATGAATGAAAGGCAGCTGCAACAGGCAAAGGTGATTAATAGGAAAAACTTCGCTATTGTGAAAAGCGAACTGGGCGATGAACATGCCTATCGGCAGCTATTGGCAAATATGTCATCGATTATTCCGGAGCCCACGCAGGCCCAGAAAAACGAGTTTAGGATGATGGTTATGCCTTCCTACCGGTATTTTATGCGAATCAACCCCGTCCCGTTTATAAGTAAGATTAAGATACCGGTCTTTGCGGCGTTTGGGACAAAAGACATTCAGGTACCCTTTGCGGCAAACATGGAAAGTTTGACGGATAATCTACCGCCGAACCGTCAGAACCGATTACAGGTATATGAAGGACTCAACCATCTTTTCCAGAATGCAAGGACAGGCGCTATCAGCGAATATGCAGAACTGGAGGAGACCTTTGATACCGACGTGATGCGTGATCTGGCCAACTGGATACTAAGATTGAAGTAGCCGACAACAGCATTGTCCAGATGGCGGCACTTCTATTGAGGCCGAATAGCGCTTTTGTCGACTAAAACAGGCTTAAATGTCATGATGGTTCCTATCTGTGCGGCGTCGACGGTAGCCATGCCGGGGCATTTACCGTCTTCGGTTGATTTATGGTGTTGTTCCGGCGACAGGTAGGATCTTGCCGTTATAATATTTATGCCCATTCTGCGCGAAATCAGCAACATAGCGTCCCATTTCGAATGCGAGCGTGCCTGCCTCCAGGCCGGGAAAGGCTTTCTCGAACATCTCTGTCTGGGAGGAACCCAGCGCAAGGCAGTTGACTTTGATATTCCTATCCTTGAGTTCTTCGGCAAGGCATTCTGTTAATGTTGCCAAAGCGCCTTTACTTGCTGAGTAAGCAGACAGCCCGGTAAATTTTGCTGAGCCCTGATAACCGCCCATACTGCCGATATTTACAATATGACCACCATTTTTCATCATCGGGACGATATGTTTGATCATGTTTACATGCCCGAGCAGATTGGTCTGAAATACCTGTGCAAAATCTTCTAGCGACGTTTCCATAAAAGGCTTGTTGATCAGCACCCCCGCATTGTTGATTAAAACGTCGACCGTTTCGAACTTGGACTGTATAAATGGAACCAAAGAGTCCGGGTAATTGTCGTATACGATGTCAAACTGGGCGGGGTACAGTTTTCCGCCTTCGGGGTTCAGAGAGGTTGCAATTTCGTGCAGTTTGCGCAGTTTATCCGCTGAACGTGCCAGGGCAATAACCTGATTGCTTTTATTTGCAGTTAAATCCAGGACTGACTCAAATCCAATCCCATTGCTTGCTCCGGTAATGATAATATTTGCCATAGTTATTCTTCGTTTTCTAGTTCTTTCTCAACTTCCGCAACGGATGGTAGCCGATCTGCGCCGAGACGTTGCGTTCTAAAAATATAGTATACACCCGTGGAGGCAACGGCTAGCGATATAGTGTAAAATATCAAGCTCATTAAAACGGCCAGGTGAGGGTCGAGCTGAAAATAGCGGGCGCCAAAGTCCATGATGGTTTCCCGCAGGCCGAGGCCGCCCAATATGGATGGTACAATGGCTACGAGCGACGATAGCAGGAAAATCAATAAATAGGGCGAAAATTTACCATCGAAACTTAGTGCATAAAGAATGGTAATTGCGCTCAAGGTCTGCAATCCCTGGACAGCCAATGCTTTTATGTGGGTGATTACAAAGCTGGACAAAAACTCCCTAAAGAAAAGGCGTAAAAAATAGACGTACGTCACCGTGCCGATAACAAGTGCACCGACGACGACAATGGGCGGAATGGCAAGACGGGGCATAAAGATGATGAGACATCCTGTGATGACTGATAGCGCCCACAGACCGCTGAGACGGTCGAAGAAGACCGCACTTAATACCCGTCGGCCCTTTACTGGATAATTCTTCTTTAAGAAGTAAATCTTATAACCATCCCCGCCGATTCCTCCGGGGAGGAAAAAATTATAGAGTAGCCCGAGTTGATAAAGCCGTAGGTTATAGCGTTCCGTAAGGTTTAAACCGATTACCTTCAGGAAGCTGTTTAATCGTGAAGATGCCACTAACTGCGATATAGCATAGAAAATCAGCGCCAGAAAAAGATAAAGCGGATTCGTTTTTTCCATCACCTCTTTTAAATCGTCCAGCGATATCTTTCTGGATACCCAGTATAGGGCGGCTACCGTGATGATTATTTTGAATCCGTTTTTTAGCGTAGACCAGTATTTGTTTTTCTTCATAGGAATCGTTGCTCCGACGGCAGCGGAGGCTGTTAGTGAAATATATGGAGGACTTTTACGTAGAACAGTACAAGGTACAGGCAGACGAACAATCCGGATAATGTAAGAAGCCAGTTGTATTCGATTTTGCCGTATTTGTGCCGTAATACTAGCGTAAGCAGTACAACAAATGTAAGTAACAACAGAAGTGGAGCGGCCACAGCCCATAAATTAGGAAAAGAAACCCGCTGCGCCATGATGGTTGGAGAGGTGAAGTAAGCGATGACGGGAAGCGCTATGAGCAATACCACGATCCGCACAACAGCTTTCGCAACAATTTTGCTTATGGTATGATTTTTGGGTAGACTCATCAATGCAAAGTTAACATTTCCTCTATAATTCTTAATCGTAGGGGAGATGACCATAAATTCCTTTTATATGCGAAGGTAAATATATTGCACATAAAAATGAATTTATCTAAGTTTGCGAATATACTTAAAATAGAAAACTAATTTTTACATTATGCGAAAACATATCTTGTCTGTATTCACGTTGGTAGCTCTTGTGCTCGTGTTGGCGTCGTGCGGCGCACAGCGTAAATCGCCGGTTGGGGGGAATAATGGAGCTTCTACGTCGGCGGGTGGCAGCGGACCTTCTGCTGCGCAGTGGAGAAGCGGCTTAAAAGGTAAATGGGTGTTGAACTCTGTTGATCGGGAGAACATCCCTTCGGCCTACACGGTTAAAAATATCTTTGATGAAGCTCCTGTGGAATGTTTTATTGGAAGCATATGGAACCTTCCGGGCGGAAACTACCGCGGAAGCATTACATTTAACGCGTCGGGTACGCTCTGTGCAGATGGTGCCGTTAGAACCATAGTCTGGTCTGTTTATGATGGGAGGACCGAGGGCGTGCATCCGCAGTTCCAGTTTAAAAAAATATATTCGGGAGAGAAGGCTGCGAATGTAACCAGCGGATATCGCCTGAACCTTTCGTACTCAGACGGCCAATCGCTGGTGATGCGCATGCCGATTCCATTGGATAACGGTACAGGTAACCTCGTATTTAATTTCACGAGAGCAGAACAGTAAATATCCCATACCGGAGTATAATAAAAAAGCCACTATAGTGTATAACTGCGTGGCTTTTTTTGCTGTTGACCCCCACCAGTCTTTTTAACCGGCTCCAGAACAGCCGTCGTGCTTTATAGAGCCCCATTATAGCCTGAAAGTCCAGATACTCGTCCTGAGTCTTTGACAACAGCTGTACCGAGCCTGCCGAAGTGCTCAGCCCGACAACGTTGCTCCGGTTTGTCTGTTCTATTGTAAGCTTAAGGCCCGCAATGCAGCCTTTTTTCAATAACAGATTTTGTCATGCAGCGCTATGTAGTTAAACTCCCAAATATTTTTAAATTTGTCTTATATTCAAAAATATGGACGCAAGGAAACCCAAGGTCGCTTTTGTAACGGGAATAACCGGGCAAGACGGAGCATATCTCGCAGAATTTTTACTGAGAAAAGGTTATATCGTTCACGGTCTAAAAAGGCGTTCGTCGCTTTTTAACACAGACCGTATAGATCACCTATATCAGGACCCTCACCTAAGCCAGCGAAATTTTATTTTGCACTATGGCGACTTAACGGACTCGAGTAACTTAATCCGTATCATACAGGAAGTTCAGCCGGACGAAATCTATAACCTCGCGGCCCAGTCGCATGTGAAGGTCAGCTTTGACGCGCCCGAGTACACGGCGAACGCTGATGGAATAGGTGCTTTGCGTATCTTGGACGCGGTGCGTCTGCTGGGGCTGACGCAAAAAACGAGGATCTATCAGGCGTCTACTTCGGAGCTGTATGGACTGGTGCAGGAGGTGCCGCAGCGTGAGACCACTCCTTTTTATCCGCGCAGTCCTTATGCGGTAGCTAAGCTATATGGTTACTGGATTACGGTGAACTATAGAGAAGCTTATAATATGTATGCATGCAACGGTATTCTGTTTAATCACGAAAGTCCTGTGCGGGGCGAAACTTTTGTGACCCGGAAAATTACGCGTGCGGTGGCTAAGATAGCGCTGGGATTGCAGGACAAGCTCTATCTGGGAAATCTTTCGGCGAAGCGCGATTGGGGACATGCAAAAGATTACGTGGAGGCCATGTGGTTGATCCTTCAGCAGGAGCAGCCGGAAGATTTTGTAATCGCGACGGGCATTACAACAACTGTCAGGGATTTTGTTCGGATGGCTTTCGCGGAACTCGGCATCGAAGTGGAGTTTAGTGGAAAAAATGAAGCGGAAAAAGGCGTGATCATAGATCGCGACGAAGAACGGCTTGCCGCTCTTGATATTCCCGCCGAGAACGTCAAGCTGGGGCAAACTGTGGTTAAAGTCGATCCACGCTATTTCCGTCCGACGGAAGTCGACCTGCTCGTTGGAGATCCGTCAAAGGCAAAGGCAAAACTGGGATGGGAACCCAAATATACCCTGCCTATGCTAGTCAGTGAAATGATGGATAGCGATCTGCAACTGATGCGTAAAGAGGAATACCTCAAAAGAGGAGGCTTCACCACCTTGAATTATTTCGAATAACGCACTCCTATTGTGGTAAAAGTCGGACTTGGAATAGTTTTTGTTATGGTAACATGTTGTTAATAATAATGTTACTTTGTAGCACTTACGTTTAAAAGGATAATGTACAAACAAGAAGATATTGAGAAAGTAGAACCCTACGATTCGGCGAAAGCTTATCATGAAGAACCCCCCAAGCGGAACAATTCGAAAATTTACTTTTTCATCATAGCAATCGCGGCGCTGCTGGCCACTAACATATATTTTTACGTAAAATTTAAAGCTTCTGGGGAGAAGCTTTATACTATGGCTATCCAGAAGCAGGATCTGCAGACAGAAATAGACCGTATAGAAGCGGAGCTTGATAACCTTATTGCTCTCAGAGCAGCTGATACCGATGCCTCGTTAGAGGCCTCCGAACAACGGGCCAGAGAAGCAATCAGTGTACTAAGATCGAAGCTGGAAACGCAGACTATTACCGAAGAAGACATCCTCATTGCAAAAAGAGAGGTGGCAAAACTAAAAGACGATGTGTCCGGCTTACGGACGGCCCTTAACGAACTCAAGATGCGAAACGAACTTCTGCAACGGGAAAATGCAAATCTTTCCGATCAGGTTTCGTCGACGGGTAAACAGGTCGATGTCCTTTCCCAGGAGAATAGCAGGTTGAAGGATAAGGTGGTGGCTGCTTCTGCATTGAAGGTTTCAAATATGCAGGTTAACGGCGTGTCGGTCTCAAAGAAAGGCAAGATCGAGACGGAGTCCAGAGCAAGACGGGTAGAGCAGCTACAGATCTTGTTTTCCATTGCAGATAACACCTTGGCTAAAGTTGGAGACAAAGAGGTCTTCGTCCGGATAATTGATCCGGTAGGCAATTTATTCGGCGACGCGAACAATATCTTTTATGTACACGGCGAGAAATTGCAATACACATTTAAAGATGTGATAAACTTCAGCAACAATGGAGAGGAATACCAGTTTCTCTGGCCGTTGGATAAGTTTCGTAAAGGGGCGTATACCGCCTTATTATATAACGACAACGCTATTATGGGCCGCGGAGGAGTTGTTCTGAAGTAGGCGAAACTTAAGAGTATATACGTGTAATACCTTGGAAAACATGTGATAAGAGCAGCGCTGATGGCGTTGCTCTTTTTTTTGATCAATGGTTTTTAGAAATACGGGAAGCAAAGCGGGCGCCTAGGGTCTATAGATCGGCAGTGTGATAATAAATGTGGTGCCGGTATTCGCTTTGGTAATAAATTCAATCTTGCCACCTATGCCCGTTACGGTCTGTTTGACGAATGCCAATCCGAGCCCCGTCCCCGAACTTTTTGTCGTAAAATTAGGTTTAAATATATTTGGAATTACCTCCTCGGAGATGCCATATCCATTATCCTGGATATGTATCTGTACAAAGTCTTTGTCCTTATAGCTCAAAGTTACACTAATCCGTGTTTTTTTGCGCCCCACGGCTGCCTCGATGGCATTTTTGAACAGGTTATTGAAAGATCTTAATATCTGGTCGTGGTCGCCAAGGATATAGATGTTTTTCTCGTTGGTTTCGTTGATAAGGATAATAGACGTGTTCGATGAGTTGTTAAAGAGGTTCATCACCTTCAATATCTCTTCGACGAGGTTGATCTTGACGAGGTTGGTTTCCGGAAGTTTGGCAAAGGCCGAGAACTCGGTCGCAATTTTCGACAAGCTGTCGATCTGCTCGATGATCGAGTTCGATATCCGGTGGAAGCGTTCGGCAAACCGCGAGTCGCCTTCGTTGTAGGAGCGCACCAGTTGCTGAATGCCCAGCTTCATCGGTGTCAGCGGGTTTTTAATTTCGTGGGCGACCTGCTTCGCCATCTCGCGCCATGCCTTTTCCCGCTCGGCATCGCGAAGTTGCTTCGCACTCTCTTCGAGCTTGATCAGCATGTAGTTATATTCTTTTATCAGCATTCCGATCTCGTCATTCCGTTCCCAATATAAGGGCTCGTTAATCTTGTTGGAAAGCTGCGTCTCGGCGAGCTTCTGCCTGACGATATCAAGCGGCTTTGTAATTTTGCTGGACAGTGCCACCGCGATAAAGCCAAACAGGATAATGATAAAGGTATAAATGTTTAAGATGGTATTCAAAAGCAGGTTCTTGCTGGCCGTTGCATCTTTCTCCGTGGTATAGTAGGGGATGTTTAGATACGCAACGGTCTTGTATTCTTCGTTCTTTATGGCCGCATATGCCGACGAAAACCGGAAGTTCGAAATCTGTTCCTGCTCATATGCCTCAGACTTCCGTAGGACGGCGAGCTTGTTGAGGGCAGTCGGATTGATATATTCCGAAACGAGCTTGAGATCAAAGATCCGAGGCTGGGAGGAGTACAGAAGCTTTCCCGACTTATCGTATAGGTTGAAATTCGTCAGCGTAGACGGGGCCATCTCTTTCAGCATCCCGACCAGCTTGCTTTGAAATCCATCGCCTTGGCTCCCTAAATTGTTTTCCAGTTTTTTTGTGACCTCTGCAATCTCCTTCAGCCTATTTGCGGAGGTTGTTTCTTCCAGCTGCCGGTTTATACTAATAAATGCAATTGCTCCCGAGATCAAGATACCCAATAACACCGACATGATAACGAGCGTCTGTATCCGTGTACTGTATTGTACACTGTTGAAAAGCACCCTGAAATGGTAGCGGATGCGGTTCCAGCGGAAAGACTTATCAGAGAATGTCGTGACGAGGTAGTTGGTGATGTTGAATAAGCCAAAAAATGTCAGGAGAACAATAAAAACAATCGAACCTAAGGCAAGGTATTCCCACAGTGTTGTTTTCTGTTTACTGAATATGATGGTCGTATACTGATCTGGTCTGTACGCGAGATGTAAGAAGCTATCGT
>Ga0079224_100017742_pt1 | contig 10044 bp, 7 predicted proteins | sample Stecom2015_FD_80414 | JGI IMG/M metagenome (GOLD analysis project Ga0079224, IMG submission 80414) | Agricultural soil microbial communities from Utah to study Nitrogen management - Steer compost 2015 | ecosystem: Environmental > Terrestrial > Soil > Agricultural land | place: USA: Utah... | reverse complement strand
GGTAATTCTCGGGTTGTATGCAGATATTCGGTAATGTTTTGCATCGGGTTGTAGGTGAAAAGGTCAACTACTACTTTTCCATTAGTTCCAAATGTTGTATCAAAATTTCCCTGACTATCAATTTTACAATACGTGCTTTTAGAATGATTAAGAATATCGCTGTATTCGAGCCCTACGCAAAAAATCTTGCCATCGTTTAAAAGAATAGCTTCGCCCATCGAAAACTTGTAGTTGACAGAAGTTAAAGAAAGAACTCCATTAATCCCAAACTGTGTGTCTCCAGTTCCGTTACTGTCTAATTTGACTAATATAGCCAGGTTCTCATTGTTAATAGAAGTATTACCTCCTAACATAATTGAACCATTGGGTAAAACCATAACAGATAGAAATTGCTTTGAAGATGTCAGCTTGTAAATTCCATTTGTTGCAAATGAAGTATCTAGTGTTCCATTACTGTTATAGCGAACTGCAAATCCTACATATGTCCCTGGAGAATTAGGTGTAGATGCCAAATTAGCTTCACCCACAACGATAATTTTCCCGTCTCCTTGAATAACGATATCCTGCGGAGATTCTGATTGTCCTATTACAGTAGTTACTTTTCCATTTATCCCAAAAGTATTATCAAGTATTCCGTTTTTATCCGTTTTTGTTAATGTTAACTGATAATCGATACTTCCTGTCCCACTTTGCTGGGCAAAACCTGCGCTTATAATATTTCCATTTTGATCAAAAGTGAAACATCGAATTTCAGCAGTACTTGGGTGTGTATGTACTGCAACTCCGGCATTTCCAAATAAGGGGTCCAGAGCTGCGTTTTGAGCCATTAAACTAAACCCAAGGAAAAATAATAGAACTATTATATTAGGTTTCATAATATCACATATTTATACATCTACTTCTAAATTTAAAGAGATGATAGTTTAATTAATTAAAAGATTTTTAAATTCAACCATATTTCCATCACAGTACAATATAACTTTATAAGATCCCGGTATAAATCCAGTTATATCTATCTGCATTGTATTTTGATTTAAATTGATGGGATAATTCGTTCCATTACCGGAAGCGCCATAAACCGGAACAATTCTAATGTATGCGCTGTTGACATTATTTGTTGTATAATCAACCTGTATGGTCGTACCCGCGGTAGGATTTGGATAAATATTATCAATAGCATTTGATCTTAAAGAAACTTCAACATTGTCATAATCTTTATAACCGTCTGCTGTTGCTGTCACCTCCAATTTATAAGCTGTTTCATCATAAACAGTTACTGTATAATCTTTTCCCTGATACAATAAATTATTGTCAGTATCATACCATTTATAGACTGCGTTTTCGCCGATATCTGTAGCACTTAATATAACCGATTCTGCATAATTAGCTTCTCTGTTTCCTCCGGCATTTGCATAAAATAAGTCTCTGGGAAAGGTGTTAATCAAGTAAGCTTCTCCACCAAGGAGACTGTTGTCATCCATATTACGTTGTTCCACATAATACATATATTCAGGCGTTCCTGTATATTCTGCCGTTAGGAAGTTAAAAGTTAAGTTCATTGTTCCTCCTTGATGAGGCTGTAGTATTACATTTTCCAACGACGCATTTGCATTTTTAATAGCTATGACATTGTCTCCAATTAATTCTATTCCTGATCCAACCTGACCACCTGCACTCCAAGCATTAAACAGTACAGGGCTTAACTTCAACCTCACTTCAGCTTCTTCATAAATAAGTGTTTCAGTACGCAGCTTAAAACGGTATGCTTTTGGACTATTGAAAGGATTACCTGCATAAACAACTCCTCCAATAGCATTATTTGGAAGGATATCCACAACTGACAGATTTTTCCAGGCAATGTTATTATTATTTTTAACGTTCTCTGCAAATTGAACCGTTTCGGGAACATTCATAGGATCTTTTTCCGATTCAATTCTTGCTGCAAGGCAAAAGTGCCAAGGTTCAGGATTTATGTTATTATAAGTGGTTGGGTTCTTAGGTCTCCACTCAAACTTTACGATAGTTGACTGCCCTGGTTGAAGGACAGGAATTTGTTTTTTAGCAATTTCTCCACCCATATCAACGGGGATACCTCCTGGGGGTGTAATTTTAAAAGTTCCGTCCCAATAATCTTTCCAATTTAATGAGGTACTCCCTTTCGCCCAATAGAGTTCTAAAGTATCGTTTACGGTTGAAGGTATGGTTCCTCTATTGTGTACTCTTACATACACATAGTTGGGGTCGGAAGGGTTGTATTCAGCATTTTGGTGAGTAGTCCCGTTATCATCATTATTTCGTATCCATATATCAGGAGTATCATAAATTGCCTGGGTAACCAAATCCGGTTCATCTCCATTATCTGATAAAGAATTACGCATGTAAAGATCCAATATCCCGGCTTCCATTACAGCTTCATAAGCATCTATTAAGCCGTAGCCCATTTGATCGTTCCAATCTCCATTTGGCCTGCCTGTAGTTGGTGTATAGGAATAAGGATTATTTTTAAGTACTTTTTTTGCAGTTCGTTCAATAATATCTCTTACTTGCTGGCCTGTTAAATTCGGATTTACGGATAAAACTAATGCAGCAACCCCTGCAGCGTGAGGAGCTGCCTGTGAAGTACCACTCGAAGAACTTATACCGTTACTTGGTATTGTAGAGATAATATTGGCACCTGGCGCAACAACATCTAGTAAAGTACCATAATTTGAACCAAGACTAGAATCAACCCAGCGGTTTCCTGTCGAATTTATTGCTCCTACCGCAAGAATATCGGGCATCTTAATTGCAGGATATCGTAAATACCTGTCTTCATTACCCGTTGAAAATACTACAACAGTTCCTTTACCATTTCTACCCGAAGTTATTGCATTTGTAATAGCATTTTCTAATAGTGTACTTCCAAAATTATATCCAAGTGTGTCAGTATCTCCCCAAGAATTATTTATAACATCGGCACCATTCTGATATGCCCAACTCATTCCAATTGCTAGGTGTCCCGAAAGAGTTGCAAAATTGGTAAAGGAATGACTTATAGATATTAATTCTGATTGCGGAGCTACACCTACTCCTTGTAAACTATTATCTTTAACTGCGCCAATGATTCCTCCCACATGAGTTCCGTGATTATACGAAATAGACGATGCTAATATACTTGGCGATGTTTGTGTTTCACAATCATAGCTTATATTGGATATATTAGCTTGTAAATCATTATGAACAAGATCAATTCCTGTATCCAGTACAGCTACTTTAATTCCATTTCCTTGTGTAATATCCCAAGCCGGACAAACGTTTATATCAATTCCTGGATTAATGGTGTTTTCTAACCCCCATAGAGAACCAAACATTGGATCGTTGGAACAGGTTGGTGTAAAATTAAACATAAATGCAGGATCAATATCTGCAAATAAACCAGTTTCATAAAATTCATTAGACAGGTGTACAGCTGTTCCCAAATTTACGTCATCAACAGATATAATATACCATTCAGGCATATACGGTACCTGCATTTCAATTTTCCCTCCCTTATTTATTATTGTTTGCTGTAAAATATTAAAATCTTCAGTATTTTTTAACTTAACGTAAAAAATATCAGACGTTCCTATAGATTTATCGTTGTTTTTTTGAAAATGAGGAAATACACCAATAATACCTTCAATTTCTTTTAAGCTCTCGATACTACTGATGTAATCTGTTGAATTAAAATCAATTTCACCAAAAAAAGTATTCTCAATTAACCTATCTGGATGAAAATTTGAAAGCTTAAAACCTAAATTGTCTATAGATAAGGAATCAAAATCTGCTGTAACTCTAAAATTCACACGTTCAGTATTTAATGTTAAAGCTATCTTTTCAGCCTTATAATAGTAAAAGTGTTCCTGTGCAGATGCAAATATTGCAAAAAGTAAAAATGCTACTAAAGAAAATAGTTTTTGTTTCATAGTGTGTTTGTTTGATTATTAATAATTACATATGTATAATAAATTTATTTTTTAGAAATTATGTTAAAGTTAACACTTTTTTTTAAACAAAATAAACAATACTCAAACAATACCACTAAATAACTTTATCTTAATAAAAATGTTATATAGATTGACCTTTTTAGAACTAAGTCCCTCATAGTATATTGCTTATATATACTTATGTTGAAGAAAGTCCAATATATCTCATAATTAGGTATATTTAGTTGCAAACTCAAAGCGGCTTTTTCCGCTAGCATCCAAAACAATAAAAGCATCAAACTTTTTACCGGATTTACTTTTCATTCCTTTGATTAAAGATGTCTTTCCACAAACAACCAAGCTTTCAATATCTGTAATACTTACCTGCACCCCACAAACCATCCGGAACTGAATCCAACCACAATTATCATCTTTACATTTAACAAATTTATCTTTAATTAATAAAAAACCTTCTTTACACTTAGGACACAAAATAACAAGCTGTTTATTAAACTCTACTTGAAGTAATTCTATAGTAATAACAGTCGAGTAATCCTCCAATTCTTTCTGGAATATTACAGGATCCAATTCACCCAATTCTATGCTCTGCAATGCCAGTTCCCACTCAGCCGTCATAGCTACATCGGCAATATTAAAATCCTTAACCAGCTCATAAACCCACAAGCCCTTTTCTGTAGGAGCTAAGGACTTTTTATTGCGAACAATATATTCCCGATTAAAAAGTGTTTCAATAATTGCCGCCCTTGTCGCAGACGTTCCGATACCAATACCTTTTAACACGCCTCGAGCATCCTTATCCTCAATATCATTACCAGCCTGCTCCATGGCACTCAATAAAGATGCTTCTGTAAAAAGTGATGGTGGTCTTGTCTGTCTTTCTATAACAGTTCCTGATTTAATTTTAAGTATGTCCCCCACCTTCAATTCCGGCAGCTCCAAGATTTCAGAATCCGTTTCTCCTTCAAGACTTAAATCCTTAGTGTTTAGCTCTCCTTTAATAGCGCGCCACCCCGGTTCCACCACAATTGAACCTTTAATGTAAAAATCATGATGCAGCACCTGAAGCTCTACAGTTGTAACATTTTTAATACATACATCGGAAACAGCTTCCAGTAACCTGAAGGCAATCAGATCGTATATTGCATTTTCTTTTGCCGATAGTGCTGATGGAACCTTTTCCGTTACCAATAATCCATGATGGTCTGTTACCCTTAAATCATTTACGATCCGCTTGCTCAATCCACCTGATTTTAGAACCGATTCCGCACAACTGTATTTCTCCCGAACTTTAAGTCCGTTAATCAATTTAGGTATATCCGACCAAACGTCCTCCGGTATGTATCGGCTGCCTGTTCTGGGATAAGTAATGAACTGTTTCTCATAGAGCAATTGCGCTATTTTCAAGGTTTCATCGGCAGAAAAGTTCAGCAATTTATTTGCTTCCTTCTGCAAGCCCGTCAGATCAAACAACAGAGGTGGTTGTTCGGTAATAGTTTTTGTATCGACAGATAACACTTCAACTGAACCGTTTCGTTCAATAGAGTTACACACCTGCTGCGCTTCCCTTTTGGTTTCCCATTTGTTTTTAGATTTGCTTTGAAAACTTATAAACTGCTTGTTATGAAGAAGCTCAATTTGAAAATATGGCTTTACAACAAATTCCTGATGATCTAAAAAACGTTTGCAGATCATTGCCAATGTCGGGGTCTGAACCCTGCCAAGGGAGTAGATGCCTTGACCGGCAACTACGTTTAATGCCTGTGAAGCATTTATTCCTACCAACCAGTCCGCCCTGCTTCTTGCCCTAGCTGCATGGTGAAGACCTTCAAATTCAGCGCCCTCTTTCAAGTTTTCAAAACCGAACCGTATGGATTTTTCTGTAAGCGAACTTATCCACAAACGTTTTAAAGGCTTATTAATACCAAGATACTCGTAAATATATCTGAAAATCAATTCCCCTTCCCTACCTGCATCCGTTGCAATGATAATTTCCGAACTTTTTTTAAACAGCCGTTCAATTACTTTCAACTGCCTTACCGCATTCTTATCGTCGATGTATTTGCCTTCCCGCTTAATTTTACGAACAGTAAGTACAAACGGATCGGGAATGATTGGTAAATGCTCCGCTCCAAATCTAGAGATTCCGTAATCTGAAGGCATGCCCAAAGCGATCAGATGACCGAATGCCCAGGTTACAAAATAGCCGTTCCCCGAATAGTAACCGTCGTTTTTCTCAACGGCTCCCAAAAGTGTGGCAATCTCCCTTGCCACACTTGGTTTTTCTGCAATAACCGTCTTCATAGATTACATTTTTCTACCTTTCCTTTTCCCGACATCCTGTTTAGTGTCTTTTTCACCACCGGTCTCCTGCTGTTTTTTCTGCTTTTGATCTTTAGGAGTATCCTGAGCCGATTTTAAAGGTTCGGTAATCTTTTTGGTCTTCTCATTGGTTTTCCCTTCTGAGTTAACATCAACCTGTGTTTTAAAATCCTCTGAGGGTTTTGCCTTTTCTTTAAGCTGTGCAGGAAACGCAAAATCAGTTTTACCTGTATCGGTATTAAACGTTATGTACCCTTGGTAGGTTTGTCCCTTTTTATCCACGAGCCCATCGATATAAACCGACTGTCCCGCTGCAAACTTATCATACTGCTGGTCCGTCAGTTCCTTTCCGCGGAATACCCGAGGAGCTTCCTTCGGTTCGCCTGTATTCGGAACCTTTTCTACAATTGTCTGCTTGTTGGGAACACTTCGATCAAACAAAAATTCCACATATTTTTTATCCGCATTAAACTGCACGGTTGCATCAAATTCAGCTCCTTTTTTTGAGATCATTCCTTCCAGATACAGCGGTTTACCTTGCTGCAAGGTCTGTTTCTGCGTATCATCCAATTTCAATCCCTTAATTTCATCAGGAATCTTCATTCTGTCTGCAGCCATTGCCACAAGCTCGTTGGTCAGCCGGTCAACGCTGATGATCGAAGGAATTATTTCACCCGACTTGGGATTTAACAAATCTACTACCCTACCCATATTTCCTGTCTGCTGCAGGTTCATTTTATCCTCATCACTGAATTCGTGACCAAAAAGCGGATACTTCAAGTTTGGTTCCTTCCTGATACCATGAATGGCAATCACCACATCCCCTACTTCATTTGTTTTAAGCGACAAGCGGGCATCCATTCTGGCTTCTGCTGCTCCAACACGAAGCACCAAAGGCACCAGCTCATTTGTCTTGTAGCCTTTCAATAAAGGTTCCATCATGTTCCTTTCGATCAGTTCCCTTTCGCTAAGTCCAATATCGGACATCATTTCCCAATCAATCTTTTTTGGGTCGTAACGGTACTGCGTATCAGTACCTGTTTCCTGTGTTTTCTGTGTATTATCCATAATATTTGATTTTTCGTTTGTTAAATCCGGTTGCAGTGCAACCGCGTATTTTTTCAATTCGTCCAGAGCTGAAGTCTCCCCAGAACCAAGCGCATCATTCGCTTTTTTAGCCAAAACAACAGATTGATCCGCCGGTACTTTAAAGAAGTCGAAAGAACTGGGATTTCGAAGCTGGCTCACAAAGTTTGACAAGAAGTTCGAGAAGAAGTCTCCTTGTTTGTCGACTCTCATAAACTGGTTCTGATTCCTCTTGCTGGGATTAACGGTCTGCATAGTACCCTTATTATCAATACCCTTAACCGCCTTTACTTTATTCTCTTCTTTAGCAAGTGCCAACAACACCTCTTCGGACAGTTGAACCTTTTCTTCATTAACTGTTTTATCATCCATGATTAAAAATTTAAAATTTACCTCAAGCTAGTACAAGCCATCATAACAAAATGTAATTTGGCAGAGTCAGGCTTTAGGCAGCCTTCTTTTTCTTTCGTTCCGCAACCGATTTTGCGTAACTGTCCTTGACTAATTGTTCTACATCAGAACGTTTGTAGTAGATTTTACCGCTGATACGGTAATAAGCAAGCATACCGTTGGTTCGGTATCGTTGCAAGGTTCTCGGACTGATTTTCAGAAGCAACAGTATATCCTGATTGTCCAGTAACTCTTCTCCGTCTACTCCTTCCAAGCTGTTATTTTTTGTTTTAACCAGTTCATCCAGTAAATCAAAGCGCTGTATGATACGGTTCATCCAAGCAATAAATTCCATTCTGTCTAAATTCATAATTTTAGGTTTTAAAAACCGACTCCTAAAAGCTCACAAGACAAAACAAATAGGAGTCAGTAACGTTGCACAGGACAAAATTGCGACAACAAATGCCCTCAAATCGCCAAGTAATAACCAAGACCTACCCATGAAAATGAAAAATTAATTCACTTTTTCCTTATAAAACAGCAAAAAAAAAGGCCCATAAACAGAAAATAAAATGTCTGTTTATGGGCGTTCTCTTGGCACAAAAAATTAATAAATGAACTCTTTTGTTTAGTAAATATCTTTCTAAATCTGCATTTCTTACTACTTTCAAGACCTACCGTTCTGATTCATAGAGATGACCTTTAGGTAATTTTAAGAATGTTTAGAAGAAATACAAACTTAAATTATACTTAGATTAGATAATATAAAAGCCTTTACACATGTAAAGGCTTAGTAGCATATTAGCTTGGATTTTTTAATGCATTTGGAATCTGTTCATTTATTTCATTATCAAAAACAATAATAACATATTCAATATCTTTTTTAGATAGTTCCTTTAGAACTCTAAAATAATCACCAGTGAAAAAATCTAATTTTTTTGAATATAAGAGGACAGTAGTCAGCTTGTCATCAAATTCGAAATTACTGTCATCAACAATTTTCTTGAGATGTATTTTAGTATAATCATTACCAAGTTTCAAATTCTTTTTAATATTTTCAATCTCAAGATTATTTAGTGCCAGACCGCAAGCTTGTGGATCAATTTCTCTCTTTCCATCTAGTATTTCAGCACTTGTTGAATAATTTCCTTTAACAAATGATAAAATTGAATTATGTAAGATTGTAGACAGTTCTTCCAAAGTAGATTGATTAGAAATATAAACAATTCTTTGTTTGTCAATATCCCAAACTTTTACTATATGCTCAATATATTCGTTTGGTGTATCTTTTATTTCCAAAGCTTGTCCGAAAATAATTGTAGGAAAAAATACTATTATAATTCCAATAATTTTTTGCATATTTTGTATCACATTAATAAGTATCAATTACATAAACCAAATTGCCGTAATCATCATATTGCAAAGGATAATCTCCTCGTTTTAAAATTGTTCCATTACCCATGTCTAAATCCTCAAATACTGTGAATTCTTCGATATCACTAATAGTGAATTGCGGTAGGTCGACTAATTCTTCAGGTAAGTAGAAAGTTGCTACATTGGAGACTTCATCAATATTATATATTGCAACAACTTCCCCAGTTGAATTTAATACCATAGGCTCAACTCCACCTAAATGAGGATCTTGAAAATTCCACTCAATACTTATTGATACACAGAATCCTAAACCAAAATTGCAATCTATAGATGTTGAAGAGTCTATCGCTTTAATTCTTCTTGGCACTTTTAACACTGCAAATTTAAATCTTATTCTAAAATCATCCGCAGCATAATTACTAACACTTTTAGATGCCATTGGTAAGTTACTTTCTGCAATTTTCTTCCCCTCTAAAACTTCTTCATTACTGCTACATGAAATTGTAAGTATTGCAAAGAAGGTAAAAACAAATAAATAATAAATTCTTTTCATAGTATAAACTTTAAAATTAACAAATAAACGAACTGCAATTTAAACAAAAAAAAACATTAAATAATTGTAAATCAATATTTTATTTTAAATATTTTTTTTTTATTTTAATAATCACTATTTTATTTAACAATTAATATTTAGCTATTAATTAAAAACACCCAATGCAAAATAAGCTAGTTTTTAAGTTTACTTTCAAGATTTTATTGTTAGAGTTTGGGGATAAAACATTGGACATGAAAATGAAAAAGAAATGCTTTTTTTTGCAACAAAAACAAATCAGAAATAGTACAATTTAAACATAACAGCAGTATCCTTTCTGTTGTTTATAGGTCATTTTTTTGCCAATAAATTTAATCC
>Ga0079224_100017741_pt1 | contig 10044 bp, 7 predicted proteins | sample Stecom2015_FD_80414 | JGI IMG/M metagenome (GOLD analysis project Ga0079224, IMG submission 80414) | Agricultural soil microbial communities from Utah to study Nitrogen management - Steer compost 2015 | ecosystem: Environmental > Terrestrial > Soil > Agricultural land | place: USA: Utah... | reverse complement strand
TTATGTAAATCCATGAAAAGGAAACAGTAGTGCGATTACACCTCTAGTGCCATGGTGTCCATTAAAATACATTCTCCTTATCTTTTTGTCTGTTAGTGCTTCTTGCATGGCATCACAGTCAATTGCGGACTTTAAAGAAGTGCTTGGATTATTGTTAAGCTGATGGAAGGTGTTATAATGTACCGTTAGTGGTTCTAATCCATATTGTTGTATGGGGTTTTTGGAGGTTAATACCACAGAAGAAACAGCATCCAAGGCTCTGAGGCATTCCACCGTTTTATAGCTCTTGGAAGTACTTAAGGATTGTAGTACCAAGAAGAATAATAAACTGGTGAAATAATTGAAATTTATACTTTTAAGCCAATACATGATTGTCTACTTTTTTACCCTTGGTTGCATTTTGAGCTATATAGACATAGGGTCTATACTGGCTCGTTTTATGCCTAAATTGCGATTAAATAGCGGAGCACCACCTTTAAGGCTTCTTAATAGCCAAATGGCGCAATGTGGTAACTATCGATTTTTTTTAGAAAAGATTGTTGGCTTAGGAGAAGCCATGAAAGGGAAGTAAATGTTGAATTATTCTATTTTTAGCCGATAAACTACGCAGTTCCAAATCCTTGTTAAGGGTGAAGAATGTGGTGATTAAGAGTGGGCTGGTAAATCTTACTAAGCCCTCAAATGGTCTAATAATGTTAAGTGTCTCGGTTTTGACATCAAACTGCTTGTAGATATTCGTGAAGGCTTGAAATTGAAATTGGATTTGAATCCGAGAACTTAAATTGCTTTCCTGCGTGGTTTGATGGGAAATAGCACCCTGGTTAAATTTATCCAGAGAAGGGGCTTCACGAGATAAATTCGAGAGTACCAATATTAACAGTATTGATACCAATAGGCTATTTCCTTTTCTTAAAAGCATGGAGCAAATATACTGTTTATTTGTTTTATGAGTTCTTAATGTTCAACAAATTAAATATGGTAAAAGAAATCTGGGAGCTTGGTTACCAAATGCATATTTCTAATTGAGGAAATTTATGGTGCTGCGGTGTTTTCCTATAGGTTTTAAGTCAATTGTAAGTATTTAATCGAGTAGGCTTACTCAAAATAACTAAGTCCTATGATTTCTTTTACCTTGTCCATAGTCTGCATTAGATTCTTGCTAAATTCAAAGGAAGCAATAGGGCTTTGTGTTTTTCCTCTTCGAAGTAAGTCATTAAAGTGTGAAATTTCATAATCATATCCAAATGTTCCAACTCCAAAGTCTTTTAGTGTCTCTTTACCTGTATGATCGATAAAGCTCACTTTGCTTGGCTTATGGAAAGATGGATGAATAACGATTTTCCCTTTTTCACATTGTATGACCCCTTGGGTAGGGGTTTGTTCTAATAGGGTGGAGTGCAACAGCGCTGTTTTGCCTTGTGGGTAGTGAAATTTCATTTTGCATTCGGAATCAACTCCTGTTTCAAAGAATTGGGCGTGGGCTTCTATCGAATCAGGGATTCCTAGTATGCTAAGAGCTAGTATGATAGGGTATATGCCAATGTCCAAAAGACTTCCCCCTCCTAGCTGCTTGTCAAACAATCTTCCACCTTGGATAAATTCTGGTAAAAATCCAAAATCAGCTTCTATAGATAGTACTTCTCCAAAGGCGCCTGATTCTATAAAAGTAAGCACCTGCTTAAAGTGTGGTAAAAAGCAGGTCCATAAGGCCTCCATAAGAAGAATGTCTTCTTGTTGAGCTACTTGAATCATTTGCTCCACATCTGCACTATTTAGGGCTAATGGTTTTTCGCATAGTACTGCTTTTTTTCTTCTCAAGCAATCAATGGTGTAAATCTTATGAAATGCATGGGGTGTAGCAATATAGATGGCATCGACTTTGGGATCATTCATTAAATCCATGTAGTTCCCATAGGCTACCTTTGCCTTGTATGTATTTTTAAATGCGATCGCGTTATCCATATTTCTTGAGGCAACAGCATATAATTGTGCATCTTTAAGTGTAGCGAGATCGCTCGCGAATTTTGTGGCGATGCGGCCTGGGGCAAGTATGCCCCATTTTATTTGTTTACTTTTTGATGACATGGGTAGATCTGTTTATGATTTCAAATAATAGGGCTAATATAATCACTAGGGCGCAGCCTATAAAATTGAGCCACATATAGCCTAGTTTCTCCTCTCCAGTGTCGTACTGGTATATCGCAAAATAATAGAGTAGGATCACCAATATTTGTGTTATAATGGCGGCGATAAACACGGCATTCCCACGGATAAATTTGATAAAAAAAGCTATCAGAAATATTCCAAGTACATTTCCGTAAAAGATGGATCCAATAATATTGACTAGTTGAATGAGATTATCTAGCAGGGTGGCGAAATTGGCAAAGCAGATGGCAATTATTCCCCAAGCAAGGGTAAACCATCTAGTGGCATTTAAATAATAGCGCTCGCTGTGTTGTTTGTTTTGTTGTCTTTTAAATAAATCCATGGTTGTAATGGTCCCTAAAGCGTTGAGCTCGGATGAGGTGGAGGACATGGCCGCTGAGAATATCACAGCTAGTAGTAGACCAACAAGACCCGTTGGAATATTATTTAATATAAAGTGTATAAATACATAATCCTTATCGTTCGTCTCTAGATCTTTATCAACTTGTTGGATCAGTGCCCTAGCCTGTTCGCGGTTTTGTCGTTCCTCCACATTGATATCGTGAATTTTGTTTTTTGCTGACATGATAAGGGAATAGTCTTTCATGTCTAACATGGCAGAGAATCGCTCTTGTGCAATCTTTTTTTCTTTTTCTAAGACCAGGTGCTCTTTTTCCATTAACTGGTACTTTTGGGCGTATTCTGAGTTTTGAACTGCTTGTACTGCAGCAGGATTGAAGTTCAGTGGAGAGTGATTGTATTGATAAAATACAAATACCATTACCCCAACAAGTAGAATAAAGAACTGCATGGGGACTTTTAAAAGACCGTTAAAGATCAATCCTAGCTGACTTTCCCTTACTGATTTACCACTTAAATAGCGCTGTACTTGACTTTGATCGGTTCCAAAATAGGCTAGCGCAAGAAAAAGTCCTCCAGTAATACCACTCCAAAATGTATATCGACTGGTAAAGTCTAATGAGAAATCTAAGATATTTAGTTTGTCATTGGCTCCTGCTATTTTTAGTGCTTTTCCAAAGTTAATGTCATCTGGTAGGTAGCTCATCACTAGATAAAAAGCGGTGAACATTCCGACCATTATAACAAACATTTGCTGTTTCTGAGTCACACTTACTGCTTTGGTACCTCCAGAAACTGTATAAATGATCACCAGTATTCCGATGATTATATTAAGGGTTTCAATTTTCCAACCAAGTACTGCAGAGAGTATGATAGAGGGGGCATATATGGTGATCCCTGCGGCTAATCCTCGTTGAATTAAAAACAGGATTGCTCCTAAGGATCGAGTTTTTAGATCAAACCGTGATTCTAAAAATTCATAGGCAGTATATACTTTTAATTTATGGTATATAGGGATAAATACCATACAAATAATAATCATGGCCAGGGGGAGTCCAAAATAGAACTGGACAAATCCCATTCCATCGTGGAAGGCTTGTCCAGGTGTGGATAGAAAGGTAATGGCACTAGCTTGGGTGGCCATTACGGATAGCCCGACGGTCCACCATTTAGCCTCCTTTCCGCCTAGTATGTAGTCATTTACATCTTGGCTTCCTTTTGTTTTCCAATACCCGTAGACTACGATAAAAAGTAACGTACCTACTAAAACAATCCAATCGATTAATTCCATAGTAGGGCTACTTGTTAGAGAACATTATTAAATAAAATATAAAAATATAGATCGCATTTAATACCAGCACAAGGGTATAAGCGCGTTTCCATTCAAATTTGTTTAGCATGATTAGTTGTTTAATGCGTTGTTGTTCGTTTTATCTTGCTCTCCCAAGGAGATCATGTTGGCCAAAAGCTTGTATGCGCCACTAACACCTGCAGGTAGTTCTCTAAAAAAGCTCAAGCCTGTATAAATATAATAACCTTTTCCATATGGAGCTACCAAAAGACTTCCTTCTTTTGGACTTTCTCCCGCATCATTCATAGCTAGTATGGGTTCAAACTCTCTGGCCCAATTTTGTGCAAAGTACAATCCTCTTTCTTGAACCCAACCTTGAAAATCCGCTTGGGTAATTTTATTAGGACTATTTAAAATCGGATGATTTGGAGCTAGGAAAGTCACTTGGGCATTTTCATCGGTTACACGCTTTCTAGAAAGCTCCAATGAGAAGGGGGCTAAGTTGGACGGTCCTTTACCTTCCCGATTAACGGTATTGTATTGTACTATAAGATTTCCTCCATTTTTCACAAAATCAAATAAGAGGTGTTGTTTAAATTTTAGTGTCTTACTGATATTATAGGCTCTAATGCCTACAACCACCGCATGGTAATTTTTAAGCAAATTAGCGGAGATTTCATTGGGATCTATTAAATCGACCTTATAGCCGATTTGTTCCAAGCTTTCAGCAATGGCGTCCCCAGCGCCGTTGATATAGGCTATGCGATTGCCATTAATATCGATATTGGAACGTACCACCTTAACACTAGGGTCTAATAGGACGCTCTGCCTCGGAACATGTTGGTAGTTGATGGTGTTTAATTCCTTAGAGAACCGCTGACCCTCAACGGTCACCACAGGGGTGATATTTCCATGGCTTTCTTGCTTTGGGGGTTCAACTATAAATGTCACTGTTCTTACTTCTCCTTTATTGGGAATTACAATCTTATGCTCACTGGGAGACACCTTCCAGCCGTTTGGAGTCTCTAAGCTCACTACACCGTTTATCTTATTAGTAGCCGAAGTGATAGAAAGGGATAAAGGTTTTGGCCTCTGATCGGCAAAAACCATTACTTTACTTGCAGCATTTACCGTTACTTTAGGTAGAATTTCAAAAGGTTGGTAGCGTTCGCCCTTGTCAGGTTTGGCAAATTTATAAACAACAGAGGTTTTAAATTCAATTGGTACACCTTGTATTGTTATGGTGACTTTAATTGGTATGGCCGCAGGTATTTGCGCCTTACCACGTAGCTCCAAGGGGGCCTGATACATTCCTAAGGTACTTGGGTTATTGAGCCAATAAGGATTAGAGTAATCACTGTCTTGTGGGATTTTAAAGCGCAAAGGGATATTCTCTATCTGATTGTTCTCTAATGTTCTTTTTAATGGAAATTCTGTATTGCTGGGTAGGATTTCAATTTTCTCTAACTCCATTTGTATTGGTGATCTATTGAGAAGGTTTGCTTGAATCTCAATTTCAGATCCAGGAACTGCTGCTGCAATATCGGTTGTGGTTTCAATGAATAAACCACTGCATGCCCCTATGATGTTTTTGATTTGTTCTAGTTTGACCGATCGCCAGTGTTGATCTTCTAGAGCATCAATTAATTTATAAGCCTTTAGAAGATCAGGGATATGTGCAGAGGGATTGGTGAAATTAAAATCTTCTTCTATTGGTAAAAGAATTTTTTCGATTTCTTCGCCTTTTTCGACCCTGGTCCAACTGGTATTGATACCATCGAAAATTTGACTTCCACCTAACTCACCTTTTAGAAGTTCTAAATAGTGATGATGGGAGCCTCTGGAGGTTAGGGTGCCAAATCCTTGACTTAAATGCTGGCTTCTTGCTACAGATGCAATTTCATTGTTACTTTTTCCAAGGTTCGGATAATAGGTGCCAACATCCACCGAGATTAAATTGGATTTATCAGCTTTATGAAATTTTTCCTCACTACCATAGAACCACCATGAGGTGTTGAAAAATAATTTTTTCGTTTGCCAAGGATCGGTATGTTTAAGCTGCCCAGGGAAGGCATTTTTATCATTGGCTTTATCAAAAGCCTCCATGCTTAACATTGCGGATGAGGTGTGATGTCCATGGGTAGACCCAGGACTTCTGTGGTCGAATCGATTTATGATTACATCGGGTTTGAAGTTTCTGATCACCCATACTATATCGGATAAGACATCTTCTTTGTTCCAAATTTTAAGGGTTTCATCGGGATGTTTGGAATAGCCAAAATCATTGGCACGGGTGAAAAACTGCTTACCACCATCGATGGCTCGAGCAGCTAATAGCTCTTCGGTTCGAAGCACCCCTAGAAGTTCTCTAAGTTCGGGTCCAATGAGATTTTGACCACCATCACCTCTGGTAATGGATAAATAGGCTGTGCGTGCTTTAACGCCATTGGATAAATATGAGATTAATTGGGTGTTTTCATCATCAGGATGAGCAGCTATATAGAGTGCTGTTCCTAAAAAGTTAAGTTTCTGGACTGCCTGATAAATTTCAGAGGAGGTGTAGGTTTTAGGTCCTTGGCCGTATGAGAGAAGTGTAAATAAAAATCCAATGGTAAAAATGGATACTCTTGTTAGCATGCTTTTGTATTTTCCGTGACCTTTCAAATATAGAAAGAATAGTTTTTTGTTAATACGTTTTAACTAAAAGTTATTGATGATGTTTAATTTGCCACAATATTCAGACCAAATTCAATATTGAGGAGCCTTTAAGCCCTAAGATTTTATTTTTGTATAGAAAGGTTACTTTTTAAAATGATTTAAAAAGTTGTATTTTAGTTTTTAAACCAGTGGGTGACCCTTTAACAAAAAGGTGTTGCCGCGAAAAATTCTTATTAAATTTTTGTTTTCCAAATGTCATTAATTGATTATTTAAATGGATTTGTTACCCCTGAACGAAGAGAGCGCATTGAGCATGTGCTTGAAAGGCGTACCAATCATATTGCCGTCTGTATTGAGGATGTATACCAATTGCACAATACAAGCGCTGTACTTCGTAGTTGTGATGTTTTTGGTATTCAACAACTTTATGTAATCGAAGAACAATTCGGAAAAAGATTGGATAAAAATATTGCTATGGGATCCGAGAAGTGGGTGGATGTTCATCGTTTTGATACCGCAAAGCAATGTATTGATCGTCTAAGATCAGACGGTTACAAAATTATTGCCACTACACCACTAAAGACAAGCGCTCCTTTGGAAGACTTTGATATTAGTGAGAAGTCAGTGATATGTTTTGGAACGGAGAAATCTGGACTATCTCCTGCTATTATGGACCAAGCCGATGGCTATATCCATATTCCAATGGAGGGTTTTTCGGAGAGTTTAAATATATCAGTTTCTGCAGCAATCATTCTTCACCAGTTGCGATCACGCTTAAATGAATCTGAAATTCCTTGGCAATTAAACATGGAGCAGTATACTGAAAAACGTCTTGATTGGACCATGAAATCTATAAGGAGTATCGATGATGTTTTAAGCCGATATACCCAGGAGAATCAGGCTTTATAGAGGGGTCACTTATTTCTGTTTAACACCTTGTATTCTTCGTAACAGTTGCTGATGGCATCGAGAATCTGCAAGTCATTGGCCGTTTCGATAAAGCCATCTGAATAGTTGCAGTTTCTCAAAATTTCTTCAATGTCTAATTTGTCTACTTGTAGTAGTGCCATAAGGGTTTCCCGATCAAATTTTGAAGATAGTAAACTACGGATTTTATCATCTTCTTGCATCTTACGCAATTTGCGCATCTGCTGTGGCTTTTTGCCAAAGAGATTGTGTAGAAAATCCGCGGGGTTGAAAATGGATCCCAATATATTGGAAAAGGCATTGGGGTTTCTACTTCCAGCCTCGTAGCCCATGTTTAACCCTGATATGCTATAACGTGCTGATTGGTTGATGGGAATGTTTTTAGAATCGATATCCAGGTAACCTGTGAGTTGATAAGGGCGTACAACCACCTCTTCAAGTGCAAAGGCTAATTCTGTCAGACCGATCTTGGTGTTTTGATACTTTATCATGTCATTAGTGACTCTTACCTTGACGGCTTTAAAGCCGATATATGACAAGTATAAGGTGTCATTTACTCGGGCAGTGATGTTGAATTGTCCCTTGTCATCAGTAATGGTACCAATGACCTGATTCAGGTTTAATACGTGTACATTCCCCATAACTGATTCATCTGAGGTGTTAAACACGACTCCTTGGAGTTCACCTATAGTATCATCATTTTGTGAAAATCCTATACCAGCAGTTAAGAGAATCAGTAAACATATAATTTTTTTCATTAATTCAAACATACTAAAAAAGTATTCCTGAGCCTAAACATAGTGTGGTATTTAATAGTTAGCAACTTCGTTTTTAAAGTTTAGGCAAAATTAGCAATATATAGCGGGGCTAAAAATAGCAAACTAAAGCAAAAAATGCGCCTATTAGACGCATTTTTAATTTATTATTAACTAAAACCTTTTTTTAGGCTTTCCTTTTCCCCTATGACTTTTAGGTTTGAAGTTTCGATCTTTACCCTTGTTAAAGTCTCTACCACCTTTTCTAGACCTTTTGCCAGAGCGATCGCCACGATTTCTGTTCTCATGAGCGTTTTTAGATACCTCGACATTAATAAAGCGACCGTCAAGTTTGAATTCTGAGAATGTCGCTAATACATTTTCTGTGTGGGTAGCATCAGTGTTAAAGAAAGAGAAACTCTCTTTAACATCTACCTTAAAGACGTCATCCTTTCCTAAACCTAATTGTTCTTTAAGGAAGTCCTTTAATACCATCCAATCGTATCCGTCTCTTGAACCAACATTTATAAAGTACCTTACCTTGCCTTCTGAAGAGAAGTCTTCACTGCGTCCATTATTAGAAACATTGATATCTCCAGCTTTTTTGTAGTATTCCGCAAAACGTCCGAATTCAACAGAAACCATTTTTTTGATTAGTTCCTCACGGTCAATTCCTTCTAAAACATCTTCAATAGCAGGAAGATAGGTCTCTACCTCCTTGTTTACCTCAGTGTTTTTGATCTTGCTGGCCAAGTGATACAATTGTATCTCACAGATCTCATCTGCTGATGGAATCTTTTTAGCATCAAACTTTTGTTTGATAATACGCTCTATAGCACTGATTTTTCGCAGTTCACTCTTGGTGATAATCACCATGGAAATTCCAGATTTACCAGCACGTCCCGTACGACCACTTCTGTGGGTGTAGGTTTCAATTTCGTCTGGTAATTGATAGTTGATCACATGGGTGATGTCATCTACGTCGATTCCTCGAGCAGCAACGTCCGTAGCCACTAACATTTGTATTTGTTTGTTACGGAATGATTTCATGACCATATCACGTTGATTTTGACTTAAATCTCCGTGTAATGCTCCAGCATTGTATCCGTCTTCTATAAGTTTTTCGGCTACTTTTTGGGTATCTCTTTTGGTTCTACAGAAAATGACCGAAAAGATATCTGGGTTTGTGTCTGCTAACCTTTTTAATGCTAGGTATCGATCTCTACCACCTACAACATAGTATTCATGTTGTACATTTTCAGAAGCTGAATTCTTTGTACCCACAGTTATTTCATGTGGTTGATTCATGAACTTCTTAGCGATGTTCGAAACCTCTTTTGGCATAGTAGCTGAAAACAACCAAGTACTTTTTTCTTTGGGTGTATGAGACAAAATATCTTTGATGTCTTCATAGAATCCCATGTTCAGCATTTCGTCAGCCTCGTCCAAAACACAATACTGTATTTTAGAAATGTTTACCATTTTTCTGCTGATCATATCCTTCATACGTCCAGGAGTGGCCACAACAATTTGCGATCCTCTTTTGACCTGATTTGCTTGCTCTGTAATGCTAGCACCACCATATATGGCAGTGACATTTAAAGAAGGGTAGTATTTTGAATATTGTTTTAATTCATGAGCGATTTGTAAACAAAGCTCACGAGTAGGCGAAAGAATAAGCCCTTGTGTAGTTTTGCTTTTAGTGTCGATCTTTTGAATCATAGGAAAGCCGAAAGCAGCCGTTTTTCCCGTTCCTGTTTGTGCCAAGGCCACGATGTCTGTTTCTTGGCTTAGTAGGACCGGAATAGCTTTCTCCTGTACCTCAGACGGCGACTCAAAGCCCATATCGTGAATGGCTTTTAATAGCTGTTCGTTCAGTCCTAATTGTTCAAATTTATTCATATATGT
>Ga0079224_100017740_pt1 | contig 10044 bp, 9 predicted proteins | sample Stecom2015_FD_80414 | JGI IMG/M metagenome (GOLD analysis project Ga0079224, IMG submission 80414) | Agricultural soil microbial communities from Utah to study Nitrogen management - Steer compost 2015 | ecosystem: Environmental > Terrestrial > Soil > Agricultural land | place: USA: Utah... | reverse complement strand
TATATCCAAATATAGCAATAGTAGCGACTGATATCTACAATGGAGAAAAGGTTGTTTTTAAATCAGGATCGGTTGCTGAAGCTGTAAGAGCGAGTATATCCATTCCGGGTATTTTCGTACCTGAAGTGATAGAAGGGAAAATGCTTGTTGATGGTGGGGTTGCTGATCGCGTACCGGTTTCTGTTGTGAAAGAAATGGGAGCGGATATTGTTATCGCTGTAGATGTTTCAGGTCTAAATAAAAACCCAGAAATTACAAATATTTACGGTGTAATTTTACAAAGTCTGGATATTATGCAACAAGAACTGGTGCAAAACCGAGAGCTGCTTTCAGATATTTATTTACGCCCACCTATTCAACATTATAGTTCTTACGCGTTTGAAGAAATTGACACATTTGTGCAAGCAGGGGAAGAAGTAACTCGAAAAGCAATCAAAGAAATTAAAAACGTGATCCAAAGTTGGAAGGAGTAACATTAGGTGAAAAGAAAAAGTCGTATTCTTATTTTTTCGTTTGTTCTAATTATCATTTTATTTGTTAACTTTTATCCACTACCTTATTATGTATCAAGACCAGGTTTAGCAAAAGTATTAGATGAAATTATCGATGTGGAAAATGGTTATGAAAATGATGGTGAATTTATGTTAACAACTATTCGGATTGGCAAAGCCAATATCATTACTTTTTTAATGACGAAAGTGAATGAATATTATCAATTAGAACCTATAGAAGCGATCCGATTGGAAAATGAAACCGATGAAGAATACCAGATTCGTCAACTTTATTACATGGAAAATTCTCAAGAAAATGCCATTCAATTGGCCTATGAGAAGGCAGGAAAAGAGATTAAAGTTCAAATGAATGGGATTTACATATTAAATGTGATGGACGGTAGCCCTGCTGAGGGTGTTTTAAAAGCTGGTGATCGGATTACAAGTATTGATGGAGAGACCTTTGACTCTGCAAAAGGGTTTACTGATTATATTCAAAGTAAACAAGCTGGAGATAAAATTGAAGTAACAATCAATCGAAACGAAAAAATAATCACAGAAACAATTGAATTAAGAATTATTGAGGAAATTGGCAAACCTGGAATAGGAATTAGCCTTGTAGAAGATAAAGAAATTATGTCTAATCCGGAGGTGGATATTAATACAAGTGAAATCGGTGGCCCATCTGCAGGATTAATGTTCGCTTTAGAAATCTATAATCAATTAATTGATGAGGACATCACGAAAGGATTCAGCATTGCTGGAACAGGGACAATTTCCCCGGACGGAAAGGTAGGACCAATTGGGGGGATTGATCAAAAGGTTGTGGCGGCTGATAAAGCGGGGGCAGAGATTTTCTTTGCGCCGAATGAAAATGGTAAAAAAGAATCCAACTATGAAATCGCAGTGAAAACAGCAAAAGATATTGGAACGGACATGAAAATCGTTCCCGTTGATGACTTTGATGATGCCATTCGATTTTTACAAACGTTAAAGGAAAAATAGTTGGAAGGGCAGTCCAATCTGGACAGCCCTTATTTTATAATAGGTGGTTGTTGGAATTCTTCGTTGATAACTTGTTGACCAATTTCGGTTTGAAAAGCAAAGGAATAAATATGACTTGCTTTTACATCTAGCCGAATGATCTCTCGATCAGCTTGGGAAAGTTTTGAAATGATTGGCAATGTAAAATGATCTTTGTTTTGACGAATATAAGCTCTTCCTTTCTTTGTAAAGCCTAACAAACGAATGTATTCCGCTCGTTTTGAACGCTTATGCATCATGGTTTTACGACTGTTTGTTAATAGGTGTACACATGCTCGTTGTAATCTTGTCCATGTATATCGTTTCGTTTTTACTTTTTCCATAAATTCATGAAATGTGATGGAATCTTTTGCGAAGCGAATAAAACGGTTTTCCAACCCTTCTTCTATTTCATATATTTCTTTCAATTCTTCCGGTTCACTTTGTAAAATGCGGTATTTTAAATATGGCCAAAGGTTTTCCCAACGGACAAAGGTATGGAACTTTTCATGATAATGAACGAGTAAATTATACGATTCAAGTGGAACTTGTTTTTTAATGGCTTCTAACCTTTTTGTTTCAAATAACGCTTCTCGTATACTAGTTGCGCTTGAAATGTTTGATGGAGAAAGTGATATGTCATGATATCCGGAATTGACCCTTTTAATTGTAACGGGTTCCATATCGGAATGGAGGTCTTTCATTGCTTTTATGTAATGATACCCTAAAATATTATTTGGTTTTGATAGATCAAGAAGATGGTTTTCGTACAAAATGTTTTTGAAGGCTCGGGAAGTTGCCTCGGGATAACTAAAACCTTCTTTCATAAAGAGTTTGACGAATTGATTATATTCATTTTCTTTTTCTTGCATCAAATCGTAAGTTTTTAAAAATTGTTCAATATGACCTGATTCACTACCAAAACAAAGGTAGGAACACCGAAGACTGTTAAGGATATCTATCGCGCCTTTTGCAAAAATGTCTGCTCTTTGGGTGGCAAAGGCATATGGGAGTTCAACGACAATATCAACGCCGTTTTCAAGGGCCATTTTTGTTCGGAAGTATTTGGAAACGAGAGCAGGTTCACCTCTTTGTAAAAAGTTTCCACTCATAACGGCGATGACGACGTCAGCTTTAGTCGCTTCTTTCGCTTTGTGCAGATGATAGAGATGACCGTTATGAAACGGATTATATTCAACAACGATACCACAACTTTTCATTGTTACCTCCATTTAAACTTTATGGTGTATTCTTTTTTACAAAAAAATGGTAATATGTAATTTATAGTTTCAAAAATCTTACTTTATGGTCTTTCGAATAATTGCTGAAAAAATAGCCAAAATTAAGAAAAGACTAGTTGTTAACATTATGTAATTTTTTCCTTTAACAATCAAGACTGTAAAGAAAAAATATTGACAAATCGTGCTAGTAAAGCTATAATAACCTTTGTTGCCTTGGGGTGATTTTAATGAAGTGGTCGATGACACAGTTACAAAAATTTAAAAATAAAGGGTTAACCTTTGATGAAAAGGTAAACTTGGATTCAGTTAGACTGAGAGATCCACAAATTCGATCCATTTCACCTGTACGTGTAAAAGGAACTGCGGATATTCATGCGAAAGAAGTCACATTTCATCTTCACATTTCAGGTGAGATGATTTTACCGAATTCAAGAACATTGGAAGATGTTTCCTATCCTTTTTCGATTCAAACGACAGAAGTCTTTCGTGATGAAATATCGGATGTTGAAGAATACGCGGATGATAATGTGCATGTTGTACAAGGTGGGAAGATCGATTTAACCCCGATCATAGAAGAATTAATTTTACTTGAAATTCCTATTCAAGTTTATGGCGATGAGGATGAAGAAATCCCAGCATCTCTGTTATCCGGAAATGATTGGCAATTTGTTCAAGAAGAAGAAAAGAACAATGAGCAAAAAGTAGATCCTCGATTAGCTAAACTTGCTAAATTACTTAATCAAGAAAACGATTGATATTCATCCTGTTTAAGGAGGTGGGAAACATGGCTGTACCATTTAGAAGAACTTCAAAAACTAGAAAACGCCTACGTCGTACACATTATAAATTAAGAGTTCCTGGCATGACAGAATGCCCAAATTGCGGAGAAATGAAATTAGCTCACCGCGTTTGCCCAAGTTGTGGAACTTATAAAGGTAAAGAAGTGATCAGTAAATAATGAATGAAAGAGGTTGCTTTAAAAAACTTATCCTTTTAAAGCAACCTCTTTTTATTGCTGGGAATCATATTACTTTACATCGGACATCAGATCAATTCTCCATTATTATCCTCAATATCTACAATTCTTGTTTCTTATATCTCTTCTTCATAGAGTTTGTCTATTATTTTTTCCTTTCGTATTCTTTTTAATTTTGGACCTGCTTAGATAGATGAAAAAAGTCTACCGTTTCTATTTAATGCATATACATTATTAAACATTAGTTTATGAAATGTCCAATTTTTCTCTTAAGTTTCCTTATGGATAGAGAGATTGAAATTGTTTAGGAGGGATATGTATGACGATCGTCCGTCAAGATGCATGGACAAAGGATGAAGACTTACTTTTGGCAGAAGTTGTTTTGCGACATATTAGAGAGGGGAGTACACAATTAAAAGCCTTTGAAGAAGTAGGGCAAAAATTGAATCGAACCCCAGCTGCATGTGGTTTTCGCTGGAATTCATTTGTTCGAAAACAATATAAAACAGGGATTGAGCTAGCGAAAAAACAACGTAAACAGTTAAAAAAGAATCCACAAACGTTATATGAAGTGAATGTAGAAAAAATAGAGGAAATCGAACAGCCAACAAGAAAATATGAAAAACTTTCCTTAGATCAAATTATTACGTATTTAGAACAATTCAAGGAAAAGGAAAAGAAAATTGAATCATTGAGTCAAGAATTAGAAAGTTTAAAAGAACGCTATCAAACATTAGAAAAGAAAGAACAAGAAGCAACCCGTGAAAATGAAATGTTGAAAAAAGAGAACAAGGCATTAAAAGATGATTATCTGGCGTTACTTTCCATTATGGAGAAGGCGAGAAAATTAGCAGTAAAAGAAGATGAAAATAATGTTCGGATGAAATTTCAAATGGATCCGAACGGGAACTTAGATGTGATTCGAAATAAATAAATGAGGAATTAAATAAAAAAGCCCCGCTGTAATATTTTGTCAGGTTAAAAGATACAGTGGGAGCTTTCTATTTTTAATAGAAAATGTATGAAATGAATATTTTTTTTGAATACATAATAAATGTTTTTAAAAAAGTAAATGATTTCGAAAAATTGAAGGAATTTGTCGATGTATAAAGAATATATAAATATAAAAGGTTTTTTATTATACACTCAAACCTTTTATAAATTTTGTTACAAAAGATGGCAAGGGGAGAGGATAGCTTGAAACGGATATTAATCGCTAATCGAGGTGAAATTGCTAGACGAATCATAACAACTTGTAAACAACTAGAAATTGAGACTGTTGCCGTCTATTCTGAAGCAGACAGTGAATTGCCCTATGTAAAAGAGGCGGATGATGCGATTTGTATTGGCAAGGGTCCTGTGAAAGATTCCTATTTAAATATGGAAAAAATAATTGAAGTTGCAACCAACTATAATGTTGATGCCATTCATCCTGGTTATGGTTTATTATCTGAGAATGGCGATTTTGTAAAACGAATTGAACAGGCTGGTATTACTTTCATTGGTCCAAATGCAGATATACTTACTTTAATGGGAGATAAGATATCAGCAAGGAGAGCGATGGTAGAGGCTGGAGTGCCTGTTGTACCTGGTTCGGACGGAGGTGTAACATCCGTTTCGGAAGCTATACAAGTAGCAAAGGAAATCGGCTACCCTGTCATGCTTAAAGCAAGTGGGGGTGGAGGCGGAATTGGAATGGTGCTTTGTAAAAATGAACAAGAGCTATCAACATCTTTCTCGAAGATTCAGTCTCGAGCAAAAGCATACTTTAATTCCGAAAGCGTTTTCCTGGAAAAATTCATCCCCAATGCTCGTCATATTGAGGTGCAAATATTCGGTGACCAAAATGGGAATGTAATTCATTTATATGAAAGAAACTGTTCTGTCCAAAGAAGGAATCAAAAAGTAATAGAAGAAACTCATTCGCCAAATCTTAGTGAACAGACGAGAGAAAAATTATATGAAGCGGCTAAACGAGCTGCTAAAGCCGTATCTTATACGAATGCAGGAACGGTTGAATTTATTGTCGATGAAGCAGAAAATATTTATTTTCTTGAAATGAATACACGACTTCAAGTAGAACATCCGGTAACAGAAAGAATTTGTGGTATCGATTTAGTGGAATGGCAAATCAAAATTGCCAAAGGTTTAGAGATACCTCTACAACAAGAAAGCATCAAATCTTTTGGACATGCCATTGAATTTCGCGTTTATGCAGAAAATCCGAACAATTTTTACCCATCTCCTGGAAAAATTTCTACATTAAATTGGGGCAATCAGACCAACATACGAATTGATTCAGGATATGAACAAGGAAACACGGTTACACCTTTTTATGATCCATTAATTGCAAAGGTAATTGTCCATGAGGAAAATAGAGAACAATGTTTACAAGTGGCAAGGTCGTTTTTTAAAGAAACAAAAATTAGCGGTATTCAAACAAATATCCCATTATTTTTACATATATTGGAAAATCCAGATTTTAAAAGAGGATCCTATTCAACAAATTTATTAAAACAAATGGTAACGAACTAAGGAGTGTGAAATTATGAAAGAAATTTATGCAGAAATGGCTGGTACCGTTTTTCAACTTCTTGTCAATGAAGGAGAACAAATAGAAGAAGGACAAGTAACGGTCGTTTTAGAATCGATGAAAATGGAAATTCCAGTTGAAAGTAAATTTGCAGGTGAAATTAAAAAGATTCATGTTTCAGAAGGAGACTTTGTAAATGAAGGAGATATATTAATTACAATCGGTTAATGACTAGGGGGGTTGGATATGGTAACAAAACTATCCACTGATTTACGAGAGAAACGTAACAATATTTACAAAGGGGGACAACCTGAGTATCATCAAAGATTAAAAGAAAAAAACAAACGATTTGTTCGTGATCGTTTACGTTTATTATTTGATAATGGTGTATATCAAGAAGATGGTGCCTTTGCAAATTATGAGGCAGGTGACTTGCCTGCTGATGGAGTTGTAACAGCTATTGGTAAAATCAACGGCCGGGTTGTTTGTGTAATGGCAAATGACTCTACCGTTAAAGCTGGTTCTTGGGGTGCGCGAACCGTTGAAAAAATTATACGTATACAAGAAACAGCGATGAAATTAAAGGTGCCAATCTTTTATTTAGTAGATTCAGCTGGAGCGAGAATTACTGATCAAGTAGATATGTTTCCAAATCGTCGTGGTGCGGGTCGTATTTTTTATAATCAGGTGAAAATGAGCGGCATGGTTCCACAAATTTGTATTTTATTCGGTCCTTCAGCCGCTGGAGGAGCCTATATACCTGCATTTTGTGATATTGTCATTATGGTCGATAAAAATGCATCGATGTATTTAGGCTCGCCAAGAATGGCAGAAAAAGTGATCGGTGAAAAAGTTACTTTGGAGGAAATGGGCGGTGCAAGAATGCATTGTACCGTAAGTGGTTGTGGTGATTATTTAGCTGAAAATGAAGAAGAAGCGATTGAAGCTGCGAAAAAATATATCACTTACTTCCCGCAAAATTATACGGAGAAAACAAAAAAATTAGCTGGATCTAAACCACAGTCTGAAGAGTCACTGGAACAAATTATTCCTACAAATCAAAATGTGCCTTTTAATATGTATGATTGTATTGATACATTGATCGACGAAGGTAGTTTCTTTGAGATCAAAAAATTATTTGCACCGGAAATTATTACAGGTTTAGCAAGAATGAATGGGCAAACGGTAGGAATTATTGCAAACCAGCCGAAAGTAAAAGGCGGCGTTTTATTTATTGATTCAGCTGACAAAGCTGCGAAGTTTATTATGCTTTGTGATGCATATCATATTCCGCTCATCTTTTTAGCGGATGTCCCAGGTTTTATGATTGGTACACAAGTGGAAAGACAAGGTATTATTCGTCATGGTGCAAAAATGATTGCCGCAATGAGTAGTGCAACAGTACCGAAAATTTCTGTTATCGTTCGGAAGGCTTACGGGGCAGGTTTATATGCAATGGCCGGTCCAGCCTTTGAACCCGATGTTTGTCTTGCGTTACCGACAGCTCAAATTGCTGTTATGGGGCCTGAGGCTGCAGTAAACGCGGTTTACGCGCGAAAAATTAATGAAATTGAAGATCCGAAAGAAAGATATCAGTTTATAAAACAAAAACAAGATGAATATAAAGATCAAATTAATATATATAAACTTGCTTCAGAACTAATTATCGATGATATCGTCGAACCAAACGAATTACGAGATGCACTTATTGATCGTCTATCTATGTATGAATCAAAAGATATCCCATTTAGTGAGCGAAAACATCCAGTTTATCCCGTATAATATTTTAAAAAAACAAGCTGTTATTGACTTTCGAAGTCAGAACAGCTTTATTTTTTTATAAAAACGTTTTGAAAATAAGGTTAAAAGAAGTTTAAATCGATGTATTTACGGAGTGTTTTTGATAATATGGATATAAAAGTGACCAGGTGAGTAGAAATGAAAATAGGTATCATTGGTGGCGGTTCAATTGGTTTGTTATATGCTTGTTATTTAAGTAAACATCATAAGGTAACACTTTACTGTCGCAGAATATCGCAAGCTAACGAGATCAACCGTCATCTAGTTCGTTTAAAAAAACAAAATGACGAACAATTAGTCCCTATTCAAGCTAAGGTTTCCGAAACATTAGATCATGAAGAGTTAATCATTGTTTGTGTCAAACATTATCATTTAGAAAGTTTAATGCCTATACTTCTACAAACAGATAAAAACACAATTCTTATCTTTTTACAAAATGGAATCGGTCATTTATCGGAAATAGAAAAGCTTCCGCATAAACATATACTTGTCGGTGTGGTGGAACATGGGGCTATGAAAGAAAATGATCGAGTCGTTCGTCATACTGGAGATGGCGTTACCCGTTTTTCCATATTTAAAGGAACAGAAGAAAAGATTCGTACTGTTAAAGAACAAATATCAACCGAAGACTTCCCTTTTATTATTGAAAAAGACTACTGGAAAATGTTAAAACATAAATTACTAGTGAATGCAGTGATTAATCCGTTAACAGCATTATTAAATATAAAAAATGGACAATTACTAACCAATCCTTTTTATAATTACTTGTTTCAACAATTTTATATGGAAGTAGCTAGTATACTTCAGATTTCTAATAAGGAAGAAGTCTATCAATATTTACAAACGGTTTGTCAAAACACGGCAGAAAATGAATCATCGATGTTACGTGATTTGAAATTAAATAATCGTATGGAAATTGATGGTATTCTTACACCTTTAATTGAAAAAGCGGAGAAAAACAATTTACATGTTCCATTTCTCCTTGCTGCCTATGAAGCGTTATGTAAAAGAAATAGGACGTAAGGTATCCATTGTATTATACGGGCTTTGGTCGGTTTCGTGCTTCGTGTTTTCATTATAGAGATTAAAATTTGAGGTTCTCTCATTTTTAATGACTAATTTGAGATGATTCTATTGTATCATTTATGGTATGATTCAATTTGTTGTTTGGAGATATTGGAGCGATCAATCAAATTATCAAGAAAGGGACATTTCGGGGGCAGGCTTGTCTATCATCTGAAATACCATCATCTATTTATAAAAAGGTTTTACATAAATAAAATTTAAATGAAAGGAAGTTACACTTCATGGAAGTGCTTCAATTACAATTAGCTTCAAAAAATAATCTTGTCAATCAATATATTGAAAATAATAAGTCATCATTGTTTCATTATAATTTCCGCAGTGATGAGGATTTATTTGCTCGATATGATGAATTAATGAACCGTGAATTTCCTCGGAGGAAACTTGCGATTCATATTAAAAAATATATGAAGAAGTTTGCTCAATCTAGGGAAATTGACAAGTCCCTTGAACGACTTGAACAACCGGACAGTGTCGTTGTGATTGGAGGCCAACAAGCAGGACTTTTGACAGGTCCGTTATATACGATACATAAAATCATATCCATCATTAACTATGCTCGCCAAAAGGAAGCCGTTCTGGGAAAACCAATCGTTCCGATTTTCTGGATTGCAGGCGAAGACCATGATATTTTCGAAGTTAACCATGTTTACAAGTTAAATGAAGGATTATTAAGTAAGACGACGTTTCATCAGAAAGATAACAAACAAAAACGAATGGTCTCTAAAGTAAGTTTAAATAAACAACAGTTGAAAAAATGGTATCGAGATGTAATCGCTAGTTTTGGAGAAACACCATTTACAAAAGATGTACTAGATTTTCTCGATGCACAAGTTCAAGATCAGATGACTTATACGGACTTTTTTGCAAAAATTATTACAGCGCTTTTCAAAGATT
>Ga0079224_100017739_pt1 | contig 10044 bp, 7 predicted proteins | sample Stecom2015_FD_80414 | JGI IMG/M metagenome (GOLD analysis project Ga0079224, IMG submission 80414) | Agricultural soil microbial communities from Utah to study Nitrogen management - Steer compost 2015 | ecosystem: Environmental > Terrestrial > Soil > Agricultural land | place: USA: Utah... | reverse complement strand
AGGAGCGGCCCCCGGCCGCGAATGTAAGCGCCGATCAGGAAGCGATGCGTCGAGGGCATCGCTTGTACTCCTGAACAGGGAAGGCGCGAGGCCAGAAGCTCCGCGCCATGCCTGAATCAGGTTAAGCCGCCTTGCGCTCCGCCTTCTCGAACACGAAGGCGCCGTCGCGGACATCCACCCGGATCGTGTCGCCGGCTCCGAAGTGGCCGCGCAGGATCTCCTGGGCGAGCGGGTTCTCGATCCGGCTCTGGATGACGCGCTTGAGCGGCCGGGCGCCGTACACCGGGTCGAAGCCGGCCTCGCCGATGAGGTCCAGCGCCGCTTCGGTGAACTCGATGTGCAGGTCGCGCTCGGCCAGGCGGCGGTCCAGATAGCCGGTCTGGATGCGGGCGATGCTGCGGATCTGCTCGCGGCCCAGCGGCCGGAACACCACCACCTCGTCGACCCGGTTGACGAACTCCGGCCGGAAGTGGCCGGTAAGCACGTCCATGAGGTCGCTCTTGAGCTCTTCGTAACTCGCCTCGCCGATCCGCTCCTGGATCATGGACGAGCCGAGGTTGGAGGTCATCACCACCACCGTATTGCGGAAGTCCACGGTGCGACCGTGCGAGTCGGTGAGGCGGCCGTCGTCCAGCACCTGCAGCAGGATGTTGAACACGTCCGGGTGGGCCTTCTCCACCTCGTCGAGCAGGATCACCGAATACGGCTTGCGCCGCACGGCTTCGGTGAGATAGCCGCCCTCCTCGTAGCCGACGTAGCCCGGAGGCGCGCCGACCAGACGCGCGACCGCGTGCTTCTCCATGTACTCCGACATGTCGATGCGGATCATGGCGTCCTCGGTGTCGAACAGGAACGCCGCCAGCGCCTTGCAGAGCTCGGTCTTGCCGACACCGGTCGGGCCGAGGAACAGGAACGAGCCGTTCGGCCGGTTCGGGTCGGCAAGGCCGGCGCGGGCGCGGCGGATGGCGTTGGAGACGGCTTCCACCGCCTCGACCTGCCCCACCACGCGCTTGCCGAGCTCCTGCTCCATGCGCAGCAGCTTCTCCTTCTCGGCTTCCAGCATCTTGGCGACCGGGATGCCGGTCCACTTGGACACGACTTCGGCGATCTCCTCGTCGGTGACGCGGTTGCGCAGCAGCCGCATGTCCTGCATCTCGGCGGCGGCGGCCATGTCGAGCTGACGCTCCAGTTCGGGGATGCGGCCATACTGCAGCTCCGACATGCGGGTCAGGTCGCCGGCACGGCGGGCGGTCTCCAGTTCCTTGCGGGCCCGGTCCAGCGCCTCCTTGATGTTGTGGGCACCCTGCACCGCCGCCTTCTCGGCGTTCCAGATTTCCTCGAGCTCCTTGTACTCGCCTTCGAGCTTGGCGATCTCGGCGTCCAGCGCTTCCAGCCGCTTCCTGGAGGCGTCGTCGGTTTCCTTCTTGAGCGCCTCCTGCTCGATCTTGAGCTGGATCAGCCGCCGCTCCAGGCGGTCCATCTCCTCCGGCTTGGAGTCGATCTCCATGCGGATCCTTGAGGCGGCCTCGTCGATCAGGTCGATGGCCTTGTCGGGCAGCTGCCGGTCGGTGATGTAGCGGTGCGAGAGCGTCGCCGCGGCGACGATGGCCGGATCGGTGATCTCGACGCCGTGGTGCACCTCATAGCGCTCCTTGAGGCCGCGCAGGATGGCAATGGTGTCCTCCACGCTCGGCTCGCCCACCATCACGCGCTGGAACCGGCGCTCCAGGGCCGCGTCCTTCTCGATGTACTTGCGGTACTCGTCGAGCGTGGTGGCGCCGATGCAGTGCAGCTCGCCGCGGGCCAGCGCCGGCTTGAGCATGTTGCCGGCGTCCATGGAGCCCTCGGCCTTGCCGGCGCCGACGATGGTGTGGATCTCGTCGATGAACAGGATGACCTGGCCTTCCTGCTTGGCCAGATCGTTGAGCACGGCCTTGAGGCGCTCTTCGAACTCGCCGCGGAACTTCGCGCCGGCGATCAGCGCGCCCATGTCCAGGCTCAGCAGCCGCCGGCCCTTGAGCTGCTCGGGCACCTCGCCGTTGACGATGCGCTGCGCCAGGCCTTCGGCGATGGCGGTCTTGCCGACGCCCGGCTCGCCGATCAGCACCGGGTTGTTCTTGGTCCTGCGCTGCAGCACCTGGATGGTGCGGCGGATCTCGTCGTCGCGGCCGATCACCGGGTCGAGCTTGCCCTGCTCGGCCCGTTCGGTCAGGTCGATGGTGTACTTCTCCAGCGCCTGCCGCTGCTCCTCGGCGTTCGGGTCATCGACATTCTGGCCGCCGCGCAGCGAGTCGATGGCCTTGTTGACGGCCTCCTTGGAAGCGCCGGCACGGCGCATCAGCTCGCCCACCGTCCCCTTGTCGTCGACGGCGGCCAGCACGAACAGCTCGGTGGAGATGTACTGATCCTTCCGCTGCTGGGCGAGCTTGTCGGTGAGGTTGAGCAGGCGGCCAAGATCGTTGGAGATGTGCAGCTCACCGTGGGTGCCGGACACGGTCGGCAGCCGCTCCAGTGCCTCGCCCAGCTGCGAGCGCAGCACATTGACGTTGACTCCGGCCATGTTGAGCAGATGGCGGGTCGTGCCGCCCTCCTGATCCAGCAGCGCGGTCATCAGGTGGACGGGTTCGATGAACTGATGATCCCGCCCCACTGCCAGGCTCTGCGCGTCGGCGAGCGCAAGCTGGAACTTGGTGGTCAGTTTGTCCATTCGCATGCGGTAATCCTCTTCGGTCGGATCGAGCGATTAGCACTCGACCTGTCTGACTGCTAACTGATATCAAGAGACCACGCTTATGTGAAATAGATCCCGGTCAAGTTGCAGCCACATCGCTCCATCGGTGCCGCTGTTGGTGGTGTTGCCGCAACGGCTTCACAAGGCGGACTGCAGCGACGCAGTAGCAGCCGTCGGCACTTCGCCGTCCCGAGATCGCCGCGGCTGCTGCGCAGCCTCGCGATGACGGGGAAAGAGTATCCACTCGTCATTGCGAGGAGGCGCAGCCGACGAAGCAATCTCGTGCTAACGAAGTAGCAACGGTCGGTACTCCGCCATCACCAGATAGCTTCGCTACCGCTCGCAATGACAGCAGTCGCCGCGGCCTCAGGACTCTAGCCAGATCAGGCTGGCCATGCGGCCGGTGCGACCATCGCGGCGGTACGAGAAGAACAGCTCGGGCTGTCCGACCGTGCAGTACTCACCGCCGTAGACGGCCTCGACCCCCGCCTGCGCCAGCCGGCGGCGGGCGAGAGCGTACAGATCCGCCAGCCAGCGCCCGGCCGGCGACGGCTGGAAACAGCCGACAGCGCCGGCGTCCGCAACGAGGAACTGCCGGCGGACCTCGTCGCCGACTTCGAAGGCTTCCGGCCCGATCGCCGGCCCCAGCCAGGCCAGCAGCCGCTGCGGCGGCCGGTGCATGGCGGCTACCGTCGCCTCCAGCACGCCGGCAACCAGCCCGCGCCAGCCGGCATGGGCGGCAGCCACCACCTCGCCGCTGTCGTCGCACAGCAGCACCGGCAGGCAGTCGGCGGTCATGATGCTGCAGACTACGCCGGGGCGATCGGCCCAGCTGGCGTCCGCGCAAGCGCTGCCGGCGGCTGCCGGCACCACCTCGACGCCGTGCACCTGGGTCAGCCATACCGGCTCGGCCGGCAGCGCCAGCGCTGCCTGCAAGAGCGCCCGATTGGCGGAGACATCCGCCGGATCGTCGCCGACATGCCCGCCCAGATTCAGCGACTCGAACGGCGGCCGGCTGACACCGCCCTGCCGGGTGGTCTGCGCCGCGCGCACATTGGCCGGCGCCGGCCAATCGGGAGTGATGATGGTGGGGTCAGCGGTCGGCATCGTGCGCATCCCAGGGTGCCTCCTGCTCCAGAGTGTTCAGCAACACCTGCATGTCGTCGGGCGGCGGGGCTTCCCAGCCCATCTCCTCGCCACTGGCCGGGTGTTGCAGCGCCAGCCGGGTCGCGTGCAGGGCCTGCCGGCGGAAGCCGCGCAGCGCCTCGCGTACGGTTTCGGTCGCGCCCTTGGGCAGCTGCAGGCGGCCGCCGTAGAGCGGATCGCCCACCAGCGGGTGGCCGATGTGCGCCATGTGCACGCGGATCTGGTGGGTGCGGCCGGTTTCCAGCGCCGCCAACAGCAGCGTGTGGGCCTGGTAGCGCTGCTGGATACGGTAATGGGTGACCGCCTCGCGGCCGGTATCGACGACGGCCATGCGGATGCGATCGCGCGGATGGCGGCCGATCGGTGCCTCGATACGCCCCCCGGCGGTGAAGGTGCCGTTCACCAGCGCCAGGTACTCACGCTTTACCGTGCGCGCCTGCAGCTGGTCGACCAGGGCCTTGTGGGCCTGCAGGGTCTTGGCCGCCACCATCAGGCCGCTGGTGTCCTTGTCCAGCCGGTGGACGATGCCGCTGCGCGGCACGCCGGCCAGCGCCGGCGCATGATGCAGCAGGGCGTTCTGCAGCGTGCCTTCCGGATTGCCGGCGCCGGGGTGGACCACCAGCCCGGCCGGCTTGTCGATGACCAGGATCGCATCGTCCTCGTAGACGACGTTCAGCGCGATGGCCTGCGGCCGGACCTCGTCGACGGCCTCCACGGCGGCATTCACGGTGATCGACTCGCCCCCCAGCAGCTTGTCCCTGGGGCGCAGCACACGGCCATCGACCAGCACCGCGCCTTCCTTGACCCATTGTTGCAGCCGGCTGCGGGAGAATTCGGAGAAAAGTTGCGCCAGCACCTGATCGAGCCGGCTGCCGGCGTGTTCAGGGGGGACGATGGCGGTGCGCTGAATGGCGATCGACATGAATCCTGCTTTCCTGCGGTATCTGCTGGTATCGGCGGCTATGAGCGGCCCGTGCCATTGCCTACAATGAGCACTGTCCTTTGCCGGATGACTATCATGACGCTTATCAGGCTTTTGCGCGCGTTGCCGCTGCTGCTCGCCATTGCGGGCTGCTCGACCCTGGCCGATCCTGATGTCGAGGATACCAATGCCAGCGCCGCCGAGCTCTACAATGAAGCGCGCAGCGCCTTGCGCTCAAAAAACTTCCAGACCGCCATCGAGCGGCTGGAGACCCTGCAGGCGCGCTATCCGTTCGGCGAGCACGCCCAGCAGGCCCAGCTCGACATCATCTACGCCTATTTCAAATCCGAGGAGTGGGACGCGGCCATCACCGCCGCCGACCGCTTCATCCGGCTCAATCCGACCCACCCGCGGGTCGACTACGCGCTCTACATGCGCGCCAGCGTCAACATGAGCCGTGGCCGGGATTTCCTCGGTCGGCTGTTCGGAACCGAGCGCGCCCTGCGCGATCCGCAGCCGCTGCGACAGGCGCTGGCGGATTTCCAGCGGCTGGTCGCCGAATTCCCCGCCACCGAGTATGCAGCCGATGCCCGCGAGCGCATCGCCATCCTCCGCGATCAGCTCGCCCGCCACGAACTCGACGTGGCCCGTTTCTACCAATCGCGGGCGGCCTATGTGGCCGCCGCCAACCGGGCCAAGACCATCATCGAAGGCTATCAGGACACGCCCGCCGTCAACGAGGCGCTGACCATCCTGGTCGACGCCTACCAGCAGCTCGGCCTCTCCGAACTACGGCAGGACGTGCTGCGGGTGATCCGCGAGAAGTATCCGGAACATCCGCTGGCCGGGCAGTCGGGGTGAGCTAAGAGTCTGTCCAGCGAGCAGAGATGGGAGGCGTTGCGTCCGCGCGTCTTCCTGCCGCCCATTGCCAACGGTAAGCGCGGCAATCTCGGGCTAACGGAGTACCCTCCGCTGCTGCCACGGCTCTCGAGGAAGACGGTGGAGGATGCGCGGCCGGGGAATCGCTCCGACGAGAGCCCGGATCGATGCAGGCCGAGCACGCAGGCCTGGGCCGTGAAGGCTGCGGATTTCTTTGCCCTTTCCTTGGCGGCCTTGCGCGAGTTCCTCTGCTTGTCCAAGTCCCGGCACGAAACGCCGGGGTCACACCGCGCTTTCGTCCTGTTCTCCTGTGCGGATGCGGATGACCTTCTCGACCGGGGTGACGAAGATCTTGCCGTCGCCGATCTTGCCGGTGCGGGCGGCGGCGGTGATGGCGTCGATGCAGCGTTCGACCAAGTCGTCGGTAACGACGATCTCCACCCGCATCTTGGGCAGGAAGTCCACCACGTACTCGGCGCCGCGGTAGAGTTCGGTGTGGCCCTTCTGGCGGCCGAAGCCCTTGACCTCGGTGACGGTCATGCCGGTGATGCCGATCTCCGACAGCGCCTCGCGCACGTCATCGAGCTTGAACGGCTTGATGATCGCTTCGACCTTCTTCATGGCAGCCACCCCGCAACCAGGGACCTATCAACACGGCAGGCGGCGCCGTCCCGAGCTCGCCGCGTCCCTGCGGGACGCTCCTTGAGCCGTGGCAAGCTCGAGACGGCGGCACCTGCCTCTGCGGTGCCCGTGTCTTAGCCCGAGAAGAACTCGTTGATGCGGGCACCGATCTCGGCCGGCGAGCGGACGATGGCCACACCGGCAGCTTCCAGCGCCGCGTACTTGTCCTTGGCCGTGCCCTTGCCGCCGCTGATGATGGCGCCGGCATGGCCCATCCGCTTGCCCGGAGGCGCGGTAACGCCGGCGATGTAGCCGACCACCGGCTTGCGGACGTTGGCCTTGATGTACTCGGCCGCCTCCTCCTCGGCGGTGCCGCCGATCTCGCCAACCATCACGATACCCTTGGTCTGGGGATCGGCGTTGAACTGTTCCAGCACGTCGATGAAGGACATGCCGTGGATCGGGTCGCCGCCGATGCCGACACAGGTGCTCTGGCCCAGACCGATGTCGGTGGTCTGCTTGACCGCCTCGTAGGTCAGGGTGCCGGAGCGGGAGACGATGCCGATCGAACCGGGCATGTGGATGTGGCCCGGCATGATGCCGATCTTGCACTCGCCCGGCGTGATGATGCCCGGGCAGTTGGGGCCGATCAGGTAGACGTCCGGGAAATCCTTCAGGGCCGCCTTGACCTTCAGCATGTCCAGCACCGGAATGCCTTCGGTGATGCAGGCGATTACCTTGATGCCGCCCTCGGCCGCTTCCAGGATCGCGTCGGCGGCGAAGGCTGCCGGCACGTAGATCATGCTCGCCGTGGCGCCGGTGGCTTCCACCGCGTCGCGCACGGTGTTGAATACCGGCAGGTCGAGATGCTTCTCGCCGCCGCGGCCCGGAGTGACGCCGCCGACCAGCTTGGTGCCGTAGGCCAGCGCCTGCTCGGAGTGGAAGGTGCCCTGCTTACCGGTAAAGCCTTGGCAGATCACCTTGGTGTTCTTGTCGACCAGAATGCTCATGTCGAATCCTCGCTGGGCGCTTACTTGTTGACGGCGGCGACCACCTTCTTGGCCGCGTCGGTGAGATTGTCGGCAGGGATCAGGTTGAGGCCGCTCTGGGCCAGCAGCTCCTTACCCTTCTCCACGTTGGTGCCTTCCAGACGCACCACCACCGGCACCTTGACGCCCACTTCCTTCACTGCGGCGATGATGCCCTCGGCGATCATGTCGCAGCGGACGATGCCGCCGAAGATGTTGACCAGGATGCCCTCGACCTTGGGGCTGGAGAGGATCAGCTTGAAGGCCTCGGTGACGCGTTCCTTGGTGGCGCCGCCGCCGACGTCCAGGAAGTTGGCCGGATCGCCGCCGTGCAGCTTGATCACGTCCATGGTCGCCATCGCCAGGCCGGCGCCGTTGACCATGCAGCCGATGTTGCCGTCGAGGGTGATGTAGTTGAGGTTGTGCTCGGTCGCCTTGACCTCGGCTTCGTCTTCCTGGCTGATGTCGCGCATGGCCAGGATCTCGGGCTGACGGCCGATGCCGATGGCGTTGTCGTCGATGTTGAGCTTGGCGTCCAGCGCCAGCAGCTCGCCCTCGGCGGTCACGATCAGCGGGTTGATCTCGATCAGGGAGAGATCCTTGTCCACGAACAGGTCGTAGAGCGCCTGCATGATCTTCACCAGCTGGCCGACCTGCTTGCCTTCCAGCCCCAGCGCGAAGGCCATCTGGCGGCCCTGGTAGGCCTGGAAGCCGGCGGCGGGATTGATGGTGATGTTCAGGATCTTCTCGGGGGTGGTGGCGGCGACTTCTTCGATATCCATGCCGCCGGCGGCCGAGCCCATGAAGACGATGCGCTTGGATGCGCGGTCGACCAGGGCGCCGAGGTAGAGCTCTTTGACGATGTTGAGCCCCTGTTCGACCATCACCGAATTGATCGGCAGGCCGCGGGCATCGGTCTGGTGCGTGACCAGGCGCTGGCCGAGCATGGCCTCGGCCGCCTTGGCCACGTCGTCCAGGCTCTTGACGACCTTGACGCCGCCGGCCTTGCCGCGGCCGCCGGCATGCACCTGCGCCTTGACGACCCAAACGCTGCCGCCGAGCTTCTCGGCCGCCTGGCGGGCCTCGTCGGGCGACTTCGCCACGGCGCCGTTTGGAATGGGAATGCCGTACTCGGCAAACAACTGTTTGGACTGGTATTCGTGGAGATTCATACGCCGGCTCCAATGTCACCGCAGAATTCGGAGGACGCTAATTCTCTACGAAACCCCCCTGCAAGGCAAAAATATTGGCAAGATGCAAGGGTGTATGTGCGTCGTCCGCTTGCGCCTCCAGCGCGTTGAACAGAAACTTCAGCCATGAGCAGGCTTCTGATCATTCTTGCCATCATCGGTCTGGCCATCTGGTGGTACCGCCGCCACCGGCGGCCACACCCGCCATCCACACGCAAAGGCCGCGAAACCACCATGGTGCGTTGCCATGCGTGCCAGCTGTTCCTGCCCCCGAGCCATGCGGTCCAGCACGACGGCCGCTGGTACTGCGAGAAGCACCGCCGCTGACCGCCGCGTCGCGCGGCGTTGCCGCACGGTTCGCAGCGCCATGCGCCGCTGCCAGCCGCGGCAGGCGGCGGCCTGTATCTCCGCCCGGCACTGTGCGAGAGTAACGGCACCAGGCTGATCACCGTCGTGCCGCCGCCGACCGGCGCCTGCTTCTGCATCGGATGCATGGCATAACAATAACGAGGACGACGCATGACGCTGCCGCACGTGCTGATCGTCGCCGACGAGCCCGACATCCGGGAACTGGTCCAGGCCGCCCTTGAGCGCATGCGCGTGGCATCCACCGCTGCCGCCACGCTCAACGAGAGCCGTGCCTTGCTGGATCGTGGCGGTTTCCAGCTTTGCCTGACCGACCTGCAGCTGCCGGACGGCGACGGCATCGAGCTCGTCCAGTACGTGCGCGAGCGCTATCCGGAACTGCCTATCGCCGTCTTCACCGCGCACGGCAGCACGGAAGCCGCGGTACGGGCGCTCAAGGCCGGCGCTTTCGACGTCGTTTCGAAGCCGGTCAACCTCGAGGCCCTGCGGCGGCTGGTCGATACCGCCCTGGAGCTCAACCTCAACCCGGTGGACGACCGCCGCGCGCGCCGGACCCTGCTCGGCGACTCCGAGCCCATGCAGCGCATTCGCGCCATGATCGTCAAGGTCGCGCGCAGCCAGGCGCCGGTGGCGATCTGCGGCGAATCGGGCACCGGCAAGGAACTGGTAGCCCGGCTCATCCACGACAAGGGACCGCGCCGGGCGCAGCCTTTCATTCCGGTGAACTGCGGCGCCATTCCCTCGGAGCTGATGGAAAGCGAATTCTTCGGCCACAAGAGAGGCAGCTTCACCGGCGCCACTACCGATAAGCAGGGCCTGTTCCAGGCCGCGCACGGCGGCACGCTGTTCCTCGACGAAGTCGCCGAGCTGCCGCTGCCGATGCAGGTCAAGCTGCTGCGGGCCATCCAGGAGAAAGCCATCCGCCCCGTTGGCGGCCACCACGAGATCCCGGTGGACGTGCGCATCCTCAGCGCCACCCACAAGAATCTGAGCGAACTGGTCGCCCAGGGCAGGTTCCGCCAGGACCTGTACTACCGCATCAACGTCATCGAGCTGCACGTACCGCCGCTGCGCGAGCGGCCCGACGACATCCCGCTGCTCGCCGAGCACGTGTTCGAACGCCTGTGCGGCGACCTGCCTGCCGCCCTACGCCCGCAGCTT
>Ga0079224_100017738_pt1 | contig 10044 bp, 4 predicted proteins | sample Stecom2015_FD_80414 | JGI IMG/M metagenome (GOLD analysis project Ga0079224, IMG submission 80414) | Agricultural soil microbial communities from Utah to study Nitrogen management - Steer compost 2015 | ecosystem: Environmental > Terrestrial > Soil > Agricultural land | place: USA: Utah... | reverse complement strand
ACTGATCAGAAATGAAGGATATGAATTGGGGAACATTGATACTACGGTATGTTTGCAACTCCCAAAAGTCAATCCGCACATCCCAGAGATGAAGGCTTGTTTGGCCAAGGTGATGGAGGTGGAAGAATCGCAGGTCTCTATAAAGGCTACTACGACGGAGCAGCTGGGTTTTGTGGGGAGAGAAGAAGGCGTTTCTGCCTATTGTACGGCATTGATCTATAAAAGATAGTTAAAGTGGAGCGCGAAATAAAACTTATTACTACCGAAGATGGTTCTCATTCACTTTATGTGCCGGAGCTAAGAGAGAGTTATCATTCGTCGCATGGGGCTTATAGAGAGAGCATTCACGTGTTCATGCTTTACGGATTGGAAGCTTGGGCGGTGCGAAATGCCGGCAAGCGTCCGATCAGGATTTTCGAAGTGGGTTTTGGCACGGGGCTCAATGCTTGGCTATCGCTTGTATGGGCCGAGCAACATCAAGTGCCGGTGTTATACCATACCATTGAACCTTTTCCCTTGGAGGAGGAAGTTTACAGACAGTTGAACTATGGGGAAATGGACGATGCCATCTGGCATTTTCGACCATATTTTCAAAAGCTCCACAAAGCGGCCTGGGGCGAAGGACAAGCCATTACACCCTATTTTAACATGAAAAAGGAAAGGACCACCCTTCAAGAGGTGGAGTTGTATCCGGCAGATGTGGTGTTTTTCGATGCCTTCAGCCCTAAGAAGCAACCGGAGCTATGGGAGGTTCCCATGATGGAGAAGGTGGCGGAGTCCATGAATGAAGGGGGAGCGTTTGTGACCTATTGCGCTACAGGAAACCTTAAGAGAACGCTGAAGAGCCTTGGGATGAATTTGGATGAAGTGCCTGGACCGCCGGGAAAGGCGGAGATGACCAGGGCTTGGAAGTAGGGCTTTTGTAACTAAGCTAGTTGCCCGACAATTTCTTCCTCATTACGCTGTAAGCAAATACAGGCCCGTAAAATAAATACCTCCTCCACATTCTTTTTGGCTCTCTCAGCAAGCGGATGAACCATTCCAGGCCCAGGTTGATCCAAACGGCGCCAGGCCTGTCCACTGTTCCAGCATAGAAATCAAACACGGCGCCAATGGAGCAAATGACTTTGGCCTGTAAGAGAGATTGGTGTTCATTGACCCACTTTTCTTGTTTAGGGGCGGTCATCCCAACGAAAAGTACATCGGGTTTAAAAGCGTTCACCGCTTGGATCATTTGTTCGTTATCTTCTTTGGAGAAGGCAGGTTTAAAAGGAGGAGAATAGAAGCCAGCTTTGACAGAAGGGTATTCTTTGGACAACTTTCCTTTAATTTTTTCCAAGGTAGATTTGTGTGAACCCAAGAAGTAGCAGGATCCTTTTTCTTTTTCTAGCTTTTCCATTTGCTGCCTGAACAGATCAGCGCCGGCGATTTTCCTGATCTTTTTCTGGTGAAGTAGACGCACCGCGGCCACGACTCCGATTCCGTCAGGTAACAAAACATCAGAATCAAGAAGGGCTTTTTTAAAAATGCTATCCGTTTCAGCCACACAATAAGAATACTGATTTAATGTATTGATAATAAGCGGGCCTTTTTTGGGAAGTTCTTCTAGTGTGCCGGAAAAAAGTCGGTATTCTAGGAAAGGCGTCTCGTTTTTTTTCATTCACAAAAACAATTACAGTTGGTTCCAGAAGGCAAAGATATAGGCTCAAATCGTACAAGAGGCATATTTTCTTAAAAATACACAAAGAACCATTTTTAACATGTTTTATCAGCAACTTTCTTACCCATATGGAACTGAGGAAGCATTCCACAAATTGCGGAGTTATTACGCAAAAATGACAGGCTCTTCTAACAAGGAAGGCATAGGTTTATCTATAATTTTCGAAAATTTTTTCAAATGATCAAAAATATTTATTTAAGGTGGTCGTCGGCTCGGTTGCAATACAATCTATTGTTTTTTGTTAAAATGCAAAATAATTTATTAAATTACCCCTTTTCACTAACTATTTGTGATATGTTATTTTTACGGTATATATAGCATCATAAATTATGCCAGACCTATGCACTAAACGCTCGAATTCTCTTGGTTGCATCAGAATCGGTCGACTTTTGGATCATATTCTATATTTTAAGACTGATAAAGTGATATTAACGGTGACTTATTGGGCATAGTTCTACGTGGTTGGTGCTAAAAGTTAAATTTCACCTCGACTTCTTGATAAAATTAAAATTTTGCATACAAAGGTTATACCCCGTTATATCTTGCTTGGAAGGTGATAAGGTCTTGTTCTATTCTTACTAATTTTCTTCATTTTACGTGTCAGATACAGAAGGAGAAGGCGGCGCGGCCTTCTCTACGGGCATTCCAATTAGTTTTGAATTGGCATGGTATTTACCCACTTGGCGCATAGATGCCCCGTATCACCCTGTTGTACTCACGGCATCAACCACCAAACACTTTATGCCTTATGAAAAATATCATTCCTATAGCGGTACGGCTGATGCCGTTACTCTGCTAACTTCCAGTTCAACGAATATTATCTTAAGATGTTTAGATTATTTTCAACTAAAATAATCCTAGGGAATCTATGGCCAATTTAGCCATGGTGCAGTGGGTATGGACCCAATAGACAAAGAAAAATTACAAACGAATTTGCTGGTCAAGGGATCTGCCGGCAGTTCAATTAAGCGAAGATGAAAAAAAACGTACTACTACTTGCTCTCACGGTAACTTTATTAATCCTTCAATGTCACTCTAGTTTTGCCGCTAGATATTATTTTTCCAGTTCTGGAGACGACTCAAGAACGGCAGGCCAGGCGCAAAATCCTGATACGCCTTGGAAAAGTATAGATAAGTTAAATACGATTTTTAAAACTTTAAAACCTGGAGATGAGGTTTTGTTCAAACGCGGTGAAGTGTTTTATGGCACCCTTAAAATTACACGGTCGGGGGCTCAGGGACGTCCAATTAAAATAGGCGCATACGGTGTAGGCGATAAGCCGGTGATAACTTCTTTGGTTACGATCACCAACTGGAAAAATGTCGGGAACGGTGTGTACGAAGGAGGACATCCTTTGTTAAAAGATGATGTAGCTATTGTCCTTTTAAATGAAGAAGTGCAAGAAATGGGTCGTTTTCCGAACCGCGACGCGAGTAACGGAGGGTACTTAACAATTAGTTCCCATGTAGGAAATAGCTCAGTAACCAGTTCGGGACTTTCTGCATCGACAAATTTTACTGGCGGAGAAGTGGTGATTCGCAAGAATCAATGGGTCATTGACAGGCATAAAATTATGAACCACTCCGGAAACCGGGTAAGTTATATGGGGCTGGGAGCAATAGCGCCATCTAACGATTACGGTTTTTTTATTCAAGGACATAGAAACACTTTAGATCGACGTGGTGAGTGGTATTTTAATCCTTCCAATAAGAAAATATATGTTCATTTTGGATCTGGAAGCCCCAGTTCAACTAAAATTGAAGTCGCGACGAAGGATAATTTATTGATAAAAGGCTATTTAAACAGCTATATCACCATCGAAAATTTGATTCTTAAAGGGGCAAATAAGGATGTGATTCACATTGCCGGAGGAAGGGGTATATCTATTGAAAACACGGATGTTGAATATGCTGGGGAGAACGGAATTACCTCCATGAGTATCTTGGATTTAGTGATTAACAATAACAGGGTTAATTACTCGAACAATAACGGGATTTACCTCAGATACGGGAACAAAGGAGCAAAAGTAACTAATAACGTGGTCGAAAATACCTTCGTCTTCCCAGGTGCTTCTCAAAATGGTGATGGAAACGGAATAGGGATATATGCGCTGGACGATAATACGTTGATCGAGTATAACCAAGTTAAATATACTGGATACTCCGGGATCCATTTTGGAGGCAATTCTACAGTGGTTAAAAATAATTTGGTGGACGTTTATTGTATGTTGAAGAATGATGGAGGGGGGGTTTATAGCTACGGAGGGCCTAATAATGTGGCCTTTAGAAATAGAAAGGTAACGGGTAATATTATCTTGAATGGTGTAGGGTCCACGGACGGTATCCCTGAAAAGACCTTTACAGCCAAAGGACAAGCTGAAGGTATATTTTTAGATGATAATTCCAATGGCATTGAATTGATAGGAAATACAATTGCATACGCCGCAAATAGTGGAATTAAGTTGGCTAACACCCGGAACGTTAAAGTCAGTGAAAACACCATATATAATTCAAATTCCCAAATTCTCATCGGAAATAGGGGGCGGGCTGCCGACACCAGAAATCTATCGATTTCGGAAAATGTTTTATTCTCCAAATATTCCGATCAATGGTCTTATATAATAAGGACAAAGCAAAATGATGTGGGGAAATTTGGTGATTTTTCGAAGAATATCTTATATAGACCTTTAGGCGATGGGTACAATATCTTGGTAAGCCTGATGGAAGGAAGTAAAGAAGACAATAAAATCTATAATTTAGAGAGGTGGCAGCAGAGCTATAACAAAGATAGAGGCTCCTCAGCTCATCCTGAACCCATTAAACGTTTTGAAGTCAAAAGGTTATTAGGTGAAAATGTCTTTAAAAATGAAGGATTTAATTCGGGGATTTCTGGATTGATTTGCAACAGTTGTGAAGCGACCTGGGACAACGGAAAAATGTCCGGTGGCTCAGCGAAAATCGAGAGTGCATCTTATTCCTCTTCCACGATTGCAATTGGCTCCGTGAAGCAATCCAAGAACTATGTCTTGAACTTCAAGGCTGCCAGCAATAGAAAAGGAGCGATAAGGGTTTATATGAGACATGCCGGGTCTCCTTGGCAGGAGGTGTCGCCTAGCACGACCGTCGAGGTGGGGCCTGACAAAAAAGATTACAGTGTACTACTACAGCCTTACGGGGATATAGAAAACACCATTGTTATGTTTTCATCTGATGAGAAAAATTGGACGTATTGGTTAGATGATGTGGAATTCCGGGAGGCAGAAGTTGAGTTAATCAAGCCGGAGGAGAAGTTTTTGTTTGAGTATAATGCATCTAAGTCATCCAAGTCTATTCCTTTAGCAGGCACTTATGTGGATGTCACGGGGAAGGAATTCACAGGTAGCGTATCCTTACCAGCATATTCATCTATTATTTTAATTCAAACTTCTACTGCTGGCACGCCCACTCCGGAATACAAGCTTCAGGCAAGTATTATTACTCCGAAGGCGGACCAACAAATAACCGCGGGGGATGAGCTGATAATAACCGCGGGAGTGTCCGCCACAGATGACGAAATTAAACAAGTGGAGTTCTTTAACGGCAGTAAACACTTGGCTACGGTCACCAAGGCACCTTACACCTACACTTGGGATAAGGTACCAGCGGGGGAACATTCTTTGACTATCGTGGCAACCGGTTCAAAAAATAGGACAGCTACATCAGAACCAGTAAGGCTGAGGGTAAAGGAACTTCCTAAGGATGACGTCGGCGGAGGGCGACCTGGAGAGGGGAGCCAGGATGCCCCTGAAGTATTCTCTCCATTATACTATAACATTGGCTCCAAAGAAATACTGACGTATGGAGGGAATAAATTTGAACCCATACCCGAAAGCAATGTAGTGTCAGATAGCTTTAGAAAAAGTCTTCATCGTCAGGCTAGCAAATTTAAGTTGTTCCAATCTTCAGAATATGGTGCCCAACTTAAGTACGCCATACCTGTTCCAAATGGCACTTACACCGTGCAAACTTACCATCATGAAGTTTATTATGGGAACGCAGGGCCACGGGCAGCCGGAGGACAGCGGGTGTTTGACATCCTAGTTGAAGGAGAGGTAAAAGAAGAGGGGTTAGATATGTACACTAAGAATGGAAATAATGAAACCATATTGACCTTTGAAAATATCACCGTTACAGACGGGGTGCTAAACATCGAACTCGTTTCGTCAGTCGAAAACGCCATAATCTCTGCAATTGCCGTTCTGCCAGACACTCAATCGGTCGAATCTCCTGTAGTTAAGGCTCCGGTAGTCAATGTTCCGGAAAATGCGATCCTCATTAATGTTGGGGGCTTGTCTGATGTAGAATATGAGGGAAATACTTTTATATCTGACTATAAAACACGGTATTTTGCTGGCTCCTCGAACATTAACTCCAACGGAGACTATGATGGCGCCTTGTTCCAAACCTACCGCTTCTCAAGGGACTTCAGTTATAATATTCCAGTACCTAATGGAGTGTACTCGGTAATCACTTACCATCATGAACCCTACTTCGGCAAAACTGTTCAAGAAACCGGCGCTAATAAAAGGGTGTTCGACATTTACGTGGAAGATCAAGTAGTCAAGTCTAACGCTGATCTTTTTGTTGAAAATGATAATGAACCGGTAGCATTCCATTTTGAACGTGTGCGTGTCAACGATGGGATGATCAACCTTCGACTTCTGGCCTCGGTCAACAGCGCAATTCTGTCAGGAATAGCAATCATTAATGAATCCGAAGTTCTCCCTATAGAGGGTGCGTCATTAAGAGTAGAAGTGGCACAATCCGATCCGGTAGAAGAGCCCGCAGTAGCCGTTGACGGAACTACATCAGAGGTCAAGCTTTATCCTAATCCAGCAACCGACGTGGTGAACCTTGCCATTAACAAAGATTTCGGTAGGTTCAGTGTCCTGATACACAACGCCAATGGGCAATTGGTTGCTCATCATGACCCGGAAAACCTTGGGCTGGCAAGAGAAGGCTTTGCCATCCCAATAGGACACCTGACGAGCGGCGTTTATCTCGTGACACTGGCCGGTGATCGGGAAATTATCAAACGGCTCAGGTTGATCGTCGGTCCTTAAAAGCAGAAAATGAGGTTTTCAAGAAGCCCCTGTTTACAGGGGCTTCTTGTTTGTAGGGGCAGAGAGACTTGTCGGATATGCAATCGTTTTTAGGATTTTGGTTCTCCGAATTTTTCTGTAATTTGGGGCTTTAGATGTTCCTATGATCGGTTCAAGAGTTTTTTCCTATAACACCCGCGTACTGACTCTGTTTTTATGGGCTATTAATTTTTATTCTGCGCTTGCTGGCAACATATATTTTTCAACCTCCAGCGGTGATGATAGCCGGAGCTATGTGCAAGCAAAAGACCCTCAAACACCTTGGCAAACCTTAGATAAGCTTAACGAAGTTTTTGGAAGCCTACAGCCAGGAGATACGGTCTTCTTGAAAAGGGATGATGTGTTTGAGGGTGCCATTCAAGTTAGAGCCTCAGGCATTTCAGGACTGCCCATCGTGATTAGCGCCTACGGCGAGGGAAGTAACCCTGTGGTGTCCGGATGGCGTCCGATAGAAACGTGGGAATATGTAGGGGGAGGAATCTATAAAGCCTCTTTAGCCCTGACATCCAAAGCCAGTATATTGACAATCAATGGCATACCGCAGGAGATGGGTCGGTTTCCTAACGAAGGGTACTTCCAATACAACGTCTACGATAAAGAAGGCGTTATTCAGTCGCAGGTTCCACTAGGGGATAAGGATTACTCGAATGCAATGCTCGTCTTGAGAAAAAACCAGTGGGTGATAGACAGTCACAGCTTATTGTCAGTGGAAGGGGATGAAATCCACTTTATGGGCGATGGGCATGCCGCCCCCACAGATAACTATGGATTCTTTGTACAGGATCATCTAACGACCTTGGATCAGTTCGGAGAATGGTACCACGACACACATACTGATGAATTGTACTTGTTTTTGGGCGAATCGGATCCTGTAGATTTTAAAATAAGGGTCAGTTCAGAGAAAAACCTGATGACAAACACGGCAGGGACCGGATTTGTGATCGTGGACAATATATGTTTTTCAGGAGCTAACGGTACTGCCGTTTTGTTAGTGCAGGGCGAAGCTTTCGGGCTTCATAACTGCACCATCGAATTTTCTGGAGAAAATGCACTCACAGCATTGTCGGTCCCCTACCTTTCTGTTGTAGATAATCATATTTATTATGCCCAAAATAATGGGTTGTTTCTCCGTTACGGTACGCAAAACGCAACCATCTCGGGAAATACCATTGAAAAAGTCCATCTCTTTCATGGGATGGGGTCAAATGGCGATGGAAATGGAGTGGGAATATATAATATTTCAGACGACGGTTTAATTGAAAGGAATATCGTATCTGATGTTGGGTATTCAGGAATAGTATTTAGCGGAAACCGTACGGTGGTAAAGAACAACCGAATTGAAAATTTTTGTTTGGTAAAAAATGACGGAGGAGGTATCTACACATATGAAGGTCAGGCCAACAGAGAATTCAAGGATCGAATAGTTGCCGCAAATATTATATTAAATGGTCGGGGGAATTCCGATGGGGTTGGAGCCCTCTCCAAATTCTTTAAGCCTCAAGTAGAGGGGATATATTTGGATGATAATGCATCTGGAGTCGAGGTCGTGGGGAATAGTATCGCCAATGTCAAACGCAATGGAATTAATCTACATAATGCCAGAAATGTCAGCTTGAAGGGAAATACCATCATTAATGCTCATGTTCAGCTTTCTTTGGCTCACGACCATTTGGGAGACCCATTGAAGAATATCCAGGTGAAAGAAAATATTTTTATGGCGCAAGGAGAAAGTCAAAGTCTAGTATCTCTGTCTTCCTCTTCGGCAGATTGGAAGGACCGCGTGTCATTTAGCAAAAACGTGTATATACTTAATGGATCTAATGAGCTGGCCTTTCAGATGAGGCGTCAGGGGGATGCCCATAATACGTTGAGGAGGTCATTGAGCCTTGAAGATTGGGGGAGGCTATCGTATACAGAGGCTGATCCTACAGGCATATTCCTGAAGATGAACGTTGCCCAAGACAAGACTACTAAAATAAATGACTTTAATGCGTTCATGTCCGCGAAACGTGTTGAGTGTCTTGGGGCTGATTGCCATTTGGACTTTCAGGGGCAAGCTGCTTCCACTAATCAAGCCATTAATGTAGTCACCAGAAGAGCTGGATCGGGTATAAAAATTGACGTGGGGGGGGTCGACCCTGCAAAGGAGTATGTTTTACGGATGAAGCTATCTGTTAAGGAAGGATCGACAGCCAACCTGGCATTAAGGCACAAAGGACATCCGTGGAGCACCCTGTCAGAGTTGTACTCTGTTCGGTTAGCAACGACGACAAACCTTATTCAAAGATTTTTTTCGTTTCCTGATAAAGCTCAGGAGGCTGTGATTATTCTTTCTGTTGAAGATGAGTATAGCGACTTTTACATTAATGAGATTGAATGGTCGGAAACAAAACTTGAAACTCAAATGCCCAGATACCTATTTTTATATAATGCCCGCCAAGTAATAGAGCGTATTAAGCTGTCCGGTATTCACACCGATGTTCACCGTAATGAAATGGATGAAGCGGTTATACCGCCTTTTTCGTCCATTATACTTTTTCCTAAATGATTTTACACCGGCCATTAGTGTTCCGTGTCGGCAAGGAATCTAGGCGTGAATTGCTTCATTAGAATAGAAGTGGGGCTAGTTTCTTTTCAATTCTTATCCGGTTGGGTATCTAGCTTTAAAGGCCACTAGTAGCAGCTGTCGATGGCTTTTGGTAAGGACGTCTCTTCCTTTTTTTTAATGCCGCTGTTGGCCGATGTCTCACCCATCACCTTCTCTCTATCCCTCACCCGTTAGTTTAAGTTGATCGTGCAGACGTAGTCGTTTCCTGACAATTTTCTTCTTTAGGTCCTGCTTCTTCCAAAGCGCCGGAAACTACCTGGTTGCCCGTCCGTGCATGTTGTTTCACAAGCTTTTATTTGACCGGTTGTCGGGACGAATGTCGTGATCTCAGGGTTTTAGCCACGGATATTAAGGAATAATCCCTTGAAGACCTGTATCCATGGGGTTTCAGTACCGTCCCCATGGTAGGTTAAAAAAAAGTAAATTTTTTTTTAGGGTGGGTTTTCTCACTACCAACAGATTTTTCGGTTCGAAAAACAATAAAGGATGACCGAAACTTTTTGAAGAAGATTTTGCCTGATACCTGCCCTTTTCTCATCCGTTTCCATATTTGCTAAATACAATATTATATTGTT
>Ga0079224_100017736_pt1 | contig 10044 bp, 10 predicted proteins | sample Stecom2015_FD_80414 | JGI IMG/M metagenome (GOLD analysis project Ga0079224, IMG submission 80414) | Agricultural soil microbial communities from Utah to study Nitrogen management - Steer compost 2015 | ecosystem: Environmental > Terrestrial > Soil > Agricultural land | place: USA: Utah... | reverse complement strand
TATGAAGTTACAGCAAAAGGGCAACAACTTCTATCATTAGTGGACGGGCTTTATCAATGGAAACGTTATTGGGATGAATAACCTAGCGTGTATCATGTATGGAACTGCCTCAAATAGTTTCCTTAACGTAACGCGAACCCGTCATCATTTAGAATGCGAGCTATCGGATAGATTTTTAGCGGTGTCAGTTTGCCGAATGTAGTCCCAAGCGGTTACTTTCGCTGTCCGTAAATAAGGCAAAGAAGCCCATTTCAGGACTGATTTCCGTTTTCGAGACGATAACCTGCCCCCCGTTTTGTGCTATTTTGTCGAGCATGGGCTGTAGGTCATGGCCTGCGTTCAGGTAAAGCACGGCGCCATCAGTGGTCGGCTTGTAGTCGTCTCCTTTTACCAAAACGACATTTACAGCCGCTTCCTCACTGGGAAACACGCCCATCCGCGTGCCGTCCATGTCAACTTCTCCTATGCTGATGTTTAAAACAGCTTGGTAAAACTGTACCGCTCTTGTGAAATCGCTGACCGGAATTTCTACGATTGAAATGAAGTTAGCCATGTTGTTTACTTTAAGATACTTTATTTTTGTAGTTGCGGGTAAAGTTAGTTGCGCTGAAACCCTCAAAATAGTAAAAACGCGACAGGTTAATCGTTGGCGTAAAAAAGAGTGGATAATGTCATTTGCCCATCCGTCAGAAATGCTTTTGGGGTGGTGCCTGTAAATTCTTTAAAATCCTTGATGAAATGATTCTGGTCATAATAGTCACTTTCGTAGGCAATCCGCGTCAGGCTTTCATTATCCCGGCCCAACAGCAATTTAAGAGCGGTCTGTAGCCGGATGACCTTGCCCAGCTTTTTAGGGCTGATGCCAATCTGTTTCATGAACTTGCGTTCCATTTGTCTCCTACTGCCGAGATCTTCTTTGAGTATACTGCTTATCGGTACACTTCCGTTGGTCGAAAGAAGGATGTCAACGGTTGATTTCACAAGCTGGTCGACCGTTGTGCGTTGATGGAGCATATCCATAAAAAATGCTTCGACGATGGCCATCCTTTCGCTGGTATCGGTCGCCTCGATTATTTTTTGTTCGAGTTCATTAGCCCTGGCTCCACCGAAGAGATCAGCTAACGGTGTTTCCCTGTTCGCTAGCTCATGGATGGATACGGTTACGAAGTTCGCAAAGCCGTAGGGGTAGAACCGGATGGCAAACGTGTTGACATAGCCCGTTGGCTGGATGTAAAACGGTTCCATGGTCTGCCCGAGAACCATCGAACGGGGTTGCAGGACAAAATCAGTTTCGGAAGTGAACCGTTTGATGTCATCACCGAGAATAAAGGCCATTTCAATGCAGCCGTCGGGGATGATTCGTTGTCTTTCCTGGCTATACTCAGCAGGCACCTCCAACGTCCAATAACACTTAATAAGTGGAGACAAGTCTTCGGTTGGTGGGTACGTCTGATAATCCATTTTGCGCGTTGGTTATTTGTACGTTCACTTTGTTGTTGTTTTCGGATAAAAATACCTAAAAACCTAATAGACTGAATGTATGGTGTTCATACTTAACAATCATTGCCTGTCTTTAATAAGATAAAATTGTGTATATGCTGGATTTTCAACTTAGGGAAGCATCGGAAATGCGGATGCTGCTGGGGGGTGGACATGGAAAAGTTATTATGGCTGCATATTAGTCGCAAAAAACAATCCCTTGTTTATAACAACTGCGCACAGATAATACGTAAAGTGGAAACTGTTAATCCCCTACAAACGTAGGGTCGCTTAAGGTTTTGATAAAGTCGATGATATCGTGCTTTTCCTGCTCAGTCATCGGTATCCGGTTACCATTGGCTTTCAACAGCGGGTCGAGGTTATCGGCAGCTAAAACACCACTGTCAAAATAATCCAAAACGGATTTGAGTGTGGCGAATTGCCCGAAGCTTCCGTAAGGTGCGGTGTATTCGGCATTTCGTAAGGAAGGAACACGGAAACGCATCCAATCATCGGGCATGCCTGTTACCCGGGCCCGTCCGGCCTCTTCCGTGCTGGGGTTTACGGGAAAACCTATGTTCCGGAAACTTTGATCACTGAACAGCGCCGTGCTATGGCAGCTCGCACATTTCTGCCGGAAGACCATGTACCCCCGTTCCTCGCTTTCGGTAAACGTCTCGCCGAGGTCGGCCATCACCCGGTCGTATTTGCTGTTAGCCGATATTAATGTATACATATACTGGGCAAGACTGCGGTAAATGCGGTCGGGCGTGATTCGGTCATCGCCAAAGGCATTCTTAAATAGCTCCCGGTAACCCTGTTCACCCGATAATTTTTCGATGACCTCCAAAATCGAGGAATCCATCTCTTCGTGGGTGACAATCGGAACCAGGGGTTGGCTTTCCAAGCTAAGCTTGTTGCCGTCCCAGTTGTAAAATTTCATAAAAGCCAAATTTTGGAGGGGCGGAGTATTCCGAAGTCCGACCCGGTCATAAATTCCTATGGCTTGCTTATTATGATCGGCAAAGGCGCTCGGCCGGTTGTGGCAACTGGCACACGAAATCGTATTATTGCCGCTGAACTTTTTCTCGTGGAATAATCTTTCCCCCAATTCCACGCCGTATCGGGTAGGTCGGTTTCTCTCCACCGATGGGTTCAATGCCGGAAAGCCGTCCGGTATAGTCAGGGATATTACTGGGTTGTGGCCGGGCATCGGTTCGATATCATCCGATCGCTTGCACGACAGCAACAGCAATGAGATAACAGATGTAACGAGTAACCTATTCATGGATCCAAAAGCAAGAGAAATGGAGCCACCAGCATCCAGTGATGGCAGTGGCTCCATTCGGGATGTTAGTTTTCTACACTCCCGATGGAAAACATGCCCGACAGGTCACTCGAACCGTCGCCACCCAAATTATCAACAAATAACACCATGTTTGCTGCGGTGTGCACACTTGGCGTAGCGTTGTCGTCGCCCAATGTAATCGTGTTGGTCTTTCCGCTCAACAATTTGTCGAAGTCCGCAGTAATGGTGATGCGGGGAGCACTGCTGCCAACAACGGCATTGTTTGGAAGCGTAAGCGTAATATCCCGGTAGGCGTCGACACCTTGCGTATATGCGCCCTCCTCACCTTCGACCGTACTTCCGGTATGGATAGAAAGTGTTTTGTTGTCCGCACCATAGAAGCCTTCGATCTTGGTAAACCGGTAACCCGTTCCCCATTCCCAATGCATTTCGGTGTCGTTGGCGCCTGCTGCTGCATAGAAGTTAGGGAACCGTGCCTCGTCCAGGGTGTTCAGTTCGGTTTTCACACCAAGCCCGAATTTCAGTTCCTTGTATTCGCCCACCGGGATATTGGTCAGCACGTAATCGAGGCTCTGTGGTTTGGCCTGGTTCACTACTGCAGCGCCTTTATCCAGGTCATTGATGTTGTACGGGATTTCCGTACCGTCGGCTTTAACCAACCGGATGTTGCTCACCACGTACTTCAGCTCCGAGAAGCGGTGCTCCTGCCCGCTGGCCGAAGTGTTCACCGTAGCATCGGACGATGTGGCGTCGCCCAGTACAATGGTTTCCGTTTTGAACGTGTTGTTGAAGTGCAGCGTAACATTGTTGGCTACAGGGGTGTCGTCATCCTTGCTGCACGACATTGCAGCCAGCGATACAACGGACAATAACATGAAGTTTTTCAGATTTTTCATTTTTAATGGATTTTGATCGTTATTTAATTTGTTTTTAAAAATTGAATTTTAGCGATGTGAAGATGTTGCGGCCCATCCGCGGGATGTTGCCCCAGTCGGCGTAGGTACTGTAATACGCATCGAACAGGTTTTCCGCGCCCACCTGGATGACTGCGCTGTACTTGTTGAACCTGAAGGTGTAATCGGCCGATAGGTTCCACACGGTGTAGGCAGGTGTGTGATCTTCGCCATATTCGGGACTGAAGTGTTCCTGTGCGAAGTCGCCGTTCACCGAAGCCTGTATGCCAAAGCCCTGATGCATGAAGTGGAGCGAGGTCTGGTAGCTCAGTGGCCGGATGAATGGCAGATTACCACCTTTGTCATCCGCCGCCCGCGCATAACTCAATGTCCCTTTCCAATGCAGGTGGGGCAGGATGTCGTAATGGGCATTCACCGACAGATTGAACAGCCTTGCATAGTCGAGCGAAGTGTACCCTTTTACACCCACCGATTGGTAGTTCATCGGGCTTCCCAAGCTCAATATCTGGCCAACGATATAATTTTCGATGTGGAAATAGTTGGCCTTTGCCTCGATGCCCAACCGCCCGGTTGTATACCCCGCGCTGGCATTAAGCTCATAGGAAACCTCGTTTTTCAGATCCGGGTTGCCCACATAATCATACCGGTCGAAACTGTTATAGATGTAATAGCCGTAGGCTTCCGATACGGATGGGGCACGGTGACCATAGCCTACTCCGGCGGAGAAGTCAAACTGATTGATTTGTAGCGCATAGCTGGCATGCAGGCTGGGCAATAAGCGGTTTTTCTCCTGTGGAGTGCCGGGGTGGAAAATCCAGTTGAATTCCACATACTTGGAGCGGTTGTAGTGCCAGCCCAACGAACCGCCTGCATTTATGGTGCTGTTGTCCGAAATATCCCACGAATTGTTCATGGATAATCCCGCAAACCGGGTGGTCACCCACGGCCAGCTGTAGGCAAACATGGTCTTCTTGCTGCGGTCCTGCGGATACATGGTCATCTCGGCAATGGACAGGTTCTGGTAGGCATTCAGCTGGATATCTGCCCGGTAATTGTCGCGCTTCAGGTTGGCCTGCGATACCAGTCCGTAGGTGGTGCTCCAGCCGGGCATATCCATGTGCACCAGATTCTCGGGTCGCTTGGTGTCGTCCATGTAATGCTCCATGGCATTGAAATAAACCTTGGTGTCCCACGCGCGGACCAACCCTTCTTCAAACAGCTGCTTGTAGGCCGCTGACGTAATGATTGCACGTGAGAGCCACAGGTCCATCGGTAACGCGGGGAACCCGACGTCGTTGGCCTGGTCGAAAATGGCGTCTACCCTAACCGATGAAAGTTCACCTGTTTTGTATGCCAGTCCCAACGACGTGTTGAATTTCTGATACTGCGAATGATTCACCTTGTTGCCTTTCCCGTCGGCGTAGTTGCCCGCTTTTCGGAACGCGATACTGGCATCCGCCACCAGCTTATCGCTGGAGTAGGAAAGGTTGCCAAGGTTGAAAAACTGGTTGTTATTGGATTCAAAACCAGCTTGGTATGCACCACTCCACGATTTTTCGAGTCCGAAGGGCGTGCTCTTCCGTTTCAGGTCGATACTTCCTGCCACCGTGGCGCCGTGCATATTGCCTTCCTGCCCCGATGCAACATCGATCGTGGACAGGTTGTTGCTTTCCACGTAGGAGGTAATGGGATCCATCTTGTCGGTACAGGCCCCGAAGATGTGCATGCCATCGATGGTGATGGTGGAACGTTCGGTACTCATGTTGTTGAGCAGTGGCTCCCAGGCATAAGCTCCCCGTTTGATGAAGCTGATGTTGTCTGAAGACGCCAGGAATTCATCCACCGAAACGGCCATTTTCATCTCCGTCTCGATTTTCCGCTTAGCCATGGCTGTGATGGTGACCTCGTCGAGGGCAGTGGTGTCGCGTTGTATTTCCTGTTGTGCATCTTGTGCATACCCCGGGATTCCAGTCGAGAGGGCCAATATGGTAATTGCTATCTTTTTCATCGGCTTAGAATAAAATGTCGATATGCAATTCACTTTTCACGCCTTCTACACCCGGGGTGAAATCGGTTGGCACTTCCGTTCCTTTGACGATCCGGCCGTCTTGGTTCAGCATCATGAAATTCAGCGTCCAATTACCCGTCATGGTATAATTGACCACCCCATGGTATAGTCCGTTGTCCTGCTGGGTGAGGTCGACATTGTTGGGCGAAGAATGGTTGCCCATCGATGGTTCCGGCATCCTTGGGTCGAGCAGCAGGGTATAGTCATCCACCTCGGTATAACCACGTTGCTGGTCTTCCGCGTCCAACCGGTAGATGCCGGCAATCAGCTCATTTTCGCCAACCCGGGGTTTTTGGGGAGAAACCAATGCAATGAGGTATTGCCGGTCGTCCTTTCCGGTGAATGTGGTCATGTTCCGGTTTTTGTTAGGCTGCTGCTCAACGTCAATGCCTTGTTCGACCGCGTGGGCCCGACCTGCAGCCGTGAACCCGATACGGAGCTCCCAGGTCCCGGCGGTGCCGCTTTCATCCATAAAAACCGCGTATCCCGCAAAATAGCCATCCTCTTCTTGATATGCCAGGTCAAATAGATGCGGGCAAAGCGTTCGCTGACCATCATCCCCCACCAGCGCAGGTAGAAAGGTGACGTCTGTTACCGATGCTACTTCGCCCGTTTGTCTGTCGGTAATCTTCAGGCGGACCTCATTGTAACCTTTATAGAGCGTTCCGTTCAGGGCTTCAAGACTGATGATATACGCATCACTATTAAATGCGTAAGCTTCCTTGAATTCGAGTAGTTCGGGCGCTACCGAGTCTAGTTCGGCTTCGTAGTCCGTTTTTTCTTTTGTGCAGGACACCGCGGCAATACAGAGTGCGGTGAGTATATAGAAGGTACGTTTCATTGCCTGATTTCTACTTGGATGATTCCAGTCGTAAGTACTCCATTACGGCTATGGCACCTGCTTCATCGATTCCGAGGTTAGCCATCGGGGTTTGGTATTCTTCAAACAGCGCCTTGGCATCGGGATCTTCCGCAATCATTTTTTCAGGTACCAAAATCATATTGAGCAACCATTCCGGAGCAACGTCTTTTTCCGTTACGGTTTCTGTAGCCGACTTGCTGTTCTCTCCGTTGCCTCCGCATGCCAGCGCGACGAACAGGGTGATAATCATTATTGAGATTTGATGGTTTTTCATGATTATTAATCGTTAGTGATAGCTAATTAATTACTTGCTGTTACTTGTACTTTAAAAATTATGGGATCTGTGGATACCTGTTGGCCGTCTTTAAGCAGCGTTCCATGGATTTCCCACAGTCCGGCCATCGGAAGGTTGACCATCCCCCGGTAATAGCCTGCTCCCAGACTGGTTGCATCCTCATTATCTTTGGAGCCATGTTTCATTTCGGGCATATAGGGCTCTAGTTTAACCGTGTATCCACTTGCAGTAGGGAAAACGTTATGGTCTACATGATGGAGCACGAAATCAACGGGTAACCGTCCTACGGAAGCCGTGTCGGGCAGAAGTAGGGAAATAAAAAACCGGCCGTCTTTACCACCATCAAACGGCACGGTACGTGTTACGGTAGCTTGGGTAACCGGCAATTTGAACGTCAGTGAATCGGTTATCCCATCCTTTGATAGTTGGGTTCTGAGTAGCCATCCTTTTCCCATATCATCCATGTCGGGCATGATGAATACTGCTCCTCCTTTGAACCAGCCACCGGCTAACTGTTCCGGTTTACTGAAAGGGCCGCCATGAGACATCATGCCCATATCCATATAGGTATGGAAGTCGACCGACACATCGGTTGACGGGCTGCCGTCGAGGTTCTCTACATGGATGTATAAGTTTTCATGTTTGCTGGTCAACGGTGCATCGCTGAATAGCGAAACTGTTAGTTCACGGTCGGTTAAAACCGTATCCGATAAGTGGTACATGTTATCGATCGAAAACCCATCTTCAACCAGCGTTTCGCCAGCTTCTGTATGCCCACTCGTTGTTTGCGCACTTTCGCCGCCACATGACTGCATGCTAACCATAGCAATCGCAGCCATACAGTAATAGGCGAAGTCTATCTTTTTATGTTTCATCTGAAATGTAGGGTACTATATACACGATATGCCACCGCCCGTTCTATTCCGTCACGGAAAACGGAATCACAGTTTTGGCAACTGAAAAGGGGCGGGACTTATTGTTACTTCCGCTTTTTAGGAAGTATATGTCCGGGGAGGGCGGAAACTATCTGTAAAGTAGAGAAATTGGTAGTTATCGATGGATGGGAAATACCGGCTATGATCCGATATACTGATTGGCGCATCAACCCGTTGTAGCAAAGGAACGATAAATACCGAAGCCTCCAATTTGGTAAACGATTGTGTACCGGTTGACTGTTTATCGGTGTTGTCTTCGAGTGCGTTCAATTTTTTCATGAGCACACATTTCCCATCGCAATGCAACTCGGGTTTGTCGCGGTTTTCGCAGAGCTGTTCTGCGATATAGTGCTTATTGGCCTCATACCACGCAAATACCCCTAAACACCCAAGGCATTGGTATACCAAGGCGAATAAAAGCAGTATGGATAGTGGCCGTTTCAACGTATTATCCTTTATTTAGTAGCAGTTCGATTTCGGCGATGATTTTGGCAATAGAGTCGGTCATCGTTCCATCGTAAACGCCACGGACACGCCGTTGCTGGTCCACAAGCGTCAGCGCTCCGCTATGATTGAATCCGCCGGGGGCATCACTGTCCTCTTCTGCAAAAGAAAAATACCCTAAAGTGCCTGCCAGCGGATATACCACCTCTTTGCTGCCATTCACGAAATACCACGATTCGGGCGCGCCGAGTTTGGCTGCATATTGTTTCAACACCTCCGGAGTATCATGTTTGGGATCAATGGTATGGGAGAGAAATGCTACCCGTTCATCCCCTTCAAAATGTTTTGCAATCGTCAACACGTTACGACTTAAGATGGGGCAGATGGTGGGACATCGTGTGAAGAAAAAATCTGCAAGGTATACCTTACCCTTAAAAGATGCATTGGTAACCAAGTTGCTGTCCTGGTCAACAAAAGCGAAATCGGGGATGGTGTGGTAGGTGGTATCAACCACTTCCTTGCCGTCGACAGTGGTTCTGACATACCCACGCTCTCCCAAAATGGGTAATTTCGCATCACCCTGCTGGCTACAGGCAGATAGAAAGCCGGAAACTATTAATACGTAAAAAACCGCGATCATCGACCGCTGCGTTTTTATACAACTATTCATCTGTTAATATTTTTATTACGGTTATTCTCAGGACCGCGAGTCCATGAATATCTGTTTCGCGAAGGCTGCTTCTTCGATTTACTTACACATCCACTTTAGCGGTTGTTTAGGATCGTTACATCACTCGCCTTCATCACAGGAGCCTATTCCTGTAATCGGGGTTAGGAAAGTGGAGGATGGAAAATGGTTTGCGCCATTTGAAAAAGGTAATGGGCTTCGGGTTGCGGGTGGTAACGGACAATGTGGTCGAAACCGGTACGTACACCCGCGTCCACATTTTCCGATACTTGTGAAAATAGAATGATTTCTTTGAGCTTAAGTTCCGGTTGCTGCTGTTCCTTTTCCTGCTGGTCTTTCAGCTTTTTCATCAGTACGCACTGCCCCTTACAGGGGCTGTCAGGAATAAAGCGGTTTTCACACTGGTTTTTGGCGATAAAATCCCTGTTCGCATAGAACCCTGCCGTAACCAATACGACCGAAAGGCTCTGCGAAAGCATTGCGAAAGCCAAAATCAATGCGAACAGCTTGCTCATCGGGGCAAATGTAAGAATTTTTACGTTGGGACAAGATGATTTATGTGACAAGGTGGCGAACTAGCATGGGGATTGGTCGTCAATACCCCGCCCAGCTGTCGCGGTCGAGGCTCCGGAACTGGATGGCCTCGGCTACATGTTCCGTGCGGAGGCCTTGTAGCCTGCCATATCGATAATCCTCCGCATTTCGCGGAGGATACGGTCGTATGGAGGAGGGGCGGAAGGAAATTGAAGAAAAATTGATGACGTTATCTCGGCAAGTGTCGAACCTTGATGATAGTATTGATTTTGTGGTCAAATTCGCCCTTGAATTGCCTTTAAGGTGGGTTTCTGCCGATTATAACACGAAGCAGCAGATCCAGTTGTTACTCTTCCCCCAAGGCATTAGCTATAGCAAGAAAGCAGCAGAAAGTGGATCAAGCAAAAAAGTTGGGGGGCTTAAGATTAAGTTATAGTTTTGCGGGATATAACTTTATCCTTGGAACAGCGCGAACTATTATCCCTTTTGTTGCCCACAGAACTGGTGGCACAGTTC
>Ga0079224_100017735_pt1 | contig 10045 bp, 7 predicted proteins | sample Stecom2015_FD_80414 | JGI IMG/M metagenome (GOLD analysis project Ga0079224, IMG submission 80414) | Agricultural soil microbial communities from Utah to study Nitrogen management - Steer compost 2015 | ecosystem: Environmental > Terrestrial > Soil > Agricultural land | place: USA: Utah... | reverse complement strand
TCCCATTGCAATACCGGCAACAGCAGATTTAACCGGTACTCCGCCATCCATTAAAGAAAGAGAGCCGGAACAAACAGATGCCATTGATGAAGATCCGTTTGATTCAAGTATATCTGAAATTATCCTGCAAGTATATGGGAATTGATCTTCCGGGGGCATTACATTTTTTAAAGCGCGCTCTGCAAGATTGCCGTGGCCGATTTCTCTTCTTCCAACTCCGGTCATTCTGCCAACTTCACCAACACTGAATGGCGGAAAGTTATAATGAAGCATGAATTTCTTTCCGTACTCCGGAGTAAGTCCTTCAATCATCTGCTCATCGTTTTTTGTACCGAGAGTTAGTGTTGCAAGACTTTGTGTTTCGCCTCTTGTGAATAATGCAGAACCGTGAGTTCTCGGAAGTACACTTAGTTCAACACTTATCGGTCTTATCTGAGTTGTATTTCTGCCGTCTAATCTTATTCCTTCGGTAAGAATTCTTTCTCGCATTAATTCTTTTTCAAGATCATGCAGAATTTGCCCAATAACTTTTTCCTGCTCGGGATATTTTTCTGCAAGCGCGGTTTTTACTTCTTCATTCAAAGCTTTATTAGCATTGCTTCTTTCTTCTTTTGAAAGAACAGAATAAACTATGTTTTTATATTTCTCCCGCGCAAGTTCCATTACATCATTGAATAACTGCTCATCAATAACTTTAGCAGGAACTTCTTTTTTTGGCTTGCCTGTTACTGCCTGCAAATCAAGCTGAAGCTGCACAAGTTTTTTAATTTCCTGCTGTGCAAATTTGAGAGCGTTAAGCAAATCTTCTTCACTAATTTCTTTTGATTCACCTTCCACCATCAGAATTGAATCTGCAGTACCGCCAACTACAAGTTCAAGATCGCTTTCAGCAATTTGCTTTAAAGTTGGATTACAGATGAATTCTCCGTTAACTCTGCCAACTCTTACTTCACCAATTGGCCCTAGGAACGGAATATCAGAAATTGTAAGAGCTGCAGATGCTCCAACAGCAGCAACAACATCAGGATCATTCTCTCCATCATAAGATAAAACAAGGGCTATAATCTGTGTTTCATTTTTAAATTCATCAGGGAATAAGGGACGGATGGGCCGGTCAATTAATCTTGCACTTAGAATTTCTTTTTCGGTAGGTCTACCTTCACGTTTAATATAACCGCCGGGAAATTTACCGGCAGCAGAACTTCTTTCCCTGTATTCAACCTGAAGCGGAAAAAAATCCTGATCTTCTTTGGCTTCATCGGCAGCAACTGCTGTTACAAGCACCATTGTATCGCCATATCTTGCCATAACAGAACCATTAGCCTGCTTAGCATATCTTCCGGCTTCAATAGAAAATAATTTCCCGCCGATTTCAACTTCTTTTATAAAAGCCATTTATATACCTTTTACTTTCTTATATTCAATTCTTTAATAACTGCTCTGTATCTTTCAATATCTTTTTTCATAAGATAATCAAGCAATCTTCTTCTTTTACCAACCATCATCATTAATCCTCTTCTTGAATGATGATCTTTTTTATGAGCATTGAAATGATCGGTAAGATCATTTATACGCTGTGTTAATAATGCAATCTGCACTTCTGTTTTTCCGGAATCTTTTTCATTTGTTCCGAATTTTTTGATTAATTCGAGTTTCTGCTCTTTGGTCATTTTATGTATCCTTTTGTTTGTTGTACGATGTAATTCCAGTTTTCACCAGTTAAATACAGTGTACCGGAATTCATTAATTAGTTTTCTTTAAAATTTTAATTACCGGATATAATCTTATTCATTATTAATAATCCGGCTTCTTTATCTTTATTCATTTGAAGAATTAATTCATCTGCTGAATTAAATTTTTCTTCATCTCTCAATTTTTCAATCACGTTCACGGTAACGTATTCACCGTAAATATCCTCATCAAAATCATATATATAAACTTCCGGAATTATATAGCCGGAATCATAAAACGTTGGTCTTTTGCCTATGCTTAAAAGTCCAAAATGTTTTTGGCCGTTAACAAAAAATTCAACGAAATAAATACCAAGCGCCGGAAGTTGTTTATCCGGCTCACCTGATTGAATATTGGCGGTTGGAAAACCTAATTGCCTTCCGCGCTTATCACCTTCAATAACCTTACCTGAGAATGAATATGCTCTACCTAAAAGTTTATTTGCAAATTCAATATTTCCTGTCTCAAGGTATTTTCTGATTTTTGTACTGCTTACAGAGATTCCATCAATTTTCACCTCATCAACAGCAGTTACATTAAATCCGTATTCACCGCCCATCTCACGCAGTGTAGTTTCATTACCGCCTCTGCCTTTGCCAAAATGGTGATCGTATCCAACAACAATTTCAGAAACACCGGTTCCATTTATTATATATTTTTTTAAGAATTCTTCTGACGTAAGGCTGGAGAATTCTTTAGTAAAATTAATGATAAGCATATTCTGGATTCCGCTTTCTTCAATCAGGCGGATTTTTTCTTCAGTAGTTGAAAGCAGCTTGATATCATAACCCGCAGAAACAACTTTGCGCGGGTGAGGGTGGAAGGTTATTACAAAACTTCTTCCATTAATTTGCTGAGCTTTCTCATACACCTTATCAATAATTTTACGATGTCCTAAATGAACACCATCAAAAGTACCGATTGTAATTACAGTATTTTTATTCCACTGAATCCGGGCTAAATCTTCAAATATCTGCATAGAACTCTTAAAAAGCCCGTAAATATACTAAAAATTCGTGATTCTGAAATAATTTTAACTTACAGGCAGCAAATGCGCTGTTAAGATTAAACCGGTATCTTTTAATATTTACCATCTCAATTTTCTGTTTTAAGGCGTTCAAATTTCTGCTTAAATTCTTCAACCTGAAATGCATCATCAACAGAATAACTGCCGATTCCTGTCCGCCTTAAAGAAGAAAGAAGCCCGCCGCAGCCAAGCATTTCACCAAAATCATTTGCAATCACTCTAATGTAAGTACCTTTGCTGCAAATAATTTCAAAATGAATTTCAGGAAGATTTATTTCTTTTATTTCAAACTTAGAAACATTTACCAATCTTGGTTCACGCTCAACGGATTTACCTTTACGTGCAAGATTGTATAGAGTTTTACCGCCAAGCTTAATTGCAGAATACATAGGCGGCACCTGGTAAATATCCCCGGTAAATTTATTCTTCATGTTCAAAATATCTTCGTCAGAAACATCTACTTTTTTATTTATTAATATTTCTGTTTCAAGATCCATTGAAGGAGATGATTTGCCAAGCAGGATTGTTCCGGTGTAAGTTTTTTCCTGTTCCTGGTAAATATTAATCTCCTTGGTTTTTTTGCCGGTACAAAGTATCAGCAGTCCTGTTGCCATCGGATCGAGAGTTCCTGCATGCCCAACTTTTTTTACACCGGTTACTTTACGAACTTCATGAACAACCTTAAACGAAGACCAGTATTGAGGTTTATCAATTAATAAAGCTTCGCCGGATTGAAAGTCTATATTAGTAAGATCAGTTGTCTTCCTGGTTATCATTATCGGGATTTATTTCAGATTGATGGATTTGTTTAAAAATACCGTCAATCTTTTCAACATAATCAAGCGTATCATCTATAAAGAATTTAAGTTCCGGTACAAATTTAATTCTAATCCGGTGAGCCAGTTCAGAACGGATAAACCCGGATGATGATTTCACCTTATTCAAAACTGTATCACGTTTATCTTTTTGAAAAACTGAGATATATATTCGTGCAATTTTTAAATCAGGGCTTACTTTAACATTTGTTATAGTAATAAAACCTAAATCAGGGTCCTGAATTTTATGAAGAAAGATTAAACTGATTCCTTCTTTAATCAGGTTTTCAACTTTATCTATCCTGTGAGACATATAATCATCTCCTTATACACTGCAAGATTACAAGGCCTGTCTGCAGGCAGGCTGCAAGATTGCAAATCTCAAATTCACAAATAACATCTTGTAATTTGCAAATTCTATTAAACTAACTTTTTCTTTGTCTCTACTATTTTATAAGCTTCAATTATATCGCCAACTTTTATATCATTAAAATTAGCAATGTTCAAACCGCACTCATAACCGGCATCAACTTCACGTACATCATCTTTAAATCTTTTAAGAGAAGCTATTTCGCCTTCATGATAAACTATGCCATCACGAATTAAACGCACCTTACTGTTTCTTGTAATCTTACCTTCCTGAACATAGCATCCTGCAACTGTTCCGAATTTAGGAACTTTAAATGTTTCTCTTATTTCAAGGGTTGCAGTTACTTCTTCTGAAAGAACAGGAGACAACAATCCTTCAAGTGCGGATTTTACTTCATTGATTGCATCATAAATAACGCTGTATAATCTTATATCTACTTTTTGTGTTTCAGCAAGTTTTCTTGCGTTAAGATTTGGTCTCACATGGAATCCAACAATAATTGCATCTGATGCAGCAGCTAACAAGACATCACTTTCAGAAATACCGCCAACACCTTTATGAATTACTCTAACTACAACTTCCTGGTTAGATAATTTCATAAGGGAATCTGAAAGAGCTTCAACTGAACCATCCACATCACCTTTAACAATAAGCGGAAGTTCTTTAACTCCGCCAAGACTAATTTGTTTTGCAATTTCATCAAGTGTAATATGATGCACCTGTTTCTGTTCCTGTTCACGTTTAAGCTGCTGGCGTTTAATACCAATTTCTCTTGCATCTCTTTCGGAATTAACTACAACGAATGTATCGCCGGCCTGCGGAGCGCCTTCAAATCCAAGCACAAGTGCTGGTGTTGAAGGTCCGGCTTCTTCGATTTTCTTACCGCGTTCATCAAACATTGCACGCACCTTGCCCTGGTAAATTCCGGCAACAAAAGGATCACCAACACGCAGTGTTCCTTTTTGAACGAGAATAGTTCCTGTAATTCCTCTTCCTTTATCAAGTTCAGATTCAACAACAACGCCGCGTGCTTTTCTGTCAGGATTAGCTTTCAATTCAAGAAGATCAGCTTCAAGCAGAATAACTTCAAGCAGATTATCAATATTAAGCCCGGTTTTAGCGGATACCTCAACGCACTGATATTTACCTCCCCACTGTTCAACAAGAATATTTCTATCAGCAAGCTGCTGTTTTATCTTTTCAATATTAGCGCCTGGTTTATCAACTTTATTGATGGCAATTACAATAGGTACTCTTGCAGCCTGTGCATGATTAATTGCTTCAACTGTTTGAGGCATCACTGCATCATCTGCCGCAACAATAAGAACAACAATATCTGTCAGCTGTGCACCTCTCGCTCTCATTGCAGTAAATGCTTCGTGTCCCGGTGTATCAAGAAAAGTAATAAACTTTCCATTGCCAACATCCACTTTGTACGCACCAATGTGCTGTGTAATTCCGCCTGATTCACCGGCAACAACATTTGTTCTTCTTATATAATCAAGAAGAGAAGTTTTACCGTGATCAACATGTCCCATAATTGTAACAACCGGTGAACGGGGTTTGAGAGTTTCCGGATCATCGGGAGTATCCTCAAGAGCTTCAGAAGTGTACTCTTTTTGAAATTCTACTTCAAAACCAAATTCATCAGCAACAAGAGTAATTGTTTCTACATCAAGCCTTTGATTAATTGAAACCATCAAACCAAGTTCAATACATTTTGAAATTACATCACCAACCGGAACATTCATCAGGTTTGCAAGTTCACTTACGGCAATAAATTCTGTAACAGCAATTTTCCGCTGTTCAAGTTCTCTCAGCTCCTGCCTTCTTTCTTCTTCTGCTTCACGTTCTTTCCTTTTCTTTTTCCTTATGCTTGCCCTGCCTGAAGCAATTGAATCTTCCATGCTGAGCATGGTTTTGCGAATAGTTTCTTTAACTTCTTTTTGATCTATTTCAAATTTCTTAACACGTTTTTTCTTTTTAGCTACTGCATTATCTTCAGTTGGAGCATCAACCGGCTTTTTCTTTGCTTTTGGTTTTTTCTTTTTCTTTACTACTTCAGAAACAACAGTCTTTTCTTTCTCCTGCGGAACTTCGGTTTTCTCAACTTTCTTTTCTTCCTCAAGATCAATTCTGCCAATAACTGTTAAGCCTTTGCGTTTGTTCGCTTCTGCTTCTTTTGGAGTAATAAAATGTTGTGCTTCAACCGGCTGGTCTTTTTCTTCCTCCTGCGGCTGTTCAACAACCGGCTGTTCATCAGGAATTTCAGAGACTTCAGCTGCTTCGGCTGCGGTTTCAACCGGAGGCTGTTCAGCTGCGGGTTCAGAAACTGCCGGTTCCGGTTCAATTATTTTTTCTTCAACTTTAACTTCAACAGGCGGGGTTTCCTGCGGCTGTTCTTTTGCTTTTTCTTTCTGCTCTACCTCTTCAGCTTCGGCTTTTTCTGATCTTTTCTTATTGAACTCCGCAAGCTTTTTATAATGCTTTTCTGCTTTCTCAATATCTTTTTTAAAATGATCATTTATATCAGCTATCATTTCTTCAGTAAGAGGAGTATTGATTTTTCCTGCCTCTACTTTATATCCCTTTTTAATAAGGAATTCAATGATAACCTCTGTAGAAAGATTAATTTCAGCAGCGAATTTATATAATCTGACTTTTTTGGTTTTGGTTTCAGCCATAATTTCTTTTTTTTGTTTCTACTATTCTTCTTCTTCAAACTGAGATTTTATTATCTCGATAATCTCTGCAATTTTCTCTTCATCAAGTCCTTCAATCTCTTTAAGTTTTTCTGGTCCGGCAGTAAGAACTTCGATGGCTGTATCATATCTGTGATTAATTAATAATTCATAAATATCTGCGCCAAGTTCTTCTTTAAGGTCTATTAATTCAATGTCTTCTTCATATTCTTCAAACGGTTTTTCTTCACGGAGAATTTCAATTTCATAGCCTGTTAGTTTCATTGCAAGGCGAATGTTGACACCGTTTCTTCCAACGATTAGTGAAACCTGATCACTGTCAGCGGTAACAACAGCTTTTTTAGCTGCGGTATCAACTTCAATTTTCTTTAGCTTTGCAGGTGCTAAAGATTTTTGAATAAATGTTACCGGGTCATCAGAGTAATTTATAACATCAATGTTTTCATTGTTCAACTCTCTCACTATTGCGTGAATTCTAACACCTTTCATTCCAACGCATGCACCAACAGCATCAATTCTTTTATCCTGTGATTCAACTGCAATTTTTGCACGTTCACCAGGTTCCCGGGCAATTGCTTTTATATCAATTATACCGTCATAAATTTCGGGAATTTCAATTTCAAATAATCTTCTTAAAAACATATTATCCGCTCTTGAAATAATTATAAGCGGACCGCTGTTTCCTTTCTTAACTTCTTTAACAATTGCGCGAACAGTTTCACCTTTCTTATATCTTTCATAAGGAATCTGTTCATGTCTGGGAAGAATCAATTCATTCTTATTATGATTTACAAGTATATCATTTTTTCTGATCTGGTATATATCACCCACAACAATTTCACCAAGCAGTTCTTTGTACTCATTGTAAATTATATCTTTTTCTATCTCGCGTATTTTCTGATTAAGACTTTGCTTAGCTAAAGTAATAAGTCTTCTTCCAAGAGAAGGAAGTTCAATTTTTTCTACGTAATCTTCACCAACTTCAAGTTCGTCAGGATTTCCTTTACGTTCAACTTCTTCAATACTTATCTGTGTGTTTGGATCTTCAACTGTTTCAACTATTTCTCTTTCAAGAAATATTTCAATATCACCTCTATCCATATTAACAACTACATCGTATTTAGCATCTTCACCATATTTTTTACGAACAAGCAAGCCGAAAATTTCTTCAAGAATACCGGCAAGCACATCTTTATCAATACCTTTATCGCGAACCATTTGTGCAAACGATTCAACTATATCGAAGTTCATTCTTTTGTTCCTCCGCTAAGAAAAACTGATTATTACTTTAGCTTTTTTAATGTTATTAAAATTAATTTTTATTTCAGATTGATTATTCAATTTAAAGATCAAATCTTCTCCATCAACAGAAATTAACTTACCGGTAATCTTTTTTGTTTCACCCGGTGCATCGGTATTTTCAGGATCTTGTTTAGTATAACTAACCTCAAATTTCCGGTTGATGTGTTTGGGAAATTGTTTCAGGTACTTTAAAGGTCTGTCAACTCCCGGGGAAGAAACATCGAGGCGGTAAGATGTATCTATCGATTCTTCCAGTTGCGAATTGATTTCTCTGCTGACAAGCGCACAGTCCTCAGCGGAAATATTTTTTTCGCCATCAATATAAATTTCAAAAATTCTGTTGTTTGTTGTTCCTCTGAATTGCAGATCAATTAAAAAGAATCCATTCTTTTCAACAGCTTCTCTGATAATATTTTTAATTTTTTCATCTTGTAAATTCATAGAAACAAAAATCGCCCTATATGAGGGCGATAACTGAACCCAAATGTAATATTAATTTTTCCAACTTGCAAGGAAACCGGAATGCTGAAAAACGCTGCCGAAAGTCTACTCACCCTAGTTTACCAGAATTGCTTAAGCTCACATATCAGTAAAATGGCATTCATTAGCTTAAGGGCAGAAACTCGTACTCATTTCTCAGATTCTTAAAAGTATTTCAGGAAGAAGAAAAGAATTTCTTCTTCTGGCCAGATTCTTTTTCTCATTCCGATTTAATATGGTTCTGTTTTTGGTTTTAGTAGTTCAATAGTTCGCTGCATATTCATACTGCTGCCCGGAATAAAATATTTTTTTGAAGAAGTCGTAAAACTTCAACTGCTTTTATGTTCAGGTTCTGATGCCCGATGGAGATTATATGCTAAGCTTTTATGAAATCATAATCCGATCCTCAAGCCAATTTTTATCTGCTTCCGAAAATCACTTCATAAACAAAGAATTACTTAACAAATTTGAAATAACACTGCATGCAGGAAAATCTTTAAAGATACTTTTTGATACTTCATAGATGAGAAGATGAATAACCCGCCAGGAATAAGTTAAGATGAGCAAGGATAAGATATAAATTTGAAAGGGAACAGCTATGAAACTAAAGTTACACTCATCCGGAATATTAAAATATTCCATGATTTTTTGCCTTCTACTATTTACTTCAATTACTGCACAGGATTTAGATAACAAGGGCAAAGATTTTATAATCGGATTTCTTCCAAACCTAAGCGCGCCAACAATTGAACTTCACCTTACCGCTGATGCAAATACAATGGTAACTATAAACTATCCGGTTAATTCACCAACATTTACAACAACAGTTGCAGTTGCCCCCGGTAATGTTACTATAGTAAGTTTACCTTCATCATCAGCACAAAGCTGGATACCGAGCACAGCTCAAAATAATGCCGTAAGAGCATTTGCGGATGATGAATTTGTCTGCTATATGATTAACCGATCAACCGCTACTTCAGATGCTGCATTAGCTCTTCCAATAGATGTAATGAACACTGAATATATTGTAATGACATACAACAGCATAATTGTGCCGCAGGATAGAAGTGAGTTTGTTGTATTTGCTGGATTTGATAATACAACTGTTACTATAACTCCTAAGCAAAATCTTGTAGGAGGATTTGCAGCAGGTACTTCGTTCAATGTTATACTCAATAAAGGGGAAGGATTTTTAGGTCAGAGTACAATAAACGGTGCTGCCGGAGATTTAACCGGAACAATAATTTCTTCAGATAAACCTGTGGGAATGAGCAACGGAAATCTCTGTACGAATGTTCCACCGGATATTACTTTTTGCGATCATATTTTTGAAGTAGCACAGCCTGTTCAAACATGGGGCAATGAAATTTATGTTGCTAATCTTCCAAACAGACCGGGAGGAACGATATACAGGATTGCAGCTTCACAGGATAATACCAATGTAATGATGGACGGAGTTTTATTAGCTAATATGGATAGAGGTGAATTTGTTGAATCAGCTATGATTCCCGGCAGCCATGTATTCTCAGGAGATAAACCGATCTATGTTGCACAATATATGACCGGTGACAGCAACCCTAACGCTGACCAGGGTGATCCTGCCATGGGGAATATGATT
>Ga0079224_100017733_pt1 | contig 10045 bp, 8 predicted proteins | sample Stecom2015_FD_80414 | JGI IMG/M metagenome (GOLD analysis project Ga0079224, IMG submission 80414) | Agricultural soil microbial communities from Utah to study Nitrogen management - Steer compost 2015 | ecosystem: Environmental > Terrestrial > Soil > Agricultural land | place: USA: Utah... | reverse complement strand
CGTGAATCTGCTCTATTTATTTGATGTAGACCGGATTCACGCGTTTGACCGAACCCCAAAGTGGTTCAGATCAAACGCGATCCGGTCTAGCAGACACTACGGTCGGGAGAATCTGCCGACCGTTCGACGACCGGGGCGCCTGAGGCCGTGCGCCCCGCTTGCTATCTGTGCGTCCTCTTGCCGGATTCGAGGGAGTCGCTCAGCCGCTCGCCACGGCGAAGCACTTCTTCAACAAGAAAATCGATGTCCTGAAAGCGCGTCCGGTGATTGCAGATGGCTACTCGCAAGGAGTGACGCCCTCGCAAGCTCGTGTCGGAGAGAATTGCGAGACCCTCTTCCTGTAGCTGCAGCATGATTTCCCGATTGAGGCTGCTCAGCGCGGCTTCGTCGAGTCCTTCAGCCTCATAGCGAAAGCAGACGATGTTGATCGTCACCCGGGCCATAAGGCGCAGCGGGGGACGATTTTCCACCAGCTGCGCCAGATAGCGCGCCTGCTCGATGTTCTGATCGATCAGGCGACCAAACTTGGCCGCCCCCTGCTCTTTTAGCGCCATCCACACCTTGAGGGCGCGGAAACTGCGCGACATCTGCAAGTCGAGTTCGAACAGCCAGTCGGCGGAAGCCACCCCGCGCGGGGCCTGGTTCAGATACTCCGGCAAGCTGGCCAAGGCAGCATGATGGGAAGCCGCATCACGGATCAGGCAGCACCCCACATCGAACGGCGCGTGAAGCCACTTGTGCGGATCCAGCGCCAGTGAATGCGCGCGCTCGAGGCCGGCGACAAGCGAACGATTGAGCGGCGCCAGCGCAATCAGTGCGCCGATGCAGCCGTCCACATGCAGCCAGAGGCCCTCCTCTTCGGCAATAGCTGCAAGCGCCGACAGGTCATCGATCGCGCCCGTGTTCACGCTACCGGCATTGGCGATGAGGCAGGCGGGCTGCACACCGGCGGCGCGATCTTCTGCGATAGCCGTCCGCAAAGCCGGCAAATCAAGTCGGAAATTCTCGTCGCTCGGAATGAGCCGCAGGGCCCGATGGCCAAGCCCCAGTATCTCGATCGCCTTTCGGTGGCAGCTGTGGAGCTGGTCAGAGCCGTAGAAGCGCAGCGGCCGTGCCATCGACTCCACGCCCCATTCCCCTAGGTCCTCCCCTGCGCTGGCATTGCGTGCCACGGTAAGGGCGATGAGGTTCGCCACTGAACCGCCACTCGTCAGTGTGCCACTGGCAATCGCCGGGAAACCAACGATCTCTTTGCACCAGCGGACGACCTGCTGATCTACCAGGGCCGCAGCATGATTGCCCCCTGCCAGGTTGGAACCCATAACCGCAGCCAGAAAATCTGCGAGGGCGCCGGTGATATTGCCGGCGCCCATAAACCAAGCCCAAAAGCGGGGATGCACGTTGCCGAGAGGAAAGGGCATGATCCCCTCGCTAACGTCCTGGAGAACCTCGGCAAGCGGGAGGGAGGCCTGGGGCAGCGGCTCGTCAAAACGCTTTCGGAACTCGGCTGGCATCTCCTGCCACGCCGGCCGGTCTCGCACCTCGCGCAGATGAGCCACGGCCTGATCCACGGCGAGGTGGAGTACGCGGGCCGTTTCCGCCCAATCAGGCGGATCGAGCGTTTCCTCGGGGAGCGCGGCCACAGCCTTCCCCCTCCCACTTGCCGGTTTGCTTACCTCGCCTCAGGCATTCGGCTGGTAGCCTGGGGTCGAGCGGGAGATTTCCATCTCCTCCTCGTTCATCTCCGCCTCGATCGCTTCGAACAAAGGAGTTGAGAGATAGCGCTCCCCCGTATCGGGCAGCATGCAGAGAATGACGGAGCCTTCCGGCGCACGTTCCGCAACCTTTCTGGCTGCGGCAAAGGTGGCGCCCCCGGAAATACCGGTCAGGATGCCTTCGCGGCGTGCCAGTTCTCGAGCCCACTGGATCGCATCCGCCCCCGCCACCGGCAGGACTTCATCACAAAAACCCTTGTCGAGGGCTTCTTGAAGCACCTTGGGGATGAAGTCCGGCGTCCATCCCTGAATGGGGTGCGGTTCGAAGGCGGGGTGACTGCCGGCCGGGCTACCGTCGGCTCCCCTCTCCTGGGCCTGGCCACTGCTAACCAAGGCGGCATTTGCGGGCTCGCTCAGCACGATGCGCGTATCCGGCCGCTCGCGCCGCAGCACGCGCCCGACGCCAACGAGCGTTCCGCCCGTACCGTAGCCGGTGACAAAGTAGTCGAGGCGGTTGCCGGCGAAATCGTTAACAATTTCCCGCGCTGTCGTTGCCTCGTGAATGTCGGCATTGGCCTCATTCTCGAACTGTCGCGCGAGAAACCATCCATGTGCCTCGGCAAGCTCGACGGCCTTCTGGTACATGCCGAAGCCCTTGAGCTCGCGAGGGGTCAACACGACCTTGGCGCCGAGCATCCGCATCAGGCGCCGACGCTCGACGGAGAAGCTCTCCGCCATAGTGACAACCAGCGGGTAGCCCTTCTGCGCGCAGACCAGCGCCAAGCCTATGCCGGTGTTGCCGCTAGTGGCTTCCACGACAGTCTGCCCGGGCTTGAGCAGCCCGCGGCGCTCCGCATCCTCAATGATGTTGAGCGCCAGGCGGTCCTTGACCGATCCCGCTGGGTTGAAAAACTCGCCTTTCACGTAAAGGGTGGCGTGCTCGAACCCGAGATTGTTGATCCTGACGGTAGGCGTATCCCCTACCGTGTCCAGAATGCTGTCGAAAAGGCGGCCGCGGCCTGCTGTGGTGCGAAGCCCTCCGCCAGGTCTGACGTCTGCACTATCCATCTTGTCTTCCTTGTTTTGAAAGAACGGAGGTCGTTCAGACGTCTCCGTCTTCCGGGATGAGCCTTGCCTTAAATCTAGCGCCTAATCCGCTTTGTAACAGGGCCTCCCTGATGGACTCCCAATCTGCTGGCTCAGGAGCCGGTCAAACCCCACCAATAGCGGGCCGCTAAAGCCCTGCAGATGAAGGGATGCCAAGGCCTGCCTGTGGTAGTAGACTCAGCTTGAGGGTGGTGGCGTTGTTGAAAGCGTGGAAACGCTCATGGAAGTTGCCCACTCCTCCCAACGAGTTCGGGAACCGAGGCTTTCTATCCAGCTCTTCGGCCACCTCGCGGTAACACGAGGCGGCATGCCGGTAGAACTGCCGCCATCCCGGAAAGTCAGGGCCTTGTTAGGCTTTCTGGCGGTTGCGCCACGCCCGGTGAGCCGTAGCCGACTCAGCGACCTTCTTGGCGACCTGCCAAGCGATCCGCGTGGAGAGTTGCGCTGGTGCCTGAGCAAGCTGCGATCGGTGGTGGATGAGCCCGCGCGGCTCCGCGTGCAGTCCCTGGATGACGCAATTTCCCTCGACCTGAGCGACTGCGCGGTCGATGTCCTCGCGATCGAGGCGGCTCGCAGAACCGGGCTGGAGAACGTCGACCAGCTGCAGCTGCGGACGCTCTGCGATGTCGTGGCGAGCGAGTTCCTCGAAAATCTCGACCTCACCCGCAGTCCGCAGCTCGATCACTGGCTGTCGGCCCAGCGCCGACATTATCGTGCTTGCCAGGAAGAACTTTTGCGGCGGCTGATCGCGCTACCGCCGGAAGATCCGGTGACGCTGCATGCCTGTGCAGAACGTTGGGTAGAGGTTTCTCCCCTGGTGCCTGAGGCCCAGCTTCTGCTTCTGCAGAACCTTCTTGCCCGCGACCGACTTCCGGAGGCAGAACTGCATTTCGCGTCGGCAGTGCGGCTTTTCGAAGCAGAAGGTCTCGACGCAGACTCCTTGCGCCACAGCTGGCGCGATCTGCGCAAACGCGCCCAGGCGTCCAAAGCCATGGACGCGGTCGTGGTGACCCAAGCCGCCGAGACCCAACCTCCTGTGCGCGAAGCCCCTGCTCCGATCCTGGCGGGCCGCGCTTCCTTGGCGATCATGCCCTTTACAGAAAGCGCGCCTCAGGAGGCGGGCGACCGACTGACTGATGGCCTGACCCATGACATCATCACGCGTTTGGCCAAGCTGCACAGCATGTTCGTCATCGCGCGGGGATCGGTCTTTGCGCTGGCGGATCAGGGGCTGTCGCCGACGGAGGCAGCGCGACGTCTAAAGGTCGACTACTTTGCTCACGGCATCCTGAAGCGCAGGAGCGAACGACTGGAGGTAGCGGTGGAGTTGGTCGAGACCCACTCCACTCGCCTCCTCTGGTCGGAAGTCTTTGTCTTGAAGCAGGAGGCGGCCTTCCTGCTCCTCGACGAGATCGGCGATCGGATCGTGGCGGCGATCGCCAACGAAGTCGAAACGGCCGAGCGCAACCGCGCTGTTCTCAAGGCCCCCAGCACCCTTAACGCGTGGGAAGCCTATCACCGCGGTCTTTGGCACATGTATCGCTTCACCCAGCCCGACAACGAATCGGCACAGAGGTTCTTCCGCCAGGCAACCCGCGATGATCCGACCTTTGCGCGTGCCTTCGCAGGTCTCTCTTTCACCCATTGGCAAAAGGCTTTCCAGAGATGGGGCGATTCAAGCAGCGAGACAGATGCGGCCTTTGATGCCGCGGGCCGCAGCCTAATGGCCGATGATCAGGACCCGGCGGCCCATCTCATGATGGGTCGAGCACTCTGGCTCCGGGGACAAGCACCTCAAGCTGTAGTCGAATTGGAGCAGGCGGTGCACCTCAGCCCCAACCTTGCGCTCGGCCACTATGCCCTCTCCTTCGTGCACGCTCAAACTGGTGATCCCCAGGTAGCCATCGCCGCTTCCGATCACTCGCGCAGTCTCAGCCCCTACGACCCCCTGCTGTTCGGCATGCTGGGAACGCGCGCGATGGCGCATGTGAGGCTGGGGCAGTTCGACGAAGCGGTCGAGTGGGCGTTAAAGGCCGCAGCGCGCCCGAACGCACACATATTGATCCTCGCCATCGCGGCCCACTGCCTGGCGCTTGCCGGCCGGGAGGAAGAAGGTCGCGTGTTCGCCGCGATCATCCGACAGTCGCGCAACAGCTTCAGGGTCGACGACTTCCTTTCAGCCTTCCGTTTCGCCCCCGAAACCGAATCGCTCTTCCGCAAAGCCGCGCGGCGGATCGGCCTGAATGGCTGATTTTTCACCAATGACTTCGGCATGAGGGGCTTACGCCGCCGTCGCCTTGTCTAAGGGCTCGCAACAATCTTTGCGCAGCAGCATCGCTCTGATAGCGTTGCGCCATCAGGGAAGCCCCTAAAAACACGTCGCGAGGGACAAATAGATGAAAAGAATCTCGATCCTGCTGGCGGGCTGCGCCGCGCTGTCTTTCTCCGCTGGCCTGGCTTCGGCGGAGACCTGGGACATGCCCTTGGCCTACCCAGCTACCAATTTCCACTCTGAGAATGCGGCCGAGTTCGCACAATGCGTGAACGAAGGGACCGACGGGGAGCTGGAAATCGTTACTCACCCGAACGGCTCGCTGTTCAGTGGCTCCGACATCAAGCGCGCCGTACAGACCGGCCAGGCCCCGATCGGCGAGCGACTCATCTCCGCCCATGCCAACGAAAATCCGCTGTTTGGCATCGACTCGATACCCTTCCTCGCCACCTCCTTCGAAGCCTCCGAGAAGCTCTGGGCGGCGGCCGAAGACAAGATGAAAGAGGTCCTGGAGTCGCAGAACCTGGTTTACATCTATGCAGCTGCCTGGCCGCCGCAGGGCCTCTTCGGCAAGCAGGAGTTCAACAGCATCGAGGACTTGCAAGGCGTGAAGTTCCGCGCCTACAACGCCGCGACGGCGCGGATTGCCGAGCTGGCCGGCATGGCGCCCGTGCAGATCGAAGCCGCGGAACTCAGCCAGGCACTGGCCACCGGCGTGGTCGACAGCTTCATCAGCTCGGGCTCCACCGGTGTCGATTCGAAGGTCTGGGAAAGCCTGACCCACTTCTATGATGTTCAAGCCTGGCTGCCGCGCAACCTGGTCTTCGTAAACAAGAGCGCCTTCGAGGGGCTCGATGAGGCCACGCAGAACGTACTGCTGGAATGCGGCGCGGAGGCGGGCACCAGGGGAACCCAGACGGCCGAGCAACTGACGGCCGGATACCTCGAGGAACTGGAAGCCAATGGCATGACGGTCGCGCCCCCCTCTGACCAGCTGCGCGAAGACCTCGCCGCCCTGGGCGAGACCATGACTGAAGAGTGGATCGCCAGCGCCGGCGAGGACGGAGCCGCCATCATCGAGGCCTATCGGGCTCAGTAGGGGAAGCGGGTGGCCCCGCCACCAAGGCGCGGGCCACCCGGCTTGCAAAGGGATAGAGGTTAATGAGGCAAGCCGGGCGCTTGATCCGCCGCCTGCTGGATGGACTTTATGACGGCGCGGCGCTTCTAGCCGCGCTGTGTCTCATCCTCATTCTGCTGGCCATTACGGCACAGATTGCCGGACGCTGGTTTGGCGCCCCTGTGCATGGGGCTGCGGAGTACGCTGGCTATCTCATGGCCGCGGCCTCCTTTCTTGCCTTTGCCCATACACTCAATCGAGACGCGCATATCCGCGTCGGGTTGCTGCTGAACTTTCTCGGTGAAAGACGCTTCTGGGGCGAGGTCTGGTGTCTTCTGGTCGCCTCTGCGGCCGGTACCTACCTCGGCTGGTATGCCATCAAGACCGTTTACTGGTCTTGGCTGCTCGGGGATGTCAGCCAGGGGCAGGATGCGACCCCGCTGTGGATCGCCCAAACGCCGGTGGCCGTTGGCGCGGTCATTCTGGCGATCTGCTTTCTAGACAATCTCGTCACACTTCTGCTCACCGGCCGCAACAATGTCCGGGGCAATGCCAGCAACGCCAGCCGCGCGGAATAGGAACTCGTGGAACAACTCTACGCGATCGGCCTCTTTCTTTCTGTCCTGTTTCTCCTGCTGGGTTCCGGCGTATGGATCGGGCTGGCGCTACTTGGCACTGCCTACATCGGCATGGAGATGTTCGCTGCGCGCCCCACCGGCGACGCGATGATGACGGCAATCTGGCGACAATCCTCCTCCTGGACGCTGACCGCCCTGCCAATGTTCATCTGGATGGGCGAAATCCTCTATCGCACGCGCCTGTCCGAAGACATGTTCAAGGGGCTCGCGCCCTGGATGGCACGCCTGCCCGGCGGCCTGATGCACACCAACATTGCCGGCTGTACGGTATTTGCGGCGGTCTCCGGCTCCTCGGCCGCCACCCTTACCACGGTGGGCAAGATGACCATTCCGGAGTTGCGCGGCCGCGCCTATCCCGAGCGAATGGTCATTGGCACGCTGGCAGGCGCCGCCACCCTGGGTCTCATGATCCCCCCGTCGCTGACGCTTATCGTCTACGGCGTCTCGATCAATGAATCGATCACCAGCCTCTTCATCGCCGGCATTCTACCCGGCATCTTGCTGGCGAGCCTCTTCGCCCTCTACGTGATCCTCGTCTCGCAGTTCTCAAAAAGCTACCAGCCGAAGCCGGAGCCGCGGATCAGCTTCCGTGAAAAGCTCGCGCGCTCACGCTTCCTGATCCCGGTCTTCCTGCTGATCCTGCTGGTTATCGGCTCGATGTATCTCGGTATCGCGACAGCGACCGAGGCGGCTGCCATCGGCGTAATCGGCGCGCTGCTGCTGGCCGCCACCCAGCGCTCCCTCAGCCGGCGCGTCTTCGTGGAGAGCTTGCTCGGCGCCACACGCACCTCCGCCATGATCGCCTTGATCCTCGCGGGAGCGGCCTTCCTGACCATGGCCATGGGCTTCACCGGCCTGCCCCGCGCCCTAGCCACCTCCATCGCCGCGCTCGAGCTGAGCCAGTTCCAGCTGATCATGATGCTGATGGTTTTCTACATCGTGCTTGGCTGTTTCCTCGACGGTATTTCGATCGTCGTGCTGACTATGGCCATTGTGGAGCCAATGATCCGCCAGGCCGGCATCGACCTGATCTGGTTCGGCATCTTCGTTGTCGTCATTGTCGAAATGGCGCAGATCACCCCGCCCATCGGGTTCAACCTTTTCGTGCTCCAGGGCATGACCGGCCATTCGATGAGCTACATTTCCCGCGCCGCGCTCCCGATGTTCCTTATCATGTTTGCCATGATCTTCCTGCTCATCGGCATTCCGGAACTGGCCACCTGGTTGCCGGAGCAGGTCCGCCCGGTGGCCGGGGCGCCGCCTGCAGGGTAAAACCTCTAGGCAAGCGCAGAAGCCGGGCGCCGCTGGCATCATTGCCTAGAGCCAAATCAGTTTGATCGGAGGAGTAGATGCAGCTCGGTATCGTCGGCTTGGGGCGCATGGGCGCCAATATTGCCCGCCGGCTCGGCGCGGCCGGCCATTCCTGCATCGTCTATGACGTCGACAGCAGCGTCGTACAACAGCTCGCGGACGAGGGAGCCGAGGGTGCAGGGAGCCTGGAAGACCTCGTCGCACGCCTGGAAGCGCCTCGAGCGGTCTGGGTCATGCTGCCGGCCGGGGAACCGACCGAACAGACGATCGACGCCCTGAGCAAGCTCCTGACGGCCGACGACATCATCCTTGACGGTGGAAATACCTTCTTCAAAGACGACGTCCGCCGCGCCGCGGCGCTGAAGCCGCAGGGCATTCACTATGTCGACGTCGGTACTTCCGGAGGGGTCTGGGGTTTGGAACGCGGCTACTGCCTCATGATCGGCGGAGACAAGGAGCCGGTGGATCGCCTGGATCCTATCTTCAGCGCCCTCGCGCCGGGGCGCGGCAGCATAACACCGACTCCTGGACGCGGCGGCCGCGATCCGCGAGTCGAACAGGGCTATATCCATGCCGGCCCGGTTGGCGCCGGTGACTTCGTGAAGATGGTGCACAACGGGATCGAATACGGGCTGATGCAGGCCTACGCTGAGGGCTTCGATCTTCTGAAATCGCGAGCATCAGAGGTGGTGCCACCGGAGACGCGCTACGACCTGGATGTCGCCGATATCGCCGAGGTCTGGCGGCGCGGCAGTGTCGTTTCCTCCTGGCTGCTCGATCTCAGCGCGGCCGCGCTTGCAGAAGATGCGGCGCTTTCGGGCTTCTCCGGCGTCGTGTCGGATTCCGGCGAAGGCCGCTGGACTGTCGAGGCGGCAATCGAGCAGGAAGTGCCTCTCGAGGTGCTGACATCGGCGCTCTATACGCGCTTCCGCTCGCGCCAAGAGCATACCTTCGCGGAACGCCTGCTCTCCGCCATGCGCTATCAATTCGGCGGCCATGTCGAGCCGACCTCTGGAAAGTAAACCACAGGAGCTCAGGCCCGCACCCATGCCCGGTGATCGCAAGAGCGATAGCGCGGCAGTAACCGGTCGAAGCTGCGAAGAAGCGCCCATGATTCTCGTGGTGATGGGGGTTTCCGGCTGCGGGAAGAGCACTGTCGGCCAGTTGCTTGCGCAACGCCTCGGCTGGTCCTTCAAAGAAGGCGACGAACTGCACCCGGCCGTGAATGTCGCAAAGATGCACTCCGGCACGCCGCTAACTGACGCCGACCGCTGGCCTTGGCTGCAGAAGATCGCCGAGCAGATGGACGCTTGGCGTAATACAGGGCGGAGCGGCCTGATCACCTGCTCTGCCCTTGCCGGCCGCTACCGCGATTTCCTGCGCGCCGGCCGCCCCGAGGTGCATTTCCTCTACCTCAAGGGCGAGAAATCGCTGATCGTGCAGCGTCTGACCGCCCGCACCGGCCACTTCATGCCGCCCGGCCTCCTGGACAGCCAATTTGTTGCTCTGGAACCGCCGACATCGGAGGAGCCGGTGATCGAGGCAGACATTGCCGTGCCGCTCCAGGAGATGGTGCAGCAGATCGAGCGCAGGCTACGATTGTAGGCGGAAATTACGAGCAGCAGTGCTTGAAGAAAGAAGCTACTTGCTAACCTGATTGAAGCGGCCTGCTTTATTGCGCGGTGTCCCCACGAAGAGGAGGGACCAGGATGACCCCGCATCAGGACCACGGCGAAAGCTACCACGGAAACATTGCCGAGAACTACCAGCGGTTCTTTGTGCCGGCCATTGGGGCGCCCCTCGCACGCGACCTTATCGCCTACGCGGATCTTCAGCAGGGGGAGCGCGTGCTCGATATCGCCTGCGGTACGGGAGTGGTGGCGCG
>Ga0079224_100017732_pt1 | contig 10045 bp, 5 predicted proteins | sample Stecom2015_FD_80414 | JGI IMG/M metagenome (GOLD analysis project Ga0079224, IMG submission 80414) | Agricultural soil microbial communities from Utah to study Nitrogen management - Steer compost 2015 | ecosystem: Environmental > Terrestrial > Soil > Agricultural land | place: USA: Utah... | reverse complement strand
GCCCAACGATCGAAACTATGGCAGAAGAATTCCGATGTGTTTCCGCATGTCCTTGTAATGACGGCCACACCAATACCCCGCACGTTGGCAATGACACTTTACGGTGACCTGGATATATCTGTGATCGATGAACTTCCAAAAGGGCGAAAACCAATTAAAACGCTGCATCGATATGATTCGCACAGGTTGCAGGTAAATGGTTTCATCCGTGAGCAGGTTGCAGCTGGCCGGCAAGTTTACATGGTGTATCCACTCATTGATGAATCGGAAAAACTTGATTTGAAGCACCTGATGGACGGCTATGAAAGCGTTTGTCGTGCATTTCCGGATTACGCGATCAGCATTGTGCACGGGAAGATGAAGCCCGATGCAAAAGAATATGAAATGGCGCGTTTCAAGAAAGGTGAAACGCAGATTATGGTAGCAACAACCGTGATCGAAGTTGGCGTTGACGTGCCCAACGCAACCGTCATGATCATCGAGAATGCGGAACGGTTTGGATTATCACAACTCCATCAACTTCGCGGCAGGGTGGGCAGAGGTGCAGAACAATCGTATTGCATTCTGATGACTGGGAATAAACTGGGAGCTGATTCAAGAAAGCGCATCGAAACAATGGTTCGAACCAACAACGGATTTGAAATCGCAGAGACGGATCTTCAACTCCGCGGACCTGGTGATTTGATGGGTACCCAACAAAGTGGTGCACTTGATCTTTTGATAGCCGACCTTTCAATGGACACGCAGATACTTCAGGTTGCACGCGACGCAGCGCAAAAGATATTGCAATCAGACCCCGAACTCACGAAGTCGGAAAACCGGACCATCAAACAACAAATTGCGTCGATGCGAAAAACGGTGGTAAACTGGAGCCGAATCAGTTAACCGTCCTTATATCTGAAAACCGGGGATATTTGCGTAATTTTGTTTAAGTACTCCGTCGTATGCGTTACCTCCTACTGGTATTGGTTTTCGGAAGCTTTCTTTCGTTTTCTCAATCCGGAAATTATTTTCTCTCACACTATTCTCCAGGACAGGATCGGCTGGATAACGTTTGCTTTCAGGCTGCACAACATCCTGATGGAATCCTCTACTTCGCAACCAGAAGCGGCGTACTTCAATTTGACGGACGCAATTGGAATGTTGTAAAAGGCAGCGGTGCTGTTTACACGCTGAACGTTGTTGACGAAGGTGAAATTTTCTGGGGCGGTGTTGCCGGATTTGGAGTAGTCTCGTTCAATTCAACCGGCGAACCGGAGTTAACTCTGCTTACGAGCAATGCCCGCAACGTTTTTCACAGTGTAGTAAGCAACGGTCACATCTATTTCGTCAACGAAGAAACGATATTTGATGTTGAAATCGAATCGCGTAAGGTTGCCGAGATACCGATCGATTCCGAAGGATCGATAACCGGAATTTTTGAAGTCGCAGGTGATGTATACGTGACCGTTTCAAATGAGTCCATGCTTCGACTGAAAGACGGCGCTCTTTCACCGATTACGATGGCTTCGATAAAATCAGGTGTCGTTGTATTTTCGTCCAGAAACAATGACAACTATCTCGTCGGCTTCAGCAACAACAAGGTATTTCTCTATGGTAAGAACAAAACTCCCCGAATGCTTGTGTTCGAGGATCAGCAATACCTCGACCGCAGCGTTATCGTCGAGGGTACTTGGGTAAGCGACGAGTTGATTGCACTCGGCACGCTCCGTGGCGGGCTCATCTTTGTCAATGTAAGTACAGGCAAGACGTATGAAATAGTCAACAACTCAAAAGGCCTTCCTGACAACGAGATCTTTGCGTTGTTCGCGGATCGTTCGATGTCTGTGTGGGCAGCCCATGAAGTTGGATTCACGCGCATCGTTCCATACCTGCCCTTCCGATCCTTTAATCACTATTCAGGACTTCAGGGAAATTTGTTGTGCGCCATGACGCACAAGAACTCCGTTTACGTGGGCACTTCACTTGGGCTTTATAAACTGGAGAAGGAAGATGTCTATGAAGAAATTTCCTATTACGTCGATGCACCTGAAAAAGGAAGTAAAGTACGGAACGGACGCTCATCCAATGCAGATGAAGCTGCGCCTGTAGAATCAAAAAAGCGCGGATTGTTTGGAATCTTCAAACGTCGCAAAAATGAATCGGATGAAACGACAACGAAGGATGAATCCCCAAGAGGAAAAAAATCGGCCAAACAAAAGGTACTGAGAACGGAACGAATTTTCCGGACTTCGAACTACGTGTACAGAAAGGTAGAGGGAATTGAAGCCAAGGTAACACAGCTTGTCGAAGTCAACGGGAAACTACTCGCTGCCGGACTGGGCGGAACCTTCGAAGTCAACGGTCTCAAGAGTAAACTCCTGATCGAATCGCCCGTGCGTTTTCTTTATGGCACCAGCGACGGCTTGCTATTTGTAGCCTCTTACTCAGACAAAGTCCACGTGCTGAAACAAGAAGGGTCAAACTGGAAGAGCGAGGATTTTTTGGTAAACGTTAACGATCAGATCAGCTATATTTTTGAAACGTCTTCCGGTAATGTCTGGCTTTGTTCCCAGGAGCGATTCTATGAAGTGATAACTAACACGACGGGAATAAGTGATATTCGAATAGTTCCTTTTGAAAACCCGAACTATGACGAACTTGTCGGCGTCGCGAAAAACGGAAATCATTTGTTTGTTAACTCGCAAGGGTTTTTTGCCTTTGATCGCGAGTCGAATAAGTTGAATGCAATAGACAGCCTTTCAGATGTTCGGCCTGCGAACTATTTTTCAGATGGACAAAGCCTGTGGTATCGGGACGATCACGGCTGGAAAGTCTTCGGCAGTGAACGTGATAGTAGAAATTCAGGATTACTGAATCTTTTCCGAAACATAAGGTTCCTGATGTCGGACAAGAGCTCCGGTGATTTGTGGATCATCACAGGCAGCAATGAGTTGTTTAAATTTTACAGTGACAGAGTCAGACTGTACTCTGCAGGATTTCCACTTATCCTTAAATCGGTTCGTAACGGCGAACTTGTTCAGGGAGGAAAACGCCTTAACGTTCATGCCATGGGCGAAAACAGTGCGGTGGTCATTGAAGTGGTACAACCTGACTACCTTGCGCCGCAGGCAATTGAGTATCGCTATTTGATAAAAGGGCTCGATAAAAACTGGTCGGAATGGAGCCAAACAAACAACACAATCGAAATTCCATATTTGCCTCCGGGCGATTACGTGTTACAGGTAGAGTCGCGGGACATTTTTGGCGAGAGTAAAAGCCTTGACGAAATGCAGTTGAACATTATTCCGCCGTATTGGCGACGTCCGTGGTTTTATGCATTTGAGGTCGTGCTTTTGTCTCTGCTTGTCGTGTTGTCATTCCGCCTGAGCATTCGCTACCGGATTATCAGCAGACTACTGATGCTTTTGACGATAATTATATTGATACAATTGGTGGAAACTGTCGTTGGTGAAACACTCGAAACAAAAACGAGTCCGGTTTTCGACTTCATTGTTCAGGTTGCTATTGCGATGCTGATACTTCCCGTTGAAGGCTTTCTGCGTGAACGGATGTTGCGTTCTTTGGAAGGAGGAGACCGCCTTCATAAACTCATTCTTCCAAAAGCAAATCGCGATCTTTCCGAAGACATGGTGAGTAAGGATAACGGATAGAACAGTCGAAATGAAAAAGAAGGCGCTATCATCTACTCCTTTGACAGGGAAACAGTTTAAAGCCCTGATTGAACACGCACATGATGGCGTTGTGTTGTATGGTGCCGATGGACACATCCGCTACGCTACCCCTGCTGTCGCAAAAATTACCGGCTATCCGCAACGACAAATCCTCGGCAAAAAATGGGGCAGCTTCATCCATCCCGCTGATGCAAGGGAAACGCGCAAATCGGTTTTGAAACTTTTGAAGCAACCCGGGAAGAGCATTACCCTCATTCACCGTGTAAAACACAAGAGCGGTTCCTATCGCTGGGTCGAATCACGACTGACAAATAACGTTGACATTTCTGAAATCGGAGGAATTGTTTCCAACTTCCGCGACATTACCGCAACACGACTTGCAGAAGAAAGGAGTCGTCGGGCGCAGGGCTTACTTGAAACGATAAATGAAAATGTTTCGGAGGGAATTTTTATGGGAATTCTCGGGAAACAATTCATCTATGCAAACAATGCGTTTCTCAGAATTACCGGATTCAGAAGTTTCGGCGAACTCGGGAAAATTCGTCCGGAGAAAATATTTTCCGAAAAGAAAATACATAAGGACGTTGTTAACGAGCTGAAGAAATTCGGATCACTGCGGGATCGTCAGGTTTTGCTGAAACGACAAAATGGTGACGCGTATTGGGGAGTGTTCAATGTACGTTTGCTGGAATACGAAGGAAAAGCAGGGCATTTCGTCGGTACGTTGCGCGACATCACGAAAGAAAAAGAGGCAGAGGTTCAATTGATCGAATCACGAAATCTTTTTAACAACATCATTAACACCGTTGCAGCACCGGTATTCATTAAAGATGAGAGGCACCGCTGGATTATGTGTAATGACAGCTTTTGTAAACTCGTTGGTAAACCGAGAAAACAGATTCTCGGAAAATCCGATCCGGATCTTGTCAGCGCAGATGAAGCAAAAGTATTTTGGAAGGCTGATAACGAAACGCTGCGAACCGGAAAAACTGTTGTTAACGAGGAAGTACTGACACTGCACGGCACCACGCACTACCTGTTGACGGTAAAGTCGCGCTACATCAACGACAAGGGTAACAAGTTCATTATCGGGTTTATTACAGACATCACGCACCTCCGTCGCGCCGAACAGGAGATCAAGCACCTCAATGAAAACCTTGAAGGTATTCTCGAAAGCTCCGATGAGTCGATTTTCTCCGTTGACAAAAACCTGAACTACACGGCCTTCAATCAAAGACATCAGGAAATCATGTCGATGTTGTACAACGGAAACATCGGGATTGGCAGAAACAAGATTCGGTTTCTTCGTGGTCATCGCGACGCAAAATGGGTGAAAGCCGAACTGCTGAGAGCATTAACCGGTGAACATTTCGTTTCCGAACACTATCAGGATTTTGAAAAATACCAGGGCTATATTCAAACCACGTACAATCCCATTCGCGGCGACAATGACGAAGTGAAAGGCGTCGCTGTTTTTGTACAGGACATCACCGACAGAAAGCGTTATGAAAAAATCATAAACGCGATCAATGCCAACCTTGAAGGAGTAATGGAAAGCACATCGGATGGCATTGTCGCACTGGACAGGAAGTTTACCATTACACTTTTCAATAATTCATTTGCAAACGGATTTCGCAGGCTTTTTGGTAAGGAGCTAGTAAGAGCGGCAAAGGCATCCAAAGTTATGCCGAAACCGGTCTGGCAAAAGATGAAGGGTTACATTGAAAAAGCGCTGAAAGGCATACGTTCTACGGTAGAGGAAACCTTCCCGAATGAGCAGATACTCGAAACATCCTTTAATCCGATTGTGGATCACGATGGTGCGATCACCGGGGCAACGGTGTTTGTCAAAAATATTACCACCCGGAAACATATCGAGCGGCGAAACCGCGCGCTGAATAAGGAGCTGTCGAAACAGAACAAACAACTCGCACGACAGGAGGAAAGTTTGAAAGCCGCTTTAAAGGAATTGAGCGATCGGAATTTTGAACTCGACCAGCTGATGTACAAGACATCGCATGATCTTCGATCACCCTTAAGTTCAATTATCGGGTTGGTAAATCTGGCACATCTCGACAACGATCCCTCTACTTTCCGCGACTACCTCTCAAAAATTGACGGAAGGGCACGAAAACTGGATGAGTTCATTCGGTCAATGCTGGATTACGCACGCGTTAACCGAATGGATGCGGATTACGAAGAGGTAAACCTGCACGCACTCGTAACTTCCTGTATTTCTGAACTTGAGCATATGGACTTCGGTCCGCAGATGAAAATCATAATGGAAATCGATCCGTCATCTGCTTTGCTCAGGAGTGACAAGCTTCGACTGAGAATCATTGCATCAAACATTATAAGCAACGCTTTCAAATATCGGAATACCGATGTCGAAAGCTTCCTGAAGATTCGCGTGGAGAAATCCGATGGTGCTGTTGTACTTTCGTTCGAAGACAACGGAATCGGCATCAAGAATGAACATCGCGCGAAGATATTCAATATGTTTTACAGGGCGACGGACAAATCACAAGGTTCGGGGCTCGGAATGTATATTGTGAAACAGGCGGTTGAGAAACTGGGCGGAAAAATTGATCTTACAAGCGAATACGGCAAAGGAACCCGAATCACTATAACCTTACCCAACAATACATGATGAACGAAGTCTTTTCACCGGCGAATGTTCCTCCTTTTTACCAGGGGTACGTTGGCTACTCAAAAAATTATAGAATTGACGAGGCGCTGCAGATCGCAGACGAAAAGAGGTCAAGTCTTGTTACATCTATCCCCGAGGCTCTTGGAACCTATGCTTATGCCGACGGCAAGTGGACAATTAAAGAAGTATTAACACATATGATGGATGCGGAGCGTGTGTTTTGTTACCGTGCGTTGTGTTTCAGCCGGAAGGATCCCACACCATTGCCCGGATTCGATGAAAACCACTTCGTTCCACATTCTAACGCGCACGCCCGGACGATAAAGGAAATCGCAGAGGCTATGTCGCGCCTTCGTATGACTACGCGCGATCTTTTCAACTCATTTACCGAAGAAATGCTTGATCTCGAAGGCGAAGCAAATAAAACGAGGCTTAGCGTGCGAGCAATCGGGTATATCATCGCCGGTCACGAGTTGCATCATTTGTCCATTTTAAACGAAAGGTATCTGAAACAATGATGCGGTTCTGTTTTCTGTCCCTATGTGCATTGGTATTGTTTCAATCGTGTTCACCGATATCCAGGGGCCGGTTGAACCGCACGTTTACAGAGACGGAAACCAAATTTCATGATCACACCGGTTTTATCGTTATTGATCCGGAAAAGGGCAAAACAATCTTTGAGTATCAATCCGACAGATACTTCACGCCTGCATCGAACACGAAGATCTTAACGCTGTTTACAGCCTTCACGGTACTCGGCGACTCGTTGCCGGGTTTGCGCTACACGATTACAGAAGACTCACTGATCTTTTGGGGCACCGGGGACCCGTCATTTCTAAATCACCTGTGTTACTCGAATGATCGTGTTTACCAGTTTCTGAAAAGGAGTCCGAAAGCAATTTATTTTTCCCCTTCGAATTCGTACATGACGCATTTTGGACCGGGGTGGGCGTGGAGTGATTACGACGAAAACTACTCGCAGGAACGTTCGGTCTTTCCAATTTATGGGAACAGCTTTCAGCTATTGCCGCTGCCTGATCAGATTCTTGTCGTACCACCGTTCTTTAGACAATTTCTTTCTATTGGGGATCGTAAAAAATATGCCGACGTTGATCGTGATATTGCGTCAAATGATTTTGTGCTTCACCCCGGACTGAATGGCCAGTTTTCAGACATGCTTGTACCGTTCAGGACAAGTCCCCAGCTTGTAGTTGATCTCTTGAAGGATACTCTTCGGCGCGACGTGGGTCTTGTTGAAAAGCCGATCGACTATCGGGCGCAAACTTTGTTTAGCGTTCCTGCCGACAGCGTTTACAAGGTGATGATGCAGGAGAGTGACAACCACATGGCGGAGCAGTTATTGCTGATGTGCGCGGGAGTGCTCTCGGATTCGCTAATGCCTGAGATCGCAATTCGCTATATGAAAAAGAATCACTTTGCGGATCTCAAAGATGCTCCGAACTGGCGCGACGGATCCGGATTGTCACGGTACAATCTTTTTACACCTCGCTTCGTTGCTGGTGTGTGGGGTAAACTCTATGAACGCGTTCCAAGGGAACGGCTCTTTCCCCTCCTTGCAACCGGCGGCAAAAGCGGCACCATCAAAAGGTTGTTCGTCGGAAAAGAGCCGTATGTATTTGCGAAAACAGGAACCTTGAGTAACAATCACAGCCTAAGTGGTTTCCTGGTTACTAAAAAAGGCAAGACCCTCATTTTTTCTTTTATGAATGCTAACTATGTTGCCCCGGTGAGTTCAATTCGAACAAACATGCAACGCATATTGAACCTTTTTTATGAACACTATTAATCGATCGACGTTTTTGAAGCACATTTTCAGCGTCAGCATGATCAGTGCATTTTTTCTGTTTTGCTCAGTAAATACGCAAGCACAGGAGGGGCGCGACAGCCTGGATATAAAAATCGGGCAAATGATTCTCATTGGCTTTCCAAAAGCCCAGGTTGATCCTGAGGTACTTCGTGAAATCCGCGAAGGCAAAGCCGGATCGATTATTATTTTCGAGAAGAATATTCCTGCAAAAAATTCATTCGCAGAACTGAAACGAATTATCTGGACGTATCAGAACGCCGCACCCATTCCGCTGTTCGTTAGCATTGATCAGGAAGGCGGAAAAGTTAATCGCCTCAAAGATAAATACGGATTTCCTAAGTCAATTACTGCACAGGCAATGGGAAAATCCAATTCACTTGACTCAGTTCGATTTTATGCGGAAGCGACCGCATCTACATTGGCGGGACTTGGCATCAACGTGAATTTTGCACCGGTTGTCGATCTGGCAGCTAATCCTACCAACCCGGTAATTGTCAGGAATGGTCGTGCATTTTCAAATAACGAAGACTCAGTTGCCCTGCTCGCAAAGGAATTTATCATTCAACATCGCCGCTACAATGTTCTTACAGCCTTAAAGCACTTCCCGGGGCACGGTAGTTCAGTTGCTGATACACACCTTGGCATTGCCGACGTAACAAATACGTGGACGGATCGCGAGCTCACGCCATATAAGTCACTTATTTCGGAAGGGTATGCGGATGCAGTAATGTCAGCGCACATCGTGAACAAGAAGCTGGATTCGAAAGGACTCCCAGGAACGTTGTCGAACGAAATTCTTACGGGCATACTTCGAAAGCAACTTGGCTTTGATGGCCTTGTTTTCAGCGATGACATGCAGATGCACGCGATAACAAAACATTACGGACTTGAAGAAGCGATCCGGCTTGCGATAAACGCCGGCATTGACATCATGACTTTTTCAAACAACATCGCGGGAAGCGAAGAACGCACGGTTGATAAAGTGCATGGAATCATTAAAAGACTCGTTGCATCGGGAACGATCACCCAGGAGCGAATAGACCAGAGTTATCGCAGAATCATGGCTGCGAAGAAGCGCATTGCAACAGAATGGAAAGAAGGCGAATTAGAAACAATGCTGGAGGAAAAGGAACGCCGGATTGCAGAACTGGAAAACAAACTAGCGGAAGCTGTAGCTGAAAAAGAAAAACTGGTCGCACAGCAGGTGGCTAAACCTGAACCACAAGAAGAAAAGAAATCTAAAAAGTCAAAGAAAAAGAAAAAGCGCTGACCCTCGAACTGGTATGGAAGTGTTTACAATAAATAATGAAACTTCCGGCCGCGTGCCAATCGTCGTGAGTGTGCCACATTCGGGAACGTACATTCCTGAAGAACTGCGCGACGAATATGATGCTGACCTTATCAGCATCCAGGATGATGCAGACAAGTTCGTTGACAAACTATATAAATTTGCACCCGCTATGGGTATGCAAATGATCGTAGCGACGCATAGTCGTTGGGTTATTGATCTGAACCGTGATCCTCAAAGTAAGCCTCTTTACACTGACGGACGTATCATCACCGGTCTATGCCCGGTAGTTGATTTTCAGGGCAAACACCTGTACCGCGACAAACGCAATGAAGTACCTGCAGGTGAAGTACAACGCAGACTCAAATCATACTACACCCCGTATCATAACGCGCTCAGCGAAATCCTGGGCAATACGATTCGGGAATTTGGTAAAGTTCTGCTTTGGGACTGTCATAGTATTCGTCAGTATGTTCCTGCAATTCACGCGCAACCATTTCCCGATCTTATTCTCGGCGATAACGACAGTATTTCCGCAGATTCAATTTTGACGGAAACAGCGTCGAAGTCACTTCTTGACGGAAAATATTCATTCAGAAATAACT
>Ga0079224_100017731_pt1 | contig 10045 bp, 10 predicted proteins | sample Stecom2015_FD_80414 | JGI IMG/M metagenome (GOLD analysis project Ga0079224, IMG submission 80414) | Agricultural soil microbial communities from Utah to study Nitrogen management - Steer compost 2015 | ecosystem: Environmental > Terrestrial > Soil > Agricultural land | place: USA: Utah... | reverse complement strand
CTGGAAGCCATGGTGCTGGCCATCGACGTCGAGCGCGAACGCATTTCGCTCGGCATCAAGCAGCTCGAAGGCGATCCGTTCAACAGCTTCGTCGCGACCCATGAAAAGGGTTCGCTCGTGCGCGGCACGGTGCAGAGCGTCGATGCCAAGGGTGCCGTCGTCCTGCTGGCCGGCGACATCGAAGCCTACCTGCGTGCTTCCGAGATTTCGCGCGACCGCGTCGAAGACGCCCGCACGCATCTGAAGGAAGGCGATTCGGTGGAGGCGATGATCATCAACATCGATCGCAAGAACCGTTCGGTCAACCTTTCGATCAAGGCGAAGGACATCGCTGAGGAAGAAGGCGCCGTGGCCAAGCTGCAGAGCGAAGCGGCTGCCAGCTCCGGTAGCACCAGCCTCGGCGCGTTGCTGAAAGCCAAACTCGACAACAAAAATGCGCAGCAGTAACGCGCGCCGTTAAGGCAAAGGGGAGGCGTGCATGACCAAGTCGGAGCTGATCGCGCGTCTGGCGGCCCGATATCCGCAGTTGGTGGCCAAGGACGCCGAGTTCGCCGTCAAGATGATTCTCGACGCGATGACGAATAGTCTCGTGAACGGGCAACGCATCGAGATTCGCGGGTTCGGCAGTTTCGGTCTGAACCACCGGCCTGCGCGTATCGGCCGTAACCCCAAGTCCGGCGAGAAGGTCCACGTGCCCGAGAAGTTCGTCCCGCATTTCAAGGCGGGCAAGGAACTGCGGGAGCGGGTGGACGGCCAGGGCAAGTTGCAAGGCGATCAGACGTAGTGCGGAACACGGCGCGGAACTTGAAAGTCCGCGCCGTTTTCTTAAGCGGGTCGCCCCTCCGGTGCATCGCGTCGCGCACTTGCGGCGCCGCGGATTGCGGGATATACAAGAGTCCTGCCTGCCTGTGTACATAGACTCCAAAAAGCCATGGCGCTGATCCGCTTCCTCATCATGCTTGTCTGGGCGCTGGTGTTCGTCGTCCTGTTGCTGTTCGCAATCAAGAACGTCGAGCCCGTGACCCTGCGCTTCTATTTCGATCGCGCCTGGGATGCGCCGTTGATCGTCGTGATCCTCGCGGCATTCGCCGCCGGCGCGCTGTTCGGCTTTTTGGCCTGCGTGCCCTCGCTGGTGCGACAGCGCCGCAACGCCATGAGCCTGCGCCGCGAACTGCGTATCCGCGACAAGGCCGCGGCCGCCATGCCGCCGCCGAGCGAACCGTCCGTCGAACCTCCTGCCACCAGCGCCGTCACCGATGTATCCACCGCCCGCTGAGTCGCGCACCGTTCTCACCGCTTCGGCAGTGTCCGTTCCGATGGCGTAGTCGCAGGCATGGAATTCGATCTCTGGTGGCTTATCGTCTGCCCGATCTTCTTCGGGCTCGGCTGGCTCGCCGCGCGTATCGACATCAAGCATCTGCTGCTCGAGTCGCGCGCGCTGCCGCGTTCCTATTTCAAGGGCCTTAATTTCCTGCTCAACGAACAGCCGGACAAGGCCATCGAAGCCTTCATCGAAGTGGTGAAGGTCGACCCGGAGACCATCGAACTGCACTTCGCACTCGGCAGCCTGTTCCGCCGTCGCGGCGAGACCGAGCGCGCCATCCGCATGCATCGCAGCCTGCTGGAGCGCCCCGATCTGGGCGAGGAGCAGCGCATACAGGCGCTCTACGAACTGGGGCAGGACTATCTCAAGGCCGGTCTGCTCGATCGCGCCGAGGAGACCTTCATCAAGCTGCGCGAAGGGCCGCACCGCACCGAAGCGTTGCGGCACCTGCTGGACATCTACCAGCAGGAGAAGGAATGGCAGAAAGCCATCGAGGTTGCGCAGGTGCTGGAGCGCGATTCGGACCAGTCCTGGCAGAAGGAAATCGCCAACTTCCATTGCGAAGTTGCCGCCATTGCGGCAGCGCGCGGGCGCAGCGACGAAGCGCATGCGCATCTGCAGCAGTCGCTCGCCGCCAACCGTAAATGCGTGCGGGCGAGTCTCATGCTGGGCGATCTGGCCGCGAGCGCCGGCAATCACGCCGAGGCCATCGAGCAGTGGACGCGCGTGGAGATGCAGAACCCTGCCTATCTGTCGCTGGTGGCCAATCGTCTGCTCAAGAGTTACCAGGCGCTGAATCGCGGTCCGGAGGGCGTTGAGCGCTTGCGCGGTTATCTGGCGAACTACCCCTCGCTGGATCTGCTGGATGTCGTGTTCCAATCCACCCTCGAAGCGGAAGGCCCGGAAGGCGCGTATCGGCTCGTACGCGACGAATTGCGCCGCAACCCCACCCTGATCGGGCTGGACAAGCTGTTCGAAGCGGAGATTCTTGCGGCGCCGGCGGAGCGGCGCAACGACCTGGAAATGGTCAAGAACCTCGTCCACAACCACACCCGGCGACTGGCGCGCTACCGCTGCGAGGACTGCGGCTTCAAGGCCCGCCAGTTCTACTGGCAATGTCCAGCATGCATGGGTTGGGAGACCTATCCGCCGAAACGAACGGAAGAATTCGATCTGGCGCCCTAGCGTGTTCGTAATGAAAACGAACGAGAATCGGCGCCATACTTTGTCGCAAGGGAATGCGGCACGACGACACGGTTTTTGCATAGGACGATGCAGTTCCAACGACTGCATGAGGAGTGAACCTTGAAAATCACGATGATCGGCACCGGCTACGTCGGCCTGGTCTCCGGCGCATGTCTGGCCGAGGTCGGCAACGACGTACTGTGCTTCGACGTCGATCCGCGCAAGATCGACATCCTGGAATCGGGCGGCATTCCGATCCACGAACCGGGCCTGCTGGAAATGGTGCAGCGCAATCGCGCCGCCGGCCGGCTGCGGTTCACCACCGATGTGGCGCAAAGCGTGGAGTGGGGGGATGTGCAGTTCATCGCCGTCGGCACGCCGCCGGACGAGGACGGTTCCGCCGATCTGAAGCACGTCGTGGCCGCGGCGCGCGCAATCGGCCAGCACATGAACTGGTACAAGGTCATCGTGGACAAGTCCACCGTGCCGGTCGGCACCGCCGACGCGGTGCGTGGGGCCATCGCGGAGGAACTGCAGAAGCGCGGTCTCGATATTCCCTATGCGGTCGTCTCCAACCCCGAGTTCCTCAAGGAAGGCGCGGCGGTGGAGGATTTCATGCGGCCGGATCGCGTGATCATCGGCAGTGACGACGAGCAGGCGACCCGAGTCATGCGCAGTCTCTATGCGCCGTTCCAGCGCAGTCACGAGCGGCTCATCGTCATGGATGTGCGCTCGGCGGAGCTGACCAAATACGCCGCCAACGCCATGCTGGCGACACGCATCTCCTTCATGAACGAAATGGCCAACCTTGCGGAGAAGCTGGGCGCGGACATCGAGCACGTGCGCCGCGGGATCGGCTCCGATCCGCGCATCGGCTGGCACTTCCTTTATCCGGGCGTCGGCTACGGCGGCTCCTGCTTTCCCAAGGACGTGAAGGCGGTGCTGCGCACTGCCGGCGAGCACGACGTGCAGTTGCAGTTGCTCGACGCCGTCGAGCGGGTCAACGAGGCGCAGAAACACGTGCTTGTGCGCAAGATCGTCGCGCGCATGGGCGAGAACCTGAACGGCAAGTGCTTTGCACTGTGGGGTCTGGCGTTCAAGCCCAATACCGACGATATGCGTGAGGCGCCGAGCCGCGTTATCGTCGCGGAACTGCTCAAGCGCGGTGCGACGATCAACGCCTACGATCCCGTCGCCATGGACGAGGCGCGCCGCGTGTTCGGCGAGGAGCCGCGCATCAGGTACGCCGACTCGCCGATGGGCGCGATCGAGGGTGCGGATGCGCTGGCCATCGTGACGGAGTGGAAGGAGTTCCGCAGTCCCGACTTTGCCGGACTCAAGCGCCTGCTCAAGGAGCCGCTGGTGTTCGACGGCCGCAACCTGTACGAGCCGCTCGACATGCGTGAAGCGGGGCTCGAATACTTTCCGATCGGACGGCCCGCGTGAGCGCGCGTTTGCCCGCATTCGAACGCGCACGCGTCCTCGTGGTCGGGGACGTGATGCTGGACCGCTACTGGTTCGGCGACGTCAGCCGCATCTCGCCCGAAGCGCCGGTGCCGGTCGTGCGGATCGAGCGCAGCGAGGAGCGGCCCGGTGGTGCGGCGAACGTGGCGCGAAACATCGCGGCGCTGGGCGCGCAGGCGGCCTTGCTGTCGGTCGTGGGGCAGGACGATGCCGGCGCAAGCCTCAAGCGGCTGGCCGAGGCCGAGGGGGTGCGCACCAGTCTGCACATCGATCCGACGCTCTCGACCACGGTCAAGCTGCGGGTCATCGGCCGGCAGCAGCAGTTGCTGCGCATCGATTTCGAAACCGTGCCGAGTCATGAGGTGCTCGCGGCCAAGCTGCAGGAGTTCGAGCGTTCGCTCGATGGCTGTGACGTAGTCATTCTGTCCGACTACGGCAAGGGCGGGTTGATTCATATCGAGCGGATGATCCGTCTGGCGCGCGAGCGCGGGCGCATCGTGCTGGTCGATCCCAAAGGCGACGATTACTCGCGCTATCGCGGCGCAACCGGCATTACGCCCAATCGTGCGGAATTGCGCGAGGTGGTGGGACGGTGGAAGGACGAAGCCGATCTCACCCGGCGTGCGCAGGCATTGCGCGCCTCGCTCGATCTGGAAGCGATCCTGGTCACGCGGAGCGAAGAGGGCATGTCGCTCTATCAGGGTGACCAGGTCGTGCACGAGCCGACGCAGGCGCGCGAGGTCTACGATGTCAGCGGTGCCGGCGACACCGTCATCGGCGTGCTGGGAGCGATGCTCGCCAGCGGCGCCCCGATGATCGAGGCGATGCGCATCGCCAATCACGCCGCGGGCATCGTCGTTGGTAAACTAGGCACCGCGGTCGTCCATCGGGACGAGCTGCTCGCCGAATTGGATAAACAGTAGAGAGTGGAGAGTGAAGCGTATCCGCGTTCACCCGACCTCGACTCTCGACTCTTGACTCTCGACTGAATCATCATGGCCACCTATTACGTCGTCACCGGCGCCGCGGGCTTCATCGGCTCCAACCTCGTGCGCGCGCTCAACGAGCGCGGCATCACCAACATCATTGCCGTCGACAATCTTTCGCGCGCCGATAAGTTCCGCAACCTGGTGAATTGCGAGATCGCCGACTATTTCGACAAGGAAGACTTCATCGAGCGCCTGCTGGACGGCGCGTTCGAGGGCGCGGTGGACGCCGTACTGCATCAGGGCGCATGCTCCGACACCATGGAGACAGACGGCCGCTACATGATGGAGAACAACTACCGTTACTCCCTTGCGCTGCTGGACTTCTGCGAGGAGGACGAGATTCCCTTCATCTACGCCTCGTCGGCCTCGGTGTACGGCGGCGGCAAGGTGTTCCGCGAAGAACGGCAGTACGAGGCGCCGCTCAACATCTACGGCTATTCGAAATTCCTGTTCGACCAGATCGTCCGTCAGCGGCTGCGCCATGCCGATTCGCAGATCGTCGGCTTCCGCTACTTCAACGTCTACGGGCCGAACGAGGCACACAAGGGACGCATGGCCTCGGTAGCCTGGCACTTCTACAATCAGTACCGTGACGGCGGCCGGGTGAAGCTGTTCGAAGGGACCGGCGACTACGGCCACGGCGAGCAGCAGCGCGATTTCGTGTCCGTCGAGGACGTGGTGAAGGTCAACCTGCATTTCCTCGAGCATCCGCAGCACTCCGGCATCTACAACGTCGGCACGGGCCGCGCGCAGACCTTCAACGACGTGGCGGCAGCGACCATCAACGCCTGCAGGCGTGCCGAGGGCAAGGCGCCCGCGACGCTGGACGAACTGCGCGCGGTGGGGGCGATCGAGTACATCCCGTTCCCCGACGCGCTCAAGGGCAAATACCAGAGCTATACCGAGGCGGACATCTCCGCCTTGCGCGGCGCGGAGTATGAGGCGCCGTTTTTGTCGGTGGACGAAGGCGTCGAGCGTTATGTCGGCGAATTGATACGGCGAGACAGCAATGGATAAGACCATCGAATCGACGATCGGCGACACGCCCCTCGTCCGCTTGCAGCGCATGCCCGGTAAGACGAGCAACATCGTGCTGTGCAAACTGGAAGGCAACAATCCCGCGGGGTCGGTGAAGGATCGGCCAGCGATCTACATGATCAAGGGCGCCGAGGAGCGCGGCGAGATCAAACCCGGCGATACCCTGATCGAAGCCACCAGCGGCAACACCGGTATCGCTCTGGCGATGGCGGCGGCGATCCGCGGATATCGCATGGTGCTCATCATGCCGGAGCACCTTTCCGTCGAACGGCGCCAGACCATGCGCGCCTTCGGTGCCGAGATCATTCTCACGCCCAAGGCGGGCGGGATGGAGGCGGCGCGCGATCTGGCCGACCAGATGGTGGCAGAGCGCAAGGGGGTCATGCTCGACCAGTTCGCCAATCCCGATAATCCGCGTTCTCATTACGAAGGCACGGGACCGGAGATCTGGCGCGATACGCAGGGACGGATCACGCATTTCGTCAGCAGCATGGGTACGACGGGAACCATCGTCGGCTGCTCGCGCTATCTGAAGAAACAGAATCCGGACATCCAGATCATCGGCTGCGAACCGGAAGAGGGCTCGCAGATTCCGGGCATTCGCAAATGGCCGGAAGCATATCTGCCGAAAATCTACGATCCGAGCGCCATCGACCGGATGGAGCGCGTGAGTCAGGCCGAGGCCGAGGAGATGGCACGTCGCATGGCGCGCGAGGAAGGCATTTTCGCCGGCATCTCCTCGGGCGGCGCGCTGGCCGTTGCGCTGCGCATCTCCGCCGAAGTGGAAAACGCCGTCATCGTTTCGATCGTCTGCGATCGCGGCGACCGTTATCTCTCCACCGGCGTGTTCCCCGAGTAGCGATGGCGGCGACGCTGGTTTTCGACATCGAGACCGTGCCCGATGTGGCCGGTTATCGCACGCTTCACGACATCGATCCCGAACTCACGGACGAGGAAGTCGCCGAACTCGCCTTCCAGCGCCGGCGCGCGCAGAACGGCACCGATTTTCTGCCGCTGCATCTGCAGCGGGTCGTGGCCATCGCCTGCGTGCTGCGCGAGCGCGACGATCTCAAGGTGTGGTCGCTCGGCACGCCCGAGGACGGCGAAGCGGTGTTGCTGCAGCGCTTTTTCGACGGCATCGAGAAATACACGCCGCAACTCGTTTCCTGGAACGGCGGCGGCTTCGATCTGCCGGTGATGCACTATCGCAGCCTGTTGCACGGCGTCGTGGCGGGGCGTTACTGGGATTGCGGCGACGGCGACTATCCCGACAGCCGCGATTTCAAGTGGAACAACTACATCAGCCGCTATCACAGCCGGCATCTCGATCTGATGGATCTGCTCGCGCTGTATCAGCCGCGCGCCAACGCGCCGCTCGATCAACTGGCGAAGCTGATGGGCTATCCCGGCAAGCTCGGGATGGACGGCTCGCAGGTATGGGGCGCCTATCGCGAGGGCCGCATCGACGAGATCCGCAATTATTGCGAGACCGACGTGATCAACACCTGGCTCGTCTTCCTGCGTTTCCAGCTCATGCGCGGCGCCATGGACCGCGCTTGGTACGAGCGCGAAGTCCAGCTCGTGCGCGCCTCGCTGGAAAAGATCGATGCGCCGCATTGGCGCGAATTCCTCGCCGAGTGGCATCAGTCCTGAGCGCCGAGTTTCTCATCTTCAGGTTGTCCATTGCCGTACGCACTGATTGAATCGCTGGACCGGGAAGGGCGCGGCGTCGCGCACGTCGAAGGGAAGACCATCTTCATCGAGGGCGGGCTTCCCGGCGAGCACGTCGAGTACGAATCGCATCGTCGCAAGCCGACTTACGAACAGGCGCGGGTCGTCCGCGTCCTGACCGAAGCCGCCTCGCGCGTTGCGCCGTGCTGCCCTTACTTCGGCGTCTGCGGCGGCTGCGCCATGCAGCACATCGACATGCGCACCCAGGTCGCGGCCAAGCAGCGCATCCTGGAGGATGCGTTCGACCACATCGGCAACGTCCGCCCCGGTCGGGTGCTGCCGCCGGTGCATGGGCAGCCCTGGGGTTATCGTCATCGAGCGCGCCTGACCGCGCGCCTGGTGCCGAAGAAGGGTGGGGTGCTGGTCGGTTTCCACGAGCGGCGCAGCAGCTACGTGGCCGACATGCACGACTGTCTCGTGCTGCCGGCGCAGGTGGCGGCCCTGATCGATCCGTTGCGCGCCCTGGTCGGCGCGCTGTCCATTTCCAATCGCATGCCGCAGATCGAGGTGTCGGTCGGCGCGGCGGTCACAGTGCTGGTGTTCCGGATCCTCGAGCCGTTGACGGAGAACGACGAAAAGCTGCTCGAGACGTTCGCCGACCGGCACGGCGTGCAGGTGTGGCTGCAGAAGAAGGGACCCGAATCGGCCGAGCCTTTCTACCCGCTCGACGCGCCGCCGCTTTACTACACGCTGCCGGAATTCGGCGTGCAGATCCATTTTCTGCCGACCGACTTCACCCAGGTCAACCACGGCATCAACACCGTGCTGGTGCGCCGCGCCTTGCGCCTGCTCGATCCGCGTCCCGGCGAGCGCATCCTCGACCTGTTCTGCGGGTTGGGGAATTTCACGCTGCCCATCGCCTCTCTGGGCGTGGAGGTCTGCGGCTACGAAGGCCATCCGGGCCTGGTCGCCCGCGCGCGCCGCAATGCCGAGATAAACGGACTCCGCGCACGCTTCGAAGTCGCCAACCTGTTCGAGGCGGACGCCTGCCGGCAACTCCCCGAAGCCGACAAGCTGCTCATCGACCCGCCGCGTGAAGGCGCCATCGAAGTGGTGAAGGCGTTGGGCGACAACGCGCCGGGGCGCATCGTTTACGTCTCCTGCGATCCGGCCACGCTGGCGCGCGACGCGGCCGTGCTGGTTCATACCAAGGGCTATGCGATGAAGGCCGCGGGGGTGGTCAACATGTTTCCGCATACCGCGCACGTCGAATCGATCGCCGTGTTCGAACGCTAGCGCGCTTCACGACCCAAAAGAAAAGGGCCGCAATGCGGCCCTTTTCATGGAGCGGTGAACGCTTAGTCGCGGCTACCGGCCAACGCCAACAGCAGGTGCAGCAGGTTGGCGAAGATGTTGAACAGGCTCATGTAGACGCCCGTGGTCGCCATGATGTAGTTCGTCTCGCCGCCGCGGATGATGCGCTGCAGGTCATAGAGCAGGAACAGCGAGAACACCACGATCACCAGGGTGGAGATCGTCAGCGCCAGCGCCGGAATCTGCAGGAACATGTTCGCGAACATGGCGATCAGCAGCGCGATCATGCCGACGAACAGCGCCTTGCCCATGTTGCTGAAATCGCGCTTGGTGGTCGCGGCGATGGCGCCCATGCTGAAGAAGATCACGCCGGTACCGATGGCCGCGTAGGCGACCAGTTGCATACCGTTGCTCAGCGTCAGGGCGTAATTGAGGATCGGGCCCAGGAACCAGCCGAGCACGCCCGTCATCAACAGCAGCAGCGCAACGCCGACCCAGCTGTTACGGTTGGCGGCAATGGCGAATTGGAGGCCGATGACGGCTGCCAGTACGACCAGCGAACCGACCATGGGGCTCGCCATGAGCAGACCGGCGGTCTGCATGCCGATCGCCGCACCGATGACGGTGGGGACCATCGTGAGTGCGAGCAGCATGTACGTGTTGCGCAGAACGCGGTTCTGCGTGGCGACCTGTCCGGCGGCGCGACCGAAGCCGTGCGTCTGAACCGGTTGCAGTTTGGGTTCCATGTATTTCGTTCTCCTGTTAGGTCCTTGACGGGACGCTGATTTAGATGGGGTCTGCCATTCAAGGTTCAACGAAGTATAGGGCAGCACGGCGCAAAAATGCCGAAATCCGCAAAGGGCCGATGATATAATCGCGGCGCTTGCAAGTCATTGAAAAACAAGAACGTCGAGGCCCGATGAGGGCATTTGCCGCACAAAACTCCGCCGTGTAGCAAAAATCAGTGGGGAAGCGTGGCCGAGTGGTTGAAGGCACCGGTCTTGACAACATGCCGCTTGCGGCTTGTTGCGGCGCAGACTCATGCGGCCTAAAGGCCGCG
>Ga0079224_100017730_pt1 | contig 10045 bp, 8 predicted proteins | sample Stecom2015_FD_80414 | JGI IMG/M metagenome (GOLD analysis project Ga0079224, IMG submission 80414) | Agricultural soil microbial communities from Utah to study Nitrogen management - Steer compost 2015 | ecosystem: Environmental > Terrestrial > Soil > Agricultural land | place: USA: Utah... | reverse complement strand
GGGGGCGACGGTGATCGCCACCGTCAGCTCGCAGGACAAGGCCGAGCGCGCCCTGGCCGGCGGCGCCGACCACGTCATCGACTATCGCCGCGAGGACGTGGCCGCCCGGGTGCGCGAGCTGACCGGCGGGGAGGGCGTGCACCACATCGTCGACGTCGACTTCGGCGGCAACCTCGCCGCCAGCCTGGCCTCGCTGCGGATAAACGGCTCGCTGGCGTTCTACGCCACCCGCGGCGAGGCCGCGCCGCAGATTCCGGCCGGCGCCCTGATGCGCCTGAACCTCTCCGTTCACGGCGTCTACCTGCCCGTCTCGCCGCACGAACAGCGCCGCCGCGCTCAGGACGACATCACCCGCTGGATCGGCACGGGATTGCGCACCCTCTCGGTCGCCGGGACCTTCCCCCTGGAAGACACCGCCGGCGCCCACGAGATGGTCGAGGCCGGCGGCAAGGTCGGCACGGTGGTCGTCGAGGTGGGCTGAGCGGCAATCCCCTCCCCCTCGGGGGAGGGAAGGGCGTCACACGAGCGCCCCGTGGCAGTGCTTGAACTTCTTGCCGGAGCCGCAGGGACAGGCCGCGTTGCGGCCCGTGGAGGCCCAGTCGTCGGGCAGCAGAGTGACCGGCAGGGCCTCGCGCTGTTCGGGCGAGAGGCCTTCCGGCAGGGCGCCGGCCTTGGCCACGTTCTCGCCGGTCAGCGGGTCGAGGTGGATTTCGGTCAGGCCGGCCGGCAGGGCGTGCGGCTCGGGTTCTTCCTGCACCTGGATCTGGGCGGTCATCACCCACTTGGTGACGTTCTGGCGCAGGTCGACGAGCAGCTTCTCGAACAGCGAGAAGGCCTCGGTCTTGTACTCGTTGAGCGGGTCGCGCTGGCCGTAGCCGCGCAGGCCGATGACGTTGCGCAGGTGGTCGAGGTGCATCAGGTGCTCCCGCCACTGCATGTCGATGTTCTCCAGCAGGAAGCTCTTTTCGACCGCGCGCATCCGCTCGGGGCTGAGGATCTTCTCGCGCTCGGCGGCGCGGGCCTCGGCCGCTTCGGTGATCCGGTCGCGGATCTCCTCGTTGGCGATGCCCTCTTCGGCCGCCCATTCCTTGATCGGCAGCTCCAGGCCCAGGTACTCGCGCACGTGCTCGTCCAGGCCCTCTACGTCCCACTGTTCGGCGTAGGCCTTGGGCGGCAGGTGACGGTTGACGAAGTCGTCGATGGTGTCGGCGCGCATCTCGCGGATGATCTCCGAGAGGTCGCCCGACTCCATGAACTCGTGGCGCTGTTCGAACACCGCCTTGCGCTGGTCGTTCACGACGTCGTCGTACTTGAGCAGGTTCTTGCGGATCTCGTAGTTCCGCTGCTCGACGCGCTTCTGGGCGGTGGCGATGGCGCTGTTCAGCCACTTGTGGGTGATCGCCTCGCCTTCCTGGACGCCGAAGGTGCGCATGATCGCGTCCAGCCGCTCGCCGGCGAAGATGCGCAGCAGATCGTCCTCGCAGGAGAGGAAGAACTTTGAGCGGCCCGGGTCGCCCTGGCGGCCGGTCCGGCCGCGTAGCTGGTTGTCGATCCGTCGGCTCTCGTGGCGCTCGGTGCCGAGCACGAACAGGCCGCCGGCGGCCAGCGCCTTGGCCTTCAGGTCGGCGATGTCGGCCTCGACCTCAGCCTTCTTGGCCATCAACATCTCGGGCGTCACCTCGACCCCCTGGGCGATCTGCTCATCGCGCCAGCGCAGCACGCGGATGTCGACGTTGCCGCCCAGCTGGATGTCGGTGCCGCGGCCGGCCATGTTGGTGGCGATGGTCACCGCCCCGGGCACGCCGGCGTCGGCGACGATCAGCGCCTCCTGCTCGTGGTAGCGGGCGTTCAGCACGTTGTGCGGGATGCCGGTCTGCTTGCGCCCGTCGATCTCGAAGACGTGCTTGGCCAGCAGTTCGGACAGCTGTTCGGACTTTTCGATAGAGACGGTGCCGACCAGGATCGGCTGGCCGCGCCGGTAGCAGTCCTCGATCTGCTTGATGATCGCCTGGTTCTTCTCGGCGGCGGTGCGGTAGACCTCGTCGTCGTCGTCGATCCGCGCGATCGGGCGGTGGGTCGGGATCTCCACCACCTCCATCTTGTAGATGTCGGCGAATTCCTGGGCCTCGGTGGCCGCCGTGCCGGTCATGCCCGACAGCTTTTCATAGAGGCGGAAGTAGTTCTGGATGGTGACCGAGGCCAGGGTCTGGTTCTCGGGCTGGATGAACACGCCTTCCTTGGCCTCGATGGCCTGGTGCAGGCCTTCCGACAGTCGCCGGCCCTGCATCATCCGGCCGGTGAACTCGTCGATCAGCACGACCTGGTTGTTGCGGACGATGTAGTCCTTGTCGCGCGTGTAGAGCACGTTGGCCCGCAGCGCCTGGTTGACGTGGTGCACCACCGAGACGTTGGCCGGGTCGTAGAGGCCGGCGGAGTCCTCGGCCAGGTGACCGGCCTGCTCGAGAATCTCCTCGATCCGTTCCGAGCCCTCTTCGGTCAGCAGGACCTGGCGGTGCTTCTCGTCGTGGTCGTAGGTGGCGGGGTCCTGGATCAGCTCTTTGATCAGGGCGTCGACCACCTTGTAGAACTCGCTGCGGTCCTCGGTCGGGCCGGAGATGATCAGCGGCGTGCGCGCCTCGTCGATCAGGATCGAGTCCACCTCGTCGACGATCACGAAATGGTGGCCGCGCTGGACCATCTCGGAGACGTCGTAGACGAGGTTGTCGCGCAGGTAGTCGAAGCCGAACTCGTTGTTCGTGCCGTAGGTGATGTCCGCCTGGTAGGCGGCCTGGCGCTGGCCCTGCGACAGGCCGTGGACGATGGTCCCGACCTCGAGGCCGAGGTAGCGGTAGACCTGCCCCATCCAGTCGGCGTCGCGCTGGGCCAGGTAGTCGTTGACGGTGATGACGTGCACGCCCTTGCCGGTCAGGGCGTTGAGATAGACCGGCGCGGTGGCCACCAGGGTCTTGCCCTCGCCCGTCCGCATCTCGGCGATGCCGCCCTGGTGCAGAACCATGCCGCCGACCAGCTGCACGTCGTAGTGGCGCTGGCCCAGCGTGCGCTTGGCGGCTTCGCGGACTGCCGCGAAAGCCTCTTCGAGAATGCTGTCCAGGCTCTCGCCGCGGGCCAGCCGCTCCTTGAATTCGCCGGTCTTGGCGCGGAGTTCGTCGGCGCTCAGCCGCTCGAACTGCGGCTCCAGGGCGTTGATCTTTGAGACGCGCGCAAGCAGCGCCTTGACCTTGCGGTCGTTGCTCGAGCCGAAGAGCCGTTGGAAGAACATCAATCAGGTGGTCCGTTGGGGGCGGGGCCGGCGGTGCGGGGCATGAGGGGCCGTCACCCTCCCGCCAGCCCGGATTCCCGCCTGTTGTAGCGCGTCGGAGACTTAAGGAGCGCCCCTTCCAGTGTCAACGCGAGGGGCCGGAGAGAGTTGGGCAGGCGCAGGGTTCTGACGCCCGCGGATCGTCGCTACCCTTGGCCGGCGGGCGCCCCTCGGCCCGCGTTCAACGGAGAGACGAGCCCATGGCCAGGTCCACCTCCAAGCCGGCGACGGCCGAGCCCGCCGACGCCCCCAAGCTGCTCGCAGGCGGAAATCCGCAGATCCCGAAAGGGGAGGGCGATGCGCCTGTGCAGGCCTACATCGCCGCCATGCCGGGCTGGAAGAGCGGGGTCGGCAGGCGGATCGACGAGATCGTCGAGCGCGAAGTGCCGGGCGTGCGCAAGGCGGTGAAGTGGAACTCGCCGTTCTATGGCCCCCCGGACCAGGAAGGCTGGTTCCTCAACCTCCATTGCTTCACCCGCTACATCAAGGCGGCCTTCTTCCGCGGCACGTCCCTGAAGCCGGAGCCACCGGGCAAGTCCAAGCATCCCGAGGTCCGCTACCTCGACATCTACGAGGGCGACTTCGACGAGGACCGGTTCGCCGATTGGGTGCGGCAGGCGAGCCGGCTGCCGGCCGAGAAGATGTGAAGACGCCGATGAGCAGGACCGAAGATGGGCTCTCCGCCTCCGAACTGATCGACGCCCGCATTGCTGAGCTCGGCGATTGGCGCGGCGAGGTGCTGGCCAAGGTGCGGGCGGTGATCCGCGCCGCCGATCCCGAGGTGGTCGAGGAGTGGAAGTGGCGCGGCGTGCCGGTGTGGTCGCACGGCGGCATCGTCTGCACCGGCGAGACCTACAAGGAGGTGGTGAAGCTCACCTTCGCCAAGGGCGCCTCGCTGGAGGATCCCGCGAAGCTGTTCAACGCCAGCCTCGAGGGGAACACCAGGCGGGCCATCGACATCCGCAAGGACGAGGCGATCGACGAGCAGGCGCTGGCCGACCTGTTTCGCGCGGCCGTCGCGCTGAATACGACCAGGAAGAAAAAGGGCCGCGCCTGACGGCGCGGCCCTGGATGGTCTGATCCCTGGAGGGGATTAGAACACTTCGAGCAGGCCGGCGGCGCCCATGCCGCCACCGATGCACATGGTCACGACGACGTTCTTGGCGCCACGGCGCTTGCCTTCCTGCAGGATGTGGCCCGCCAGGCGCGCGCCGGTCATCCCGTAGGGGTGGCCGATGGCGATCGAGCCGCCGTTGACGTTGTACTTCTCGGGGTCGATGCCGAGCTTGTCTCGGCAGTAGAGGCACTGGCTCGCGAAGGCTTCGTTCAGTTCCCACAGGTCGATGTCGTCGATCTTCAGGCCGTGCCGCTCGAGCAGGCGCGGAATGGCGAACACCGGACCGATGCCCATTTCATCGGGCTCGCAGCCGGCGACGGCCCAGCCCTTGAACACGCCCATCGGGGTCAGGCCGCGGCGCTCGGCTTCCTTGGCCTCCATCATCACCACGGCGGCGGCGCCGTCGGAAAGCTGCGAGGCGTTGCCGGCGGTGATAAACTTGCCTTCGCCGCGGACCGGCTGCAGCTTGGCCAGGCCTTCCAGGGTGGTGTCCGGACGGTTGCACTCGTCACGGTTCACCACGTAGTCGACGATCGACTCTTCCTTCGTCTCCTTGTTGACCACCTTCATCTTGGTGGCCATCGGGACGATCTCGTCCTTGAACTTGCCGGCCTGCTGGGCCGCGGCCATGCGCTGCTGCGATTCCAGGGAGTACTGGTCCTGGTACTCGCGGCTGATCTTGTAGCGCTCGGCGACGATGTCGGCGGTGTCGATCATCGGCATGTGGATGGCCGGGTACATCTGCACCAGGCGCGGGTCGTTGTTCTCACGGCTGCCGCCGCCGCCCGGGAACGACAGGCTCTCCACGCCGCCGGCGACCACCACGTTGGCGCCGTCGTTGCGGATGTAGTTGGCCGCCAGGGCGATGGTGTTCAGGCCCGAGGAGCAGAACCGGTTCACGGTGGCGCCGGAGGTGGTGATCGGCAGCCCGGCCAGCAGGGCGGTCTGACGGCCCAGGTTGCCGGCGCCGTGCGCGACGTTGCCGATGTAGCAGTCCTCGACCGCCTCCTTCTCGACGCCGGCGCGCTCCACGGCGTGCTTCACCGCATGGGCGGCCATCGAGACGGTCGGCGTCATGTTGAAGCCGCCGCGCTGCGACTTGGCCAATCCGGTGCGGGCGTAGGAAACGATTACGGCTTCACGCATGGGCAAATATCCTCCGTTCGAAATCGATGGTCGCCGGGCCAAAAAGCTGGGCCGTGCGGATCTAGAGGGCCGCAACCTTTGCATCCCGCGGGCGAAATGGCTAGGGACGGATGCGGCGGCCGCACCGTGATTTCGGCCCGCCCAGGGGATCGGAATCATGCGGCTGAGCCCGTCCTACACCGCCTGGCGACGGGCGTCTCTGGCGGCCGGTCTGGCGATCGCCCTGGCGGCCTGCAGCGAGCGTGGCGGACCCGAGCGACCGGCCCTGGCCGGCGACGTCGAGGTCGCCAAGGTGGACGGCCGCCCGGTCTGGACCTCCGATGTCAAGCGCGAGGCCGTCGCCCAGGGCCTGATCGGCGAGGGCGAGCCGCTCGACGCCTCCTCCGAGATGTTCCGCCGGATGCTGGATCAGGTGATCGACCAACGGCTGCTGGCGGCCGAGGCCCAGCGGCGGGGCCTTGACGATACGCCCGAGGGCAAGCGGCGGCTGGCCGCGGCCCGCGAACGGGCGCTGGCCGACCTGCTGGTCGAGCGGGTGGTCTCCGACAATGTCGACGACAAGGCGGTGCAGAAAGCCTACGCCGAGCAGCTCAAGGCGCCGCGAAGCGAGGAGATCCGGGCCCGCCAGATCGTCCTCGCCACCGCCGCCGAGGCCGAGGCGGTCAAGAAGCTGCTGGCCTCCGGTGCCTCGTTCGAGGCCCTGGCGATGGAGCGGTCCACCGACCAGACCACGCGGTTCAACGGCGGGGATCTCGGCTTCTTCACCACCGACGTGATGCCCGAGGCCTACCAGGCGGCGCTGCGGACGGCCAAACCCGGCGAGCTGGTCGGGCCATTCCCGGTCGAAGGCGGGTTCGCCCTGGTCCGTGTCGAGGAACGCCGTGTCGAGCAGCCCATTCCGCTGCAGGAGGCCAGGCCCCAGATCGTTCGTTTCCTGACCTACGGCGAGATCCGCGAGCTCATCGAGGGCTTGCGCGAAAAGGCCCGGCGGCAGAACAAGATCGAGTATTCGCTGAGGGGACCGCAGGCGGCGCCTGGGCTCGCGCCCGAGCCGGCCGACGCGCCGTCCGCGTCCGAGACGCCCCCCGAGGCCCGCAAGTCCGAGGAAGTCCGCAAGTGAGCCGCAAACCCGTCAAGCCCCCGAAGGCCGCACCCCGCCCCAAGGCGGCCCCGCCAAAGCCGGTGGAGGCCGTGGGCGGGGCGCTGGAGCGGGCGCTCGACCCGCTGACCTCGGCGCTCAAGCGCGCGGCGCTGAAGCGCGCCGACAAGGCCTCGCGCCAGTTCGACGAGGAGCCGTCGGCCAATCCGGATACGGGGGCCGGCAAGCCGGGTCTGGCCGTCTCGCCGCTGGCCGTGCCCTTCCCGACGATCCAGCCGGTGACCGGGGTGGAACTGGCGACCGGCCGCGCCGGCTTCTACAAGCACGACCGCGAAGACCTGATGGTCATGCACTTTCCCGAAGGCGCCAGCGCCGCGGGCGTGTTCACCCGCCATGGGGTGGGCTCGGCGTCGGTGGACTGGTGCAAGCGCCAACTCGCCCTCACCAAGGGCCAGGACGTGCGCGCCCTGGTGGTCAACGCGGGCTGCGCCAATTCCTTCACCGGCAAGCCGGGCGCCGACGCCGTCCGTCGGGTCGCGACCGCCGCGGCCAAGCGGTTCGCCTGCCGCCAGCGGGACGTGATGGTGGCCTCCACCGGCGTCATCGGCGTGCTGCTGGACGACGCGAAGATTTCCACCCGCCTGCCGGAGGTCGAGCAGCGGATGAGTCCCGACGGCTGGGCCGCGGCGGCCCGGGCGATCATGACCACCGACACCTTCCCCAAGGGGGCATACGCCGAGGCGACCATCGACGGGGTTCCGGTGCGCATCGCCGGCATCTGCAAGGGCTCGGGCATGATCGCCCCGGACATGGCGACCATGCTGGCCTTCGTGGTCACCGATGCGGCTATCTCGCCGGCCGCGCTGCAGGCCCTGGTCACCCTCTACACCCGCACCACCTTCAACGCCGTGACGGTGGACGGCGACCGCTCCACCAACGACACCCTGCTGCTGTTCGCCACGGGGGCCTCGGGCGCGCCGCGGATCGGCCGGGCCGGCGACAAGCGGCTGGCAGACTTCCGCGAGAAGCTGGAGAAGGTGCTGCTCGACCTCGCCCTGCAGCTGGTGCGGGACGGGGAGGGGGCCACCAAGTTCGTCAAGGTCACCGTCGCCGGGGCAGAGAGCCAGGCCAGCGCCCGCAAGATCGCCCGCACCATCTGCGAGAGCCCGCTGGTCAAGACCGCCTTCGCCGGCGAGGACGCCAACTGGGGCCGCATCGTCATGGCCGTGGGCCGGGCTGACGAGCCGGTGGACCGCGACAAGATCTCCATCCGCTTCGGCGACCTGTGGGCGGCGCAGGACGGCTTGATCGCGCCCACCTACGACGAGGCCAAGATGAGCGCGTACATGAAGCGCAAGGAACTGGAGGTGTTCGTCGACGTCGGCGTCGGCCGGGCGAGCGCCGTCATGTGGACCTGCGACTTGACCAAGCAGTACGTGGCCATCAACGGCGACTACCGCAGCTGATGACGGGCGCCTGCACCATCCTCGCCACCGCCGGCTCGGAGACCGAGGCCGAGGACATCGCCGGCGCCCTGCTGACCGAGAAGCTGGCGGCCTGCGTGCAGATGACCCCCGTCTCCTCCCGCTACGTGTGGAAAGGCGAACTGGCGCGCGAGGAGGAGGTGCTGTTGCTGATCAAGACCCGCGCCGAGCTGTTCGAGCAGGTGCGCGCGACGATCCGGGCGAAGCACAGCTACGAGACTCCGGAGATCCTCATGCTGCCCGTCTCGGAGGGCGACGGCGACTACCTGGCCTGGTTGGCCGGGAGCACCCGCGCAGCCTGAGCCCCGTCGTCCGCATTGACGCTGTAGGTGATTTGCACCGACCACTGGCGCTTCGCGTATCCGGGAGTGGACGATGAGGAGATTGGCGGCCGCCCTTGCGGCGTGGACCCTGGCGCTGGGCCCCCAGTCAGCCGCCGCACAGGCCGCGGACGGCGAGGCCGCGCCGGTTTCGGCGGCTGCGCCTGCGACCGCCCCAGATCCGGCCCGCTTCGCCGAGCAGATCACCGCCTTCCTGGAGGAAGACCGTGTCGCCCTGCGTCCGCCTTGCCAGATCGTCTTCACCGGCTCGTCCAGCATCCGTTTCTGGAAGACGCTCGGCGAGGACCTTGCGCCGCTGGCGGTGCTGAACCGCGGCTTCGGCGGCTCCACCATCGCCGACGTGAACCATTACTTCGACCAGGTGGTCGGTCGCCACCGCCCCGCGGCGGTGGTGTTCTACGCCGGCGAGAACGACCTGTCGGCCGGGCGCGAGCCCGAGGCGATCGTCGCCGACTTCGAGCGCTTCCTGGCCCTGAAGGAGGCGGCGCTGGGCGATACGCCCGTCTACTTCGTCTCGCTCAAGCCCTCGAAGCTGCGCTGGGCCCAGTTCGCCCGCCAGGGCTGGATCAACGACCGCATCCGCGAACTGGCCGAGCGCCGCCCCGACCTCCAGTACATCGACGTCGTCCAGCCGATGCTGTCGGACGGCGCGCCCAAGGAAATCTTCGTCGAGGACGGCCTGCACATGACCGCCGAGGGCTACGCCCTGTGGACCGCGGCCGTGAAGCCGGTGCTGGACGCCGACGCCGAGCGCCTGATCCACGCCTGCCGGGCCAAGGCCGAGTCCTAGCCCCCGCCTGCGGCCGCCGCGCGTTTGCGGTCCGCTCCCCTGAAGGTTCGCCCACGGCCAGGATGAACGTCAGCCAACGAGACGCTCCGGCGCCGTTCAGACACGGAATGTTGAAAGCGCCTGTCGGTCGCCTGCGGCCGGCGCGTTTCCTCCCTGAGCGACCTCGCCCCGGCCTTTGCGCCGGGGCGCTTTTCGTTCCGCCCGCCCGATCTGGGGCGGCCGCCTACGGCTCAGCTTGCCTAACGGCGTTCACCTAACGCAGCTTTCCCTTACGGCTCCGCTCAGAGAGCCCCCAACAGAAGGCGCGAGCGTCCACCGGCCGCCCGCGCGGGAGGGATGGAAATGGGCAAGTGGAAGTGGGGCGCCTCGGCGCTCGTTCTCGCGTTGGCGGCCTCCGGCCCGGCGGCCGCCCAGAGCGTCGTCGAAGAACTGATCGTCACCGCGCAGAAGCGGGAGGAGTCCGTCCAGGACGTGCCGATCGCCGTCTCGGCCTTCGGCGAGGAGGCCCTGAAGGCCCGGCGCATCGACGGGGCGCAGAACCTCGTAGAGTCGGTGCCGAACCTCACCTTCACGCGGCGGGCGCTGCGCACCAACTTCCAGATCCGCGGGGTCGGCGCCCAGCTCGTCTCGGCGTCGGGCGACGACGGGGTGGGCGTCCACCACAACAACGTGCCGCTGACCACCAACCGCTCGGCCGACGCCGAATTCTACGACGTCGAGCGGGTGGAAGTGCTGCGCGGGCCGCAGGG
>Ga0079224_100017729_pt1 | contig 10046 bp, 8 predicted proteins | sample Stecom2015_FD_80414 | JGI IMG/M metagenome (GOLD analysis project Ga0079224, IMG submission 80414) | Agricultural soil microbial communities from Utah to study Nitrogen management - Steer compost 2015 | ecosystem: Environmental > Terrestrial > Soil > Agricultural land | place: USA: Utah... | reverse complement strand
CGGTTCTTTCAGAGGCTGGACAAAATTTTCGAGATGGCGGATCTTCATGAAATGGAAGCGCTGTATGGCTCCCTTCCCTTATTGCCATACCCGGAACAGCTCTCGCTTAGGGCGGCGGAGGGGCTGCGGACAAACATCACTTCGGTTTTTGATGCCATTGCCTTACACAATCCTTATCCGGCGCAATACCTGCCGGAGCCTGCGTGGAACCAAATGCTGATCAAGGCGGTGTTTCTGCAACGACCCTTGTTTAAAATTACGGGCGCTGACGACAGGGCCAACGAAAAACTGGCCCGGATCATGGTGGACTTTGCCCATGAACGGTGGAAGGCCGGAAGGCCCGTGCCGCCCGAACTTTGGCGTTTTGTGGGGCCTTTTATGAATGAACAGGATGTCGGGGATATGGAAAGGGAGATAGCAGGCGACAATAAGCTGGCTAAAGAAGCTGTGCTGCTGGCGTTTAGCATGAGCGACTTACCCACAGCACAAAAGCATTTGGAGGCACATCCGGAGGTGAAAGCAAGGATAAAAAACGGTGAACTGAACTGGGAGGATATAGGAAAACGGTTTTTTGGAGAGTCGTAAAAGGGAAGGCTTGCTTTAGGTTTTGCTTTCTTTGGGGTTACGACCATACCACCGGATACACTTATCTCATTGCAATGATCCAGTCCGCAGATTCCAACTGGCTTTGTGAAACCTCAATGTACGCGTCGTTTTGGTACAGTGCCTCTTCACTGCTAAACTTGTCATTGTTGTACTTAAAATACCGGAAGCTTCCATTTTCCCCTGACTTCCTGGCAATTAGAACAACGGGCTGAGCCCCCGGTTGTTCAAAAAAATCTGCCTCCGTAAAATCCAGATAACGCATAAGGGTAAAGTGCTTCAGGAGGAATACACGGAGTGCCGTGCCGGCTATTTTGAAATCATTGTGAATTAAAGATAAGACTCCGTTTTCTTTGACAATATTGTTTCCCAAGGCATAAATAGAAGTGTGGTTACCGTCCTTCGGGCGATAAGTTTTATCAGATTCGGGCAAGTTGCCGTCTTTATTTTCAAGTTTTTCAATCCGTGCAGCAGGGAGATGGCTAAGCACCACGTCGAAGCCCACAAAAGCTCCACGGTTGTTAAATCCCGCGGGGAATTCAAGCCTCCAGTCTAATGTCAGCGGATTTCCGTACTTTATGTTGTTGCCGACCTGGGGCAGGGGGACCAGTTCAGGGGCAGGCAGGAATTCGGGGCGTAAGTCCGGACTGTTCATATAGCAGACCGGGGAGGCGTTGCCATGGGGGCCATCTGGAGTTTTGTAATAGGCGCTCTGCAACAGAGACGCCCATAGCCCCAGCCGGGTGGTCCTCACCGAATCAGGATTACTGTCCACCCCAAAAAGGCAGTTCTCGATCAGGGTCTGCATTTCATGAAACAACGCTTCCTGCACACGCTGGCTTTCTCTATCCTCCGGATTGTAATGGAAAAGGTTCCCGTCTTTATCGCTCACCTCCAGTGCATCATTGACCACCTTCACATCATACTCCCGGAGCTGACGACCATTACGGTCCTGAAGTATCCGCAGGTCATTTTTTATGGAAATTAACGCACCAAGGGCCGAAATCAGCAGCTGCCCCGAACCTACAGCCGGATCGCAGATGTGTATACTGTTGACAATGCGGTTCGCTTCCGCGCGGTCTTCAATTTGGTCACGGACTTCTTCCAGGGATTTGCAGTTCCAGTGTTTGGCTTCATTGAATTTTTGTACCACGGCCCTTTGGACGGACTCCCTTGCCATATAGTTGGCGATAAATGCGGGTACCAGTAAGGAGCCATGTTGATAGCTGTGAAGTTTTATAAAAATCTGGACCGGTGAGGCCTTGATTCGGGTCGGGCTGTTTTTGCTGGTTTTGTCCGCTTCACCCCGGAACTCATAGGCATTTAAAAATTCCAGCAGGTAAGTCAGGGAAGGCAAGCTACCGATCTTTTTGCTGCCATTTTTTTCTTTCAGGACCGTGGAGGGGTGGATTGGAATCGTATGGTGGCCTGCCAGGTTGCTGATAAAGATAGCGTGACGTTCGGTTTCAGTGGGTTCAAAAAGTGAGGTATGGAGGAACGGCACTTCTTCAAATACCCATTTTACCCGCGGGTCACGGTCTTCAAATTTTACAGGCAGTACCTGAAAAAACAAACCATTAAGGTCATTGTAGCTTTTTATCTTTTGCAGGTTTAGGAAATCAGGGGGCGTTCCGGCGCTGGACTTTTGACAAGCAATCAATTTTGCTTCCACCAGCTTCAAAAACAAAATCCTCTGAATCCAGGTGAGGGTCAGGTCCATGGCCATTTGACAAAGTTGCTCCTGCCGCGTGTCGCCGAACCGTTCCAACCAGTCCAGGCCATGTATGCTGTCCATCTTTTCCAGTTGCAGGAGGACATCCTCCAACATAGTGCCGGGATTCCGTGCGCCTTCTGGGTTTCGGCCTAACCGGATATTACCGTCGACGTTTATTTCGGTCAGCCCGATGATGTGAAACAATTCAGCGAAAAACCCTTTGTTCAGGCTGTTGTTGTTATTGTCCAAAGTGAGTTTCAGCCGGTGATTCAGTTCCTTAATCGACATTGATTTTTCCGGACAGGTCCGGGCGTCTTTTTATTGTTTGGAATTATAACCGAAAATTCAGACTAAACATCCCGGCCGATATGTAAGATCGTATTTTTCCGGCATTGAATACCGGCCTCTATATCCAGGTTTTTGTTCCGATTCTTTTATTATTATTCCCTGGGAAAATAGATCTATTAGCCACTGGTAATAAGAAGGAGACGAATGTTCTCCCTCTCCCTTCCTCTCTCCGAATCGCTCCGCCTCTCAGTTCCAAAAAAAACCTATACCTCAAACTTTGTCCACTTCCCTTCTTCGTTGGATTTCAGCACGGTCTGGATAAAGCCCATGCCGCGGAGCGCTGCTTCCACACCGGGAAAATCATGGATTTCCGGATCGTAATCGGAAGGGTTTACATTTTCCGGCGTAAGTCCCCCGGTGGCGTTCTTGCTGGCTTCCTCCCCCCATCTGGCGCGAAGGGCATAGGCAAAGTTGCGGTAGATGCTGGCAAATGTCTCCACATATCCCTCCGGATGGCCGGCAGGCTGTCGGGTATGGGCCTGGGCATGTGAGGATAAATCACCTACGCCCGTGCGGATGATTCGCGACCCTTTCTCCTGGTCGGTTTGGATCAGGGTGTTAGGTTCCTGTTGTCTCCATTTCAGCCCGCCGAATTCCCCGTAGACCCGGATGTTCAGGTCATTTTCCTCTCCGTTGCAGATCTGGCTGTCGTGGAGTATGCCTTTGGCGCCGTTGTCGAAACGAAGCAACACATTCGCATCATCGTCCAATCGTCTGCCTTCCACAAAGGTGGTAAGGTCAGCAATCAGTTCCGTGATTTTTAACCCGGTGATGTATTCCGCCAGATTTTCGGCGTGGGTGCCCAAGTCACCGATGCTACCGCCAGCGCCGCAGCGTGCCGGATCAGTACGCCATTCCGCCTGCTTCTGTCCCGAGGCCTCAAGTAGGCCGGACAGCCATCCCTGGGGGTATTCGACGATGACCTTACGAACTTTGCCTATAACCCCGGACTTGATCAGGTGCCTGGCTTCCTTGACCATGGGATAGGCGGTATAGTTGTGGGTGAGCGCAAACAACAGGCCAGAGTCTTCGATTATTTTTGCCAGGTCTCTGGCTTCTTCCATATTTAGGGTAAACGGCTTGTCCATGACCAGATGGAATCCGTTTTCAATGGCCATTTTGGCCGCCGGATAATGTACATGGTTGGGTGTCACCACGGAAACGAAATCCATCCGTTCACCTTCCGGAAGTTCCTTTTCCTTCCGGATCATTTCTTCATAAGAACCGTAAACGCGGTTTTCCGGAAGATAAAAAGCGGCACCGGCTGCCCTGGATTTTTCAGGGTCGGAGCTGAAGGCCCCACATACAAGTTCTATTTCTCCGTCAAAGGCCGCTCCCCGACGGTGAACCGCACCGATAAAAGCCTCCAGGCTTCCACCGATCATACCCATTTTGATTTTTCTAGCCATTTTGGTTATTGTTTAGTGAGATTTGAAATATAAGATGTTAGAAAAAAGACGTCAGATGTAAGACTTGAGACCATGCCGACGATTCACCAGATCATAGTAGACAGTTCGGTCCGCAGGCCACAGTTCAACGGTCGACAGCGGTTAATTGTCGAACTGTCGAATTGTCTAACCCTCCAATTGTGGACCGTGGGCTGTGGACGATTAATCAACTACATGGCAGAGAACGTTTGTCGACCGATTAAAATATTAAATCCATTCAGGCACTAATATTCAACCCCTTCAGGGTTGTCCTCTTTCAAATATCGTTTTTCCGGGGGTGGTACCCCCGGTTATTCCTATTGAAGCCTTCCAGGCTTCTGCCTACGGCCATATTAAACGGGCAGGCTGTGGTCCGTGGGCTGCCGGACCGTAGCACGATGTCTCACATCTCAATACTCAATACTCAATACTCAGTACCCAGTACTAAGAATTAAGTCTAAGAAAACCTCCATCTATAGGATAATCTGAACCTGTAATAAAGGAAGCTTCATCCGAACACAGGTAAAGTACCAGAAAGGCAATTTCATCGGGTTGCCCCATCCGGCCTATGGGTTGGGTCTTTGAAAGCTTTTCAAACATTTCCTGCTTGTTGTCTGGGTAATGTTTGGCCAGATATCCGTCTACGAAAGGCGTATGAACCCTTCCCGGAGAAATGCAGTTGCAGCGGATTTGGTGTGACAGGTAGTCTTTTGCCACGGAAAGGGTCATGCCTACCATGGCTGCCTTGGTGGTGGAATAGGCAAAGCGGTCTGATATCCCCGCACTGGCGGCAATGGAGGCGAGGTTCAGGATGGCTCCGCCGGTGGTTTTCATGACGGGAAGAACCTGGTTTAAGCAATTATAGGTGCCCTTGACATTGACGGCCATCAGTCTGTCAAAATCCTCCTCGTTGGTGGTTTCCGCGGTGCCGATATGGGCAATTCCCGCGTTGTTGACCAGAATATCAATGCGGGAATATCTGTTTTGGATGGCCTGAACGGCTTGCTTTACGTCCTGAAGCTGGCTTACATCGCATTGGTAGAAAAATGCCTGTCCCTGGCTGTCGTTGATTTTGTCCGCGACCGCAGCACCAGCTTTTTCATCCCGATCCACGATACAAACAATGGCTCCCTGCCGGGCAAACAACAATGCAATGGACTGACCAATACCACTTCCCCCGCCGGTGACAAGGGCTACTTTGTTATCTAATCTTAGCATATAGTATTTATAGTATGTTTAAATATTCTCTTTCCACATCAATACGGTGGGGGGCTGATGCATGTCCAGCCTCCGTCTATGATTAAGTTCTGGCCGGTAATGTGTCTGGCTTTTTCCGATACTAAAAACAAGGCGGCATCGGCGATGTCATCCACTTTGGCGGGTCTGCCCATGGGAGTGATCTCTGACCAGATCGCTTCATAGTCCGGGTCGGACACGGTCCGGTTTGTCAAAGTAGCGCCCGGGGAAATGGTATTTACGTTTATCTTAAATTCTGATAGCTCAATCACCAGGTTCCTGGCCAGCATCTCAATGGCGGCCTTGCTCATGCTGTAAGCGGCTAAACCTTTGTGGGCCTGGTGTGCCGTAACTGAAGAAGTAAACAACAAAGAACCTCCGAAAGACTGTTTTCTCATTTGTAGGGCGGCGGCCTGGGCCAGGAAAAATGTGGCGTTCAGGTTGACCTGCGTCTGTTTAACAAAGGATTCCTGCGTATAACCGAGAAAATCTCCAAAGATGGTGATTCCCGCATTGGCGACGGCGATGTCCAGTTTGCCATAGGAAGATACGGCTGTTTTGACCATTTCCCCAATCACTTGAAGGTCACTGCTGTCCCCGGGTATGCCCAGGCAGGTGCCGGATGCTGTTTCCGCAATTTGGTGTGAGGATGCATCGGTCAATTGGGGATCAATATCGTTTAAAAAGACATTTGCTCCCTCATTTGCCAGATGCCTCGCTATTTCAAAACCTATTCCCTGACCCGCACCTGTTACAATGGCTACTTTGTCCTTAAAAATCATGCTTGAAACGGTTGTACTGTTGACTGAGCAATTTTAATTAAAAATATAACAATAAATTGGAAATATGCGGAATTTTAAAGTAAATGATAAGTTGATGAGTTGAGAAGTCGAGAAGTTTGAAGCGGAAGCCTCTAAAATTCATTCAATTATATGCGCTCCTCCACTTATCTGATCCATCAAGGCCGATTTATGGACCTGACATACAGTTCTTCTACTTTCCGCCTGGCCCAGGGTGTCTTTCTTAGAAACTTCAGGCTGGAATTGATGGAAGGATCGTGTGTAAAGCACCTGATCTTGATCCTTTCACCGAGTTCTTTCCAACCATAACAATCTATCAGATACTCCAGGATGTCCACCAGCCTCATGCCGTGCAGCGGATCATTGGAGGACGGATTTTGTGGGAGTTCACTGTTTTCTTTTTCCATATTTTCAGAAATCGTCCTGTTACAGCCCGCCATTGGTGAAATACGGGTAAATTTTGAAAAAATTTCAGGCTTATGGAAATTTCCTCAGGAATTTCCTTTACCATTCATGGCAATAGTCTTAATATTACCTCTAAAGTGGGGTAGGTATTGAAGGAGGAAGTCATACCACTTGGCAAAATCACCATTGATCAATAAAATTTTTGATATATTTCATAAAGTGGCTAGGTTAGCAAAAGGTAAAATAATAAGGAATTATGATGTACATAGATCCACATATTCACGTTTCGTCCAGGACCACGGATGATTATGAAGCCATGCGGGACGCAGGAATTGTAGCCATCATTGAACCGGCATTTTGGCTGGGCCAGCCGAGGACCAAGGTAGGCAGTTTTCAGGATTATTTCAGCAGCCTGGTGGGATGGGAGCGGTTTAGGGCCAAGCAGTTTGGAATTTACCATTACTGCACCATGGGATTAAATTCCAAAGAGGCCAACAATGAACCCCTGGCCGAACAAGTCATGGAGCTGCTCCCACTGTATGTGGGTAAGGAAGGTGTAGTGGCTGTTGGAGAGATAGGGTATGATGACCAAACTCCTGCCGAGGATAAATTCTACCGCCTTCAGTTGGAATTGGCGAAGGAAGTAAACCTTCCAGTAATGATCCACACCCCCCACCGGGACAAGAAGAAGGGGACGATCCGGAGCATGGATGTAAGTGAAGAACATGGCCTGGCTCCCGAAATGGTGATCGTAGACCATAACAATGAAGAGACCGTCCGGGAGGTTTTGGACCGGGGCTATTGGGCGGCGTTTACCATTTATCCCCATACCAAAATGGGGAGTGAAAGGATGGTAGAGATCGTGCGGCAGTATGGCGCGGAACGGATCATTATCGACAGTGCGGCGGACTGGGGGATCAGTGATCCCCTGGCGGTGCCAAAAACTGCAAGATTGATGGCGGAAAAGGGAATTCCCGAAGAACACATAAGGTTAACCTGCTACCAAAACGCCCTAGCCGCCTATTCGCAAAGCGGCCAGATGGACGAAAAAGACTGGCTCAATCCGGAACCCATTGATCAAAGCCAGAAGTATGGCGGTAATACCATTTTGCGGGGTGGGCAAACCGCGCAGGGACAAGGATCAAGTGATATTGTCGAAAATTGAAGCACCATAGTAAATGAAGCCATGGACTCCCTACCTTCGCCTGGCTCGGCCCGCAAACATTATCACCGCGGTCGCCGACATTCTTGCGGGATTTGCGGTGTCCGGGGCCGCTCTTTTGTTCCTTTCCCAGGGTAGCGGTTCGGAAATGCTGCTGAAAGCATTACTTTGGCTATGTCTCTCCACCATTGGGCTATACGGCGGCGGAGTGGTACTGAATGACGTTTTCGATGCGGACCTGGACCGTGTGGAACGTCCGGAAAGACCCATACCCAGCGGAGCCGTGTCGGTAAACCGCGCGGCTATGTTCGGTTTTATCCTGTTGTTGGTGGGAATATTGGCCGCCTGGCAGGTTTCCAGGACAAGTGGCGAGATAGCATTGGGCATCGCGTTTTTGTCGGTGCTGTATGACGCCTGGGGTAAACACCAACTGGTATTTGGACCCCTGAACATGGGGCTTTGCAGAGCCGGGAATTTGTTGCTGGGTGTAAGTGCAATTCCTGGAATGGTATGGGAAGTATGGTACACTGGCTTTATCCCATTGGTATATATAGCGGCCATTACCATGATTAGTAGGGGCGAGGTCCATGGCAAAAACAAGGCGGCGCTGCAGGCTGGCCTTGGCATGTATGCCGTAATAATATTGGTGATCCTCGGATTGTCCTTTACCACCCCCATCGCCTGGTTTCAGGTTTTGCCTTTTTTACTCCTGTTGGTTTATCTGATATTCCCGCCTTTGTTAAAGGCCCTGAAGACCCAGCAGCCGCAATTAATAGGCAAAGCAGTCAAGGCCGGAGTTATTTCCCTGATAGTACTTAATTCTGCGCTTGCTTCGGCTTATGCCGGTTGGCTGTCGGGAATTTTGATATTGATACTCTTGCCTTTGTCTTTATGGATGGGCAAGAAATTTGCCGTCACCTAGTAAAAAGAAATGTTCTGTACAGGAACTCTAACGGTAATTTGGAGTTAATTAGGTAAGGGCTTAAACCGCAAGAATACAATATGGATAGAATGATTGAACAAACCTTTACCGTTCCTTTTCAGTACAAGGTTTGTTTTACAAAAAATGTTTTCCAAAAGGATAACCGTTTATTGGCACAACTTTTAACCACCGACAAGAAGTCCAAGGTATTGTTTGTCATGGATGAGGGACTGGTAGCCGCCCATCCCTCTCTGCCAGATCAGGTCAAAGGATATGCAGAAGCGTATAAGGAGGATTTTACCTTATGCGCGGCGCCAATGATTGTTCCCGGGGGAGAGCAGGTAAAAAATGACCTACGGTATTTCAGGTCTATCGTAGAGGCCACCAACAAATATGGAATCGACCGGCATTCATTTATCCTGGCCGTCGGCGGCGGAGCCGTGATCGACATGGTGGGATTTTCCGCCGCCATCGCCCACCGCGGAATCAGGCTGATCAGGATTCCCACGACCGTACTGGCACAAAACGACGCGGGTATTGGGGTCAAAAACGGCATCAACATGGAGGGGAAAAAGAATTTTTTAGGAACTTTTGCCCCGCCTTATGCGGTGATCAATGATGCGACATTTTTAACAACGCTCACGGACAGAGACTGGCGCTCCGGTATCTCGGAGGCCGTTAAGGTAGCCCTCATTAAGGATGCTCAGTATTTTCAGTGGATTGAAACCCATGTTGAAGCCTTAAATGCCAGGGATATGGCGGCTATGGGAGATCTTATTTTTAGCTGTGCCCAATACCATCTGGACCACATTGCCGGTAAAGATCCCTTTGAAACCGGTTCTTCCCGCCCCTTAGATTTTGGACATTGGGCCGCCCACAAACTTGAGCATTTGACCGGCTTCAGTATACGTCACGGTGAGGCAGTGGCCATCGGTATCGCCCTGGATGCTACGTATTCCCACCTCAAGGGCTGGCTCTCCCTGGCGGAGCTCAGACGGATTATCCGCCTGATCAAGGCCTTGCGGTTTGAGGTATATGTGCCTGAACTGTCAGGTGAGGCACTGTTGGAAGGGCTGGAGGAATTTCGTGAGCATCTTGGTGGGAAGTTGACCATCATGCTGTTGGAATGTATCGGCCAGGGCCGGGAAGTAAACGAGATGGACAAAGACCTGGTACTGGACGCGGTGCAGCGGCTGAAGTCTTACCGGGATGAAATAATTGAAGTTTAATGGACGTCCAGGGATTTCAGTTAACCTACTGCACCAACATTCATCCCGGAGAAACCTGGGAGGGGACTTTCAACAATTTGAAGCTGCATGTTCCCCAGATCAGGCAAAAACTCGCGGGCGATGCGGCGTTTGGCATCGGGCTACGACTTTCAAACGAGGCCAGTCTCGAGCTGCACCAGGCCGAAAAGCTACGGGAATTT